>Ga0099364_10007300_pt1 | contig 15824 bp, 13 predicted proteins | sample TergutTh196P3_FD_73070 | JGI IMG/M metagenome (GOLD analysis project Ga0099364, IMG submission 73070) | Microcerotermes parvus P3 segment gut microbial communities from Pointe-Noire, Republic of the Congo - Th196 P3 | ecosystem: Host-associated > Arthropoda: Insects > Digestive system > Gut ...
GTGCGGAAACGAAATCACGGTGTTCGACGAGTTTACAAGCGTCGTGGACCGCAACGTGGCAAAGGTCGCCTCCGCCGCAATCGCCGGGGGAATCAAGGCGGACAGGATACCGGGAAAATTCGTTGCAGTAACCTGTCACTATGACATCAGGGATTGGTTGGAACCCGATTGGGTTCTCGATATGGCCGACGGGACCGTATCAGGGAGGTTGCTTCGCCGTCCGAAAATTCGCCTGCAAATCTTCCGTTGCCGCCGCGATGTCTGGACGCTGTTTGCGAGACATCATTATTTGAACGGAAATTTGGCAAAGAGCGCACAATGTTACCTGGCGGTTTGGGAAAACGAACCGGTCGCGTTTTGCGCCGTGATGCCGGTGATCGGATACGCCCGAAGACGCCGGGTCAGCCGCATCGTAACACTCCCGGATTATCAGGGGATCGGAATCGGCGGCGCATTCCTCAAAGGGATTGCGGAAATCCACCGGGAAGCCGGGTTGCGGTTAAGCCTCACGGCATCACACCCGGCGATCATTCGGCATTGTGAAAATTCCCGATGGTGGAAAACCGTGAAACTGATGAAAACAGGCGGCGCGCGAAGAGACAAAGTCAAAACCTCGGCAGGACGATGTGTGGTCTCATTTGAGTATGTCGGAAAATAAAAGTGAACGGCGGGGCTTACCGTCAAAGTTAGCGACGGGGCTTGCCCCGTGCTGAAGCGGTGAAAACGGAAAGGAGCAAAACATGTCAAAGAATGACACAAGAAAGTCGGGATTGGACGAAACGAAACGCCGTAACATTCTCGCCGTCCTCGCGGTGGGGGCATCACGGGAAAGTGCGGCAAAATATGTCGGATGCTCGTCGGCAACAATACGTAACGAAATTCAACGTAATCCCGGATTTGCGGAAGAAGTGAAATCGGCGGAAGAATCGTCCGAGGTTTACTTTTTGCAGAGAATCCGGGCGGCGGCTGATAAGGTACAGTATTGGCGGGCGGCCGCCTGGGCATTGGAACGGCGTTGCCCGAACCGCTATGCCCCGCGTGGTGCCAAAACGCTGTCGGAGGAACAGGTCAGGCGTTTGATCTCGGACCTGGTGGAAATCGTGTTGCCGGAAATTCATGATCCCAAAGAAAGACGGAACATCATCAGAAAAGTCAACCGGCTGGTTCACGCATTGAATCTGCCGGAAGAGGAGATTCTCGAAACGGATGGAGAAACGGAAGAATGAAACCGGAAACAATAAACATCGAGCCTGAGTACGGCGGCGTTTACCTGCGGGAATTTCTCGTCAGATGTATGGAAAAACACCGCCAAATCCGGCGTGAGACCAAGCGAAACGCGGGAATGAGTCTGCTCGGCTGGACGTCGCATTACCTGAGTGAACATTGTACGAAGACACCGTCGAAAATGCACCATTGGCTCTGCGGACGGCTCGACCGGATCAATACCGGACGTGGTACCAAATTGAATGTCCTCGCGCCGAGAGGAGCCGCGAAATCAACCATCGGCACCTTCGCCTATCCGCTCCGCGAGGCATTGGAACAAAGGGAACCTTATATATGGATCATCTCTGACACCATGTCGCAGGCGAATGCCCATTTGGAAAACATCAAGGCGGAATTGACCGACAACCGAAAACTCCGGGAACGTTATCCGCACGGTACCGGCAAAGGACCAACCTGGCGAAGCGGGTCTGTTGTTTTGAATAATGGCGTTATGATCGAAGCGTTCGGAACCGGCCAAAAACTCCGGGGACGCCGAAGAAAACAGCACCGTCCAAGCCTGATTGTGTGCGACGACTTGCAGAACGACCGGCATATCGTTTCCGGTGCGGCACGGGAAAAAACGAGATCGTGGTTCCACGGAACATTGCTCAAAGCGGGAAATTCAGAAACAAACGTGCTGAATCTGGCAACGGCGTTACACAATGAGGCGGTTGCGGTGGAACTGTTCACAATGCCCGGCTGGGACAATGCAAAGTTTCAGGCGATTGTGAACTGGCCGAAAAATATGACGTTATGGGAAGAATGGGAAACGATTTATACGAACCTGGAAGACTCCCGGTCGCGCGAGAAGGCGGAATCGTTTTACCGCGAACATTATGACGCCATGAATGAGGAGGTGGATCTCCTCTGGCCGGAACACGAGGCCATTGATACCCTGATGAAGATGCGGGTGGAAAGCGGACGCACGGCATTTGAGCGGGAAAAACAAAACTCACCCGTCAATCCGGAATTTTGCGAATGGCCGGAAACCTGTTTCGATGAAACCATTTGGTTTGACGAACCGCCCCGGCCGACTGCGGTGGAATACCGGGTGATGGCACTTGATCCCAGCAAGGGAAGCGATTCCGCACGCGGGGATTACTCGGCATTCGTCGTCGTAACCCTCGATAAGAACGGTATTTACCACGTTGAGGCCGACCTTGCACGGCGTAATGTTTCCGAAATCGTCGCCCAGGGAGTTGAACTGTACGAAAAATTCCGGCCCGATGAGTTCGTGATTGAAACGAATCAGTTTCAGGATTTATTGTACAGGGATTTTGCCGGGGAATTCAGGCGGCATCAAATGGACCATTACCGAATGACACCGCTTGACAACCGAACCAGTAAGATCGTGCGGATCCGTCGTTTGGGGGCGTATTTGTCCTCAAAACGATTGCGTTTCAAAAATCAATCACCGTCCGTGAAGCTGCTGGTGGAACAAATGAAAATGTTCCCCGTCGGCGACCACGACGACGGACCGGATGCCCTGGAAATGGCGTTAAGAGTCATCAGTGAACGAGTGCGGAAAATAATGACGCCATTGGAGACATTGACCAGTATGAAATTACCCCATTAAACCCGAAAGGAGCGGCATCATGAACGCAAGCGGCTGGAATCAAAGACTTTTGGAAAAAGCGGCACAGCTGAAACAATCTCTGGCGGAATCGTTTTTCGACGGGGACGACCGCTTCGTCGATCCGTCGGAAGCGTATACGGACTCCGGCGGCGAATACTGGCGACCGGTTAATGACACCGCAGGAGGAGGATTCCCGGCGGAACCCTTTAACGAGGCATACTTGAGCGAAATTCGAAACCAAAGCCGCCATCTCGTTTTGACGAATGAATTTGCGATCAATGCGGTTGAAAACCGTATCAATTATATCGTCGGCTCCGGCCACCGGTATCATGCGGTTCCCGCCGATGAAGGCGATCTCGAAACGGCCGCCCGGGTTCAGGATTTTCTCGCAAAATTTCTGGACGAAAACCAGTGGCCGCGGCGGCACCAGGAAATCATCCGCCGGCGCGACCGGGACGGCGAGGTTTTTCTGCGGTTTTTCACCCGGTCCGACGGAATGACGCAAGTTCGGTTCGTCGAACCGGCGCAGGTGTCTTGCCCGCAAAATCACAAGGACCGGCAGGAACATTCCTTCGGAATTCATACTCAGCCGTATGATGCCGAATCGGTGCTCGGATACTGGATCGACGGCGGATATGTTGTTGCAACAGAAATCCAGCACCGCAAATCGAACGTCGATTCCAACGTCAAACGGGGCATGCCGCTCTTGTTCCCCGTGAGAAAAAACTTCCGGCGGATTGAAAAACTGTTGCGCAATATGAGCATCGTCGCGGAGATTCAATCGGCCGTCGCACTGGTGCGCAAGCACTCGGAAGCAACGGCGGAATCCATCCGGCGTTATTCGCTCAACCAGGCCGGGGAAAGAACGTATGATCCGCAAACCGGACGGTCAAAAAACGTGCAAATATTCACGCCGGGCACGATCATTGACACCTACGGCGGCACCGATTACGAATTTCCGGTCGCCGCGATTGACGCCAGCCGCTACATTTTGATACTCCAGGCGGAACTGCGGGCGATTGCCGCACGGCTGGTCATCCCGGAATTTATGCTGACCAGTGACGCCTCCAATGCGAATTACTCCTCGACGATGGTCGCGGAGGGACCTGCCGTGCGAATGTTCGAACGGCTTCAATATGACACCATCGCGGACGATCTGGCTGTGTTGAACCGGGTCTTGGAAAACGGTGTCATACACGGAACGCTGCCGCGGGACACATTCAGCCGGGTACAGCTTCACGCGATACCGCCGATGCTCTCCGTCAGAGACCGCTTGAAGGAGGCGAAGGCGGATGAAATCCTGCTCAAATGCGGAGTCCTCTCAGCACACACAATGTCAATGCGGCACGGCCTGGACCCGAACAAGGAATCAAAATTGCGGCACCACTGCGATTGCGATTGCCGATGTCAATAAAACCTAACCACTGATAACAACCCACTTTACGGAGAATTTTATGTCTGAAATCATTCAGGAATTGACACAGCCCGGTCTGTGCCGGTTGAAAATCGACAAGCCACAGGGCATCCTTTATGGCGTCAAAATACTCGGAACCTTCAGCAGAAACCGGCGGCGGTATCCGCTTGAGGTTTTGAAAAAGGCGATACCGCTGTACGAAAACGCCAAAGTCAATCTCGATCACCCGGAAGGGGACCCGAACCGGCCGAGGAGCTACACGGACCGGCTTGGTGTCATCCGCGAGGTCCGGCTTCTCGGAGAAGACGGTTTGTATGCGGATTTTCACTTCAACCCGAACCACCCGCTTGCAGAGCAGCTCCTTTGGGACGCGGAACATGCGCCATCGAATGTCGGATTTTCGCACAACGTCGAAGCGGTGTTACGCCGGGACCGGGAGGAAACGGTCGTCGAGGAAATCCTGTCCGTGCGAAGCGTCGATCTCGTCGCCGATCCGGCAACAACCGCCGGTTTGTTCGAGGCGGTGTCAAGCGAATCCAGTGATTCCAATGACACATTGAGACTGCTGGAAAAAGTGGAAACGTTGACCGGGAAACTTCAGGCGTCGCAAAACGAAAATGAGACGCTTTCCCGGAAAATCGACACCTTCAAACTCCTGCTCAAACTGGTCTTTGAAGGTGTTACGGAAAAGGAGTGCCGTTACGTTTCCTTTTTCCGAACCCCTTTCCTTGAAACGGTTTACCGTTGCCCGGAAGAAGGGGAAATCCGGCGGCTGGTGGAAGACCGCCTTGATCTGATCCGGCAGATTACGGAACACGGGAAAGAACACGGCGGCGGCAGGTCGGTGAGACCAACAAGCATCGCCGGAGTCCCCTTTGAATCGAACCCGGACAGACGCTCCTTCGTGGAAGCGGTCACGGGCGGTTGAGTTTTCAAATACGTACACATTTTAATTTTTAACACAATTTTCAACACAATTTTACACAGGAGAAACATTATGGCAGACAAAATGCGTTGGCGTTACGGAGAGACGAATCCGGTGGTCGGACTCGTTTCGGACACGGTCGCGGTCGAAATCGGCGACCTTGTTTATTACGACGCGGACCGTGTCAGACCGGCGTCCGGTCAAACGAATCAAACGACGAAAGCCTTGAATCAATCGGCGTTTGCAGGGAAATTCCTCGGCGTCGCGATGCAGGCGAGTCCGTTGGGAGAGGAGGGCTCGATCCGGGTTGCAACGACCGGAGTCTTTGAATTTGACACCAATTCACAGACCTTTGTTCTTGGTGCTCTCGTCGGGATCGACGAACTGCCGGGACGAACCGGCCTGGAAAATCAAAAGGTCGATACGGCGGTTTTAGCAGGAGCGGTCGGACGCGTCGTCAGACGTGAACCGGCGGCGTCAAACACCGTTCTCGTCGGCATCAAGTCGAAAATTACGGAGGGGGGCATCAGTTAATCTGACACCTTTCATTTTATCGTTCATTATTTTCAACACTGAAGGAGAATCACAATGAGTACAATCCAATACAGGGAATTACGAAAACGTTTGGAATCGGACGGCACGGAAAAAACGATCCGGCATCTGAACGAGGCGTTACAGAAAAAGGAGTTGCGCGGCGAGGATTTCAGCATCCGCGAGCTGGCCGAAGCCTTGATACCAGGCGGACACCGCTGGATTCGGGAACTTGATCCCCGGTCCGGCGGCGGCACCGTTTTGCGGGAAGGAGAGGGAATCGACCCGACGGCGTTTCTTGGTGTGACAAGCCAGATCATTTATCACAAAATTCTGGAATCGTACAACAGGGAGGCGTTTGCGCTTTCCAAACTGGTGGAAACGATTCCGACGCGGTTTGACGGCGAAAAGATTCCCGGCACAACAGGGATCGCCGATTTCGGACGCGAAATCAATCCTGGTATGCCTTACCCGCACGCCGGATTTTCCGGTGATTATGTGGAGACACCACACACGAGCAAACATGGCTTGATCGTTCCCGTTACGAAAGAGGCGGTATTCTTTGACCGGACGCATCTCATTCTGAGCCGTGCCGCCGAGGTCGGTGAGGTCCTCGCGCTCCACAAGGAAAAGCGGATTCTTGACACCGTGCTGGGCGTTACCAACACGTTCAAATGGAAGGGCAAGGCGTACAACACCTATTGTACCGGGACAAATGATCCTTACGTCAATGCAATGGCGTCAAATCCCCTGGCCGGATGGGAAAGCCTGGAAAACGCGGAGAATCTCTTTGCGAACATGCTTGATCCTGCAACGAAAGAACCGGTTCTCATCGAACCGGACACCGTGCTGGTAATGCCGCAAAAGCGTGGTGTCGCACACCGGTTGTTCCATGCGTCGGAGGTCTCCTATTCCGATTCCGGTACAACAACGATGTCGGCGATTCCGAATCCGTACGCCCGTTACAAGGTCGTTGCAAGCCGCCTGGCTTACAAGCGGCTTCTCGATGGCGGCATCACGGCGGCCAATGCGGCGGAATACTGGTATCTCGGCAATTTCCGCAAGGCGTTCGCCTATATGGAAAACTGGCCGATTACCGTTACACAATCACCGCTCGGAAGCGAGGCGGATTTCACGCAGGACATCGTGGTCCGCTTCAAAGCAAGCGAACGCGGCACACCGGCGGTCATCAACCCGCGATATGTCGTAAAATGTACAGCATAAACAAATGAAAAATGACAAATGAAAAATGAAAAATCAATTTCTGCAACTGACAAGGTGACTTCATTTTTCATTTGTCGCTTTCTCGCTTTTATTTTTCATTTTTCATTTTTTATTTTTCATGTTCCATGTTTGATTCACTGAACCCGCTGCAAACGATCCGCTCGCAAACCCTGACGAGAATTGCCGAGATCACCGCCGAACCGAAGCCGTCGTACCAAATCGACGGACAATCGGTTTCCTGGAACGATTATTTGAAAACGTTACGGGAAACCATTGCGTGGTGTGACCGGATGATCAACGCCGAAAATCCCGGCGTGGAAATCTCACAGGGATTATGCAAGTGATCAACGGCAAAATTTCAACGGCCGATTACCGGCGACTGATTATCCTCATGCTCAAAGACACCATTCTCGAAATCGCGGACGGCGTGGAAAACGTCGTCCTTCACCGGCCCGGCTCGGACCGATACGACGACATCACCGGCGCGCTGGCACGAAAGACCAAAGAGCAGGACAAACGACGGGAAAACCGCCTGGTTCCCTGCCAATGGACAACGTGGCACCTTCCGCAATCTTACACCGGTAAAAATCCTGTTCCCGGTGATGAAATTCTTGATGCGGAAACAAACCGCTGGATCGTTACGAAAATCGAATACACCGAAATTTCCGGGACGTTGCGGTGCGTTTCCTACCGGTGGGATACAACATTCGGACGGGACGAGTACGTCGATTTGTTTCGCAGACGACGCGAACCGGTGCCGTCCGGAACGCTCGAATACCGTTGGTTTCTTGTGCGTGCCGGGATCCCGGCGAAGTTTTCCGAAACGGCAATTTCCGATGGCGGCATCGAATCACGACAACTTGCCGTCCGGACGCCTGTTGATTTCCGTACAGGCGACCGGCTCCGGTTTCCCGATGGTGTCTATTGGCGCATCGAAAATGTTGTAATACCACATGACAGACGGTCCTGGACCGAACTGAAAATCGTGAACATCAATGAAGAATGAATTTCCGGCTGCCGACAACTGAGACCTGACTACTGACTGATGATACCGCTTATGTCTTTCGAAGAAATCCTGTTAAACCACTGGGCCTCTCATGCGCCGCTTGATAATGTCGTACCCTTTTCAAGTGTATTCGCCGGCAGTGAGGCCGAGGCGGAAATGCCGTTTGTCAAAATCCTTCAAGAGGAAAGGAAAACCGCTTGTCCGACAACCGGTCCGCGTTTTCCCGATTCGTTGACGTTCCGGCTGGAGTTGCATCACAGCTCCTACAACGCCGGGTCGGAAATGCTCCGGCGGCTCATCAACGACCTCAACGGTACTCGAATTCCGACGGAGACGGACGGAACACTTATTTTTCGTTACACTGCACGGCACCACAAACGTTCCGGTGAAACCCATTGGATTTTAACGGCGGTCTTTCGATGTCTTACAGGATAGATGACAGACGGCAAAGTTCGCAATTCATCATTCATCACTCATTATTCAAGTCAAATGTTTATTCAGGAAATCGGCGGTTCGCCGAAAGAATTGTATGACCGTAACGGGTTTTCCGCCGAGCGGGTGTTTCTTGTCCCCTGGGAAGACCGCCTGCAATTTATTGAAACGATTTTTGGCAATGCTGCGTCGGAGAGGTTGATCTATCCGGGACAACAGCAAACGGTTGCGGTCAGAATGAAAATGGAACCACTCGATCCCGATGCGATTGAATGGAATTCCGTTCAAGATATTGCGTCGGACCTGCCGGGGTACGGCGGCTCGTTTTTGAAATCGACCGTTTACTACGAATCGATCAGCGGCGACGACCGGAACGATTTGCCTGAGACCCCGCCGGGAAGCTGGATCACCTACCGCATGGAGATTGGAGCGGTCGAGGAAATCCTGTCTCTCGCCGATTGGGAGTGGGCGGATCAGCCGAATACGGCGTTGCCCAACGATTACAATGGCGTCAAACGAATACCGTACACGGAACATCATTTGACCTGGAATCAGGTTGCCGGTCCTCCCTGGTCTGCAATGTCGCGGTTGCAGGGGAAAGTCAACCAAACCGCGTTTCTCGGCTGTGTGCCGGGAACGCTTTTGTTTGACGGAGCCGTCGGACACAAATTGTACCGGAAAGGCGACACGATCAATGACCCCCCTTCTTCGTTCACCTGGCAAATTCGTTACGTTTTTCGGGAACGCTCCATCAAATCAGACGGACATGTTTACGGCTGGAATCATTTTTATCGACCCTCGCCGCCGGGCTGGATCGAATTGGTGAACGGCTTGGAGAAATTTTACGACGCCGGCGACTTTAACGAGTTATTTTTACCGGAAAACGGCGATTGACATGATTCCCGAAAAAATTTCAGGAGAAACTCTTGATTCTCTCAAAACGGTCCGTTACAATCGGAAAAAATGGTTCCCGGCGGGAACTGACATAAATAACCTTTTTTCCTTGAAGCGATGGCAGAATCGATGGGATTTGCGACGTTCGGCGGCGGATGTTTTTGGAGCGTGGAGTCTTTGTTCCGGCAACAGCAAGGCGTTCTTGACGTCACATGCGGATATATGGGGGGATGCGTTCCGAACCCGTCTTATGAAGAGGTTTGCAGCGACCGTACCGCTCACGCCGAAGTCGTGCAAGTCCGGTTCAACCCGGCGGTCATTTCGTATGAAGAGTTATTGAACGTTTTTTGGAACATCCATGATCCGACGACGCCGAACCGGCAGGGGGGCGATTTCGGAACACAGTACCGTTCGATCATTTTTTATCACACGCCGCAACAGGAACTTTCCGCACGAAAAATCATGCAAAGGCTTGAAGAGGAACGCCGTTTTCCCGCTCCGATCACGACACACCTTTGTCCCGTTCAGCCGTTTTATCCCGCCGAAGAGTATCACCAGCGTTATTTTGAAAAGAATCCCGACAAAGCGGTTTGCCGCACGCAGTAGTCGGAGGTTATCCCTTATGAACTTCCCCAATCCTCATAAAGCAGCGCAATTTCCGCGACGGACAATGGTTTGGGCATGAAGTGAAACCAATTGTCTTCCTCGTCCTCTTCAAAAAATCCCGGCATTTTCCAAAAGGAAGCATTACGAAAACGGTTGGCCGCTGGCAATGGTTCCACCGCCGAAACGGGAAATGGTGTTTCCGCCGCCGTCGGGAAGAGTGACCCCAAAGTAAATTCCTCAATCGCTCTTGGAACTCCGTTGAAATGAAAATCAATCGTAACCGAAGTCGGTATCGTTATGCGCGTTCCCCAAATGTACGTGTCGTGAAGGTATAAGGTAGTGCCTGCATCCCAGGCCGGCAGGGCGGTGTTTTCGTAATGAATCACCAAAACATCATGATCGCGTTGGGGTTCCATTCGAATATCGGCGGGACCGTAAATCGTGTGCCGAAAGGATCGGGAAGCGTTCGTTGAAACGATTTGTCCCGGTGTTATGTACAATTCATGGTCCGCAGTCTCCAAAATCCAAATCGTGCCGTTGATCGTGTCGCCGCTGTGGATTTTCGCCTCGGCAAATCCCCAGGTGCAATAAAGGTTGGAGCCAAAACGCCGAATCAACCGTTGATCGAGGTAGAGATCGCCATCGGGGTTGACGATAAAAACGGTATCATGGCCGCCGTAGAGGGAACTGACATCAACCCGCTCGAAATCCAACACGGAGATATGGAATCCGGTGCCGCCGCCGCCGAGAAAAACGGCTTTATCATTCTCGAAATAAACGGAGTCGTCGTAAATCGTATCGAAAATCAACGCCTGATCGTCGCCGCCGTTTCCGTACACCTCGAAGATTTTCCCTTGCCGGACGGTGAAAATTTTATTGGTCGAAGTCGTTAGAACAGCGATTCCGCTTTCGAAATCGAACAAATCATTTCCCGCCGTTCCATACAGGCGTATGACGGCGGACGGGTCGGTAATCACGTATTCGTATCGCGTGAAGCCGTCGATATTGATGTTGCTCTCGTCGTCTCCATCACCGGGAATCGTCGGGTTGCCCGAATCTATCTCGAAATCTCCCTGACCGGAAACGATAAACTGCAATAAATGGTACGGTTCGACACTGTCAAATTGAAAACCGGTATGGTCGGCCAAGCGAACCGGCAATTCGACACCGTTATACAAGAGGATGTCATTAAGAAAATCAATCGAAATCACGTCGTCGTGATCCGGGTCCAAGTCCAGACCGAGAATTTTGTTTTCCTTGTCGATCACAAATGGGGCAAGAACCATGCTTAACGATTCAAGCACGACATCCCCCCGAAGCAGCAGAATGTAGGTTTCTCCTTGCTCCACCTCCCAGGCAAGCCAGCCGCGTCCCAGGAAGTCCACCACCTCTACAAGCGGTTCCCCTGCATGATTGGTCTTGTAAAGCTGCATCGTCAGATCGTCGAAACTCCCTTCGGCAAGAATCGTTTCCCAAATCACCGTTTCCGATTTTGTCGGGGTGAACGAGTAAAGCCGACGGCGGCCGTTGGTCAAATCCAAATCGGTTGCCGACCAATTTTTCGCCGATCCCAGTTCAATCGGCGTGTCGTCGTCCCAAATTGTTCCCGTTGCGGTGGTGTTCGCACATACGGCCCCGGTGATTCCGATGATATGCAGCGTGAAATCCAGGTCTTCACCCGGTTCATAGTCGCCGGGAACCTCGATACGGACCGTTGCGGTTGTTTGGTCGCTGGTGAAATGGATAATTCCGGTTTTTTCGCCAAAATAGTGCGTTCCGAACAGCGCAGTACCATCGACGAGTTCGTATTCGACGTAAACATCCTGCCGGGAAACGCCCGAAAGAGTCAATTCAAAAACCATTTCGGTGATTCCATTGTCCCCCTCTTCGATTTGAACGTCGGACACGGTTAAAGTTTCCAGAGTCTGTTCCTGAACGTTCACGTAAGATTTGGCGGTTGCACTGGAATTAACGCCGTCGGAAACGACAAAACTGACAACGCGGTCGCTCAGGTCCGCTTTTTCTGACGCATTTCCGTATTCCAGCGTTTTCAAGACAGCCAGATAATCTTCGAGGGAAGCGTCGCCGAAAATCAGCATTTCGCCGGTCGAAGCGTTGTAAGTCGATTTCAAGCCAGTCCGGGAAGTATCGACGGAGAGAAATTCGTTCAGACCATTGGGACGGTTTTCCAGGGTAATTTTTGCCCAAGATAGGAAGGAACTGTCTTCGTCCGCCAGTGTTGCCTCGGAAGAAAGAAGTAAACAGGGGGAACCGTATTCGAAAAATTGCGTATGGAAATCGACCCCGGCTTCCTCGGAACCGTTGAGATTGAGAACCGGCGGCTTGGTGCTGACATCCTGTACGGTGAAGTCAACCTTGACATTTTGCCCTTGAATTGCGACTTGCTTGACAATCGTGCCGGCAAAATCGGAACCGGTTACGGTAATGGTATAGAGGCCGTTTTCGAGGAAAATCTGGTATCCGCCCGCCTGATACGGGTTGAATTGGATCGTTTCACCCTCAGGATCGTTGGGAATCACCGTAATCACGGCACTGGAAATCCCTTCGCCCGCCTCGTAAAAACCGGAACCGTTAATGTCGCTGTACACGACGCCGAGCAGATACCCTCCGTTTCCGTTTTGTGCCGAACCGGGAGAGGCAAAATCAATCGTGGTGACCCAGACTCCGATTTCCGTCAACGGGTTCGTCTCGGCGATCATCGAGATTCCGACTTCGGTGAACTGGGGGTCCATAATGTTATCGCGATGGGAATGCGAGGGGACTCCCCAGTCGAGCGCAAACGCGGCGTGCGTGAAGGAGGCCGCCGAGAAACCGTCCCGAGCCGGACGGCCGTAGGCGTAGACATTTTCGGACACGCAAACAATGTAATCCCCGCTGTCCCCATCGGGTTTCATCGCGGGATCGTAACCGGTGTCGAGAATCCGTTCGTAGAGCGGGAGTTCACCGTCAAGTTGATGCGATTGCTTTCCCGCCTGGATCATTTGCAAAGAATGGTTCGTCGCGGCAACGTAAAGGCTTAAATTCCACGCCAGGGGAGCCGCCGGAGTAAGCATGGCCCATTCGCTGATGAGATGTTCCGCTTTCGGATAGGGGTAACTCAAGAGAGCTTTGGTCACTTCGGAATCCCACGCCTGGAGCGGTGACAAACTCCTGATAAGGCGATGGAGTTCCCCAGCCGGGTCCGTTCGCATCCGGTTGATGAGTTCGAGCATTTCCTGCTCTTCCGGCGTAGGCCCGGTGGTGGAATAAAGGGAAAACTGCGGCGTCGATTCCGCAGTTGGCGTCAATGAACTGACCGAAAGCGGATTGACCGAGAGCATTGTCCGGGCTTCGAGAGTTTCAAGACGTAATGTTCGATATTTTTTGGTCATAGGGGGGTTCGACGCAAAGCCGCCAGCAAATTGCTGTTTAGCCGTTCCTCTGGGGGCATGATCCGTCACTCATTCAAGCAAACACACAATCCCCAGGTTGTTTAGTTCCAGTTTACCTTAAAAGAGTTCCCGAAAAAAGTTAAAATTGAAAAAAAAGGTGAAAATTAAGGGATTTCCAAGGTTGAGTTTACACCGCCCCAGCGCAGGGCAGCCCCGCCGCTTACTTGAGCACATTCAAAAATTTCTCGGAAACTTTCTCGCGGCTGCCAAAAATGAGGTAAAATGGGGCAACGATTGATTTTTTCTGAAGAAACCCCCACTTTTAATTTTATGCGTATTACGGCAGGAACTCCGCCTACGGTTCCCTTTTTTCCCGGTTCTCCCCTTCAAAAGTCCGGCGTATTTGACCGTCCGCCGATGATGAAGTTTACGCATCCGCTCCCCTTCGGGGCGATTTTGCAGGAAACCGGCGTCCAATTCGTCGTCGTTAGCCGCAGTGCAACGGTGATGCGATTGCTTCTTTACGACCGCGTCGAAGATACCGAACCGAGCGAAATCATCCATTTCAATCCTGATGAAAACCGCTGGGGAGACGTTTGGAGTATTTTTGTTCCCGGCATCGGGGCGAAACAGCTTTACCATTTTCAAGCAAGCGGTCCGTTCGATCCGCGGCAGGGGCACCGTTTCAATGGACATGCCCGGTTGATTGATCCTTACGCCAAAGCACTCACCGGAAATTTTCAACCTTCGCCTGACGGAATTATTCGTCCGCCAAAATGCGTTGTAATCGATGACGACGATTTCGATTGGCGTGACGACCGGCATATTCGCCGTGATCTCTCCGAAACAGTGATTTACGAACTGCATGTGCACGGGTTCACCAATTCCCGGACCAGCGGTGTGAAACATCCTGGAACCTACCTCGGTCTGATTGAAAAAATTCCGTATTTGCAGTCGCTCGGTGTAACAGCCGTCGAACTTATGCCGGTTCACGACTTTCTTGACACGGATGTCGATGGAACAAAGCCGAAGATTCAGAATTACTGGGGCTACAATTCCCTGGCGTTTTTCGCCCCTCACCGGGGGTACGCTTACGGCACCGATCCCGGGGCGCAGGTCCGCGAGTTCAAGGAGATGGTTCGCGCGTTCCATCAAGCCGGGATCGAAGTGATCCTCGACGTGGTGTTCAACCACACCTGCGAAGGAAACGAGCTAGGACCGACACTCAGTTTCAAGGGATTGGAAAACCGTGTTTATTACATGCTCGAAAACGGTTCCTATTATAAGAATTATACCGGTTGTGGTAATACAATCAATGGAAATCATCCGATTGTTCGGGAACTGATTTTTAACTGTTTACGGCATTGGGTTCACAATTACCATATCGACGGGTTCCGGTTCGATTTGGCGTCGATTCTCTCCCGGGATCAGGCTGGCAACCTTTTGGCAAATCCGCCATTGATTGAGTCGATTTCGGAAGACCCGCTTTTGTCCGATACGAAAATCATCGCCGAAGCGTGGGACGCCGCCGGGGCTTACCAGGTCGGCTCGTTTGGGTATGGTTCCAAACGCTGGGCGGAGTGGAACGGAAAGTACCGCGACGATGTCAGGCGGTTTTGGCGCAGCGACCCGTTTATGACCGGTGCCTTGGCGACCCGGCTGTCCGGTTCAAGCGACCTGTACGCTCACAGCGGGCGGGATCCGTATTGCAGTATCAATTTTATCACCTCGCATGACGGGTTTACGATGAACGACCTTGTTTCGTACAACCATAAACACAACGAGGAAAACGGCGAGGGAAACCGTGACGGGGACAACAATAATTTCAGCAACAATTACGGGATCGAAGGTCCGACGAAAAACATTGAAATTGAAGCGGTTCGGATTCGACAGATCAAAAACATGCTGGCAACGCTTTTGCTCAGTCAGGGGGTTCCGATGCTTGCCGCCGGCGACGAGGTCCGCCGGACGCAACGGGGAAACAACAACGCCTATTGCCAGGATAATGGAATTTCGTGGTTCGATTGGAATTTGGCGAAGAAAAACGACAACCTGCGTCGTTTTGTGCAAGCCTTGATTCATTTCCGCCGCAAACAGGCGACCGTTCGGCAAAAGCATTACCTGACCGGGCAACCGCGTCAACCGGGCGGTTTGCCGGACATTAGTTGGTTCGGACCTCTCGGCGGACATGTCAATTGGAACAACGGCTGGGAACGCAGTTTGGTTTGTCTGCTGGCCGGGGTTCCGAAATATCACAACATGGGGGAGGTCGGTTATCACATTTTGATTTTCGCACACGCCGGTCCGGAAATCCGGGAATTTTATTTTCCCGCCGTTTGCCAAAATTTCCATTGGCGTCAATTTGTCGATACGGAGGCCGTTTACCCGGAAGACATTTACCCGGAATATGACGGACCGGTTCCAAATTTACGGGTTCCGTTCAAAATGTGCCCGCATTCCCTCCGTGTCTATATCGCAGAAGCGACGTAGTGAACATCACTCGAATTGGATGCGAATTGTAAACAGATTGCGTGAGGTCTTCCGTTACGATTCCAGATTCA
>Ga0099364_10007301_pt1 | contig 15823 bp, 11 predicted proteins | sample TergutTh196P3_FD_73070 | JGI IMG/M metagenome (GOLD analysis project Ga0099364, IMG submission 73070) | Microcerotermes parvus P3 segment gut microbial communities from Pointe-Noire, Republic of the Congo - Th196 P3 | ecosystem: Host-associated > Arthropoda: Insects > Digestive system > Gut ...
GTAAGCCTTTTAGTTTTATTCTTGAAGTGTGTGCTATTTATAGCATATACTACACGATTTCCGTTGAATCTTATTTATTATTGGAAACTTTATGCGATGTATATTGGTGTTAGTGGCATAATAGTTTCATTTGTTTTTCTGACCAAATGGAAATGGTGGATTGTTATTGTATTAGTTGTTTTGGATATTTGGCTTGTGGGAAATTTGATGTATTGGCGAAGTTATGATGATTTGTTGTCTGTTTGGTGCCTAAATGCAGTCGGAAATATGAAAGGTATATGGTCTTCTATTTTTGTTTTTTTGGAATGGAAAGATTGCATATTTCTAATTTTGACATTATTTGTTACTGCGGCACTGATTTTCATTTCAGATAGAAAGCAAACACAAAAATTGTTTTTTATTGTAGGTTTTCCACTTTTTCTTCTACTTACACTCCCGCAGGTGATTACTAAAACAAAATCAGATAATACATCTTTATTTTCTGATAAATTCATAGAATCTTATTGGTTTGTACCTTATAACTATTGCAGAGAATACACTCCCATAACATATCTTGTGTATCAAATAAAAATTTTGGTATCAAAACCATTTTACGAAAGCTATATACCCGAAGTGGATGAGGAAGTTTTTAGCCTTTTTTTTCAAAAAGGAAACCGTTCGGATGATAGAGAAAATCTTAATTTATTGTTAGTAGTATTCGAAAGTTTAGAAAGTTGGGTGCTTAATTCTGAAATTAATAATCAACAAATTACACCAAACCTAAACAAATTTCTTTCAAATACTAATTTACTTTATGCTGATAAAGTTGTAAATCAAACAAGAGGTGGTTTTTCAAGTGATGGTTTATTAATTATTAATACAGGATTGTTACCTACCTACAATGGAATCCAATCGCTTAGGTTTCAGAATATTGTCTTTTTTTCTTTGTGCAAATCATTAAACGAGGAATACAACACACACTCGTATGCAATAGACGATGATTTTGTTTGGAATCAAGGTTTTGTGTTAAAGAATTACGGTTATGACTCTACCTTTTTTAATAACGGAACAGATTATAAAATGTTTAACCGTGTAATAAAAGATATTAAAAAACCTTTTTTCTTTCAAGTAATAACTTATGCCTCTCATGCTCCTTTTACGCATCTCGCAGATAGTTCTTCTCTTATTTTACCAAAAGATATGCCCCTACATATATCAAATTACATAAAATCAGTCAATTATACTGATAATGCACTTGGGTTATTGTTTGACAGTATTGAAAAAGATAGTACAATTATTGTTGTTGTTGGCGACCACACAATTTTTTATAAAGAAAAAAGAGAACAATTCCAAAAATACTGCTTAAAGAACAATTTTGAAATTCCTGTTGAAAAAGAATTTGTTCCACTGATTATATATTCCCCCGAAATAAAAGAGAGAATAGCAGTTCAAGATACTGTATATCAAATGGATATATATCCAACGTTGCTTCATCTTCTAAATCGCGAAGATTATATTTGGCAAGGCTTTGGAATCAACCTTTTAGATAGCACGGCAAAAAGAAAAATATCTCCCGATGATGCGTTAAAATTATCGGATGCAATTATTAGGAATGATTATCTTAGAAAACTGAGTAATGAGAATTGAGTGATGAGTGTTAAGAATTGTGATAAAAACTAAAAACTGATAACTGATATCAATATATAAAATGGCAGAAAAAACAAATAGTGCGGAAAAACCGCCAAAGAAGTACAGAAAGCAAGATTTGAGCATATATATCAATTTGCTAACTGATTTTGGTTTCAAGCGGGTGTTTGGGATTAAAGAGGTGATGCTCAACTTTTTAAACACCGTGCTAAATATCGAAGGTGGCATAACCGACCTCACTTATGGTAACGTAGAAATATTAGGGCTAACTAAAAACGACCGAAAAGCAATTTTTGATTTGATTTGTATTACCGGCAACGGCGAGCGAATTATTGTTGAAATACAAAATATTGAACAAGAACATTACAGAGATAGGATGTTGGTCTATGCTTCGCAACTAATTCAGGAACAAAATGTTAAAGGAAAAGTAAATGACAAATACTGGAACTTTAAGTTGGACCCTATTTATTCGATAAATATTATGAATTTCCTTTTGGGAAAGAAAAAACGACCAAAGAAATATTTGACACAATGGCAGTTAAAGGAATTAGACACTAATGAGGTACTCTACGATAAACTGACTTTTGTTTGTGTAGAGTTGCCACTTTTCAGCAAGAAGCTACGAGGCGTAAAAACTGCCCTTGAGCAGTGGATTTTCTTAATAAAGAGCTTGCACGAACTGAAAAACATACCCAAAAAATACAAAACTGAAATATTCCAGAAAATTTTTGAAATGGCAAAAATAGCTAAAATGAGTAAAGAAGAAGTAAAAAAATATATAAAAGTTTAAATGATATGAGCACAGTACAATACGAAATCAACAGAAGAGACATTGCAATTGAAGCAATTAGAATAGAAAGAGACACAGCTTGGGCTGAAAGAGACACCGCATGGAATACCATTACAAGTCTCCAAAGCAACAATGCTGCTCTCCAAAGCGACAAAGCTGCTCTTCAAAATCAAATTGAAGAATACAAGCGCAGGTATGGACAATTAAACGGCACAACGACATGAGATTAGTACAATACGAAATCAACAGAAGAGACATTGCAATTGAAACAATTAGAACTGAAAGAGACACTGCTTGGGCTGAAATAGGCACTGCTTGGACAGAAAGAGACACAGCTTGGACAGAAAGAGACACTGCACGAAATGAAAGGGACACCGCTTGGGCAGAACTGAAAAATATCGGAGTAAGTACGGTGAATTAAACGGCAAGATGATATGAGTTTAGTAGAATACGAAATCAACTGAAAGAATTGAGTATTGAAAATAAGAAATTTTATGAAAATAGTTAAATTTTTTAAAGAGAATCCTGTTTGGGTTATATTTTTTGTAAGCCTTTTAGTTTTATTCTTGAAGTGTGTGCTATTTATAGCATATACTACACGATTCCCGTTGAACCTTATTTATTTTTGGAAACAATATGCGATGTATATTGGTGTTAGCGGCATAATAGTTTCATTTGTTTTTCTTACCAAATGGAAATGGTGGATTGTTATTGTATTCGTTGTTTTGGATATTTGGCTTGTGGGAAATTTGATGTATTGGCGAAGTTATGATGATTTGTTGTCTGTTTGGTGCCTAAATGCAGTCGGAAATATGAAAGGTATATGGTCATCTATTTTTGTTTTTTTGGAATGGAAAGATTGCATATTTCTAATTTTGACATTATTTGTAACTGCGGCACTGATTTTCATATCAGATAGAAAGCAAACACAAAAATTGTTTTTTATTGTAGGTTTTCCGTTTTTTCTGCTACTTACACTCCCGCAGGTGATTACTAAAACAAAATCAGATAATATATCTTTGTTCTCTGATAAATTTTTAGAATCATGGAACTACGTACCTTATGAGTATTGCAGAGCCTACACTCCGATTACCTATCTTGTTTATCAAATAAAAATTTTGGTGTCAAAACCATTTTATGAAAGTTATATACCCGAAGTGGATGAGGAAGTTTTACGCCATTTTTTTCAAAAAAGAAACCGTCCGGATGATAGAGAAAATCTTAATTTATTGTTAGTAGTTTTTGAAAGTTTGGAAAGCTGGATTATTAACTCGGAAATTAATAATCAACAAATTACACCAAACTTAAACAAATTACTAACAAATACTAATTTGTTTTATGCTGATAAAGTTACAAGTCAAGTACGAAGTGGTCTGTCAAGCGATGGATTATTAATTATTAACACAGGATTATTACCAATTTACAACGGTATAATTGTTCATAGATTTCAGAATAATTTTTATTTTTCTTTGTGTAAATCATTACAAGAATACAACAAACATGCTTACGTTGTTGATGACGATTTTGTTTGGAATCAAGGATTAATGCTTAAAAGTTATGGTTATGACCTTATATCTTTTAATAATGGCACTGATTATCAGATGTGTAAACATGCAACAGAACAAATTCCTAAAAAACCTTTTTTATTGAAAATTATTTCTTTTGCATCTCATGCTCCTTTTAAAGAACTTGCTGATAGTTCCACGCTTTTATTACCAAAAGATATGCCTACTGATATATCAAATTACATAAAATCAGTAAATTATACTGACAATGCACTTGGATTATTGTTTGACGGCATTGAAAAAGATAGTACAATTATTGTAGTTGTTGGCGACCACACAATTTTTCATAAAGAAAAAAGAGAACAATTCAAACAATACTGCATTAAGAACAATATTGACATTCCTGTAGAAAAAGAATTTGTTCCACTAATCATATATTCTCCCGAAATAAAAGAGAGAATAGCAGTTCAAGATACTATTTATCAAATGGATATATATCCAACTTTGCTTCATCTTCTAAATCGTGAAGATTATATTTGGCAAGGTTTTGGAATCAACCTTTTAGATAGCACGGCAAATAGAAAAATATCTCCCGATGATGCGTTAAAATTATCGGATGCAATTATTAGGAATGATTATCTTAGAAAACTAAGTAATGAGAATTGAGTATTGAGTATTGAGTATTGAGTAATGAGTAATGAGAATTGAGTAATGAGTATTGAGTATTGAGTATTGAGTATTAAGTAATGGGTATTGAGTAATGAGTATTGAGTAATGAGTAATGAGAATTGAGTATTGAGTATTAAGTATTGAGTATTAAGAATTGTAATAAAAACTAAACTGAAAACTGATAACTGAAAACTGATAACTAAAAACTGATAACTGATAACTGATAACTGAAAACTGATAACTGATGACTATGAAAATAATTTCACTTATAAAAAACAATTTTTTGAAAAAAGATTTTATATCTTACTGCATAGTTGGTGGGATAGGGTTGTTAGTAGATATTTCTGTTTATTATGTATGTTACTCTTTTTTTTCTCTTAGTTATGCAATATCAAATATTATCAGTTCGCATGCGGGAGTTGTCAATAATTTCGTACTAAACAGCATTTTTACATTCAAAACAAAAGATAAAATATTATTAAGATTTTTACAATTTTATGGTATTGCATTTTTGGGAATGATATTAAGTACATATCTAATTATTTTGTTTACAGACATTATTTTAATGCATCCGCTTATAGCAAAATTATTTGCACTCGGAATTGTTACGATACTTCAATTTTTATCAAATAAATATATCACTTTTAGAAAAAAATAATTAATTATGAATAAAGTTACTTGTTTAAGTGTATTAGTTCCCGTTTACAACGAGGAAGAATGTATAGACCTGCTTCACGAGCGTTTAACAACAGTTTTGGACAATCTAAAATGTTCATCTGAAATATTATATGTAAATGATGGCAGTCGCGACAATACATTGTTAAAACTTCAGGAATTACAGTCAAAAGATGCTCGTGTAGCGTATTTAGATTTATCAAGAAATTTCGGAAAAGAAGTTGCAATGTCGGCCGGTATTGACTATATATCTGGCGATGCGTTAGTAATTATTGATGCAGATTTGCAAGACCCTCCTGAATTAATTCCTCAGATGGTTGAAGGAATTGAAGAAGGTTACGATGATGTTTATGCAAAACGCACCACAAGAGATGGTGAAACATTTCTTAAAAAATTTACATCAAAACAATACTATCGATGGCTGAAAAAAATGTCTAATATACCCGTACTCGAAGATACCGGAGATTTTAGGATGTTTAGTCAAAAAGCAATCGAAGGATTAAGGCTTCTTAAAGAGAACGAGCGAAATATGAAAGGACTATTTTCTTATGTAGGATTTAAGAAAAAACCATTATTTTATCAGCGTGATGCACGTATTGCAGGTTCCACAAAATGGAATTATCCTAAACTTATAGGATTAGCAATAAAAGGTTTAACATCTTTTTCTACAACTCCTTTAAGATTTGTTTCAATAATGGGAATATCAGTATCAATTTTAGCCTTCTTATATTTGATATTTATACTTGTAAAAGCAATAATTTACGGAGATCCCGTTGCAGGTTATCCTTCTTTGATGTCTGTATTGTTACTTTTGGGAGGTATGCAACTCTTCGCAATAGGAATAATAGGCGAATACATTGGAATAATCTACTCTGAAACCAAAAAACGACCACTATATTATATTAATGATTATAAAAAATCTGATAATAAATAGTTGTTTTGTTTTATAATATCATCGTTTATAGTATTAATATAAATGACAAATCTACCGCTACTTTCAGTAATTGTACCTTGTTATAATGTTGAAAAATATATTAACAACTCTATTTCATCAATTGTAGGTCAGACTTATCAAAATTTAGAAATCATACTAATTAATGATGGCAGTACCGACTCAACGGGGTATATTTGCAATAAATGGCGAGATAAAGAGTGTCGCATTAAAGTTATCCACAAACAAAACCAAGGAGCATCATCCGCTCGAAAAGATGGACTTAAACTTGCTTCAGGTAAATTTGTTACATTTGTTGACGCAGACGACTGGATAAACATTAATATGTATTCTAATATGATGACTGCTTTATTAAATACAAATTCTGACATTGCAGAGTGCGATATGTGTTTTGTTTATGACGATGAACATAAAGAGACTCTCAATAATAATTATAATTCAGAACTGAAAATATTGAACCGTATTGAAGGAGTTGTTGCTATTGTGCAAGACCTGAAACGTATTACTTTAAATACAAAAATATTTAAAAAAATATTGTTTGAAAATATTATCTTTCCTTTGGAAATTGGATATGGAGATGATATGTTCGTTTATAAACTATACCATAAAGCATCACAATCGGTATATTTAAACCAAGATTATTATTTTTATCTTCAAAGAAGCGATGACAGTATTTGTAATAATAAGAATATTTCTGCAGAACTTAAAAAACTGAGTGATTGGAGCGAAGTTATTTATGAATGTTACTCTTTTATTGCGCAGCACTCTGAATATCACGCTGCTAAAACAAAACTTGGGGATTATGTTAAATGTGTCGGTATGAGGCTTTTGAGATGTATGGTTGTTTTTCCGAAACATTTTAAATATCAAAATTTTAGAAGTACCGCACAACAAGTGCGTTCGATACCTTTCAGAAAAGGAGAACTATTGCCAAAAAGTATTAGAATTGAAATATATATTTTAAAAATCAGCCCATTAATTTATAAATTTTACAGAACTTTTTATAACAAAATAATTCAATTTACTAACAAGTTAAAGATAACAAACAGAGATACTTACAGGCTAATTAATGACTATGGTTTTTATTGGTATTATTTGTGAGAAATGAGAGTGTAGAGTGTAGAGTTTAAATATTGGATTCGAGATATTAGATTTCAGATTTCAATACGCATTATTCATTATTCATAAAGCAAATATATCTTATGGCTACGGTTTCTGTATGGGCGACCATTGCGGTCGTCCAGAATAAAAAGGGCGAGGGCAAGCCTAGCCCTAACAATTTCACAGGAACGTTTTCGCTGAGATGGCAAACATGTCGGATATCAACTATAAATTTTTTGTTATGTTTGAAATAAAGGTATTATTGAAAGAGGAGACATTATTAATAGGTAGGTGCTTTTTTCTATTCGGTTAGAAACCAAAAAATACAAAAAAACGAAAAAAATTACAATATTGTTTACATATTTTTTAAAATAAAAATAAACTTTTAACGTTAAATTTTATGTTTTTGATATAAAATATTCAAATGAAAAATAAAAGAACATACAAATTTTCTTCACTCGTAAAAGAGGTAAGAGTCAATCTTTTAATAGGTTTTCTATTTTTTTCCGTTATAAGTTCGGGACAAATCCGAAATAAAAAAATTGACGAAATGCGAGACCGTTTTAAGCAGCGTGAATTTTCCACCGTGAATCAACGCAACTTAAAAATTGGTGAATGGCGGCATCATTACACCTTTCGAGACTGTAACACCATTATCGAAACCCCTGATAACATTATTGGTGCATCCGAAATGGGAATTATGATGTATAACAAACAAAATAATTCTCTTTCGACAATGACAAAGTTTGAAGGACTTTCAGATTACGGTATTTCGACAATTGCTTATTCCGAAAGCAACAATGTAGTTGTGATTGGATACACAAACGGTAATATTGACATTTTAAAAGATGGTCGCATTTTTAATTTGAACGATTTAAAGTTGGCACCCATCAGCGGCAGCAAAAGGATAAATCATATAATTTTCGATGCCAAAAAGCCGCAGACAGCCTATTGTTCAACGGGTTTTGGTGTTTTGGAAATCAGCATCAATACTACAAAACCTGAAACTATAACTACTTGGTATATTGGCGAAAACGCTACAGAAGTAGAAGTTTTTCAGTTGTTATTAAAAGACGATTACTTGTATGCGGCTACAAGCAGGGGAATAAGAAAAATTGCAACGGATAAAGATTTTTCTCGATATGATAATTGGGAATTAGATTCAAGCGCAAATCCTTATTGCGCAATAACTTGGTTTGGTGGAAATTTAATTCGTGCAAGAGGCGCTCAAGATAGCAACTGTACAATCGAAGGATTATCTATTGATATTCCCAGATTCAAAGGATTTTTTTCAAACACCGAAACGTTAATTATTACAGCACGAAACTCCGTTACTTTATACGATATTTTTCTCAATAGAATTGAGACAATAAACCAACCTGTTATTTTAGGGGAGGAAAATCCTTTCAGTCCGATATTTAATGCCGCATTGATGAGTGAAGATGAAGGTCTTTGGATTGCTGACAATAATCAAGGATTATTAAAAAGACAAGGCGTGACAGAATTTTCCCAATATACTCCCGACGGACCTGTTAGCAACAATACTTATAAAATATTATTTTCGGGTGACAATTTATGGGTAGTTCAAGGCGGAAAAACAGAACAGGGGCACTCTTTAGGCTATCCATCATCATTTTCAATACTCAAACCTTCGGGCTGGCAATTAATTACTGCCGCAAATACCCCTTTGATCACGGGTATGAACATAGCCTTAGGACTTTCAGCAAATCCTATCAATCCTAATAATGTTTTTATTAATACGTGGGGATATGGAGTGTTAGAATTAGACATGAATAATAGAGGTAATTTTTTCATAAAAAGACACCACGACAAGTCTGATACGGGTCTGCAAGATATCCTGAATAATCCCGGACAGCATTATGTAAAAATAGGGAGTACCGCTTTTGATGCCAAAAACAACGTACTTTTTATGACTAACTGCGAAGTTGACAATACTTTAGTTGCTTTTTTCAACGAAGATGAAACCTATTTGAGATATACTTATGAATCATTGAAATATGTCCATACTTTAGGTCATATTTTACAACATTCGTCGGGAGATAAATGGATGATTATTGAACGAAAACTTGTTAGCGGTGGCGGTCGAAATTTCGGAATTTTTGTGTGGAATGACAATGGAACTCCTCGTGATGATAGTGACGACATATATAAAGGAGGAGTTCATCCAAGCGCCGAACCTAACGAAAAAAGAAATGTTGGACAATTGTTGCTCTGGGATAGTGAAGGTGAAATAATTAGCGATTTTGTATATTCAATTGCCGAAGACCATAATGGATATGTTTGGCTCGGTACTAACAAAGGAGTTGTGGTACAATACAATCCCGATGTTTTGAGGACAGAACGTCCTTATTTTACAAGGATAAAAGTACCTCACGGCGATGGAACTGACGATGCAGGCTATCTACTTGAAAATGAAAAAGTAACAACAATTGCAGTTGACGGCGGAAACCGTAAATGGTTCGGAACAGAGACCAATGGCATTTATCTTGTTTCGCCCGATGGCACTAACTCTATCGCTGCTTTTAATTCAAAAAACAGCATTTTGCCGTCTGATAATGTTTACTCCATTGATATAAATCACAAAACGGGCGAAGTATTTGTCGCAACCGACAAAGGGTTAGTTTCTTTTAGAGGGGTTGCAACTGAAGGAAAATCAGAATTTAAGGATGCTTATGCTTTTCCCAATCCTGTACGCCCCGAACATAAAGATATGCCCATTACTATTACGGGTCTGATGGAAAAAACAATCGTAAAAATTACAGATATTTCAGGAAAATTAGTTTATGAAACCAAATCCATTGGAGGTCAGGCGATTTGGGATGGACGCAATTTGTGGGGCGAAAGAGTGAAATCGGGTGTCTATTTAGCCTTCCTTTCTACTGAAAGCGGCTCTAATTCCAGTGTGATTAAAATTGCAATTGTCAGATAAATTATGAAAAAAGGTATTTTTATTGGTATTTTTGGTCTAATTCTTTTAATAGGAGTTGTTTTTTGGTTTATTTATGATAATATAAGTTATCAAGAAACCTCTTTGATTTCAACTATTCCCGTCAGTTCTGAAATAGTGATACAACTGCATCATCCCGAACAATTCGGAAATATTATTAATTCAGTCGATTTTTTGGATGAATTAAATAATTTTGAATCGTTTAAGCCCTTTAAAGAGTTGGCTTTTTTCCTTGATTCTTCTTTTATTTCGAATACAAATAGTTTCAATAAAATCAAAAAACGACCAATTATCATTTCACTTATTAGGAACGAAAATGAGCCTGTATCGTGGCTAATTAGCGGCTCCCTGAAATCTAAACAAGAACAAAAAGAGATAACTAAAATAATAAAAGATAAATGGAAAAATGCACCAAAAGAGAAAGTTGCAGAAGAATTTTGTTATTTATTGAAACAAAACACTTTTATTTCTTCCGATATTTATATTTCATATTGTAAAGGTAGTTTAACAATAAGCAATTCAGCGACTTATCTTAAAGAGTCATTACAACAAAGAAAAATACAACACTCTTTATTAGAACGACAGTCATTTTATCAGATTTTCAAAAATGCACCCGGAACCGATTTTGCAACTATTTATATCAATTTTGCCAAAATAGGAAAGATATTGTCGCCACTTTTTTCTGAAAACGGTGCGTTTGTTTCTGATTTTTTTACTCGTTTCGGTGAATGGTGCGGCTTAGATTTGGCAGTCAAAGATGTTATCACCCTGAACGGATTTAATATCGGTAGAAATGAAAAATTTTTTACAACAATATTTGCAGGGTTAACCCCTCAAAAATCAAATATTCCAACGATTATTCCTCTTGAAACTAAATTTTTTATTACATACAATTTTAATGAAAAAGTGATATTTAAAGATAATTATGAAACATACATTTCACAAAATGAAACTGATTTGGATAACTTATTAGGTACTTTTGAGAAAACAAATGGTATCTCTTTTTCAGATTTGTTATTCTCTTTTGTTAAAAATGAGATGGCATTGGTTTATACAAAACAACCAAAAGAGAATGAATATGATAAATATTTAGTTATCAGTACCGAAGGACAAACTAAAACAGTTGAAACATTGCAACAATATATCTATAAATCTGAAAAAAATATTGACCCCGATGATTTTATAACCCTTGACGATCAGACAAAAATTCCCGTATACAAAGGATTTTCGACTTCGGAAATGAAAGCCTTTTTAAATTTTCTTTTTCCGACCGTTCCATGCGAGTTTTTCTCTTTTTATCGAAATTATATTATCTTTTCGGAAGATATTGAGTCACTAAAATCGTTCTTTTATTCGGCTATTTTGAACAAAAATTTATCTTCCTATCCTTATTTTCCTCTATTTGAAGAGAATTTTTCATTCCACGACAACTTTTTTCTCTTTGCGGAAGTTCCTGAAATATACAACCTTATAAAAGAATTTTTGAATCCAGAAATATTTTATCCTACACAAACACAAAACGAGGCATTAAATAATTTTTATGGGTTGGGTGTTCAGATGAGCACATCTGGAAACTTTGTCTATTCAACAATAGCGGTAAATCATGCTCCTTTTCGTGAAGATGGTCCAAAAACAATTTGGCAAAGTCGCCTCGATTCAACAATAATTGGAAAACCCGCATTCGTAGAAAATCATAACACCGGCGAAAAAGATATTTTAGTTCAGGATGCGGCATTCAACCTCTATCTCATTAATAATTTAGGTCGTATTTTGTGGAAAAAACCTTTGGAAGCACCTATTATGAGTGAATTTTTCCAAATTGACCACTTCGGAAACGGCAAAATGCAATATCTTTTCAATACTAATAACCGAATATATTTAATCGACCAAAATGGAAACAACGTTGGTACTTTCCCCGTGGTGCTGCCCGAAAATGCTACTAACGGGATTTCTGTGTTCGATTATGATAAAAATAAAGATTATCGGATTTTTATTGCACTCGAAAATAATCAAGTCTCTCTTTACGATAAAAAAGGAAATATTATTCCCGGTTGGGCAATTTTACAAACCGAAGGAAAGGTTACTTTGCCTGTTCAGTTTTTTACCACCGGAAATAAAGATTATATTGTCGTTAGCGACGAGTTTGGCAATTATATATTGGACAGACGAGGCGCAGAAAGAGTTAAAGTGAAGACTGTTTTTATAAGGAATAGTCGGTCTCTTTTTTATTTGGAAGAAGTTGGGGACAACTCATTGTTGGTAACAACAACTGACAAAGGAGAATTGGCAAAAATTAATTTGAAAACAGGAGCTTGCACAATATCTGCCCTGCTGCAACAACCTGATAATCATTTTTTTGCTCAATATAAAAACGAATCGGGAAATTTAAGATATATTACCGTTACTGAAAATAATTTTTGTATCTATAACAATAAATGCGCCGAAGAGATTAATATTCAGTTTGATACGCCGTTAGAACTACATTCAGACATTTACCGTTTTTCTGCAAGTGATATTAAGTTCGGCGTAGTCGAAAAAAACGGAGGTATGATACATCTTTTAAACCACGACGGACAACATTACAAAGGTTTCCCACTTAAAGGAAAGAGCCGATTTACAATAGGTTTCCTGAAAGCAACATCCTATAAATTTAATCTAATTGTAGGAGGTGATAATAATTTTTTAAATAATTTTGCGGTGGAATAAATTTTAAAAAAATCATATAGGTGTTTATACCTATTAATCAATATATTACATTATAGCAATACAAATAGGTATATCCTTTCAAATATTTATTAATCAGTGTGTTACGACTAAATTGGCGTTGTGTGCAAGCGGGCGAGAGTGGTGGAAAATTGACAAGAATTAGAAAAAAGAAGTTAAAATAGTATAAATAAAATTTTTTAAATCAATGAATATGAAGAAGTTATATTTAATCGGAGTACTTTTTCTCTTATTGGTAGGGTTTGTCGGCTGTGACAAAAAAGAAGGTCAAGTAACAGACAGTGAGAAACTTTGTTTGTATCTCAATTCAGGGAATATTAATAAGACGATACCTATCATCAACGAGTTTTTGGCAGGTTTGCCAAATAGTAATAGTTTTTCAGAAGATGAACAAAATTTACAGGCTTTGGCAAAATGGTTAAAGTCAAATTCTTGCGTTATTGACGTAACTGTTTTATGCGTATCGTGTATTAAAACATTGCCAGAGCAAAGCGAAGTCAGTTTTTCATTTCAAGAGGGGGAAATAACACAATTAGTAACTCTTGATATTTCAATGTCCAAGCCATTAAAAGCGGGAATATGCAGCGTTATAGAAGAAAGTAATGTAACTTTGAAAAATACTGAAAGTTACAGTCGCACTTTTGTGGTAGGAGATGAGGAAGGTGCTCTCATTATATATCAAGCACAACATTATGAAAAAAGTGAACTTGTTAGAGACGAGAGTACCAATATGAATGTGGAATATCGTTACAAACCGACTACTGATTTTGTTGGAAACGACAATGTTGGTCTTGAAGTTTACTACAATAAAACAGGAGAAGACGTTTCCGTTTACATAGAAACAGTTAGAATTAACTTTACAATAACAAAGTAAAATATTCCAAAGAGATAACAATAAAACGCCAGCAGAAAAAATAAGGTAAAAAGAGTGTCTTTACGTTACATTAATTAGGTAGGTGCTATTTTTTATTGGTCAGTAGTGATTAAAAATATGAAACCCTGGACTTTGCTCAACCCACCATGACAACAAAAGAAGGTTACACAGAGTTTGAGAGTTAGTTTTAGACTTGTTTATTAACTCTTTATACATCCAATCGGAACAACAAGAATACCGTCTCTACGGCGGAATGCATATTTTCCGCCTGTAATAATCATTAAAAATGAGGGTTCACGCATTTTATCGACATCAATTTTTTCTTTTAGTTTTAGCAAATTTTTTGCAGCTTGTTCGATTTGTTTATTTCCTAATTTAACTTCTATCGCTCCCCAACGACCATCGCGTAAAACAACAATCATATCAGATTCTAAACCACTTTTGTCTCGATAATGAAACACGTCGCCATCGTTGTGCTGTGCATAAATCCTAATATCGCGGGTACACAATGCTTCGAATAAAAATCCAAAATATTCAAAATCTTTCAAAATAGCCTCAGGATTAAGTCGCATAACTGCCGTTGCAATAGAAGGGTCGACAAAATGATGCTTGAATGCGGTACGTATTGCCGTTTTTGAGCGTATCGAAGGCAACCAAGCGGGCATTGCTTCAACCACGAAAATTCTCCTTAAAGCGTTGTAATATACTGCAAAAGTTTTGTCAGAAATACTTGTTTCAGTACTTTCAATATCTTTTAAAATTGTATGCACAGCTGCCGTTGTAGCAATATTTCGAGCAAGTGAACGCAAAAGCAAACGCACGCGAGTCGGATTCTTTTCTACACCATCAACCCGAGATATATCGTGATTGATAATTGCTTCAATGTAATCAATGGACATTCGGAGGGCATTTTTGTCTGACTTACCTATTGTGGCAGGAAAACCACCGCGACAAATGGCAAAAGCAATTTGTTCGATGCTTAAATTTGACAAACTTTCAATATCGCAATTTCCGTCAAACAAATCGGCAAGAGACACTGTTCCGTTTGATTCTTGCGATTCGTACAAACTCATCGGGCGCATCAAAATTCGTGCAAAACGTCCCGTTCCGGTATGTGCCGTAACATTGTCGGCAGGCACAGCCGAACCGGTTAATATAAATTGACCTGTTGTACGACGTTTATCTACTTCAAAACGCACGGCGTCCCAAAGCACAGGCGACATTTGCCACTCGTCTATCAAACGAGGAGTGTCGCCTTTCAATAACAATGAAGGCTTTGTGTCAGCCATCTGCTGATATGAAAGCGCATTGTCGGTGTCTTGCATAAATAGTGTACTTCGCGCAACATTGGCGGCTGTACTTGTCTTTCCACACCATTTTGCTCCTTCTATCAAAACTGCGCCCATCGTTGAAAGTGCGTTTTGTAGTTCCGAATCACATGTTCTGGATAAATAAAGGTTGTTACTCATATTTAATTAATTTTTGCGGTGCAAAAGTATATATAATTTCCGAATTTGCAAATTTTACTTCCGAATTTGGCAGCATTTTACTTCCGAATTCGGCAGCATTTTACTTCCTAATTCGGCAGCATTTTACTTCCGAATTCGGCAGCATTTTACTTCCTAATTCGGCAGCATTTTACTTCCTAATTCGGCATTGTTTTACTTCCTAATTTGGCAGCATTTTACTTCCTAATTCGGCATTGTTTTACTTCCTAATTTGGCAGTTATTTTTCAAAATTTATCACTTCTGAAGTGGCTTATTTTTCGATGCATTATCCTCATCAATGCATTATCCTCATCATTTTGAGCAAATCTGAAATTTATGTTCTGTCTCGTCCTAAAAAAAGTTTACAGATTTATACTTAAATACTGATATTAATTTACAATTAATTTTTAATCCTATTTTATGTTTACAAATGTAAAAAGATTTTATTACA
>Ga0099364_10007302_pt1 | contig 15822 bp, 17 predicted proteins | sample TergutTh196P3_FD_73070 | JGI IMG/M metagenome (GOLD analysis project Ga0099364, IMG submission 73070) | Microcerotermes parvus P3 segment gut microbial communities from Pointe-Noire, Republic of the Congo - Th196 P3 | ecosystem: Host-associated > Arthropoda: Insects > Digestive system > Gut ...
CAAAGGGGTTGTCGTCTGCCCGGCCCTGGGCTATGCTTTGTTGCATGATTAAATCAAAATCATCCCGGTTAAGATAAATCTCCATTTCATCTACCATATCGATTTTGCACGGCCCCCAAGGCGAGCCGTCCGGCCGGGTCAGGGCTATGTATAAATCCCCGCTTGGCCTGTTTTCAAGGAGGTCAATGTTAAGCCCCAGGTCAAGCATTAGAGTTTCTTCATTCCACCAGGCTATTGTTCCAGCCGCATAGCCGCTGAACTGCGGGTGCTGTAATGAGATAACGTCACCCATCAAAAGCAGGCGGCCCATGCCCTCAAGCTGGAACTTGGCGACAATGCGCCGCTTCCGGTTGACGCTGACCTGGAAAATACCTTGTTTATGGGCCTGGTCACGGTTGACTGTTCCGATGGCGCTTTTTATGGCCGGCACTCTGGTTATTGAATCCGGCAACTCACAGAGCACTTCTCTCTGCTGGAAGCCGGCCGCCTCATCCAAATATGACCAGGCTATTGTCGTAGGGGTGTTTGCGTCAGGAGTATTGAAGGTTATGGCCAATGTCCCGCGAATTATGTCGCATTGGGTGGCAACATGACGAACCGGCCGCCCCGGCCCATCGAATATGAAGTTGATTTTGCCATCGCCTATCAGTCGGGGCACAACCCGGAACGGCTGGCATATTTCAAATATGAGGCCCAGAACTGTAAACTCGTTTGTGAAATAACCGTCAAAGGTCCAGCCGAGTTGGTTCATTTTGTTTTCGATTGTCACCCACAAAGAGTCAAGGTCAATCTGCCTGTCCTGCAATTGACCGCCCCACTCGCTTTTCAAAACCCAAGATAGGGCCGCGGCCAGGCTCCGGGTTGGTTGCGGGGCCGACCAGGTTTTTGCCGCCGGGTTATAAATCGGAAGTTTACGGGTAGCCAAAACGCTTATCTGAGAGGCGGCATTTTGACTCATTACGTTGCTGGCCCGGAGCCGCATGGCTATCACGGTTTGGTTATAGCTCAAGGTGCCGGGCAAAAAAGCAAACAATGATTCCCACATAAGCCGGCCATTATACTTGCCGCTTAACGTTCCGCCTTCGATTATGCCGTGGTCGTTACGTAAGCAACGAACTTGCCAACGGCCCAGAGCAACGCTAAGTTCCTCAGACCACCGTTGCGCCGTAAGAGTTCTTATGCTCCTGGAAACTGTCCTTATATGAATCCAGTCGCCGATGGGGTTACTCAGGTCGTCAATCTGCCTGACCTGAATCGTAATGCTGACCCCTATCGCGTGCAGGTTCCCCTGGTCGTCATAACGTCCGCCGCCGTTGCCCATGACAAAGTTGCAGACTATTCTCTGCGTTCTGGTGCCGGGCGAGTTGGCAGAATAAGGGCCGAGCCAGGTAGATGGCGTTTCAGGATGATTTGCAACAAAAAGCTCCTGGCCGTTGACTTCTATGGACGCGTCCACATTATCAGGGAACAAAGTAACCGTCTGCCCCGGCTCGTATATCGCAACCTGAGAGCCGGTCCCGTAAGGAGCAAGCAGAGCCCCGCGCTCCCAAAACTTGGTATCTCCGATAAAAATACTTTCAATGTCAAGCAGGCCCCGGCTCAAACCCACAACGATGTGGTAATCCATTTCGTTGCCAGTATAATATCCCCAGGGGTTGGCCACCAGGTCAGGCACAAAGCGCATCCGGCCGAACAGTTCCGGGATGACTTCATACATACGGGCTCTGTTGCCGCCGCCTGTCTTGTAAGTAGGATCACCCTGTTCTATTTTCGCAACCTGGGCCGATGGCAGTTTGGGCTTGAATAACATACCCATCAGCATACCGCCGACCAGCATAATCGCGCCGGCTATCAGGCCCTGCATAAGAGAGGTTGTTGCAATCAAGGGCGGGATGAAATACGCGGCAACCATCAGAACGGCGGTAAACAAAAGCTGTAGCGGGTTACTGCCCCCGCCGCCCCCGCCGCCCCTCGGCAGTTCGACAAACTTGACTACATCGCCTTCCCTTATGGTTTCAAGGTGCCACTCTTTATTTGAGATGGGGTAGTTATTTTTGAGGCAAATCGTTGGGGCTTCCCACCTGCCTGTGGCCGGGTTGCACTCCATAACGATGTCGCCAATCGTTCTGGCTTTTTTGCTCACCGGCCTGAAGCGGGGCTGCTCCCGATTCGTCCGTATGTGCGTAAAAATGGCCATTAATCACATATCCACTTGTCTATACCAGGATATTTCAGTAAAGCCCCGGCACTTGGCCTCAAACTCATTTTCCAGAACAACGCCCGTCCCTTGTAAACAATGCAGAATCATCAGACCGTCCGCTGTCATGGCCCCTATGCCGCAGTGATCTTCGTATTTGACCCTCGAAAAGAAACACACGTCAAAGTCCTGAACCGTTTCCTCCGGGGTCAGCGGGCGCAAGCCAAACACAGCGGGACGCATGTTGGCTATGCACTCCCGGAGTATCTTGGGATTCGCTTCTATCTCGGCGGATTCGTTGCCCAGGTGTTCCTTGTGGATATAGCGTATAAGCTCCCCGCAATTAAAGCTGAAAGGCGGATTGGGATTCGCTTGCCACGGCTTGCCTATGTAACCTTCAAACCAATTGAGTTTAGGCATTAGTTTTCCTCTACTTTCCCAATAATGACGATTTGCTTGATGAATTGCTTTTAATACTTTCGGATTCCAACCTTTTGCAATAATCATTCTTACATCCCGCGATTTACTAAGGCCGGATAAGTAGTCGGCAGATAAATATCTCCGTAGGGTTTACCGCCCCAGGTAATGACAGCCCCGTCAAAGATGATGGTCTGCCCTTCACGTCTGGGGCTTGTTACCGTCAAATCCATCCAGAAACTTGCCGGGCCTTCCGTTTCCCGGCCCAGAATATACTGCCGGTATGTTGCCTTGATTACCTCCTGGCTTTTCGCCGCTGCTTCCAGGTGATGGTCCAAATCCTCGCCGACCTCCACCCGAATCTGAAAATTGCCCGTTGTGTTCAGCGAAGACTCAGGCAGAACAACATGAAACGGCAATCCCAGATACAAAACCACCTGATTAGGGTTGAGCGGGGCCGTTGACTCATGCCGTAGGAAAAACTCCCTTGGCTCATTGTCAAGTATCGGCCAGTTGACCACCCGCGCCGGCTCTGTAAACTCGCTATGATTCACTTCCAGACAGTGAAGGATAATGTCCCGGTCCGGCGCGGAGGCCCAGGCTTCCTCAATGGCTTCTGATAAGGTGATAGGCATATCAACCGGACCTGAAATGGATATTTTTATAGGAGTTCAAGCTGTTTCTCTCTTCTATAGCTCGGGCCACTCTCGATTCGCCGCGCCTCACCCGGTTTGACATGCCTTCCTCAAGGGTGTTGAGCAGGACAGTTGTTTGCATGGTTCCGTTAGAGGCCCGCTTCTGGCTCACTCCCGCTTTCAGCGGCACTCCAGGAGGATTGATAACTTTAACCTCCTGCTTGATATTTACCGGCTGTCTTGAGATGGGGGTCAGGTTATTCATCTGAGCCTTGGTGAAAATGCCTTCACCTCTTTGAAGCACGGCCGGGACTTCGCCAGAGCGCAATCCGGCTATACCGCCATTGTGGAAACGTTCCATCCAAGGAAAAGCAAAAGGATCCACTACGCGCTGCGGCGCGCTGTCCTGCCCCACAATGCCGCCTGTATGGCGAACGCCGGCAACTATGCCAGCTATTTTGGTCCCCAAGCCGGCAACGGGGCTTGCGCCGCCCATAAAGCCGCCAAGCATATTCATCAAGCCTTGCGCTATGGGTTGAATCACCAGCATTTGAATCATCATTTTGACCAGGGCGTCAACGATTGCCGTGGCCATAGCCCCGAAAGCTTCGCTGGCGCTCTTGGTCCCCTTGACCACATCGAACAGGGAAGAACTCAAGCCATCCAGTGAAGTCTTGGCAAAATCCTGGGCTTGGTCCGCCCAATTCAGTTTTGAGACGTAATCCGCCAGGCCGACGACCACGCCATCCAGAAAATGCTTAGATTCCCGGAGTTGGCTCCACTTGCGGAACGATTCCAGAAATTCCTCATTAACCTTTATTGCCCTTAATTGGGCAATCTCCATTTCCAGGAGCTTTTCTTTTATCCTGTCCGCTTCCGCGGCGGCCGAGGGCATGACGTTACGGAGCTTTTCGTAGAAAGCCAAGTGTTCCTGTAGGTGTTCTGTATTTACTTTGTCGGCCCTGGCGGCGTTGAAGCGTTCCAGGTATTCGGCGGCTTCTTGGCCTTTTATGCCGGCTTGTTTCAGGAGGTCGTTGAAGGATTCGAGCTCCCGGCTGGCTTCTATTTCCCGTATGCGCTCGAAATTGCCTTCCATCTTGGCCAGGACAAGCTGGACTTCTTCGAGGGCCTTTTTGCGCTGGTCGAGGCCGCCGGCGCCGCCTCCACGGCCGCGCCCCCCTCCTCCGCCAAAAACGATATTGCCTAAATCCGCCGTGCCTTCCTGCAAAGCCTTGACGCGCTGAATGGCGGCGGTGACTTCATTCATTGCGTCTGCATATTCGCGCATATCCGCGCCGGACAGCAGGGCTTGGGCCGCCGCCCGTTTCAATTCAACAACCAACTCAGCATTTGCAATCGCCGCCCGGTAGGCTTCCTGGGCCATTTCCTTCTTGGCGTCAGCCGATAGGTTGGTGCTTTTTATCAGCTCAACAAGAGCATCAACCTGCTCTTTGGTTACTTCCTTTTCTTCACTCAAAGCCCTTATCAGGTCAGCTACTACCTGCTTTTGGAGTTCAATTTTTTCTTTCGCTGTTGCCTTGTAGCTCTCTATTATGTCAAGCTGGGCCAGTTTTTCCTTTGCAACAAGTTCCGTCCTGGTCTTGTCAAGGTAATCCTGGAGATTTCTTTCAATCTGTATTTTTTCTTCTGTGAGTTGTTGAATTAAAATCAGGCTTTGTTCTACTTCGTCTGTCCTGGTTGCGTCCTCCACAGAAGCCGCATAAGCCGCCCGAAGCTCGTTTAATCTGATGTTTATCTCATCAACCATGCTTTCAACAAGGGCTTTTATTTTTCCTTGTGATTGCTCTAAATTTGATATGCTCTCAGTTAAATCAAAAAATTTAACGCCTCTAACTTTGACACCAGCATTTTCCATCAAGGCAATGAGTTCTTCGGTTAAGGTTCTCGGCTTGTTAAGCAGGGCATCCCAATCTATCTCTGGGAGCGGGTCAACCCAGGCATAGTGCATTTTAATCATCATTTCTTCTATATTTTGAATCACCTTCCTTGCGGCAATATCAAGTTTGGGAGCCGCTTCTTCTATTATGTCTAAAGCTCTTCCAAACTCATCTCGTAACGTCTCCGGCAGTTTTTCAATCTCCGCGCCCCATTTTTTCTCGAACTCGGCAAGTAATGGGCTTATTTCCTGCTCACCTCTCGCAACGACCTCCAGTAATCGTTTAAAATCTTCTTCCAGCTCGTCAATGCCGGTTCCAAATCCAAGTGAAGCTACTCTCTCGAATCTGCCCAGCATAACACGACCACCATATATATTTTTTCTGGTGATCTCATACTTCTCTAGCGCAGTAATAGCGCGGACTATTTCCCTGCGAAAGCTGGCTACCGCTTTCTCATCTTCTTCGATACTCTTCCTAAGTTGGCGCAAAGTCATGGTTTCAATAGCATCGCCCAACTCATTGACTTCATCCTTTGCCCAACCCATCTCCTTTCTTAAGGCTTCTATCTCTTTCGCATATCGTTTGGCAACTTTTTCACCTTCCGTCTGGCGGGTAGCTAAATAATATGTTGCCCCGGCCACCGCCGTTATGGCCGCGCCCAAGGGGCCGCCGAAGAAAGCAAGTATTCCAGTCGCCACCGTGCGGAGTCCGGTCAGAGCCGCAGTGGCAACAGCCGTAGAAGCGGACAGGGCGCTGTTCGCCGCAGCCACCCGGCCATTGGCAACGGCCAAGCCATTTTGAGCGACAGCCAGTTGACCGCTGAGAATAGTCAACTCCCTATCCATCTTCGCCAGGATGCCGCTTTGAGCGGCAGAGTGCATCTTCGCCGCCGCCGATAAATGGTAGGCTCTAACTTCCGCCATCTGAGTTTGGATTTTTTGGACTTTGGCCGCTTGCGCCGCTCTGGCGGCCTGGGCTTCTTCGAGATACGCCTGAGCTTCAATCCGGGCCAGTTGCAACTTGGCTCTTGAACTCATCTGCGCTTCAATCCGCAGACGCTCCAGCTTCTGAACTTCCGTTTCAGCTACTTTGACGGCCTGAACCTTTGTGGCCATCATGATCTTTTCGGCTTGAACATTAGCCAGCGTATTCTTGGCAGCCCCTAACTGCGCTGCGCCGTATTTCGTCAAGGCGGTAAATGCCTTGCCGCCGATCACGGTCACAAATAGCGCCTGGGCAACCTTCACGGCCTCACCCATTGCGGGCGTCCACTCTTTGATAGCCTCCTTAACGGCATCAATATTCTGGACTATAGTCTGCTCAAAATCGGTGGCCTTGTTTATGTCCGCTACCGTTGCCATAAACTGATTCCGCAAACGGGTCAGAGCGTCCCCAATCGTAGCCGGCATGGCGTCTGCCTGTTCCCGGAACTTCTCCATGCTCCCGACAAGGGCCTGTTCAATGACTTGGGCGGTTATTTTTCCGTCCGTGGCAAAATCCCGCAACCCGGCAACCGTTGTGCCCAAGTGTTGCGCTAATGCCTCTGCCGCCGCCCCGCCGTATTTCTGCACCATTTCCAGTTCACGGCCGCGCATTACGCCAATAGCCAGAGAGCGGTTAATGGCGTTCATAACCATTTCAAATTGTTCGCCCTTGGCCCCGGAGACGACAAGGGCATTGGTCAGGGCGTCCGTCAAGTCAAGCTGGCGTTCTATGCTTATGCCTAAAGAATTAAGCGCGGTAGAGTTGTTCATGAAGGCCGTGGCAGTGGCCTCAAGCGGGGAATAGGCCCGGTCGGCTATGGTCCTGAGCCGGTCCATTATGTGGCTTACGTCCTCAATCCCGCCTGCCGCAATCTTGGCGCGGCTTTCAAGGTCCGTCATGGCCCCGGCCATCTTGGTTATTTCCACGGCGGAAAGGCCAAGACCAAGACCAGCCATAGCTGCTTTTAAGGTCCGGGACAGGTTGCCGCCAAACTGCTTGGCATGGTTTTCCATATCCTGGAGGCCCTTGTCAAAGGGGCCGGTGTTTATGTCGGTCTGGATGATTACCGCGCCATCGTATCTTGCCATTGTTTAACCCCCTCTTTTTATGTATAGTGTTGTGATTACTTCAATATGGGAGGTTATAGTGTCCCTTAAATCCAAAGCCCCTGTTATTGGCCTGATTGCCTTGGTTATCGTCATTGCGGTTTCAACCTGGGTCATAACCACTTTGCATCCCGAAAAAACCCGCGCTAAACTGGTCTTTGTTGAGCCGGGGAAAACAGCTTTCAGCCGAGATACTTCGCTGGAAGAAGACAAATATTTGCTTGCGGAAATGGGTGACGCTTTTGGGGTTGTGTATGCTTGTCTTGATGGTAGCTCTCAGTCTTTCGGTAGAGAGTGGGATAAAGTTTTGGATTGGAGAGAATCGGTTTATGGCCCGAAGCGAGAACGCGGGGAAATAACCCGTTATGAATATTTCAGCATTAGCCAAGCCTTCTACGAAGCTTTTAAGGCCAGCAACGAACAAATGGAATCCGCCAAGCGCGAAGCCAAGCGATTGCCGCCAGCCGAGCGGGAATCCATGGAAAGGAAACTTGCTGACATCTGCGCCAGGAGCGCCGCCACTTACGACAAGTTCGTCCTGGTGAAATAAGCCTGCCGGGCTGGTTCCGCTCATTTAATAACCCTCGCTTGGAGCAGCAAAATGCCTTTTTCAGAAAAAACCAAAAGGGAAGCCCTCAAAAAAGCTGGCGGAAAATGCGATAAATGCGGCAAGCGTGTAAACATGGCCACGAGCAAAGCCCACCATAAACACCATGAGGCTTCCGGTGGAAGCGATGCGCTCTCTAATTGCCGCATTTTATGTGGTCCATGTCACGACAAAATCCATTCATAGCCATTGTGAGCCAATAGGCGTCTTCCGCATTAAATTCAAAGATGCCTGTTGGTTTGCCTTCCTTCCACCTAATATGCAACTCGGCATGGCGATATTCCTTTATCGTTTTAGCTAACGTATTGCAAATATTCCCTAAGTCTTTCCAGTTGTTTCGTTCATCCCGAAAATTAAAGGTTATATACGCTCGGGGAACGCCTTCGCTTGCGTCCGCCCTGTTGTCTTCACAGCTATATTCCGTTACTATATCAGGCAGTTTTGACATAGCTTCTACGACAGGGGCTATTCTTTCGTCCACGTAAGCGTTTACTTTGACACAAGTTTTTTTGTGCGTGTCTTGCATATCTTGTGGCTCCCTCCGGGTCAGGCTGTGAAATGGCATGTTGATACGGGAATACATTGCTGACACAAGAGTCCTTGCCCTTTTGAATGATATCGAGGCGGCCCTGGGCTACCACGTAAGGCATTTCAACCTGCCAGCCGGGGACGTTGTTAGTGCGGTCAAAATCAAAAAAACGCAAAAATGGTGGATAGGCATTCCCAAAGACATCCCTATTCATAAATTGGATGATTATGTTTGGGCGCACGAGCTTCTCCATATCAAGCTCTTCCTGGAAGGATGGCCTGATCCCACCTGTCAACAGCTTCCTGAGCCTTACCGAACCGCGGCAAACTATATCTTATCGGCCTTAGACCACGTGATGATTGCACCCCGCCTTTACCAACTGGGCCTATTTTTCCCAGGGAATGACCTAGACATTTTTCAAAAAGAGTTTGTAGATAAGTGGCCGGATTCGCCTCTGCTTCATCCTGTTCTTGTAGATGAGCTTGGCTTAGAATTTGCAACAATGCTTTTATTATTCTGCGACTTTTTAGAGTTGTTCCCTGTTCATGACAGAGTGAGGACCATGGCGGTGAAGCATAGTATGATACGCCAGATTCCAGAGATTTTGACAGCATTTGAGAAAGCCCGTCAAATACTTGCTCTGTTCGGGGAGCCTTTGATAACATCAAAAGAAGATTATGCTTCAAAATCTCAGGTCGTTCTAAAGGCAATAGGACTCCTTCAATGATGCCCGCCAGCAATCCCCGCGTAAAATCAGAAGCGTGTAAATACTTAGGTATACTTTTTCCCGTAGGGTGTTTAATCTTCAATGTTGTTTCGTTTCCATGTTCATCTTTTATTGTTATTGTTCCCACTGTTCCCATTGTTCACCTTTAAGAATTTTCCTTTGAATGTGGCGGCCCCTCCGGGTCAGGCTGTGAAGCGGGAGTCTGCCCCGCCCATCTCGCATAAGGAGACAAATATGGAGGTTATCTTCGTCCGTGACTTGATTAAGAGCGACACGGTTCTTGATTTATTAGCAGGAATTAAGGCGGTCATAGAACACCCCATAGTAGTTTGGCCATCAACGGGCCATGCGCACGGCATCCATGTCCATCTTCACCCTGGACAATTTGTTATAAAGTGCTCTGAGGATTTTTTCCCGCACATAACAGACGTTCATATCGCCCATGAATTGCTCCATATCCGGCTCAGATTAGAAGGCTGGCCCATATTTACATCCGACATAGGAGAAGAAGACCGTAACAAACGAAAATCTTATAATGATATCGCTACAATCCTTACTAATACCCTTGACCATCTGGAGATTTATCCCCGGATGGATTGTTTGGGGTTTGCGGAACATAGTCAGTTAATGGAACCGGAGGATAATCCCCAAATTGTTTTTGATAAGGCGACTTTGCCTCCGCATTGGATTTTTTCTCATGCAAGTGCTGTAACGCTTCTGCTATGTCCTCTATTCGTGCTGCCTGCCCCCGATCAGCTGCGCCAAAAATATCTTGATATTTTGCTACGCTTTGAATTTGGCGACAAAGTTCTTCAACAACTTGGTCAAATTGTTCGCGTGCTTCAAGAACAGCTTTCCACTTCTCAAGGATATGATCCTCGCTCAATCCTTTTCCAAGGAAATCTCCCCACGTATCAAGGGGAACAACGCCGTCCGGCCATTTGTCGAGAAGACTACCATCAGCGAGGGCTGGATATTCTGAAAATAATTGGCGTGCCAGCAGGAGGGCTCCGATTACTCCCTTTTCCCATTCTGGTTTAGCAACTAAGGCAGCTTCTAGAGGGAACCGCTGTATAATTGGAGTCATAACGACCTCTTATCTTTCTTGACATTCCAGCTCTATACGCCCGCGGATTCCGCTATTGCGTAATCTGGTTTTGGCCGATAAGTGTTTGGCCGGGCTTGCGTTATTGCAATGCCGCGTCCAAGTTCAAATGCGCCAATAAAGGGAGTGTGCCCGAGGCGCAAGAAGGAGCCGAGCATGACGCTTCCTGATTTTGTTGGTGCCAAAAAAGCCCTTGAAGTTATTGAAAAAATACCTACGGTCGCAAAGCAAAAAGCGCATATAGACTTTCTTAATGACCAACTCAAATTTGCCCAAGAAGAAATAGCCAAACTCAAGGAAGAAAGAGCGGAGCTCTTGCAAGAGAGCCAGAGGCTATCCAGGCTGCTCCATGAGCTGGAAGCCAAAGAGCAGTTTGTTGATGGCGGAGTTTGCCTGTTCCGCAAAAGCAACGGAAAAATCAACGACACGCCTTTATGCCACAAATGCAAGTTGCCCATGTCTCACGTAGACCCACAATATTGGATGTGTTCTGGATGTGAGGCCATATTTGCCCACACAGAGATTCAGGCTGCGAAACGAAAAATCCAACAGTCATGAAGTTGGTCGAGCGCCATTCACGTCAAACTTCTCAACTTCCTTATTGACCGCATTTAAAGCCTTGTTTACATTGTAATAGGCCACAGACCCGCCTGTATAATAGCCAGCTATGAAAATCACGATGGAAGCGAGTATAAAGGTGATAATAGTCATGTTAATTCCTCATTTCTGGTTAAAGTGAAACCTAGGCGCAAGCCAGACTCTTGACATTCCAGCCCGCCCGTGCCATACTGCTCTCACGGTGCCCAAAAACACCCGTGAGCGGTCGCACACCCGCTGTTTGTGCTATTTTTATGCCTTTTTTCTGCCGATAAGTCTTTTGCCGGGTGTGGGCTAATACAATACCTTCGGGGAATACGTCCGCGGCTCTCACGGCTGTTTTTGGCACCCGGCTCTCATTTGGGAGAGTCAAACAAAAATAACCGTGAGGTGCTCCATGTCCAACACAGCCCAAGCCGCCGTTTTCAACTCCGCTGAAACCGAAACCCCCACTTTGACTCTCATCAACAATCAACCTCGTGCTTCGTCTGTTGACGTGGCCGCCCATTTCGGCAAAAGCCATAAAAATGTGTTGAGTCAAATACGCAATATTCTGAAGGCTTGCCCCGAAGAATGGGGTCGGCTTAATTTTCAGCTTATTAGCAATATCACTGACTTGGGCCATGCAACCCGCAAAGACCCCGCTTACTCCATGACCCGCGATGGATTCACCCTCCTGGCTATGGGCTTCACCGGCTCCAAGGCCCTCCAGTTCAAGCTGGCCTGGCTCGAAGCCTTCAGCCGCATGGAGGCCGAACTGGCCGGCCGGTCCAGGGACGGCAACTTCACCCTCACCAGCGGCCCTTCCGCTCCCCCCGCCCTGGATGGTCCCTCCGACATCCAGACCCGCCGCCCGCTCAACAAGCTCATTGCCGCCTGGATTAACCAGGCCCCTGTCGGCTACCGGGACGCTTGGCACCAGGTCAAGGCCCACTTCCAAGTCGAAAAGGCCGAGCACCTGACCCTTGCCCAAGTCAAGGAAGCCTGCGTCTGGGTCCAGGAGCGCATTGACAGACTTGGCCCCGCTCATCGGCTCCCGGTTCTGCCGGGGCACGACCCCGCCATCGTGGAAGAATTGAAGGAGTTGAAACCAGCCACAACCACCGGACCCGGATTGTGGGTCTGGGCTTCCCGCTACAGCGACTTGAAATATAAGGGCCTGGCCAAGGCCATTAGCAAGGCCAAGGACGAAACCGCCAGGATTACCGGGAAAAAGCGCGAAGATCAGCGGCACTCGGCCCATGCCAAGCTGCTTCATTTCCTGTGTGAGTTCGAGGAAATGGCCCGTTCCTTCCCTGAAATCCTCAAATGGCTGATGGAGATGGATCTGATTTTGGCGGAAAAAGAGCTGCGCTTGGCCAAGATTGCCCAAGCAATGAAGCCCGATATACCTGACGAGGCGGCCTGACTGCCAGGGGGCGGTCTTCGGGCCGCCCTTTAAACGGGCCATGATGTTACTTTTTCCGCTCATTGTCCGGGCCGTCGCCCTCCAGTATGCCGCCCTTGGGCAGGCTGACTAAGTGCTGTCTGACAATCATTTCACCCTTGTCTTTTTCGTCAATCGTCTTGTCCTTGATTATCTCCTGGGTCCGCTGGCGCATGAGGCCGTTGATTGTGCAATTCTCCGGCAGTTCCGCCATCAAGGCCAGAAAAGCCCACCAATGGAGGTCAGCCTTGAACAGGTCGATATTGAAAGCGGACATGAACGCGCTCCAAATGGCGGTCGCGTCCCAGAAAAAATTAAGCGCCTTTTTTTTGTTCCCTTGCCCTTCAATGATTTTTTCATAGAGACTTTTTTGTTTCGCCAGTTTGGGTTTGTCAAAAATCCAGCTTCTGTTATTCGCGTCCGCGCCGTGGAACCAGACGATCCCTTCCATCAGCTTGGCCAGCGGAAAATTGTAGTCCATCTCCTCAACGCACAATTCAAGAGCCAAATCCAGCCGCTCACGGTCAGAAATCTTCTTGGCGTCCGCCTGGATTAACTGGTCGAACCGAAGCCAAACCCGGAACGATGTTTTCAGCTTGGCTTTCAGCCCGTCATAATCCAGGGTTGCGGGGAAGTTTCCACCCTCAAAGTAGCGATACTCAAAAGGGCGGAAGCTCTCCCCATTGGCCCATTTCATTGTATCGTCGGCTCCGCGAGCTCTGTGACATTGGCGAATGAAACGGTCAGCAGCTCAACCCGCCTCTTGCCAATCGCGGCGCCGATCTCCAGAGCCAACTTGCAGACCTGAATCTCATTGGTATGCGAAACTCCCTCAAAGATTCGGCCGGCCGAGCCTTCGCCAAACAGGCCGTCAATGGCCTGACTTACTGACTTAAAGAAGTTTTCCTCCTTCACGGATTCAAGCAGGGCCTTGGCTTTTTCAGCGACTGCAACCTCCCCAATGTCAATGAAGAAATCGTTCCCATTGATTTTGAAGTGCTGCTTGGTGTTTACAAAGTTGTATTCCATCGGTTAGTCTCCCTTTTTGTCTGTTTAGGCGGTTTCTTCCGCCGTCAGGTCAAGAGTCAGGCCAACGTCAAAGACGGTAGAAGCGTTGACCCGCATGGTGGTCAGTTGGCCGGCCATCGTTACGTTCGAGCAATGGTTTATGAGGATTTGCAGGACGATGGGCACGTCAAACGTATAGGTCAGCGTGTCGGCTGCCGGCTCAAGACCCTTGGCTACACCGACCAAATCATCCGAAATGGCCGGAGCGTCAAACGCGGAAACCCAGGCCGCTTCCATCAGGCTCAGTTCACCTTGAACCGCTGTATCAGTAGTAAGGTCATGCAATGCAGCCGGAATTGCGCCATTCGCAATAGCGCCCAAGAAGTCAAAGTCTTTTCCAAGAATCGAATCAAGGGCCAGCAGGACGTTGGGGTTGGTATGGAACACGCCCCAGTCCTCCGGCTGACTGTCAGCGGTGAGGGTAGTCGTGGGGTCGTCATAGAAAGTGGCCAGCGGCCGGAACCAGCCCTCAGTGGGAGTTCCCGAACCATTGAGGGTGCCGCTTATCATGACGCTGTCCGTGCCCCCGCCCCCGCCGCCGCTCTCCGGCGAATATGACGCTGTTTGACGGAAGGCCCGAAAGATGCCCGCGCCCTCATCCGGGTCGCTGGGATCATCTTTTTCCGCCATCAATTCCTCGAAGAAGTTGACGGTCAGCATGATGACTTTGGCCTCGGGGCCTTTGGCCCGCCGCTCCGCCATGTCAGCGAACATGTCATTGGAATAGTCGCCTACGAAACGCTCACCGGATATGCCCCAGGATTCCTGAAAGCCGATGGTGGTGCTGGACGACTTGCCGTTGATGTAAGTGCTCTGTACGGTCTGCGGGTTCAGAGCCTCATCACCCGTCTCAAAACCGTCACCTATGCGATGAAAGATTTGCATGCCCAGGGTTTCGTCCGGGATTTGGGCGGCCCGGACAACGTAAAACCCCCGCTCCTTGCGGTCTTGCGAACCGAGCCGCTTCAAGAGTTCACTCATTGTCTTTTCCTTTCTTTTGTGGGTTAGCGCGGCTTTAAGTCCGCTGACTATATTCCAAAACAAAATCGCCTAGGTAGACGAGATTATTCTCAGGCCGTTCGATAAAGGCAGCCCAGGTGACCTGCCTCAGCCTCGTCACATTAATTCCCCGGCCGAGGTCCAGGTTTCGCCACACTGGCCGCCTCGTTTTGGGGTCCAGACTGGCCAGCCAGTAGCCGATTGAGTCTATGGCGTCCATCATGGCGGACTTGGCCGCATCGTCATCCGTTAAAGCCGCCTGGTAGGAGATGGCAAAGGGCTGCCTGATTGTCTCGCGTCCGTTGATGTTGGTTCTGGCAACTTGGCCGTGATTGAAATGAATCGACATTGAGCGACCTTCCAGCCGGAGCCCGTCAATCGAGAACGCGGCTCCCTCCACGGGCAGGCCCGGGCAGGTCTTTAAGAACTCCCAAAGCCACTTGCCGATATGTTTTGGCTGGGCAAAGCTCACAGGTCAATTCCTAATGATTCTGCTGTAGGAACATCGGGAACCTGATACATGGTTAATATTGAATAGGCCCGGCAAGCGTCATGTTCCATCATGCAACCCCGAGCCCTATCCCAACCATTCATGAAATAGACAGCATCAGCTTTTTCAGTTATGAGTTGCAAGGCTTTGCCAAGACACCAAAGGCCCTGCCTGTCACCACGCACTGATGCCGGTAGCCGATCTATTGACGGCATATCTGAGAAAACAGAATCAACAATTTCATGGCCCTCACCTGTTAGTAGTTCCACAACCTCTTGCCGATTGGCCCTTATCTCATCTTCCGTCAAGCCCTTCATGGGCTGTGAAATAAAAATCTTCATCTGTTATCTCCCTTTTAATATTTTTTCTACCAGCTCAATCCACTTTGGAAGCCAGAGGGCCTTGCCCCTCTCAACCCATTTGGGGCCGGCCATCTCATGAAAGGCCCTGTTAAAACTGCCGCCAACCCTGTAGTAAACCGCACGGGCATAGGGGGTATCGTAAACAATGGTCCCGACTTGAGCGCCGGACCTGAAAACGGAACTGGCCAACATACCGGTCCTGAACGGAACAAGAGGGTTGACGTCTTTTATGATGGCGGAATCAAGCGCGGCATGGGCTATCGGCTTACGCCGCTTGAAGCGCCCGCCGGGTGCGCCGTTCCACATAAACTTGGTACTGAAGCTAATCAAGACTTATTTCCCAACTGTGGATTGAGCCGTCCTCATCAGCCAGGGGTTCAATTACAGATATGCTCCGCAAATCATGACGCTCCGAAAAGGATTGCCAATCATCGTTGGCGGGGTCGAACTCAGGCACAATGGTTATTTCCTGGCCATCGTCGGGAATCGCCATCATGTCTTTTTGGTTCAGAGTCCATTGGTTATTTTTCATGCCCAGTTCCGACCGCAGCCAGTTCTGCAGCGGAATATACATCTTGCGGATTTTGATTGACCCTTCGCCTATACGGTAGCCTTGAGTGGTTCGCCTGTCAGCCCAAACGGTGGCTCTATGTAATTTTGTTGTGCCCCGGTTGC
>Ga0099364_10007303_pt1 | contig 15817 bp, 12 predicted proteins | sample TergutTh196P3_FD_73070 | JGI IMG/M metagenome (GOLD analysis project Ga0099364, IMG submission 73070) | Microcerotermes parvus P3 segment gut microbial communities from Pointe-Noire, Republic of the Congo - Th196 P3 | ecosystem: Host-associated > Arthropoda: Insects > Digestive system > Gut ...
ATCGTTTTTCAATGATTCAATAAACGATGGCAATATGCTTGCTACAATATGGGGGGCTGTGGCCTAACCTGGTAGGGCGATGGGCTCCAGCGGATATATGATGAACAACGGGTCAACCGAGCTTTCCCGACGGGGAAAAGCGATGAGGAACCGTTGGAGCGCTGAGGTGCGCTTAAAGAGTCGCCAAACATTTTGGCAATTCGGAGAGACCCGTCGGTTGTGAGTTCAAATCTCACCGGCCCCACGTTTTATTTTAAAAATAAAACAATGTAAAAAAAGAGTCGGAGGAATCTCTCCCTTTTTTTTCATTTTATTATTTTATTGTTTTTTCCTTGCGGTGGCATTTGCTAAGGCAACCATTTCTCCGGTATCCGTTGTGTTCGTCACAACAATTAAGTTTTTCTCGCGTGCAATTTCGGAGAGCGTCTGCAGTTCTCTTAATCGAATCGCGACGGGGATTTCGTCATACAACAAAGCTGCATCACGCATTTTTGTTGCGGAAATTTGTTCGCCTTCGGCTAAAATAATTCTGGAACGCTTTTCTCTTTCGGCCTCAGCTTGTTTTGCAATGGCACGAAGCATGGATTCCGGCAAACTGACGTCACGAAGTGTCACTGACGTTACACGAATGCCCCATGGGTCGGTTTCTTTGTCTAACAATTTCTGAAGGTCTACGTTTACTTTTTCACGCTGAGCCAATACTTCATCAAGCTCCATTTGTCCGATAATGTCTCGAAGTGTCGTTTGAGCCAGCATGGATGTTGCGTATTGGTAGTCTTCAACTTCCGTAATTGCCATTTTCGGGTCTATCACTTTGTAATAAATGATGGCATCGACTTTGATCGTCACGTTATCTTTTGTGATGACTTCTTGTCTCGGGACGTCAATCGCAATGGTTCTGATGTCAATTTTTATAAATTTGTCAAAAAACGGAATCGTCACAAAAACGCCGGGTCCTGCGACGCTGTTTAATCGCCCCAGGCGGAAAATAACGGCACGTTCATACTCTTTTACAATGTGTAACATTTTATTTCCTCATTATTTCTCTTATTTTTTTCTTTATTTCTCTTTCACTTTTATTGCTGCAATTTTAATTGCGTGAATATATTGTATGTTTTATCTTTATTATTTTTACCATCAAAACACATTATTTTTGCAAAAGAGAACTTATGATTTTTTCGAAGAAATGATTTTTTTTCAAATTGATGGGTTCGGTCTTATTTTCTTTTCCTTCTTTTGCAATACTTTATATCTTAAAATCAAGTTTTTATGCCTAAGTGAAAAAATATGAGTGAAAAATGCTTAAAATGTAATGGAGAAGGCGTCATTATTTTTGAATCCGCGAAATGCCCGAAATGTGACGGACTTGCAAAGCCAAAATCCATCAACTTAATGGACCTTTCCGAAAAAAATTTAAAATCATTCGTAAGCGGCAGCTGTGATATTTGCGGCGGCGCCGGTGTTTATACAAAAAAGGAAAAATGTGAAGAGTGCCGCGGCAAAGGTGAAATATTCAAGTGTACAAAATGCGGTCGCTTCATTCCTTATTTGAATGAAAATGGCGAAGAAATATGCAACGGCTGTTTGTCGGCTTTCGTGGTTCACAAATTGGACGACTCTTGTGATTATGACGACCTCGGCAGCGGAAAAATGTATCACGGCATCGTTGACGGTACTGTCGAAGGTCTTGGCGCATTTGTAAAATTAAACGACAGCATCAAAGGTCTGATGCACGAAAAAAACTTTGAGCCTGCTCATTCGTCTCTTAAAAAAGGAGACGAAATTATTGTTTATCTAAAAAATATCAATCGAACCGGTCGTGACGTCAAGCTGGATTTGGTGCCGAAAAATCCGGCAAAATACAAAACGGTTGACGTCGAAAAATCCCTCCCAATTACACAAATTGCTAATATCACGGAAAAAAACAACGGAAAGGTTGTCAAATTTTTGGGCGAGGTTTTGCAAGTCAAACAAACCGGCGGCCCGACAATTTTTACAATTTCGGACGAAACCGGTCAAGTCCCATGCGCCGGATTTGAAAGCGCCGGAAAAAGGTCTTATGTTGAAATTGATGCAGGAATGGCTGTTTCAGCTGTCGGAACCGTCAATATGCGCGACGGCGCCGTTCAAATTGAATTGATGAGCCTAAAGGAGCTGCCGGCAGAAGAAGCCGCAGAATTGATTCAAAAAATAGAAGCCGCCATTGACGAGCGCGCTAAAGCTCATGATGTTCCTTTTTTGGTTCAAAGCGAGGTTTTGGAAAAGTTAAAACCGGCAATGCTCCAAGTCGCCAAAGAAATTCGAAAAGCAATTTTTCGCTCTCGACCGATTATTCTTCGCCACCATGCCGATGCTGACGGCATTACTTCTGCCATTGCCATTGAAAAAGCCATCCTGCCCCTGATTATTGAAGTCGGAGGACCGGATGCACAGCACCGCGCTTATACAAGGTCGCCGTCCAAAGCTCCGTTTTACGAATTAATTGATGCCGTCAAAGATGTTTCTTATGCGGTCGAAGACGAAATTCGGTTTGGTCAGCCGATGCCTTTGATCATCATGGTTGACAACGGCTCCACCGAAGAAGATGTTGCCGCTTACCAGCATACGCAAGTGTACGGCATGGATGTTGTTGTCGTTGACCATCACCATCCGGATGACATCGCAGATGACTATTTGCTGGCTCATGTCAATCCGTATAAAGTCGGCGGCGACTTTGGTTTAACAGCCGGCATGCTTTGTACGGAAGTGGCCCGTTTGATTCGCCCCGAAGTGACGGATCAAATTAAACATCTTGCAGCTGTTGCAGGTGTTGGCGACCGCTCGGAGTCTCCCGAATTCAAACAATATTTGGAACTGGTGGCTGACAGATATCCTATGGATCATCTCAAAAAAATGGCGCTGTCATTGGATTATGAACAATATTGGCTAAAATTCGGCAGCGGCGTTGGAATCATCGAAGACATTTTGGATATGCGCGATCATAAAACACACGAGCGTCTGATCAAAATGCTTTGCGAACAAGCCGACGGCATGATTAAAGATCAATTAGAAGTTTCTCTTCCAAATGTCAAATCGTGGAAATTAAGCAGCGGCGCAATGCTCAACACGATAGACGTCGAAAAGTTCGCCCACAAATTCACCTTCCCGCCCCCCGGAAAAACGTCCGGCGAAATCCACGATATCATGTGCAATACCCGTTATCCGGGTCAGCCCGTCATAACACTTGGAATTGGTCCCGATTTTGCCGTGATCCGCTCAAAAAAAGTGCTTATGAATATCCCTCAAATCGTTCGCGAGCTTCGTGAAGAGCTCGTCGGCAGCGGTGTTAACGGCGGCGGTCATTTGGTTGTCGGGAGCATCAAGTTTGTCGAAGGCGCCGCAGATATTGTCATTAAACGGCTGATTGAAAAATTAGAAGAAGCACCGGTTGATGAGTAAAAAAGATTTTTAAGGATTCTATTTTGTTTTTTGATTTAACAAAAACAGATTCAATAGATTTGAAAAAAGATTTTTAAGGATTCAATTTTGTTTTTTGATTTAACAAAAACAGATCCAATAGATTTGAAAAAAGAAAAAAAGGATTTGAAAAAACCCTTTTCTTAATTTTTTTTTAATTTACAACTTACCGTTCTTTTTTGCCCAATAGACATAGCCACCGGCTGCTGCAACGATCACGATCAGCACAACGCCACCGATGATCAAACCATACGTCTGCCAGAAGGTCTTTGGCGGCGTTGAAGGTGTAGGGGTTGTCGGTGGTGTTGTGTTGTTTGTTGGTGGTGTTGTGTTGTTTGTCGGTGGTGTTGTGTTGTTTTCCGTCGGTGGGGTTATGACGTCGGGGGGCTCAGGGGGTGCTTCGTTTTCTCCGATTGTTCTCATAGCGTACAAGTAGAAGACTTCGTTTGTTAAAGTGGTGTTCTTAGAGGACTTGATACCAAAGTTGTCATACAATGAGATATTAGAGTCGGGAGCAATTGTGATGTTTTTGTTGCTCTCAAAACTAAGGACGCCGCCGCTTGATGATTTGAAATCAAGAGAGCCAAATGAGTCGCTTGTTTTGAGTTCTCTGACATTCTGGTAGTCCATAAGCCAAATACCTTTAATTTCAACAAGGCTGGATTGGGTTCCTTGGAAGACTTGAACAACATGGACTCTTAAAACTTGAACATCTTTTTCACCGAGGAGACTCTTTGTAATTTCCCATGTTTTGGAGTCGTTAGCGCCGCTGCCTGTGTAATTTGTATTGACAATACCGGAGTCAACCTCTTGACCATCTTTAAAGAATTGGAGGTAGGCTTTGTTGCCGTTCACATCAATTTGTTGTACAGAGATTGAATAGCCTTCACCAAGGTCTAACGTTTGACCGACGCTTAAGACATATTTGTCGTTGCTGTCAAGAACGAGTTTGCTCAGCTTTTCGGCTTTAAGAGTGGGGGTACCGCTTGACTTTAAGTTGAACGGAACATAGTATTGACCAAAGAGACCAACGACCCAGTATTCTTTGTTGGCGTCCCAGCCATCGTGGGCATAGCCGACTGTACTTGGGATTGTCCAATATTCAAGCTTTCCTTTGTCGATTTTTCCGGATGAAGAGAAATCAATCGTCAAATGCTCTGTCTGAGTGCCGTCGTTTAAGTTGTAGTAGAAGGCTGCAAAGTTTGAGTAGTTGTATTCAGCTTGCGGACCGGTTGTGTTGTAATCTCGAATCGTACTTCTGATTTCATAGGTTCCGGGTTTGGTTTGAGTTTTGGCAATGTAGAAATCCCAGTTTGTGTCCCCGTATTTTTTACCGGTTCTTAAGGAAATATCGTTGCCAAGGGCTGTGGTCAAGTTGGCGGACATTTTGACGTCTTTTGCTCGATAAGTGAGTTGAGTTGAGTTGGCGACATCCCCTTTAAACAGACCGTAGTTGACATCATTCTTTACTTCAAATGCTTTGTCGGGGTCAATCATCCAAATACCTTTGATTTCGACAAGGCTGGATTGGGTTCCCTGGAAGACTTGAATAACGTGAACTCTCAGGTATTCATTTTTTGAACCAAGAATTGTTTTGTCAAGGACCCATGTTCTTGCATCCGTTGGATGCGGACTGCCCGCGACATCCGTATTCACAATACCGGAATCAATCACTTGACCATCCTGCATGAGTTGAAGGTAAGCTTTGTTGCCATTCACATCAATTTGCTGTATGACAAGGGAATAGCCTCCGCCGATCTCTAAGACGTCGCCAACAGTCAAAGTGTATTTGTCGCTGTTGTCTTTGATGAGCGGTGCAAGTTTGTTTGCACTTCCGTTGATTGCAACATAAGGTTCGGAAAAGAAACCAATGACAGAGTATTCATTTCCGATACCGCCTAAGCTTTTAGCAGTCCAGTCTTTAAAATCGTGTTTGACGGTCATGGGTTTGGTTGTGTATTCAATGTCAAGATTTGAACCATTGACGGTGAAATTCATTTGTTCGGTACCTTTGTTGTCACCTAATTTATAGTAAAATCCTGCCCATGATTGGGGGGTAATGTTGGCGGGCTCTACGAAATTGGGGGTAGCATTATCGAAATCGAGAATCGTACTTCTTATTTCGACTTGGTTGTCAGCAGTGGCAATGCCGGCGAAAGCAAGAAGGATGATTAACGAAACGAATAAATATTTCATTTTCATAATTTTTCTCCATATTTATATTAATTTAAAAAATAAAAGAAGAAGAAAAAATCTTCTTCATCTGCGTCCTCTCATCTTTATTTTAACGCCTTGAATAAATAAAATGCAAGGCCTCCGATAAGGACAAAGCACGCAATAATTATGATATACACCACTGGGTTTGTTGAGGCAGTGCCGCCGGAATTGTTATTTCTATCATTCGGACCGGAGTTGCCGTTTGTGTCAGTGTTTGTATTCGAATTTGTGTTTGTGTCAGTGTTTGTGTTCGAATTTGTGTTGCTGCCCGTATCCGGAGCAGGATTGTTGTTTCCGGCATTCTGACCGGAAGGTGTTCCGGAAATCGTTGCACTTCCGAAACTGCTTCCGCTGCTTTGACTGCCGCCGTTGTTGGCTGTTGTCTTAATCACTGTGTATTCATCAATTATGTCCATCGTATCTGTACGATAGGTGATGAATGTGACACTGTTTCCTTCAACGTCAACGGTTGTAAACTGCGGCGTCTTAATTTGAATGCCGATGTTGGTGTACCATGGCTTTCCGGTCACATCGTTTGGTCCGCTCATTCTTTCCGTGAACATGCCTGACGTGTCAGACACCCATTCCGGTCCGTTGCTGGGTTGGGATGTGGGGAAGTCGTAGTATTTCAGACCGCTTGATGTGGTGAAGGTGAAGTAGAGGGTTCCTTCAGGATCGGTAACGGTGTTTGTGTTGTAATCAACCGTTTCCACTTTTTGGTTGTCTTGGATAAACCAGCTTCTGGAGTACACGTGGTCGTGTCCTGCCAAAACGAAGTCCACTTCGTATTTGTCCATCAAATCGCCAAATGCGGGTGCGTAAAGCATTACATCAGCATCATTTTGGTGGGAAGCAGGAGATGTGGTTGATTTGTGGTGCTGGACGAACAGCCACTGTGCGTCAGGGTTGGCGTCTGTCGCTTCTTCAAGGACAGCATCGTAAACCTCAATCAAACCAGCGACTTGATTCACATTGGACGGATAAGGAGCAGTGTTGAGCACGACGTACAAAACGTTGTTGTAGACGTACCAATAGTTGCCCAAAAAGTCAGCATCTTCTGTGTAGTGGTTGGGCACATTGTAGTGCCAGTTGAAGTTTTCGATGTTTTTGTTTGGCCATGCGCTGCCTGTAAGTTCGTGATTGCCGGGTGAGGGTGCAATCGGAAGGCTTCTAAGCAGTTCAGGTTCCAAATAATAACCGTACTCTATTTCGGTTGTGACTTTGTTGTTGTCGTTAGTGGGCTGGGTGTCAACTTGGTCGCCGGCGCTTGCAATGAAACGAGCGTCTGGGGCGTATAGGCTGATCAAGTCAAGCGTATTTTTCCAGCCGGCTCTTGTGGTTGTGGCAGGGTCGGGCCAGATGCTGTCGCCGTCTTGGTTTCCAAGGGTCAGTTGGGAGTCGCCGACAACGATGAACTGGAAGGCGCCGGATGTGCCTGTCCTGTATTCATAGATTTCGCTGAATTTTGTTCCGTCGTTTGAGACGCGGTAGACATATTCAGTGTTTAGGGCAAGACCGGTCACACCGGCTTTGTGCCAGCTCTTTTCGGCAGAGGCGTCGCCGACTGTTCCTGTGGCAGTGATTACATCAACTGTCGGGAAAAGTCCGTTGTTGTCCATATCGGATTTCTTTGCGATCTGGACGATGGATGCAGTGTTGTCGGTGCGGTCGCTGTACCAATTGAAATTGAGGTCGCGTTCGCTTGAACCGGGCTGCAGTGTGAGGGATTCGGCGGCGAATGCACCGGATGTCTTAATCACTGTGTATTCATCAATCACTGCCATCGTATCTGTACGATAGGTGGTGAATGTGACACTGTTGCTTGCAACGTCAACGGTTGTAAACTGCGGCGTCTTGATTTGAATACCGATGTTGGTGTACCATGGCTTTCCGGTCACGTCGTTTGGTCCGCTCAGTCTTTCCGTGTGCATGCCTGATGTGTCAGACACCCATTCCGGTCCGTTGTTGGGTTGGGACGTTGGGAAGTCGTAGTATTTCAAACCGCTTGATGTAGTGAGGGTGAAGTAGAGGGTACCTTCGGGATCAATGACGGTGTTTGTGTTGTAATCAACATCTTCCACTTTTTGGTTGTCTTGGATAAACCAGCTTCTGGAGTACACGTGGTCGTGTCCTGCCAAAACGAAATCTACTTCATATTTGTCCATCAAATCGCCAAATGCGGGTGCGTAAAGCATTACATCAGCATCATTTTGGTGGGAAGCAGGGGATGTGGTTGATTTGTGGTGCTGGACGAACAGCCACTGTGCGTTAGGGTTGGCGTCTGTCGCTTCTTCGAGGACGGCATCGTAAACCTCAACCAAATCTTCGACTTGAGCAGCGGTGCCGGGGTAAGGAGCAGTGTTGAGAACGACGTACAAAGCGTTGTTATAGGTGTACCAGTAGTTGCCCAAAAAGTCATCGTCTTCTGTGTAGTGGTTGGGCACGTTGTAGTGCCAGTTGAAGTTTTCGATGTTTTTGTTTGGCCATGCGCTGCCTGTAAGCTCGTGATTGCCGGGTGAGGGTGCAATCGGAAGGCTTCTAAGCTGTTCAGGTTCCAAATAATAACCGTACTCTATTTCGGTTGTGACTTTGTTGTTGTCGTTAGAGGGCTGGGTGTCGACTTGGTCGCCGGCGCTTACGATGAAACGAGCATCGGGGGCTTGCTGGCTGATCTTGTCAAGGGTATATTTCCAGCCGGCTCTTGTGGTTGTAACAGGGTTAATACTGTCACTGTCTTGGTTTCCAAGGGTCAGCTGTGAGTCGCCGACGGCGACGAACTGGAAGGCGCCGGATGTGCCTGTCCTGTATTCATAGATTTCGCTGATTTTTGTTCCGTCGTTTGAAACGCGGTAGACATATTCTGTGTCAAGGTCAAGACCGGTCACACCGACTTTGTGCCAGCTCTTTCCGGCAGAGGCGTCGCCGACTGTTCCTGTGACTGTAATCACATCAACTGTCGGGAAAAGACCGTTCACCATATCGGATTTCTTTGCGATCTGGACGACGGATGCGGTGTTGTCGGTACGGTCGCTGTACCAGTTGAAATTGAGGTCGCGTTCGCTTGAACCGGGCTGCAGTGTGAGGGTTTCGGCGGCGAAAGACCATGCCCCATCTTCCAAGCTGCGGGGGATAAGTGATGGGTCTGTTATATCAGAAGTTCTAAAATCGACTTGTTGGAAATCGTTCAAATTGTTGTCGGTATCTTCGTATTTTATACCACTTTCTATATTTATGCGCACAAAACCTTTTTGTTTGGATTGTGCATCGGCGGCGTTTGCAAGGATGCGCTCGGTCTCATAACCGTCAACCGAAGGAGCAGTATTGTCGTTTCCGGAAACGCCGTACATGTCGACATAACCGTCAACCTGTCCCTCACCATCGCCTGTAAATGGATTTAGAAGGGTGTTTGGGAGCAGGTCTTGGTTGGACATGAGAACAAATTTTACACCTTTGTTGTAGCCCTTAATGCCTGTGGACCATACAAAATCTTGATCAAATTTTACATCTGTGAGGTCAAGGCGGCCTGAACCGCTGGGGAGGGCTCCGGTTTCTCCTAAATTCACAAGAAAAGAGTGATATGCCGGAATTTCGCCCTCAAGATCGAGCTTGATCCAGTCGGGAGTTACATATTCATCACCGGACAGAGCCATACTCTTGTATTGGAGAGAATAAGTATCGGTAAGTGTTACTGTGAAATCATTTGGATTGTATATCTCGACAAAACTGTGCGTGCCTGAGGATGCACTGTCTGTGCCGATATAGATAAAACCAATGATGAGTGTCGCTTCGCCGGCGAGAAGATTCCCGTTAGACGGAGCAAAAGAATTGGTATTTTTTGCAGTGTTGTCTTGGGGGGATACCGCGGCAATCGCGAGTCCTCCAAAAATATTGAGCAAAAGAAGTAAAACAAGACAAAATGCTGCAAGTGACTTAAAAGTTTTCATGAGTCAGAGGTCTCCTGTTTCTTTTTTATGGTTAAGGCATTTTTTCAATACCTATAACTCATGGATAAGATACGGTCTATATATACGTTCCCAAAATATATGTAAATTTCAACAAAATTGGCATATTTTCTATATAGTCTATAGATAACTACATATTTTATAAATATCACAATTAATAGTGAAATTTTCATTAATTACATATTTTAAATTTTATTAGTGTATTATTTTGTCAAACATTTGCGAAGGCTCAAAACGTAAGCGGTTGCTTCAATTGCGCGCCTTTGGACCGCGTTAAGTTAAATAGAAAAGGTGCCCCCGCTTTTATTGATGGATACAAAAATAGGAGTTCGTTTTTTGTTTTAATAAAAAGTGAAACAGCCCTTCTGTTTTAATGAAAGAGCCCTCTTTCCCTCAACCCTTTATATATTTGTTTATCTATCTTATGAATACATTATTGAAATCATCTGAACAACCCTGTTTTCAAAAACAAAACAGAAATTTGAACTTTTGGAGAAAAATTATGGAAAAAAAAGGCGGCTTTGGTGCATTTTTGAAAAAAACTTTTGAATTAAAGAAACGAAACGATGACCCTCAAGAGAAGGAAACGGATACAAAAAAATCCCCCGCTGCCGATAAAAAAGCACCCGTGAAATCGAATCAAAATACGGCAAAGGCAGCAAAACCTGCATCAAAAACAACTTCAAAAGCGCCAACCTCAAAAGCGCCAACCTTCAAAGCGCCAACCACAAAAGCGTCAACCTCAAAAGCGCCAACCTCAAAAGCGTCAACCTCAAAAGCGCCAACCTCAAAAGCATCAACCTCAAAAGCGCCAACTTCAAAAGCGTCAACCTCAAAAACATCACCGAAATCCCCGCTTCCTGCAAAAAAAACCGCTGCAAAAATAAATCCGAAAACGGCGGCGGCAGAAAAATCAACTCCGAAAACAGTATCAAAAACACCGGTCGCATTTTCAAAAAACATGACAAAAGCCGACAACATTCGTTTTTACATTTATCAAAATTATTTTAAGCCGGCAAAAATCAAAGGCCAAAACAAAATAACACTTTTTGCAGGAGATATTCATAAAGAGATGGGATTAAAAGCCGAAGTCCCCGCGGTCTGCTCCGCCATGAAAACAAGAATTGACCGTCTCTATGATGTTGAAATCTTAGACGTAAAACCCGAAAACTGCTCCAATTCAACATTGGCTGTAAGATATGATTTGAAAAATTTATACATGGAAGAGGGAATTGCATCGGATTCAAGCGCTCCGAGCAAGACCATTTCTCAAAACTCAGAAAACGGCTATGCTGTTTTAAAAGAGCTTGAGGAAAAATTGAGGCTTTTTGTTTCAAACCGTGTCGAAAGCCGTTTTGGAAAAGAATGGTGGAAAGGAACGGATATGAGTTTTTTAGCCGACCGCTGGAATGAGCGCCGCCTGATGAATGAGCGGACAAACGCCGACAAAAGAGGCGCCGGAAAAGAGCCCTTAATTTCATACGCCAGTTTCAGCGATTATCGGCGCATCATTAACAACCCGTTTGCGTGGGACGCCTTTGAAGAATACTTCCCCGACCGCAACTGGATCATCCAAAGACTCAAAGAACTCGATCCCATCAGAAACGCAATCATGCACCACATGCCTCTCGAAGAAGACGATTATGTTCGCCTCAATTTATATTCCAAAGACATTTTAAAAATCATTGACAAAAATGTTGACACCAAAAAAACGGGCATCAAAAAGAACGCAGGCGAGGGAAAGAAATGACCACAAAAGACAAAAACGAAAAAATTGTAGCCGTTTCAAAAACAAAAGAAACAGCAAAACCGCAAACAAAAGCCGCAGCAAAACCGCAAACAAAAGCCGCAGCAAAACCACAAACAAAAGCCGCAGCAAAACCGCAAGCAAAAGCCGCAGCAAAATTGCAAACAAAATCACAAGCAAAATCGCAAACAAGAACTTCAAAGGCAGTACGCCTCGGCACCCTCAGCAAAGAGGATAAGGAGAACATCACTTCCCTCATTCAAACCGCAAAAGATGCTGGCGCCGTTGAAGTCCTTTATATTGATGCAAAAGACATCGTTGTTGACGAACGTGTTCGGTTAAAATGTATGGTTCCGCTTTGCCGCCATTACGGCGACTTGGTATGCCCCCCAAATGTTTTGACACCTGATGAATTTAGAGGTTATTTGAAATTGTATCGATTCGGCATCCTCCTGTCAACAGAATATAAAAATCCCCCCAAACCCGCTTCCCTTGAAGACTCCGAAGAAGTCTCTAAAGAAATCAGAAAAAAATCCTACGATTTATCTGAAATCCTGTTAAAAATGGAAGCCGTTGCCCTTCAAAAAGGATACCGATTTGCAGCAGGATTTACCGGCGGCAGCTGTCATTATTGCGACAGCTGTGTCAAAACCGGAAACGAATGCAAAACGCCCTATAGAGCGCGTCCGTCTATGGAAGCAGTCGGCGTCGATGTTGTCGAAACACTTAAAAAAGTTGATATGGATGTGAAGTTTCCCGTCAGCAATAATGTCAAATGGTGGGGGCTATTGTTGGCGGATTGATTGAAAAGCAATCTGTTTATTTAATGATTTTTTGCCGCTATTTCAAGTGGGTAACATCAAATAAAGTCCCGCAGTTTCAAGATAAATCATAGAAAAGTATTTCATTTCTGAACTTTGATTTTTCAACACTTGCTTTCTATAATTTTCATTCTATCACTTTTGAAAATCTTTAAAAACATTTATCTGCTTATCCTTTTCTTTTTTCTTTCAAATATTGGCATGATTTGTAAATGATTCAAAAATATTCGGGAATGGTTCATAAATCAATGACAAGAGGAAAAAACGAAAGAAAAGGATAATCACGTATGGGAAAGAAAAAAATATATTTAGAAACGACTTTGTTTAATCATTATTACGATACAAAAAATCTTGGCTTTCATGACGATACGAAGGCACTGTTTCGGATGTGTGCGGAGGGGAAATTTGAGCCATATACATCGCGTTATGTGATTGATGAATTAAAAAAAGCATCTTCTGAAAAGTACGATAGGATGGTTTCACTCACAGAACAGTACAATATTGAAGTTCTTGATTCATCTGATGAAGCGAGCAAACTTGCAAAGAAGTATATTTTCGAAGGGGCTCTCCCGAAAAATTCATTTCTTGATGCAATGCATATTGCTGCTGCTTCGGTTAATGAATTGGATATAATTGTCAGCCTGAACTTCCGCCATATTGTCAGAGAAAGAACAATTGAACTTACAGGTAAAATCAATGTTTTGTCCGGATATAAAACAATAGAAATAAACTCTCCAAAGGAGGCAACCAACAATGAAAAAAACCGATGACCCTGTCTTGGATGAAATTCACGCGATACGCCGTCAAATTTACGAAGAAATAAAGGATATGACTGATGAAGAGTGTACGGCATATTTCAAACAAAGCGTTGACGCCGCCTTAAAAGAAAGCGGCTATATAAAAATTTATACCGATGAGAAAAAAACCAGATTCCGCATCGTACGTGATCCTGACAATATGCAAGCTATGGAAAAAAAAGCTGCAATCACGGATGAAATTAATGAAATACTCCGCCGGCAGGACGAAAAAACAAAAGATGCCGCATGTTCCGAGTAAGATGATTGAATGAAAAAAGCAATCATCTTTCTTTTGTTGTTTTTATTGGGATTTCCTAAAAAAAGGGGAAATTTTCCCCTTGAATCTTTTTAAAAATGTCTTTTTCGATAGCTGATTTCAAAAAAATTTGATACCCTATTATTTTATATCAAATTGTGAAGAAAAATTATCATAGTCATCTAGAATTATGGCACAAATTTGACTTAATGAAGGTGTGGAATGTCGTGAGTTTTTATAGAACTCCAAAGTATCCCGATTGAAAGGCTTAAGTCTGATTTTACCCTCAAAGTTGCAGTTGCTGCTGACAATCTTATTTATAATTTCGGATTCATTGTCAGAAATTCCAAATGTCCGCTTCACAATATCTTTTTCCATATCAATGACTGTACACATCAATAGTATGAGGTGCGTATTTATCGGATCAAGACCGAAACCCAGATAGAATATGTTGTCTTTCAACATTTCCCAAGCATCAGTTTTTTCCAGATATTTGGGGTTTGCCATTTCAGAAAACTCTTCAATACCCAATATCTCTTCTAAAAATTCTCTGATTACTGTGCGTTTGATACCTTCATCTTTCAAAGCGTCGCTTACTTTTTTTTCCGCATTTATTGATGCAGGTTCAAATGTGCCCGCAGGGACAGCATCGTTAAGCCCTCTGCTTTCGGCAACACTATCGCTCCTTTCATGAATCAAACAATAACATTGTTTCATGCCATTTTTGTCGGATTTGGGTTTTATTATTGTCAAAGTGACGGTTCCAATTGCAGCAATCCTTTTACTAAAATCCATAAGTGGGTATTTCTGGCGTAATTTAAATTCATTCCTATCATTTATTGTTTCGTATGCAGCTTCAAAGCCGTAACCAAAACAGGTATTCAAATAACCATAGTATGTCCCTTTTTTAATTTTCAGTGTAATCTTCGACTTTGGGTCAATGCTGCTGACACTAAAGATGGCAGATTCATATAATTTTGTTTCATCGCCTTCAATAAGCTTAATATTATCTAAGATGCTGCGCTTTTTTTTCGGCAGCAAAATTTTTTTGCGTATATATTTCATGATGTCGGAGTAATTATCCTTAAAATCATCATCGGCTTCCAAAACAATAACATCATCAATCTGTTTTAGCGGTGTGTTTTTTTGATGATTCCATTCATTTAAATGGAGCAAATATGGATAGCCTTCATCAAACTCATCCGTAGGTATTTTTTTTCTGACACGGCGATTTTCTTCTTTCAACTTCTTCCGCATCACTTTAAATTTTTCAACTCTGTCGTCATAACAATGCTTTTTATGTGGCGGCCAGGCAACAGCTACCAATATGGCCGTCAGTATCATTGTTATAAAAGCTAACAAAACCGGTGTTATAAAAGCTAACAAAACCGGTATAATAACCTCATCCATAATCATTGTCTCCCCTATTGATTTTATATCATTCAAAACAAGGTGTTTTCTTTCAAAATATTTCTATCTTCTCTCATATCGGACTTTAAATTTCCTTCCGGTATGAGCCTTAACACAGCTATATTATCAAAAATCATCATTTTCATTCAACTCTTCTCCCTCAAAATCCTTCCTCGCTTCTTCCAAATCGCCAACCCCTTCAACCCCCAAAACAGACGACTTGAAATCGGCATTCTCTAAAATATCTTTCAAAACGGCATCAACATCCTTTTCAATCATGTATTTTTTAGAGAAATGATTTAAAACATTTTCAATATCTCTCCTAAGAAGTTCTTCTGCGTGCGGATGGTCTTTTGTCACATACTGGGGCCAATCAATGAGCTGAACACCGTCTTCCGATACAAAAATATTGAACTCGCTCAAATCGTTGTGGATAATGCCTTTTTCATAAACGCGGCGAATCTGATCAATTATTTGGTCTAAATACCACTGCGGGTCCAAAACTTTTGTCTTGGACAGCTCGCTGCCTTTGGCAACTTCCATGACGATGGTATGCCGATTTTGATCAATCGGTTTTGGAATGGAAATGTCGGGATACAATTGTTTCATGATCGTATATTCACGAGCGGCTGACAATCTGGCGGCATAAATCCATGAGAAATGCTCTTTATCGACCAAATGAGAACGGGTACGTTTCACTTGCTTAAAACTGGTACGCCCCTCACGATGCAATTTTAATATCAAAACTTCGGGATCGGCAATTTTAAGTTCCGGCTCTTTTAAAACTTCAATCACGATGGATTCTTTGCCGACGCCGATTTCACTGCCGACGGCAGAGAATGTTTTTCGCTGAACATATGTGTTTAATGCTAAGGCGTCGTAGGCTTCAAAATAAATTTTATATCCTTCATACGGGTCCAGCGTGCCGACCACCATTTTTTTTCGGCGCAGCTGCTTTAAGTGGTAAGAGAGTTTTTCCGCAGGAAGACCAACATAGCGCTGAAGTTCGGGAACGGGAACCCATTCAAAATTTTTCATTTCAATTTCAATGCCGGTCAAAATCCGAAAATCACGTTTCGTCAATTCTTTGAAAACTTTGAGTGTATCGTCAAACATCTGAAACATATATACAGTCGGGATTTAGAAATGTT
>Ga0099364_10007304_pt1 | contig 15814 bp, 9 predicted proteins | sample TergutTh196P3_FD_73070 | JGI IMG/M metagenome (GOLD analysis project Ga0099364, IMG submission 73070) | Microcerotermes parvus P3 segment gut microbial communities from Pointe-Noire, Republic of the Congo - Th196 P3 | ecosystem: Host-associated > Arthropoda: Insects > Digestive system > Gut ...
CGCTACGTCGGGAACGCTGACAATGAACAACAACCCCATTGTCTTTGCATCAAGCGTAGGCGACACAGACGAAAACAAAAGAACCGGCGGGATACTTGTTGCACGCAACACCACACATTGGTATGGCAACGATATATTCTCAATTAGCGGCAACGTCAATGTTCCGGCTGACTATATTTTTACCGTTAGCGCTAGCAAAACCCTGAATATACCTGCAAACGTGACCTTAACCAACAATGGCGCAGTAATGAACAAAGGAACAATCGATATTAATGGAAAATTCACCGGAAATAAGATATTGTTTGAAAACACAGGCGGCAACAGTGATGAATTATTCTACAATGAAACCGCAATATGTATAGCACATCTTTTCAATATAGACAAAAATGCGGGAACGCCTGCCTATACCATTGAAACGGGTAGCACAGGAGAGGGAACATTAGAAGGCTCAAATCTGACGGTCACAAAAAGCGGCATGTTTATAATAGGGCTTGTAACCGCCGAAACAGACCACTACGCAGCAGGAGCAATGGTCACGTCAAGGATAACGATGAATATGACAAACTTTGCCATAAACATAGAAGAACTGTTGGGTGGCAACATAACATCTAACGCAGCAACAGCAAGGGCAAACGAAACAATAACGCTGACAATTACGCCCAATATGGATTACAAATTAGAGGCTATTTCCATACACAAGGCGGGCGATGTACAAACAACCGTAAATCTCAATGGCACAGGCGCCACGCGCACCTTCATAATGCCAAACTATGATGTTACGGTAGCGGCAACATTCACAGTTTTAAATACAAACACGTCCATGACCGAAATTTTAGTAAACGGGCAACCGGCAACGCTTCGCGGAAACAATGTATACCATATTGTTGCCGAATGTGGTGCAGACCATAAAAACATCGCAGTAGCAATAGGTTTAGACGCTACGGTTAGAATACGGGTTAACAACGAGTTACAAAATTCGCAAAAATCGACCAATGTATCTTTATACACTTATGGCGAAAACTATGTAGACTTCACTGTTGCGGCTCAAAACGGCTCTTTGGAAAGTTACAAACTTATAATAGACCGAAAATATGACCTTATTTTCTACGAGTTTGCAAACTTGCCAACCATAAACAACAATCCGTCCGAAAATGGAGGATACATTTTTTCTGATTTTCAATGGTTTAGAAACGGAGCAGAAATTTACGATGCAAACAAACCGTATTACCACGTAACAAGCAATGCCGTTTACCACGCCGAAATGACCCTGATTGACGGCAGCACATTAAGGACTTGCGACATTAGGCGCAGCCAAACGCCTGCAAACAGATTGATGGCATATCCCAACCCTACTCAAGGACGAATAACATTAGAAAATATTGAAAATGAGGAACAAATAATTGAAAACGCCCCAATAATTCAAGTGTTCGATTTCCAAGGCAGGTTAGTATTGCAAACCCGCGAAAATCCGTTAGATATGAGCGGTTTGCCCGAAGGGGTTTATTTGATAAAAGTAAATGATGAGACAGTGAGGGTGGTGGTAACAAGGTAGGTTTTTTCAAAAAAAGGTATTATCTTTGCGCCATTATTAAACTAAAACAGTATTTAAATGAAACTCTTACATACTTCCGACTGGCATCTGGGCAGAACGCTCTATTCCAGAAAGGACAGACAGGATGAGCATGCAGCATTTTTGGAATGGCTTCTTGCGGCAATCAAAGACCTTTCCATTGATTTACTGATTGTTGCGGGCGATGTTTTTGATACAGCCTCGCCGGGTAGCGGCGCGCAAAAAATGTATTATGAGTTTCTGCTAAAAGTGCGTAATTGCGGCTGTAAAAATGTGGTCATTATTGGCGGCAACCACGATTCGCCGGGGTTTCTCAATGCGCCAAAAGACGTACTTGCAGCGCTAAACATTCACGTATTGGGTAACATTGGCGAATATATTGAAAAAGAGGTTATTATAGTGAAAGATTATGATGAAAATCCTACTGCAATCGTTTGTGCTGCGCCGTTTTTGCGGGAGCGCGACATTAGCCGGTTTGCAGAGGGCGAAAATTATGCAGACCGCTCAAGGCGTATCGCGGAAAACATTAAAAAACACTATCACAAATTAGCCAAAATTGCTGAAAATAAGAGAAATGAAATAAATGTAAAAATACCGGTTATTGCTACCGGTCACTTGTCGGTGGCAGGCGGAAAAACTGCCGCTGACGACGGCGTCAGGGAAACATATATTGGCAGTATCGAATGTGTTGGGACCGATATTTTTCCGCAAATATTTGATTATGTTGCGCTTGGACACTATCATATTCCCGCCGCTATCGCAAACCACATTCGCTATTCCGGCTCGCCCGTTCCGATGGGTTTTGGCGAAGCAAATCAAAAAAAATCTGTATATATAGTTGAATTTGAGGATAATAAACCGACTATTTCTACTCTCAAAATACCGGTTTTTCAGAAATTGGAGACTATCAGAGGCGATAAATCGTTTATATACAATCGTTTGGCTGAAATGAAAAGCGCCGGCGCATCGGTTTGGGTTGAAATTATATACGACGGCAGCGATGTTTTTCCTGATTTGGCGACATGGGCACACGAAAAGATTAAAATTTCAAAAATAGAAATCATCAAAATTCAAAACAGACAACATTTTAACGAGGTATTGACGCAGGAAGACAGCAGACTCTCTCTCGACGAACTCGATGAATTTGAAGTGTTTGACAAACTTTTGGAAAAGAAAGCTATGTCTACAGAGCAAAAAGAAGAACTCAAAAATCTGTATCGTGAAATAATTGTTGAATTAAGGCATGAAAAATAAAATATGTCGGAAAACTGAAAACTGAAAACTGAAATGAAAATTTTAAGCCTTAAACTCAAGAATATAAACTCGTTATCGGGAGCGTGGTCGATAGATTTCACGACGCGCGGGTTTGCCGACGACGGAATATTTGCTATAACCGGTAAAACCGGCGCCGGCAAGACTTCCATCCTCGATGCTGTTTCGTTGGCGCTTTACGGCAAAACGCCGCGTGTGGAAAAGTTTACCGATAAGGTAAACGACGTGATGACGCGCAACACGAACGACTGTTATTCAGAAATAGCGTTCGAAATAGGCGGTAAAATTTGGAAATCGTCGTGGAAACAGGAACGAAAACGCAACGGCAGTCTCAAGCCGGTAAATCGCCAAATAGCAGACGCTTCGAACAGAATACATGCCGACCAGTTGCGCAGTTGCGACAGTAAAATAGTCGAAATATTGGGACTTACCTTTGAGCAGTTTACTAAAGTGATTATGTTGGCGCAAGGCAATTTTGCGGCTTTTTTGCAAGCAGATAAAAACGATAAAGGCGAACTGTTAGAACAAATAACAGGGACGGAAATTTATGGCGAAATATCACGTAAGGTGTTCGAACGAAGTAAGTTAGAATATGTAAAACTTGAACGGATAGAACATGAAATTGAAGCTATAAAAATTCTTTCGGAAGATGAAATTGAAACTCTGAATAGAGAAATCGTGCAATTAATTGCTGAAAAAAAGCAGATTGACGCTGATATACAAATAATTGAAACATCACAAAAATGGCTTGCCGATATAGAAAATCTACAAAAACAGACCGTAGAAGCAAAACAAAAACTGTCGGTATTAGCGCAAAACGTTGAATTTGCCGGCAAAATGTTTGAGCAATCGCAAGAAACATTGAACGCTGCAAAAACCGAAAAAGAAAACTGCGAAAAAATTTTGGTTAAAGTTCGGGAATTGGATACAAAAATTGCCGAAAAGGATAAGTTGTTAGCGCCTATTAATCAGATTATAAGCGAATTGGAGAAAACAAAAACGACGTCGACGAAAACGTTCGAAATCCAGAAAGAAAAATTAGTCGAAATTCAGGATATTCTGCAAAAAAGACAAGACTGGGGTTTGCAAAATACGCGATATGAGTTACTTACAGAGCAGTTTGCCGCCATCGAAAACCTACATTTGCACAACAGCAATCTGTTGAATGATTTTAGCGTCAAGAAGAACGATTTTGAACGTGCAAAAACAGATCTAAAAAGTCAAATTTCTATTTTTCAAAATGCTATAAATCAATTTATTGAACACGAAAAAGCGTTAGATGCAAAAGAGCGGGAATTGAAAAAAAAGAAGGAAGAGTTAGCGGCGATTTTATCGGGAAAAGAAACCGGCGCTTTATTGGAAGAGAAGGATAAGATAACGAAAATTGGACTGCAAATCAAGTATTTGCTTGAGGCAGAAATAAGCATCTTTGAAAATCAAAACGAAAAAAATAGATACAGCGAATTTATTGCGCCTTCTGAAAATTTGGCAAAACAACTTTCAAAAACGATTTCGGACAACAAAACGATTTCAGAACATGTTAAAAATCAGATAGAACTGCTTGAGCAGAACATCAGGTTTGCCAAAACAATTAAAAGTTTTGACGACCATCGAAAATCGCTTGAAAAAGGTAAACCCTGTCCTTTGTGCGGCGCCGTAGAGCATCCGTTTGCGCTCGGAAACACGCCGGTAACAGACGGTCAGGAAGCGAAATTGACAAATATGAAAACACAGGAAAAGAACATTGCAGATGCCATTTTGCAAGACGAAAAAAAACATGCAAAATTGATTGCCGACATGAATAATGCTCTGAAAAACAAAGAAAAAGCAGACAAGGATATGTCGGAGAACATAAAAAAACGCGATGCAATTTTGGATATCATAAAAAGACTGAAATTTACTGAATTACAGAATTATAATTCAGATTACTTGAGGCACGACCACAGGATTAATCTGCTTAAGGAAATTCAAAAGCAAAAGCGCGACGCGTACCGACAAATTGACGCTATGCTAACAAAGGCGACGGATAGCGAAAAACTGCTAAAAAAACTTCAGGACGAAGAAATACCCCGTTTGCAGGATGCAAAACGGGCGGCTGAAAAGACAAAGTCAGAAGCGCTAACAAGGCAAAAACTTATGGAGCAGGATTTAGAAAATAAGTCGAAAGTAGCGGTAGAGGCTGAAAAAAAATATAGTGTAAAGAATAGCGAACTGATGAAAATATTTGCCGGATATGGAGTTATAAATATTGAAGCATTGAAAAAATGTTTGGATAACTGGAACAGCAACCGAAAGGCGATAGAAGACCTCAAAGAAAAGATTAATGGGCTGGAAAAGTCGCTCGCACTAACAAATTCTGAAATTGCAAACACCCAACTACAAATTGATGCAAAAAAAACTGAAAAACAGGGTTTTGAGACTGAAAAACAGTCGCTTTCTGCAGAGCGTCACAATTTGTTTGGCGACAAGGGCGCCGAAGAAGAAGAAAAGCGCGTGAAGGACTTGTTTGAAAAGGCAGAGCGAACGAAGACCGAAGCCGAAAAATCAAAAATAAACGCAGTTACAGAAATAGAAAAAAACAAGGCTGTGATTACAGAAAAAGAAAAAGAATTGACTGAAAAAAGAAATGAAAATATTACTGACAAAACGTTGGAACAATTGCGGTTTGAGCATGCTTTAAAGAAGCAACAAGGCGACGCTCTTTCACAAAAAACGGGCGCACACAGTCAAACCCTGAAGTTCAATGAAGAGAACCTGCAAATAAACAGTAAAAAGCTGGAACAAAAGCTGTTACAAGAGCAGGTCTGCTCAAAATGGAGAATTTTAAATGACCTGATAGGTTCGCTGGACGGCAAAAAATACCGCGATTTTGTTCAGGCGCTGACATTTGAGCATTTGTTGGACCTGGCAAACTGCCAATTGCAAAAGATGTCGGAGCGCTACATCCTGAAACGTGTTGGCGACACTGCAAACCCGTTCGAACTGTCGGTAATTGATAAATTTCAAAATTACGAAGTGCGTACTGCCAAAAACCTGTCGGGCGGCGAAAATTTTATCGTTTCGCTGTCTCTGGCGTTAGGTCTGGCAAGTATGGCAAGCAAAAATATGAAAATAGATACTATGTTCATCGACGAGGGCTTCGGCACACTTGATACCGACTACCTCGACATAGCCCTGTCAGCCTTGTCGAACCTCCAAAACGAAGGAAAACTGATAGGCATAATTTCTCACTTGAGCGAACTGAAAGAACGAATAGCGACACATATAGAAATTATTCCGGACGGGAACGGACACTCGCGGATAGAGGTCAGAGGGTAGCGTCATGACGAAACCAAAAAAAGTTGGAAACCAAATCTTTTTTGCAAAATATAAAAAAATATTCATACCTTTGCGGCGGTCAAACTTGATGGCAAATTTGGTCATGACCGTTTGGCTTTTTGTATAAAATAATTTAAAAAAATCACTTCATAATTAAATGTTTAAACGAATTTTTTCTTACAATGTTAATGGCTTACGCTCGGCTATTAACAAGGGATTTGATATTTGGTTGCGAGAATCAGGTCCCGATATCCTTTGTCTTCAGGAACTCAAAGCGAAGCCTGAACAGATTGACACAATGCTTTTTGACCGTCTTGGCTACCGGCAATACTGGCATTCTGCTCAAAAACCGGGATATAGCGGAGTAGCAATTTTTTGCAAAACAAAGCCCGACAAGGTGGTCTATGGCATGGGCATAGACAAATACGATGTCGAGGGACGTCTTATACGGGCTGATTTCGGAGATATAACCGTGATTTCCGTGTATTTTCCGTCGGGAACAAGCGGCGGTGAACGTCAGGCTTTTAAGATGCAGTTCTTGGACGATTTCCTTTGCTGGATTGAAAAATTGAGAGTCGAACGCCCCAATCTGATAATTTCAGGCGACTACAATATCGCGCATACCGATATTGACATCAATTTTCCAAAAAAACATACGCGGATGTCAGGATTTTTGCCCGAAGAACGGACATGGGTAGACAAGTTCTTAGGACACGGCTACGTAGATACATTCAGGATGTTGAACAGCCAGCCCAACGTATACAGTTGGTGGAGCTACCGGCAACAAGCCCGCACAAAAGACTTAGGCTGGCGCATCGACTACAATATTGCAACCGAGGCATTGATACCGCGAATAAAAGAAGCATCAATAATGCAAAGCGCAATACATTCTGACCACTGTCCGGTAACGGTAACTGTAGAGGTTGAGGATTCAGTTCAACAGTTGCCAAATCCGGTCTTTTAATGCGTTCAGTCCGGTTTGGGCTACAGACGAAATAAATACGAACGGCGGCAGCGCGGATAGTTCTGCCGCCATTTCGGCGATAAGTTCATCGTCGAGCATATCGCATTTGCTTATCACTATTAAGCGCTTTTTATCAAGCAGTTCGGGGTTGTACTCCTTCAGTTCGTTGAGCAGTACGTGATATTCCTTTTCGATGTTTTGACTGTCGGCAGGAATAATAAACAGTAGTATCGAATTGCGCTCGATATGTCGCAGAAAACGTATACCAAGTCCTTTGCCGAGGTGTGCGCCTTCAATTATACCCGGAATATCAGCAACAACGAACGAGCGATTGTCGCGATACTGCACCATTCCAAGGTTAGGCACAAGTGTGGTAAACGGATAATCAGCTATTTCGGGCTTTGCCGCCGAAATCACAGACAGCAATGTCGATTTTCCGGCATTGGGGAATCCTACTAATCCTGCGTCGGCTAATATTTTTAGTTCGAGTATTTTCCATGTCTCTTCGCCTGCCTCGCCCGGCTGCGCGTAGCGGGGTGTTCTGTTTACGGGCGATTTGAAATGGTCGTTGCCTAAGCCGCCACGTCCGCCTTTGGCAAGTATACGCGTTTCATCGTGCGAGGTTATTTCAAACAGTATTTCTCCGGTTTCGGCGTCGCGAGCTACTGTTCCCAGCGGCACTTCTATAGTAACGTCTTTACCGTTGGCGCCCGTTTTCAGGGCGCTGCCGCCATTTTCGCCGTTGCCGGCAAAAACGTGCCGACGATATTTCAGATGTATCAGCGTCCACAACTGACTGTTACCCCTCACAATAACATGCCCGCCGCGTCCACCGTCGCCACCGTCGGGACCACCCTTAATAGTGAAGCGGTCGCGGTGAAAATGCGCAGAGCCGGCGCCCCCATTGCCCGAACGACAACAAATCTTTACGTAATCAACAAAATTGGTCTCAGCCATTGATTATGAAAATTTAATATTTTTGCGGCAAAATTAGATGAAATTTTCGAAAATTCAAAATAATTCATATTTTTCACTCTTCATTCTTCACTCTTCATTCTTCATTCTTCACTCTCTCTCCATCCCCCGTTCTCTTTTATCAGTTTTATCAGTTCTTCTACTGCATTTTCTTCGGGTATGTTTCGCTTCACAATTTCTTTTTGTTTATAGAGGGTAATTTTTCCCGGCGCCTCGCCAACGTATCCATAGTCAGCGTCCGCCATTTCTCCGGGACCGTTCACGATGCATCCCATTATTCCTATTTTGAGTCCGGCTAAATGCGCGGTTCTTTCGCGTATCTTTGCAAGCGTGGTTTGCAGGTCAAAACGTGTTCGCCCACACGACGGGCATGCTATATATTCTGTCTTTGTGATTCTTAGTCTGCATGCTTGCAGAATGTTAAACGCCACCGGTATTTCGGCTTCGGGCGGCTCGCTGAGCGAAACGCGTATCGTGTCGCCTATGCCGTCCATCAACATGGCGCCTATGCCGATTGCCGATTTTATTCGTCCATCTTCGCCGTCGCCTGCTTCGGTAACCCCCAGATGCAACGGATAGTGCATATTTTCACGTGCCATGCGCTCAACTAAAAGGCGGGTAGATTCTATTACTACGCGCACATTGCTTGCTTTCATCGACAGGACTGCCTGATTGAAGTTCTCTGCTTCAAAAATGCGCAGAAATTCCATTGCCGCCTCTACCATGCCTTCCGGCGAATTGCCGTAGCGGTTTACGATGCGGTCGCTGAGAGAGCCGTGATTGCTGCCTATACGAACGACCGTGCCGTTTTCTCTGCAAATACATATTAAGGGCAGCAAACGACCGTGTATACGCTCTAACTCTGCGGCATATTCACGGTCGGTGTAACTCTTTGGCGATGTCAGTCTTTTGTCTGCATAGTTGCCGGGGTTAATACGAACTTTTTCAACGATGCGGGCGGCTGTTTCGGCAACCTTAGGATTGAAATGGACGTCGGCAATCAACGGATTGCAATAGCCGCGACTGTGCAACTCCTTTTTTATTACGGCTAAATGTTCGGCTTCGCGTATACCCGGAGTAGCAATGCGAACATACTCGCCTCCGGCTTCTATGATACGGATACACTGTGATACTGTAGCTTGCGTATCCATAGTGTCAGTGTTGGTCATTGACTGCACTCTGACCGGAAAATCGCTTCCTGTGGGCAAGTCGCCTATGTGCACGGTATGTGTTTTTCTACGTATCATAAAAATTAAGTCAAACTTGTCCTTTTACTATCCATCTGTATGAAGTTAATTCATTCAGCCCTATTGGTCTTCGGGCATGAAGTTTTTCCAATTCAGTTCCTAATCCGAATATTTTGCAATCGCAGAAGGATGTAGATGCGTTTACATATATTTTTGCAGCGTCTACCCGATTTAGAAACATCTCAATGTTGGCGTCGCTTTGGCTCATTATTGCTTCGCAGTGACGGGCGCCGTGACGCGAAATATGCTCTAATGCTTCCTCAATACTGTCTACTGTTTTGACAGCCATCTTAAAATTATAGAGCTCTTTTCCGAACGAATTTTCGTCAGCCGGCTTCAGTAAATCTGCCGGATAGCGCCCACGTAAAGCCCGTATAGAGCGCTCGTCGGCAAAAATAGTTATACGCGCGTCAGACAGAGGGTTAAAAACTAAAGACAGCTCGTGCAGACGGCTGCTGTGAACTATCAGACAATCAAGCGCATTGCGCCGCGTTTTTGAATTATTAATGATTTCCATTGCCTGTTCGCGGTTGCCCGTTTCGTCAAAATACACGTGCACAATATTGTTGCCTGTTTCTAACAGAGGAATGACAAGGTCAGCATTTTCTGACAGTTTTGTAATTGCTTCTGTGTCAGGCGGAAGCAAAGTTATCATCGCAGCGTTCATATCATGCAGTTGCAGCGCTTTTTGCATAATTTCTACTGCTGCCCTGCAGGTATGTAACGCTTCGCTGCATCCCTTCAATACACAAGCATTTCCGGTCTTGATACACATAGAAAACATATCAAAACTTAAATTGGGACGGGCATCGCACACCACGCCAACGATGCCAACAGGAGTTGTTATTTTGCTTATTTCCAATCCGTTGGGATGCAGATGACGCTCCAGAACTGTACCTACAGGCGACGCGGAAATAGCTACAGCACGTATATCGGCTGCTATGTCGGCAATATCTTCGATGCTCAACTTCAATCGGTTGTACATTAACGTATCAGCTATTCTGTCCAAATCCATTTTATTGGCTTTCAACAGTTCTTTGCTGTCACGCTCCAGACTGTCTGCCAAATATCTTAATAACCCGTCAACCTTATCCTGTCCGACAAACGCCCGTGAAGCCTCGCGTACCTTGAAAAATAGATTTTGATAATCCATGATAAAGACAAAAAAAAATTGACTACAAAAGTAATAAAAATTGTATAATTAAAAAAAAAATTGTTCCTTTGCGGCTTGAATTTTTTTTTCGAACGAATATGAATTATCACACATTCCACATTCCCGTAATGGGATTGGCGTATACGATTGACACTCCGGTAAAAGTAGCGCGTTTTGGCATTTCATCGGTCGTTTCCATCATTGAGGATACGCTAATCGAACAGATGCGCCGGTATTACTATCGTTTCATCAATGAGCCCTACAATCCTATCAATGTCACAGATTCCGATTATCGCGCCAAGCGTATAACCGATTACCTAAACCTGCTCAACAGGATTGTAAACGAACAGATTGACCGACTGAAGGCTTCGACCTTTGAAAAGGGGTCAGAATTAGCGCAGTATTTCGAGATGTTGCCCGAGGGTAGCCTGCTGCGAAAAAAATATCTGCAATTGCAGGCTGCGTTCGACCAAAACGAGCGGGAGAAGTTAGAACAGAACTTGCGCTCGGAGGTCAAAGCCGGATGCATAGACGTCAACATAATGACTAAACTTGACAACGACCGGTTCAATAACGACGGCTCAGTGATAGACTACGGCTCTGATGCGGTGGCAGCGCTGCGTGGATATGCCAACAGTGAGTTAGAAAATTCGTCTGTAGTCTTTTCGGCAGGCATGAACCCGCGACTGTACGCTTATCTTGAGCAACTTGAAGCGTTTAGAGAAATGAAGAACGGCGAGTTTGTAAAAAAAATCGTAGTTAAGGTAAGCGACCACCGTTCGGCAATAATTCAGGGCAAATATCTGGCAAAGAAGGGGCTTTGGGTTTCTGAATTTCGCATAGAATCGGGACTAAACTGCGGAGGACATGCTTTTGCCAGCGACGGCTTAATGCTGGGACCTATTCTCGAAGAATTTAAAAACAAACGGGCGTCGCTCACGACCGAACTCTACGACGTCTTTTGCAAGGCATTGATTGCCAAAGGTAAAACGCCTCCGGCAAAACCTCCCTGCATCAAACTCACCGTTCAGGGCGGCATCGGTACGGCTGAAGAAGACGAGTTCCTGCGCGAATACTATCAGTTAGACGCCACCGGCTGGGGCAGCCCGTTCATGTTAGTGCCCGAAGCAGTTACCATTGACGACGAAACGTTAGAACTCCTGACAGCCGCCAACGAAAAAGATATTGTTTTGAGCAATAATTCGCCTTTAGGTGTGCCGTTCAATTATCTGAAAGGTGCATCGGGCGAAAAGGAAAAATTCCGGTTAGCAGACGAAGAGCGTCCGGGAAGCCCGTGCAGCGCAAGATTGCTGCAAGCAAATACGGAATTTACCATGAAAAATATATGTACAGCTTCGGCAGCATATATCAGAAAAAAATTGAACGAGCTTAAACATAGCGCTATGAGCGATGAAGAACGCAAATGTGAATGTGATGCAATACTCACGCGAGAGTGTCTCTGTGTTGGACTAAGCAACTCTGCTATACATAAATACAACCTGGCGCCTGTGAACAAGACCATTTCAGGTGTTACTGCATGTCCGGGTCCCAATCTGGCATATTTCGACAAGGTAGCCACGCTCAAGAACATGGTAGACCACATATACGGACGTATGAACCTGTTGCGCAAGGCATATCGTCCGCATTTGTTCGTCAACGAACTAAAAATATATATCGCCTATCTAAAGGAACAATTGTCAAAAGCCAATTTGAGCGATACCAAACCGGCAAAATATTACCGTGCGTTCTGCCAAAACATGCAGGATGCCGTGGAATATTACTCATCACACGCTGACCGTATACTAAAATCGAACGTAAAAGAAAAGGAAATGTTCATAAACGAATTGCAGGAAATAAGGCAGGAAATCAGAAAATTAGAGATATAGTTTTCAGTTTTCAGTTTTCAGTTTTCAGAAATAATGTCAGATAATAAAAAAAAATGCGGGATGTGTCATTGCAGGCAATTCAGGATACTGTCTCTTTTTTTGTTCCTGTTTATACCTTTGGTTCAACTATGCGCCAACCAAAAATCGGTAAACTATTCTCCCGCATATTTCGGTCCCAATGCTAATCCTGTCCCTCTGTTTGGCGATGCTCTCATTCCGGCAGTTACTACCTTACAGCTTTCCGGCAGCTCGTATTTTGGATTTGGCGACAACACCAATAATTTGAACTTTGTAGTTGAAATCCCCTTGCTTCCCAAATTTGTTTCGTTTAAGATATGGACGGCATTCCTTGAAAACTATAAGGTAACGCAGGATGTTTTTGACCTGCGAAAAATGAAAGGCAACAAGTCGGGAACAATTGGCGTGGGAGATTTTTACGTGCAAACACGAATATTGATAGCAAGAGAAAAAAAATATGCTCCGGACATTATTCTCAATAGTACGCTTAAAACGGCTTCGGGCGACAATTTTGACGAACGACGATATTTTGATACGCCCGGATACTATTTTGATATAGAGCTTGGAAAGTCAATGCGCCTAAATAACAGTATTTTAAGTGAAATACGAACTGTTGTCGATATTGGCTTTTTTTGTTGGGAAACCACAAACAGCACACAAAACGACGCGTTCATGTATGGCGGAAAAATCATTTTGTCCAATCGTCTGTTAGATTTTGAAAACATGCTTGCCGGCTACACAGGCTGGATGAAGAACGGTGATGCGCCGTTAGTGTATAGTTCTAAACTGACTTTTAAGATGTCAAAGCTTAGAGCCTTTGCCCAATATCAGTATGGTATCACCGATTTTCCTTACCACCATTTCCAAGCCGGGGTTTCATTTTATTTTCCTAAATTGACGCCGCGAAAAACGTGGAACGACAAACCCTCAGTTAATTAACAAATAATACAAATAAATAGAAAAAAATCAATTTTCAATGTCTATTGTTTTTTGCCATTCGTCAAGCATAATTGCCTGTTGCTTAGTTATATAACCTTTTTCTATGCCTATATCCTTTACCATCTGAAACGACGAGATGATGTGCAGTTCGCAGGCTTTTTCCTTAAATTTTTCTGCTGCTTTTGGGAATCCATACGAAAATGCTGCTACCATGCCCAATACGTCTGCTTTTACGTTTCTTAGTTCTTCCAACGCTCTCAGACTGCTTCCTCCGGTGGAAACAAGGTCTTCTATGATTACGGTTTTTTGTCCCGGTTCGATAAATCCTTCTACGGTCTTCTTTAGTCCGTGCCCTTTGGGTTTTTCTCGTACATATACGAAGGGTAGATTTAGTTTATCGGCTACCAATGCGCCCTGTGCGATAGCTCCCGTAGCAACCCCGGCTATTACCTGCACTTGGGGAAACTTTTCCTTTATCGCCTCTGCGTATGCGTCTCTGATTATGCTTCGCAAGCTGTGGTCAGACAGGGTTAGCCTGTTATCGCAGTAGACCGGCGATTTTATTCCTGACGTCCAGACATAAGGCTCGTCAAAATTAAATTTTATTGCCTTCATTTCTAACAATTTAGAGGCAATAGTATATGCTAATTTGCTCATAAAAACACGATTTTATAAAATACAAAATTACTAAAAATAAAAAAAAAATGAAAAAAAAATCACTTTTTTTTTGTAGATTAAAAAATAATGTGTACTTTTGCCGCCGGGTAAGTCCTATGCGACCAGCTCCCATTGAATCCTCCAGGGTCGGAAGGCAGCAAAGGTAAATGGTCGTAGCGGTGCGATATAGTAAGCTTACCCTTTTTTTAACATAGTGAAAGTATTTTTGAAAAATGTTTTTTGGTGGGTCGTATTGTTGGTTGTTGTTCATGGCTGTAGTACTGAAAAAAATACCGGAATAACCCGTACATACCACAACATAACTACCCGATACAATGTTTTGTTCAATGCGCGCGAAAGCTACAAGAGCGGTATAAGACGCGCCGAAGAAAGCATGAGGTATGACTATACGCAGTTGTTGCCGTTGTTTTTGTATGGCGATGACGTTGTGGCTATGGCTGTTGCCGGCGATATGGACTTGGTAGCGCGAAAAGCGACAAAAGCCATCAATCTTCATTCTATAAAGGCAAAACCCAGAGTTGGTAATCAGGGAATGACCCCCAAACAACGGCAGTTCTACAACAAGCGGGAGTTCAACAAGCACATGGACGAATGTTACCTGCTTATCGGCAAGGCTTATGTTTATACAAAAGAGTATTTCCTTGCATTACAGACGTTTAACTTCATGGAGACCGAGTTTCCCGACGAGGTGAGCATCTACGAAGCCCGCATTTGGAGAGCTAAAACTCTGATGCTGGACGGCAGCGAACAAGAAGCCGGACGTGTGCTCAAAGACTTGTGGGACGACCCCGATTTCCCCAAAAAAAACAGGGCATTGATGTCGGAGTTAAGCGCCACGACTGCAGATTTTCATATCAGACAAAATAATTTTAGTGAAGCTATTCGCTATCTCAACATCGCAGTAGAAAACACGCGACACCGAAGCACATTGATGCGCTATCGCTTTGTGTTGGCTCAACTTTATTTGATGCAGGGCGAAAACGTTCTGGCTTCCGATATGTTTCGCAGGGTGATACGCATGAACCCTCCCTACGAAATGTCCTTCAACGCTACTATCAGTCTTGCTACAGCATCAAAGAGCGAAGGAGCTGATGTTCGCGACGTCAAAAGGCAGTTAAACAGGATGTTGCGCGATGCAAAAAATATTGAATACCACGACCAGATATACTACACCCTTGCCGAAATAGAGCTTCACGAAGGCAATTTAGAGCAGGCTATAGAATATTTTCAGAAGTCGGCTCAAGCCTCAAGTATGAACATACCGCAAAAAACGCGCTCTTATCTCACTTTAGGCAACCTTTTCTACGACCGTCGCGAATTTATTAACGCTCAGGCATACTATGACAGCGCGATGATAAACATGCAGCCCAATCATCCCGACTATACTCAAATTTCGGCACGAGCCCGAAACCTCGACGCCTTAGTTAGAAACCTCAACACGGTGCAATTTCAAGACAGTGTGCAGCGCGTTGCCGGAATGTCTGAGGGCGAGCGCAACCGTTTTATTAATGGTATAATTTCCGACCTGCGCCTTCGCGAACAGCGAGAACGGGAAGCCGATGCCATGCGCCAGCAGCAGCACCTCACCAATGTTGCCCGCCGGAGCACGTTGTCAGACCCTACGGCAAGGTCGCAGTGGTATTTTTACAATCCGGCAATGGTAACACAAGGTATCAGCGAGTTCGAGGCGCGTTGGGGGCGACGAAACCTGGAAGATAACTGGCTACGCACAAACAGAGGTACATCGGAAATAGCAATGACAGAAGACGAGGAGGAAGAAGCGGACGACGGAAA
>Ga0099364_10007305_pt1 | contig 15814 bp, 17 predicted proteins | sample TergutTh196P3_FD_73070 | JGI IMG/M metagenome (GOLD analysis project Ga0099364, IMG submission 73070) | Microcerotermes parvus P3 segment gut microbial communities from Pointe-Noire, Republic of the Congo - Th196 P3 | ecosystem: Host-associated > Arthropoda: Insects > Digestive system > Gut ...
AACGGGGGACGGGGGAACGGGGGAATGCACGAAAGGGCGAAAGGGCGAAAGGGCGAAAGGGCGAATGCACGAATGGGCGAATGGGGGAAAGAGGGATAGTTAAAACTTATAGCCTAATGTTAATGCCAGCCGTGTCGTTTTGGTTAATAGTTTTGCCGGGGTCGAAAAGACCTCTATGTTTGAACTGTTTGAATAGGTATTGGAAAAAGCGTAGGCATTCGAGTTGTTATAACGGTATACCCAGGCCAAATCCATGTAAAAGTTAGGATTAAAGCGAAACCCCACCCCTGCAGTAAGGTAATGTGTAGGGTTGGATATAGTAGTAAAATGAGGAATCGTACCGGCAGGTAATACTTCTACATCATTGTCAACCAATTGTTCCCGCATCGGGGAAGTCTGCATCATATATCCGGTGCGTAACGCAAACTGGGGAGTCGGTTTTATTTCAACGCCAAGTTTAATCGTATGTCCCCAAGTAAAATCCTCCTCAATACAATCATTCGCATCATACCCTGTCCAACCGTCCCTATCGGAAAAGAGCATTTTCCGGTAATTGGAGAGTTCATAGTCTGCACTGACTAAGGCTGACTGTCCGAAGAGAAGCGCGCCACTGAAAATCCATTTATCGGGCGAGCGGAACCGGTATTCCGAATAAGAACTCTCCGGCGTTTGACTATCCATTTTGGGGACATCATAACCTCTGATTTCCGTACCGCCTTTCGCCCCAAAATAATCCGTCATATCATATAAACGCGGCGAATTGTAAGCTACCCCCAGGCGTATCATATTCAAATTCATGATAACACCGATATTCGCCGATATCCCGTTACCTTTGGTATTTAGCCGGTTATCTAAATATAAATAATCATTCCTATTACCATAACTGAAATCTTCGCCATAAAACGAACTTAGTCGATAGTCGATGTCCGTAACCGTAACCGACGCTCCGATAAAGAAGAAATCTGAGATATTAAGCCCGAAACCAATATTATATTCATCTATATATCCGTTTTCATTCATCCTCAGTGAACTGCTTGTCGGCGAATCAATTTGCCATTGTCCGTTTGAATCCCGCCCGAAAGCGCTCTGATATTCATTAGCGCCTCCTGCAAAATGATCATACATGCCTGATTCATAACCTATAATAGGTAGCCAGTTCCCAGCTAAAGAACTATTATTATACGGATCATAGTTATCTCTTAACGTCAATTCATCCAATGTGATTCCATTGCCGTAACCAAAGGCATTCGACGCCCGCCAGGCTGCAAAATCAGCCATTGAATAGTCCTGTCCCTTGTTTTGCATCCGGTAACTACGTTTGAAATTCTTCAACCGGTTATATGAAAAGCCTAAACTCCAGTTTCTAACTCCACTCAAACCTGTTGGAAAATAAAGCGAAAAGGCAGCATGGGTGGGTGTAAAAAGCGTCTTATTCTGAGCCGTTGAGACACCTAACCAGTCGGTGGATGTGTTCATCGAGGATAAATCCAAAGTACCGGTAACTTCCGAACTGCGATAGATGCCCAATCCTGCCGGATTATTTCCTATGACTGATAAATCTCCTCCTAAAGCTCCGAAAGCGCCTCCCATAGCCATGGAGCGGGCTGTACCGCCTAACTCTGTATTTGATAGCGTAAATGCATCTATTTCATTGCCTTGTGCAAATAAAAATACTTTGCAGCTAAGTAATGTAAATAAACTAAGCAAAAAAAACTTTTTCATACAAAAAAAATTTAAAATTTAAAGATTGTTTTTTTCATAAACGCTTGGGTGTGATTAAAATAACACGACTGTTTCCTACGTATAATTTATTAGTAAGGGGTGCAAATAAACACCCCCTTACTGTTAATAAATCAGCAATTTATAAATCGCTATTATCTGCTACGACCACCACCGCCGCTCGAACGACTGGCGCCGCCGCCACCGCCACTTGAACCGCCCATACTACCGCCACCGCCGCTTGAACGGGATACTGATCCCGACGACATACCCGAACTGCTGCTGCCCGATGAACGCGAAATGCCGCTCGATGAAGAGGAACTGCTGCTCGAAGAACGGCTGGTACTGCTCACAGACGAACGGGAGGATGACGACGAAGAACTACTGCTCACAGCGGAACGATTAGTCCCTGAACTGCTACTTGGTGTTGTCGTACTCGTACGTGTTCGTTCAGTTCGGGAAACATTCGCATTGTTGGAAGAATTCGTTCCTCTGTTTGTGGTCACGGTTGCAGTACGGTTGCCTGTTGTAGAACGGGAATTGAGGTTTGTGCTGTTGGTAGCCGAGCGGGAATTTGTTCCTTCATTCGTCGCATTTGATCTGGTAACCGATCCATCCCGTAATGTGGTTGACCTTGTGTTTTCTCCGTCTCTTAATGAAGTGCTACGTCTTACATCGCTATTATTGACGCCGCTTCGTACCGTTGAACTACGGCTGTTGACCGAAGTTCTTCCCGGCGAAGCATCTGGACGTGTTCCCGACGAACGGGTGGTGGTAGCATACCGTGATCCCGAAGCGCGGGTGACATTATTTGTAGCGCGTCCGTACTGGTTACGATTGTATGGCCGGTTGTAGTAATGGGAATGGCCGCCGTAATAACCGCCGTAATATCCATAGTAGCCGCCGTAATAACCGCCGTAATAACCGCCATAATATCCATAGTATCCGCCCCAGCCCCATGATGGACCCCAATACCAGTCATACCACGGAGAATACCAGCCGCCATAATAACCACCCCAACCCCAGCCGTAGCCCCAATACGGACGATACCGATAGGAACCGTACCAGGGATAATACCAGGAATTGTAATACCAGGGGCTATAACCCCAACCATAACCGCCTCCGACATTGATATTTACATCAACTCCGTCATCGTAGGTATCATAATTATATCCGTAATAACCCTCACTCAGGTGTATGTTTACATTATCCGAACCGGTGATGGTTATTTTACTTGGGGAATGATAACGAATAATACGCTCGGTATATTCTAAATCCGACCTTCGCACATTTACCGGAAGGGTATCTTCATCCGAAAGATAATAAGCGTCATCAGTAAAGTCTTCCGCAGCATCGTAATTGGAATAACGACGATTGTAAGCGTCTACATCCATTTCCGTAATACCCGCCTGAGCAGGATCGTCATTGTTATTTGAAAATGACGTCGTTGCCGTACGGTTGGACTGTGTGGCTGCTGGCGCCGCAGGAGCGCGGTTGGACTGCGTAACCGCCGGTGTAACAGTTTCAGTACTACTGTTTTTCTTACTCTTGCTCGAAGAGAAATAAACATCATCCACAAATTCTCCCTGCGCAAATGCGCCAAATGCTATCATAAGCATTATCAACATGGAAGTTAATCGTTTTGTTTTCATATCTTTTCCTCCTTTAATTTTAATGGTTTTTAAAAGCGCTATACTTATTTAGACAACTCTTAAAGCCATTGGTTTAATTAATTATTTACTTTTATTTACTTTTCAATTCCGAAGCCTTCTCACAAGAAAGCGATACAAAAATACAACATTTTTTTAATACGACAAATTTTTATAGAATCTTTAACATTACAATCATTCTTTTCATATAAAATTCATATAAACAAGACGTTTTTTTCAGTAAAAACGCTGCATGGGAAGGAAAGAAAAACTGGTTTTTATTTTGCGTAACCGGATGCTTACATTACCTTTGTACCCCTAAATATTATAAGATGATTATCAACAAAAAAGCGACATGCCTGATTTTTATGCTGTTAATGATAATAATAACAGCAAAAGCGCAAGAGGGGTCATGGCAGGAACAAATGAGGTATCTGATTTATTCGCCGCGTTATTTCGGCCCGAGCGCCTTTCCTTTGCCTGAACTCCGAAGTGGCAATATTGAAAAAAGAATGGAAGTGGAGTTGGGTGGACAATATCATACCTATGAAGGCGACCAGACGAAAGATATTTTCGGAAGAATTTATATCCCGGTAACTGAAGGACTTGTCGGGCTTGAGATAAACTATAATTTCTGGGAATATTATTATATGACGCCCGAAACAGTAATTGAACGTCATGCCGCCGGTCAATCATGGAAAAACGGCGCACGTGGGGATTTGATAATCAGCACTTTTTATAAAATACTAAAAAACAACAAACGGGTTGACCTGCTTTTGGAAGCATCACTGAAAACAACAACCGGTAAAAGGCTTGCTGATGCGCGACACACTGATGCCGCCTCTTACTGGTTCGATTTGAATACAGGGTTTCATTTGTTTAAAAGCCCCGATTCATCCTCATTCATCCGTTTTCAGGCGCTTGCAGGTTTTTATTGCTGGATGACAAATGATATTGTTCATCGACAAAATGATGCCTTTCTCTATTCGGCAGGTATAAGTGGCGGCGCTCACAACCTGATAATTCAGGCGGATATTGCCGGTTTTATAGGATATATTAATAATGGCGACCGCCCCATCATACTGCGTACTAAGCTGAATTATGGGTTCAGGAAAAACATTCTTTCGTTCAGATACAAACACGGCATTCACGACTATTTATACGATACCTACTCCATCGCCTATATCAGGTTGTTTTAGTTTTCAGTTTTCAGTTTTCAGTTTTCAGTTTTTTAATCACACCCAAGCGTTTATGAAAATTCACCCATTAATCATTAATCATTAATCATTTATCATTAATCATTTTTTTCGTATGAAACTAACTTATTTATATCACAGCGGCTTTGTCATCGAAGGGGCGCATAGCACGATTATATTCGACTATTTTAAAGATTCGGAGGATAAATATCTGAAAAAATCGCTTGCAGCTTTTGGGGGGAAGATATATGTATGCGCCTCCCATTGGCATCCCGACCATTTTAATAAAGATGTGCTGCTATGGAAAAACATCCGACCTGATACGGTTTATCTTTTTTCGGAAGATATCCAGCAGAAAAAAAAGATTTCTCCCGACGCCGCCATATTCCTCAATAAAGGGGATGTCTGGCAGGACGAAAACATTTTTATCAAGGCATTCGGATCGACTGATGCAGGTATCTCATTTCTGATCGAGACTGAAGGAAAAAAGATTTTTCATGCAGGCGATCTGAATAATTGGCATTGGGATGAAGAATCGACGCCCGAAGAAATTCAGGAAGCGGAACAAAGTTACTTAGATGAGTTACAAATGCTTTCAGCCGAAGTAAAACAGTTGGATTTAGCTATGTTTCCCGTAGATAGCCGGTTAGGAAAAAACTATAAACGCGGCGCAGAACAGTTTGTCGATACTATCCAAACCGGTTTTTTCACACCCATGCATTTTGGCTCGAAATACCGGCAGGCGAATGCCTTTCAACCGTATGCCGAAAATGCGGGATGCAAATTTTTCACCCTTACAAAAACCGGACAGAGTATTATCTTTTAAATAAATAAAGCTATGACTATCAACAGCAGATTTGATCACTACAATTTCAACGTTACCAACCTCGAAAAGAGCATGGATTTCTACGACAAAGCGCTCGGTTTGAAAGAGCTTCGTCGTAAAACAGCCGGTGACGGCTCTTTTATCTTAGTTTATCTTACCGACGGTAAAACAGGCTTTTCGTTAGAACTAACCTGGCTTCGTGATCGTACAGAGCCTTACGACTTGGGCGAATGTGAGTTTCATTTATGTATGCGTGTAGCAGGCGACTACGATACCGTCCGCCAATATCACCAATCGATGGGATGTATATGCTACGAAAATACGGACATGGGACTATATTTCATCGAAGACCCCGACGGCTACTGGATAGAAATCCTTCCCGAATAAGTTAGCGTATGACTACTTCCCACGCCGGTTTACCGGAAACCACAGATCGGTTTCGGTAAGTCCGCATGCTTCGATCGCCTGAAGGCAATATTCGAGTTTGCCCATGTTGCGATTCCCGTTGTTTGTTCCGAAAGTGAATTTAATACCGGCTGCTTTGGCTGCGCGTATAATTTCAAAATTTGGAGTTTTATAGGTTGCATTGATTTCTAAGGCGATATTATTGTCTTTCAACACCTTCAGCACTTTTTCATAGCGTTCTTTCGTCCACAACCTGTCGTAATCCACTTGCATGACAGGTGGTAATACTGTTGGATTTACGTAGATATCAATCGGTTCGTTTTGCAGGACCGTAAGTATGCGGTCGACAATCATATCCATATATTGCTCAACCGGAATATCTATAAAAGTTTCACTCGCAATCCAGGTACGGGTTCGGCGTCCTTTATGGTCGGTAAAAGTCATTGCATCCGTAAACACATAATCAAACAAATGACGTGATTCGGCCGAAAAAGTAGTTGGCCATTCGCGTCCCTCGCCCTGCATACCGAAGTAGAACGGCAAATGCTTGGTTGATTCAACAAATTCCCGTACACCTGCATCGTCTGTTATCGGGAAACCTATCCCGCAATTAGGGGCGATACCGTAATTGATACCGTAATTCATCGAGAGGGAGTGCGCATATTCCATCGTAAAGCCCTTCAAATGAACATGGAAATCAATCACAGGGAAATTCCTTTGTTGCAGACGAATGATAGGGTCTGTTTGTTCATCAACAGCGACATAAGCATCACCCCAAGTCGTATCATCAGCCGGTAGTCGTGTGATGCTAATGTCTTTAAAATCGACTTTACCCTGATAGCCGGTTAATAAAAAACCGCCTTGCCCTAATACCCTTTTACTATACTCCGATGTACGGAACGGAGCATCCGGTTCGGTATAAAAAACGACCTCCCTGTCATTGATTTGGACGGAAATTTGTTTTTTGCGTACAGTGATGTTGAAAGGAAACCATTCGTCATCATTCGCCATACTTTTATACAGATTCCTTACTCCCGTAAGACTACCCGTTTTCCGCGTTTGATCCATCGGCCCGTTATGAATCAATACTTCATAACCCTTTTTATCAGGGCCGCTATGAAACCATATCCCTGCTGTCGCATTGGATTGAGTTTTGACAAAACCGCTCATCTCAAAATCAGTAAACCCTTTTGCAGCATCCGACCCTTTATAAATGAGGGTTCCACTTTCCAAGGTCAACACGCCATCATCAACTGAATAAACGGCTTCACCTAACGGTTTCCATTGTCCTCCGTCACATCCGAAAAACAAAACTATGCTAATAATTAGCAGATTAAATAATTTTTTCATATTAGTTTATTATAAATAATGATTATCTCCATAATGCTCCTTCACCCTTCCTCTTCTGTTTCTTCCATCGTTTCAATATCGGCTTCTCCGCTATCCAATTCGGCTGTTTCCATCAGAAAGTGTCGCTTCGTTTTCAATTTCAACGCATTATATCCTGTGGAATCGTTTCGGATAACAATTCCTTCATGCGGCACTTCATTGTAGCAATCCGGTGAATTAACTTCCATAAAAAATCGCTCTTTGTCATTGGCTAATTTATTCACGAAATTTTGATGCCAGTGTTGTTCTATTGACAAGTCCGGATAGACATCTTTTGCTTTGCCGTAGTATAATTCCCTGACCGGTTTAATATCTCTACTTTTACACCAGTTTTGAATCTGTTTTGCTGAAAATTCATACACCTCACCATCTACATTTGTTTGTGTGATGCGATAAACATAGGTTTCAAATTCACCGACCTTACATTTATAATCATGATTTTTCTGGATAAATTTGCCAGTTGATGGTAGAAAACCCACAATTTCAGCATATACTGTCATTCCTTTGGGAATAAATTCTTTCAATTTTTCGCCGGCAGACGTCCAAACATCAACACTGTAAAAACCTGACCCTACATATTTATTAATGTAACGATTTTTTATCACCCCTCTTGATGAGTACAGGTAATCATACTCCTGTGTGTTTATATCGACGCCTAAACGTCTCAATAACTTATCATACCATTTTAATTCTTTGTTAACCAAGACATTACTAATAATGACGGAAGTGCCGTGATACTTGGTTGTAATTGATATCACATCTTCAGGATTGATAGCGAAAACATGGTCTACTAATTTTGCGGTATCATAATGAAACGAAAATTGGTTTTTTATCAATTTATCAAAACGTTGTAACCTGTTATTCCGTCTCACTTTTTTCTTTCCATCGCCAATCACCTGTTTTCTTTGCTGCTGTATAACATATTTTTTTGAAAAAAGTTGCCCATTGACCATATCAAATGAAACATCAACATAATCTTCAATGTTTATTATTGACAAGTCTGACTGCCAAATGAACAACCATTCAGCCGGAAATATAAATCCAGTGGATATAAAGCCTTTAATACTTATCGCTTTCACCCGACCTTTATTTTCAAAGAACCCGCACTTATGTTTATCCGGGACTTTATTCAATTCAATATCTCTGAACTGATTGTTTTCCCGCAAAAACTCTAAATTTAATGCCGATTCACATGGGCAATATACAACGACATCGCCCATTTTCACCGAACCCCTTCCAACGATGATATCACTGCCATTAACGGTCGTGATATCCAATCGGGTAACTTCAGGATTAGGGTGCGGTCGTAAATTATCAATCTTGACTATTTTTGTAAGATAGTTTTGATTAGCCTTTTCCGATTTTTCAAAAAAAATTTTTGATCCCATAACATTCTATTTTGAATTAAACTAAAAGCCCTAAAATAAATATGCAAAGGTAAGCATTTTTTATTATTTACTCAAGTTTCGTCCAGGCCAGATTTGTTTTATACCGGACGGTGTTCACGTGCAAGCCAAAGGTGAAGGTTGTCTCACCTCCTACCACATGTGCTGCGGTGAGGATATATCCGTTTTTGGTAATGAGAAATCCTGTCCCTGCGCCGTTGGTTGCCTGTATAAGGCCGACGGACACCCCATTTTCCGCCCTGCCCTATTTTGAATAATAAGCAGGTGGAATCATCTCGATGACATTTTTACCCAAAGTGGCTACTGTGCCTAAAAGTGATGTCGCTTTGTACTGTTTCGGGGGTTCGGATATGAGCAGGGGAATAATCCTGTTGTACGGAATGACCGACATGGGCAGGTAACTTGGTTTAGGTATATAACAAGTGGAACACCAGGCGTCAGCGCCCTCGCTGATACTTGATCCAAGCGGGAAGCAGAACGAACTTTTGTCGTCGCGCAAGATTTTTATAAATTCCCTGCAATCGGCCGGCGCGTTTTCAAGTTTTTTCGATTCGATATGACTTTTTATAAAACCCGTGTCTTGCATAGACAAAAGACGGATAATCGTGTAAAGAATACCCTGCGGTTCAAAACTGTTGACATTGTCTTTTATCTCCGAAATACGTTCCGCTGTTTTAGCGAGCCATTCCACATTGTAACGGTGTTCATCGTCCATTGCGAACACTAAAACCATCGCCCTGGCTCCGATGTCGTCTTTGTTAGGCGTGAACAAAGCATAGTTCGCCTGCACCACCCGCCCGTAAACCAATGGAGCAGTTTCTAACAGTTGCTTCTTTTTGTCGGAAGTACCGTTAATTTCAGCCACATCGTTCAAAAAATTGTCGTCTGCGGAGCGTGGCGTCCTTTTGTATTTTTCCAACTTGTCCATATCGATAAAAGCCTTGTTCTCATCGATAAATCTCTGTTTTTCAGCGAGGTATTCATCACGAATCAGGCGGTAAGGCGTCATATCCATGCCTTTCCTTTCGTACTCCTCAATCTGTTCGAGCGTTAAAGATTGCGCCCATTGCCGTGTGGCCTCTTCTGTTTGCTTCGCAAACATGTTTGATAATACATTTGCCATAATTATTGTTTTAAAGTGTTGATATCATGTAGATTTTATATTTTTAATAATTTGATAAAACTCGGAATACCCGGGTTCGGCGACTGTCTTCACTTCGGTGACGCCGCGAAAATCGGACGATGAAAAATACCGTCTCAGCTGTAGATAAAATGTTTTACCAGCCTCATCTTCTTCAATATACAGCTGTAACGGGCGGTCGTCGGCATCGGGTTCGTCAGCCAAGCCGGCCCAGTCATTGTTTGCAAACATCCGTAATACGTTTTGGTCGTCTTCACCCAAAGGTACGGTACCGCGTTCGGGGACGGCAAATTTTTTAATTGCCACCTCTTTGATTTTGCCGCCGCTTTGCTTGTTGTACCAGTTTTTGCCACCAAAAAAAGCGCTATAGCCAAAAAATAACAGCCCCACTCCCGCAATGATTCTGATAAGCAGGTCTCCAATCGGAATGATGGAAGGAAAGATAATGAGCAATAAGCAAACTGCCAATAGCACAAAGTTGACATTTCTTTTTCCGGTGTCAACTCTTTCTTCAAATAATGAAGGATTGTTTTCGTAATATTCCTCTAAAGAGGAAGGATAATTCTTTTCCATGGTTAATTTTTTATTTGATTTTCAACTTATTAAATATTTCACTTGCAGTGATGATGTTGTCATACAAGTCTTTCAAGCCGCCGTCTGTCGTCCGTGAAGCATCGCCCAGCGTGAGGAAACCTTCGGGCATGGCTACAGCGAAGTAAAAGCGGTCGTTGTTGAACGAGAGCATGATGTCGCGGTTGTATTTCCTTTTCAACTCGGTCATCCTCAGCATCATGGCCGGCGTCAGGACGTAACGCGCCGTGATCTCGTCGCGTGCATAAACAGCAAAATAACGTTCAAATTCGACGTCTTCGAGCGTTACAAGTTTGTTGCCGTTTACGTTCTTTAATGCCTGAATGTTTTTGGCAAGATAATCGAGGCGGCTTTCCAAGTGGTCGGGCAAAATGACTACCGAGCCGTTTATTTTCTTTTCCAACTGCGCTTCGGCGAACATCCCCCTGAAACTGCTTGCGATGTTTTCCAATCGCTTGGCAAACATTCCTTTAAAAAGCGTTTTATACACCAACAACAATCCACCGATAGACGTTTGCGAGAGGGCGCTTTCATGTTTTGCTTCATTAACCACGACATCATGGAAAGTCATTTTCCGGTTATCTTTCTCCAAGGTAATCGAACCGTATGAATATCCACTTGCAAACCGGCTATCCAAGCCGCCAAAAAAATTACTTTGCAAAAGGAATGTCTTGGGCAGGTAGAGGGGTGAAAGCGTACATTTCGCGTCAGGGAACATTTCCCGGATGATGCGCCGGATGGATGTCTGCTCGGCAATGATGTATTTTTTGTTAAAATAACTCACTCCAAAACCGCCAATGATGATCAGCGCAAACAACGGAATGATGATTATCAACATTTTATATTGTTCCCAAAACGTCGGATCAGGGTTAAGCGTATAAAAAAACGATGTATCGCCGCTTGAATATGTAAACACCTGCATCGCAATCATGCCAATGAAGTAAACCAATCCTCCGCCATAGCATAAGAAGCGGAAAAAAGAAATCCTTCGCCTGTCACTTTTGGCCTTTTTCAGTACCTTGTACAGTTCTTGTTGCAGTCGTTCGATTTTTTCCATAACTTGGTTAGGGGTATTATAATCAGCTTTTAAACAGATTCCTGACATCTACATTCGCCTTCTCGGCTTCGGGGATGGTTATCAGGTCATAAGGTTTGTAATTTTTCGCCGACGCAATGAGGTTCGAGGGAAACATTTGCACGTAATTGTTAAAATCGACTGCAGCCGCATTGAATGTACGCCGCGCCGCCTGCAACTGATATTCCATCTCCTCGATGCTGTCCTCTAATCGAAGGAACTGCTTGTCGGCTTTCAGTTCAGGGTATCTTTCGACCGAGACCCGTATGTCGCCAAGACTCTTCGACAGTTGAGTGCCAAGTTGTATCTGCTCCTGTTCGTTGCTTGTCTGCTGCATCTGCGAGCGTAGCTCGGCAATCTTGACAAGCGTAGCATTTTCATGTCCCATATAGTTTTGAACGGCCGCCACTAAGTTGGGAATCATATCGTTGCGTTGTTTGAGCATCACGCAAATGCTGCTTTCGGTTTGTTTCACACGATTGTTTTTAGCCACAAATTTGTTGTAAGTATTTATGAGCCAAACAATAATGATGAAAATGATAGCTGCTGCAATAATAATCAGTATGTTCATAAAAAAGTTTTTTAAAAAATTGCCCGTAAAATCAATTCTCTCAATCACATTAAAAATAGCGCACAAAGATACGTAAATATTTTTAATAATAAAGCAAATGTTATCAGAAAAAACCACTTTCGCTCCGACAGTAAACGCCGGCTGTGATAGGTGATCAAATAGTTATTTTGTCCGAATTATTAAGCACGCGTGAATTAGTTTCTACGAATACGTTGATAGCCAAATTTATAACCTATTTTGAAACCCATAATTAACGAAGAATCAATCACATCAAATTCTGCCGATAGTGCCATACGATTTATTTTGCAGGTCATTTCGCCTTTCCATTCCCAAAAATTTTTCCAATAAACCGCTTTCATACTGACTTCAAGAGCCACCCAATAATGAAAAGGATAATGGATAACAGGTATGTCTGTTCCAATGCCCAGCATATATCCGGCTTGTTTGGATACGACAAAATCCTGTTTATGAAAATCAGACAAGCCAAAACCGGCATACAGCCTTGTGTGATTCGAAAAAATTCTCGGTCGCGAAAAGTTCAACTTCCCTTCAACCATATAATTTTTAAATCGGAATGTCTCAGCTATTTTTATATCCTTGTAATTCAAGTCTACATTTGCATCATAATCGCAATCGACCAATACATGAAGTACACCTATTGTTGCATCTAACCGATGATTAACCGAAAAGTCAGACAGATAATTGATTTTACCGATGAATAACCTCCTGAAGACAACCGGTGTTATTTGAAAAAATCCGCCCCATGAATGATGAACGGGGTCGCCGGATAAACCGACCCCAATTTGCTTTTCATCAAAAAAATCAATGTGACAATCATATTTCAGTTTGATAAGAAATTCACGTTTCTCTCTGATTGTTACTTCTTTTGTTTTAAGCCCTATATAGCTAAACGCTATGATGGCATTGGAGTCTGTTACTTCTAAGGAGAAGTTTCCATCTATTCCCGTAAAAGTAAAATTTTCCGTTCCTTTTTCAAGGACAGTAACGCAGGGTAACACTTCGTTGCCTATTTCCATGACTTTTCCGGTTATCGTTATCTGTCCGTATAATGCGCATACAGGAAAAATCAAGAAAACAGTCAGGACGGATCGTACCAACTTCCACCACGAGCCACTTTCTCCCATATCTTCACTTTTTTTGGTCATACCTCAGTACATCAACCGCACCACTTCGTAGGCTCTCTCTTTTTTGCCGGTTCGTTTTACATACATGCTTAAAGGTCTAAAATTATTGATAGCCCTGCCAACATGAACTACGTTCTATAAAAAAAATCAGGTTACCTTTTTAACCTTCGCTTCGGTCAGGGGCAATACATACAGGACACCATCTTTGATGGCCCATACGACATAACTGTAAACAAGTTTTGCCGCCTCTTTTTCATCGAAGTACAAATCGGTAGTTGCAAAAATTCATCCAATCTCAGTTTAAACGATTTACAATTACTCCATTGTGCTAATATATTCCCTATCAAGCCATAACGCCAACCGCTACGTTTATATTTGTCCCGAATGAATAAGAGACAACTGAGAGAATCGAGATTCCAAACCGCAGTATACCCATGCTCTTCTGAAATTCTTGTTTCTTCGATAGCCCTATCATTACGTGTTGTGTTTTCGCCACCTGATATCTGACGGACAATTAACTCATCGCTTCCAATGCCATCAATATTCATTCTTTCAATAGTTATTTCATTTCCTCCTCCGTATGGGATGAGAGGAAAAACTGCATATTGACTGTCCTTTTTTACAGCGATATAACCATAGCGCCAGGGATTATAATCTATTCTCAGAAAATATGCTTTCGGATGATCAATCGAATCTAAAATTTCAACCTTATTTCCAAATTCCTTTGCGGTCAGACTATCCCTAACGTATCAACTTTTAATGGCATGACATTGATTTCATCAACCTCTTTTTGAATTTGTTGCACCCGCTCTTTGTCTATCGGCGTTAATTCATCGGGTGAAAACTCCTGTGCGTATATTTGACCAGTTAAAAGGAGGAAAACGATTGTTAAAAACCTCTTAGGCGTCATATAGTTCATATTTTGCATTTATCAAGAGGAATTAATGTTTCTAACTTATTGTGCAGCGCTTTCTTTTCTTTTCTCGAAAATCCCATTATGTTTATAACAGTCTCTTTTTGAGGATTTTGATTTGTTCTCACAATAAATGCTTGAAAAGAAATAGAATATTCAATTATTTCATTGACGTTGACAGTATAAATAATTTTTTGGTTTTTAAAAAGCGATATTATTCCATTTTTGCACGATAGTGTCTTCTTTTGTGAAAATTTATCTAATAAATATACCGTGATGATCGACATCAGATAAAAGAATATAAACCATTCTTCAACAACCGAATACAATCCTTCTTTCGGCTTAATTATACATAAATTCAAGATAATTGCTACAACTGTTACAAACGTGATGAAACCAACAAATAGGATGAGAAACAGGATAAAAGGGTTGTGTTTTTCCATTACCGTGAAATCGTACTGGTTTATATCTTCGTAGTATTGAACAAGTTGTTCTTCACTGTAATTCACAAAATAGTCATGCATAATTTCTGCAATCTTATCAGCGATTTTTATTCTTTCTATTTGATCATAATTATTTAAGTTGATTTTCACAATTTTCTTATTTTCAATAAAATACAAATTTATATATTTGTAGCCTTGAAAGACAGAAAAATCTTTTATTGTAGAAAAATGAATGATCTTTTTTCTGAATAGATATTGGATTGTCAAAACGTTTTTATCAAATTTTATTTTAAGACAGGACGATGACAGAAGGGCAAAAAGACGAATGATGAACATTGTAGCACAAAGAAAAAAGTATACATCACCATACAGTAATATCTCACGAAAATAAATTGACGCATAGACACAACCCGATACAAGCAACAATGATATTACTGTATCAAAAATTATTTTGAGAGAATTAGTACGATAAATCATAAATCTTCATTTTTTGGTCTATGCTTCTTTTAATAGCTTTATAGCTTTTTCAACATCTTTTTCGGTTAATCCTTCCCATAAATCCGTCAGAACGAGATACGGTTGTTGCTCGGTTATCAATGGCGCTAATTTGTCTGGATTTAATTTGAAACTGCTCTCGCCATTCGTAATGACACCATCGAAATCCAGGAAAATTATTTTGTAAATCATACGTTTTATATTGGTTTCCATTTCCCTTTTTTAAAAAAAACGTTGTTAAATTTCGGCGAATAAAATACTAAATAAAAACTCCAGGCGCTTCTATATGTTGTCGGGTTGCTTGATAAGATATGGTGGGTAGGTGGTTCCATTTCAATGATAAGTCGCGCCGAACGGTAATGTGATGTCGTTGAAACAGTGCCTCGATAGGTTCTTAAAATTTTTTCCTTGTCTGTCACATAAAAGAAAATGGAATCATTTTTCTTGATCTCAAAACGAAAAGTATTGTATTGCCAATCTGCCTGTTCGCCTTTGAAATAGTTCCTATTCACTACATACTGTCCATAATAGTTCCTTTTGTTTAACTCTTTTTCGGAAAATAACCATTGAAGCGTCCCTATAAAAACAAAAAAACCAAATACTCCCAGCCAAAAAAATGCAACTATTTTTCCAAAGATTTTATTTCGAGTTATCAGCCAAAATATCAAGAGCGTTACTGTCAGTAAAATCATTAACGGAACAATGATAAAAATGAATAATAAGTTAAAACCAAAACCCATATAATTATTTGTTTAAGTAATTTAACATCCATGCAATTTTCAACAGCAAATCTACATCATTTTGCTGTCACGAAGTCGCGTCGAAGATAAACAGCCTGATAACAGTCTTT
>Ga0099364_10007306_pt1 | contig 15813 bp, 14 predicted proteins | sample TergutTh196P3_FD_73070 | JGI IMG/M metagenome (GOLD analysis project Ga0099364, IMG submission 73070) | Microcerotermes parvus P3 segment gut microbial communities from Pointe-Noire, Republic of the Congo - Th196 P3 | ecosystem: Host-associated > Arthropoda: Insects > Digestive system > Gut ...
GGCACTACGTCATTGCTGTAAAAGCACAAAAGATGTGGCTCTGAGCCAACCATTGATTTTTATGATTTTTATATTTTAGCCTTAAAATTTAAGTTTGTCTAATAACATGAAAAACCTGCTTTTTTTTTCTCCGCCGTAGCAGATGCTTGTCCAAGTTGCCGAATTTGTAACTGGCAATCTTGTCAGTTCCCAATCAATTCCATCTGTAGAATATGCCGCTTTGCGGCTCTTAGATTCAGCAAAATCGGCCGCTACAAACTTTCCGTTTCCATAGCAGACAACACCCCCGAGATCATACAATCCGCGGTTATCTGATATTTTTGTAGCTTTCCAATTAATTCCATCTTCGGAATACACAGCTCCAACTAAACCACGGCCAGATACTGCTACAAATTTTCCATTACCATAACAAATGCTATTCCATCCTGCTTTTACGGGCAGGGTTATTGCCTTCCAATTAATTCCATCTTCGGAATATACTACTTTGTCATCTAAAGTACGTGAATAGACACTATGACTACCAGATATTGCTACAAATTTTCCATTGCCAAAGCAAATGCTTCTCCAATCAAGACCGTACGGCAATAGCGAAATTTTCCAATTAATTCCATCCTCCGAATACACTGCTCTGTTATGAGATATTGCTACAAACTTCCCATTACCATAACAAACACTTTCCCAATATCCATACGGAAAAGTTACCTTGATCCATTCGATGCCATCGAGTGAATACGCGGCTTCACTCTTATTACCTACAACTACAAACTTTCCATTACCATAACAAACGCTTGACACTGTGCTTTGCAACGGCGATACCGTAATTTCCCAATCAATCCCATCATAAGAATATGCCGCATGACCATCCCGAGATGTCATCACAAACTTGCCATTACCATAACAAACACTAGCCCAAATGTTATTATTGGGCAATTTTGTCTCATGCCATGTGATACCATCAACCGAATATGCAGAATATGAAAATGTAATACAAGGGCCTTCATCTGATTCGCATGATTCATCAGAATAAGATTGATAAGCTATCGCTACAAATTTTGGTTCCTTGCTCAGATCTGTATTTTTGCCGCATCCGGCGGCAAAACCAAGAAAAAAATATTCATAGGTGATACTCCCAGCGACTATAAGTCCCATTGTTAAGGCTAAAAATACATTTATATATTTTTTGTTTTTCATGGATGCCTCCGTCACATGATTCATAGAAAAAGATGATTCACCGAAATACCGATTACGTCGGCAAATTCCTGCTGCGTAAAATTATTGTTTATACGCCGCTGTTTCAGCATTTCACAGAATTCTTTAAGAATCTCATCATCGGTTTTTGAGTAAATCGGATTCAGAAAATCCAACATTTTAACTCTCTATAACTAATCAAAATTGATTACTTAATACGCAAAAACGCATGTAAGTAATCAAAATATCAAGTTATTTTTTTGGAGAGTCAGTACGTTTTTACGTCATTGCAGGCGCCAGCCACGCGGCGCTTGTTTTGCCCGCAATCCTTCCGGCAAAGCAAGAACACACCTAAACATTTCATTTCACTAAAACTTCCAGGCAACACCTGCTCTATAATTAGTAATACTGAGAGAGGCAGGAAGATCACTTATTAACTCATCAAAAAAATGCATGAGTACAAATACGTCATACTTGTTGGAAACAGGAAAACTTATGCCCCCTTGAAAAAAAATGTTCATTGAACTTTTTTTATTTTTTATAGGAAGAAATTCTCCCGTTGGAATAAACATCGCTTCTGCGTCAGACTGAAATATTTTGTTTCTCACAACGCCCCTTTCAGATATACTTCGGAAAAATATTCCGAATCTGATATTGCCTCAAGAGGAATGATGTCTTGCCCCAATAGTTTAACATAAGTTGTTTTCAATTTCAACGCGGGCGTTATACTTTTTAATATGACATACAATAATTCGGTACAGTATAACCTTGATTCATCGCGCATATCAAACTCCCAATCAAAAGGCGCATCTATATATTTCATCGCCAAATTTGATATTTGATTTCCATCTATATTTTTTGCCCTGTAAACTCCTATTGTTTTGGCAATTTTTAAAAAATCCTCAAAAGATTCTTCTTTTACGAAGTCTTTTCCGGGTTCGGTCGTCCCTTCCGCATGTATCACAGTAATCAGACCGTTATTGATGCGTATTATGCCAACATGTGAATAGCGCTTATCTGTTATAGATACATCTTTGAAATACTGAGACCAAAACCTGTCTCCGAGACGGCAAATTATATCTCCATCTTTTACAATCCTAAAAAGCTCATCCGTTTCCTGTAAAACAACGATTTTGCCTTTAGGCATTATTGCATAAACAAAAACCGATAAAATCGATATTGCAAATACAATAATGCCCGCCGACACGCAATATTTTCGATTACGCGTTTTGAACATTTATTTTTTTAGAATAACTTTCCATTTGCCGTCCACTTTTACAAGATCCCACTCGGATGTCCCGCCATCCTTGGAGGTTACATTTACAACAGCGGTATCGCCATTAATGGTTTCTTCTGTTTTGATTATACCAAATTCTTCCTTGCCCGTATTCCCTTTTGACATTTCCATCCCTATGGCCAGGGTCATAAGTCCGGCTGACTCGGAAGTCATCAATTCGTTAATTGCTTTTAAATCTCTCTTTTCAAGGGCAGTGTAGAGTTTACGAACCACTGCGGAAGGGCTGTCGCCAGATGAAAATATGCTTTTAATTTTATCAAAAAAAGACGGCCCTTGCTCTTTTGTTTCTGCCTTTGCAGATGTTTTTACATATATTTTATCACGGCTCGCTATGCGGAAGCCGACATTGCCGTACCGACTGTGAGGATTGCTGTAACTCCGAAAGGCCGAACGCGATTCCTGAGCATCATCTCGCCACGACCCGCCACGGCCTACACGAACAGACGAAAACGCACCAAGCGGATCCGTCTGAGCCTCGGCGCGATAATCTCCAAACCAGTCCCAGCACCACTCCGCTATGTTGCCGCTCATGTCATACAGCCCAAGGCCGTTGGGTTTTTTTGTCCCTACATCGCGCGTACTGCCGCCGCTGTTGTCCTTGTGCCAGGCAACTTCATTCGGGTCATTGCTTCCCGAAAACTTGAAGTTTCCGGGCGAACCGTCCCCGCCCTTTGCCGCATATTCCCATTCAGCTTCGGTAGGCAGACGATAACCGTTAGCCTCGCGATTCCATGTTACATTCTCTCCGTTTATCGTGTACGCAGGTGTCAAGCCATCTTGAAGGCTTCGATTATTGCAGTACTGTACCGCATCAAACCAATTCACATTTTCCACCGGACGATTTTCCCCGCCAAACCTGCTGGGGTTGCTTCCCATTACTGCAGCCCATTCCTTCTGCGTTACCGGATACTTTGACATATAAAACGAACTCAATGTTACCCGATGTGCAGGCCTTTCGTTCTTATTGGCAGCGCCGCTGTAATCATCGCCCATTTGGAAAGAGCCGCCCTTTACATGCGCAAAGTTGTCGTCCGGAATCGAGGAACTGCAGGCTATACTGACAGTGACCAACGCCGCAAGAAATATTACGGCAAAAATACTTTTTTTCATTTTTTGACCTCTTTATTTTTATTGGCAAAGCACGAATTGCGGCCATCACCGCAAGCGCTCGACCGCTCTAATTACGCACAACACGAAAGCCGCCGACGCCGCTCATGTGGCTCGGGTTGAGACCGTTCCGTTTCGCGGAACGCACATGCGGAGAACTACCGAGTAAATCACCTCCTCGCATCACACGGGCGCTGCCAAAAACCGCCCCAGTAGGATTCGTCTGAGCCGTCACGCTATACTCTCCATACCAATCCCAGCACCATTCGGACACATTCCCATGCATATCATAAAGCCCCCAGGAATTCGGAGCAAAACTTCCCACAGGGGTTGTCTTTTCATTAAAAGCATTCTTTCTATTTTCATTGTAATTAGCCTGAGCTGTGGTGATCTTATTGCCCGTATTAAAAGGAGTTTTTTTGCCGGCACGGCACGCGTACTCCCACTCGGCCTCAGTCGGCAAGCGATAACCGTTCGCATTACGATCCCAGATTACCGTCCACTTTAATTCGTCATAATCATTCTTGTTGTTTGGGTCTTCTTGATTTTTATCTATCGTATACGCAGGTGTCAAGCCTTCCTTTATACTCCGCTTGTTGCAATACTCTACAACATCATACCAATTCACGAGTTGAACAGGGAGGTTATCACCTTTAAAGTGGCTGGGATTTTCACCCATTACCGCAACCCATTCCGCCTGAGTTACTTCATATTTCGACATGTAAAACGAACTTAGAGTTACCTTGTGTTGTACTTCATTATCATCTCGGTCTGCCTCATTCGCAGGGCTGCCCATCATAAAACTGCCGCCCTTTACATGCACAAAGCCTTCAGGCGTTTTCGTTTGCAAATAGACCGCTTGGGGCAGCAAAACCGCCGCAACAAACAGTATTACAACAAAGCATTTCTTAGTTTTTTTCATTTTTTTACCCTTCCTATTTTTATTGGCAAAGCACAAATTTGCGGTCATCACCGCAAGCGCTCGACTGCTCTAATTACGCACAACACGGAAGCCATACGGGGCATTGCTCCAATTGTTCGGAAAGTCACCCTCTCCCTGATAAGCCGACCGCAAGAACTGAGCACCGCTGTCCCAACTTCCTCCACGTATCACACGGCCAGCATCACAGATCGCCTGGCACACCTCAATCTCATCCCAGCACCATTCCGCAACATTGCCATGCATGTCATATAGCCCCCAAGGATTCGGAGCAAAACTACCAACAGGAGCTGTCTTGTCCCTATCATAATTTGCCTGATCTGTAGTAATACTATTACCCGTACTAAACGGAGTTGTTGTACCCGCACGGCACGCGTATTCCCACTCAGCCTCAGTCGGCAAGCGATAACCGTTAGCCTTACGATTCCACGTTACAGTCCATTTTATATTATATTTATCATTCTCATCCTTTTTCGGATCTATTCGTTTTTTGTTTATTGTGTATGCAGGTGTTAATTTTTCCTTAACACTTCGCTTGTTACAATACTCCACAGCGTCATACCAACTCACGGTTTCCACCGGAAGATTATCGCCTTTAAACATGCTGGGATTACTGCCCATTACAGCAATCCATTCAGCCTGCGTTATCTCATACTTTGACATATAAAACGGACTCACCGTTACCTTACGTTGTTTTTCCGTTTTCAACATCCACGCTCTGACTACCTCATCCACATCATACTCACCGTACATCTGCTGTAGGGACAAATTTACCTCATTCGCAGGGCTACCCATCATAAAACTGCCGCCTTTTACATGCACAAAGCCTTCAGGCGTTTTCGTTTGCAAATAAACCGCTTGGGGCAGCAAGGCCGCCGCAACAAACAGTATCACAACAAAGCGCTTTCTGGTTTTTTTCATTTTTTTACCCTTTTTATTTTTATTTTTTAAAAAAATTATATGCTGACAGAAGCCATAAGCGTACCGTCCGGCATTCTGCAATCCCTTTTTGTCATCCGGTTGTGCGGCTCTGACCCGCAATATAAGAATACTGTCCCCAATTGTTCACCTGTAAAAGGTGCGGCTTTTACATCTATTTACCAACATAGTTGCCATTACGAAAAGTTCCTTTCCAAACTATAGCGCCATTAGAATTATACAACACTCCTCTTCCATGCCAATTACCGTCTTTAAATTGGCCTACATATTTGAAACCAGTAGAATAAGTCTCCGATCCTTCTCCATTCCTTTCACCATCTTTCCACTGGCCTACATATTTTTGTCCATCCGGCCAAGTATACGTTCCTTCGCCATACGGTACACCATCTTTGTATTGGCCTACATATTTTTCACCATTCGAAAAAGTACTCGTTCCTTTACCATTTATTTTATCATCTTTCCATTGACCTACATATTTAGATCCATCAGAGAAAGTACACGTTCCTTCACCATTTCTGGCACCATCTTTGTATTGGCCTACATATTTTTGTCCATCCGGCCAAGTATACGTTCCCTGTCCATGCAGATTGTCATCTTTGAATTGACCTATATATTTTTGTCCATCCAACCAAGTCATCGTTCCTTCGCCATTCCTGACACCATCTTTCCATTGACCTACATATGAACCATTCACAGAAGTAGACGTTCCTTTTCCATGCGGTTTACCTTTCTCGACCTGGCCTACATATTTTCTGCCATCGGAAAGGGTTAAAGTCTTGGTTGCGCAAGCTCCCAAGAATCCGCAGATTATGCATAAAAATATTATTTTTTTCATTTTAAAATTCCTTATTTGGTTTTATTTTTTAGTTTTATTTTCCGGCAAATTTGTTTCGGGACGTTGGGCGGCAAAACCGCGGCGATGCGCGCGAGCGGAGATTTTCCCAAACATATAAGGGATTTAAAAAATTTACATTAGCTAAAGAAAAGTAAAAGACAGGTTTATAGGAAAGGGTTAGACTGACTGGCGGAACTGTCAGTAAAGTATACGAGATAGGCGAGATACACGGGGATATATATAGAAGAAAACGAGATAGGCGAGATACACGAGATACACGGGGAAAATAAAAAGGGCACATTTTCGGTCACAAAAAAGCCCTTTAGCGTATTACCAAAGGGCTTCGGGTTCTGCGTCGGCAGCATAAGCCCCGACACTCTATGCATCCTACGAAGTATAGCAATAGTGCCATTGCCCCGTCATCTGTCAAGCACTATACGCATTTTAAGCCATGCTAAGGCGTCTTTATTTTCATTAATCCAATAATATTAATTCATTCATAGAACGTCTCTACGTGGCTTATATTGCGTCTGGAGAGGTTCTATTACAGAGGGCGTCAATCGTCGTCGTCCAATACCATATTCTCTGCAAGGTCTGGTCTGTGTACTCTTGCCATTATGTTTCGCGTAGCCATGCCGAGCAAAGCGGCGTCTCGCATTATTTTGTTTTTCTCTTCTCTCGTTTGGGCTTTTTCGAGCCTTGCTCTTAGTATGTTTGCCTGTGCGCCTGCCGGTAAGCCTTTTAATCTCTTGAGGGAGTTATCCTCTACGCGCTCCTCTCTTTTTCTGGTTGCGTATGATGTCCAGAGACGCTGGCGGTCAAGGGGCGACTGTTTGTTTATGAACGCCTGAACGTCCTTTTGGGTCGCTCTGCCTTTTTCCATGTCTCTCATTATGTTGTTTAGCTCCCTGTTCTGCTTCCAATTGTGAGTGTTGGCTTGTATCTCGGCGTCGTAAGCCTCTTCTTTGTATTCCTGATAAGGCGATGTTGACCTGAATATTTTACGTGTAAACGGAAGCTTGGTTAAGAGTTCTCCCATTGTCACTTCCCTATCGTCCGGCGGCATATCGCCCAGCAAGGCCTGTGTCGCTCCGCCCATCGCATAAGTGTAAATGTTGCCGCGTGTAAAGAATTGAGCTACGGAATTTGCCAACCTCTCAGGCGACCAGCCCGTAAGCTCACCAGCCTTGATATAGACGGGATTTGTTTGCCGAGTGTATTCTTCGCGCGGGTCAATGTCTCCCCTTGTACCGCGCCATATCTTTTCGTCCATCCACACGTCACGATTTGTCAGGTAGTGGTAAGCCGCCGCTACCGACGGAATAGCCGTAAAGACTTTAACCATTCCTACGAGGTCTTTGGCGGCATCCACCGCCTCGTCTACGTCATAGCTCTGTCCCAAAGACGCCGCCATTAAATTGCTAAAAAGAGACATGAAAGGCCTTATGTTCTGGTCTTTCTCAATCGCAATTGTACGATGTCTAAATTCTCCGTTGGCGTCGTAGTAGCCCCACTCTTTGGGGAAAATGAAATTGAACTTGTTAATCCTTTCGTTCTTTGAAAGAGCTGCGTGTGCTTCTGGATTAAGGATGCGTCCGGCTTGGTCTATCCCTACGCCTACGGAAGCAAGCCAAGCCATTTTTGTAGCAAACTCTTGAGGGTTTTTCTTGGCCGCCGCTACTCCGGTTCTTATGCCCTGTAGTCCGGCATTGAAGTACGGAATAAAGGAGTCGATAGCCTTTGCATAGGCGCCGCCTTGCGCAAAGTCTATAGTGGTTCTTGCAGTCCACACGGCCTTCTCGACGGACTCTCCATTGCGAATGGCTCTTTTCATAGTTGCAAGCCTTGTCAAAAGCTCCGACGTTTCGCCGACATATCCTAAATATTCTTGAAGTTTGTTGAGTCCGGGAATGTTGAACCTGCCTTGACGGGAAAGCAAGGCCATGCCGCCGCCTGCCTTTATGTATTCTTCATAAAGCCCTTTCCTTAACGCAGCGTCTTTTGCGACGCTTGCAACGTCTCTTGCCATCTGCCCAACAAATACCGGAAGGTGAGACGAGTATTGTCCAGACGTAAGCCACGCATGGGCGATGTCTCTCGGTAAGTTGGTAAGGGCAAATTCAGGGTTCAGCCCCGTTGCCATAGGCTTTAATATTTTTGAGCCGGAAAACCAACCAAGAACCTCTTTGAACGTGCCCTGTATCAGAGGGTCTGCGCCTTCCCAAGCTTCGGCGTATTGCTTGGGCATTGCAAGTTCAATTCGCCTGCCGTCCTCGAAAAGCGATATGACGCCCTCGTTTGGCTTTGCCGGTTGGTTTTTGCTTACAGTACGGATGAAAGTATTATCGGGAGACAGGGCGTATCTATGCAATGCCCTGTTGGCGTCGTTTTTAAATATCCGGCTGTAGGTTCTTGTATATAGTTCTCTAAGCAACAATTCAGAGTCAAGCTCTAAGGCCTTGAGCGTTCCCTCTTCTAAGTTCTTGAGTCCGCTTGAGCGTACCGATACGGACTTGCCCGCTCCCTGCATAGGGTCTATGTATTCCAAGACTTTACGCGGCGAGTACAGGACGCCTGCCTCTCTCAAGCTTTTATATTCTTGGGCAGAAATAAGGCCGTGCTTTTGGTTGAGTTTAAGGATGTCGTCCATTGCTGCCGACCACGCATTAAGAGATTGTACCATGTCGGGGCTTATTTCTTCTTGGATGTATTTCTTGGCGGCGTCTGCCGTGACTCCGTACGGGTGAGATATTTTTGTGGCGTCGTATACCGTGCCGTCGGCAGTCACGTATCGGTTTTTTCCTGCCTCTCTTAGTCCAAGCGGTGAGTCGGGAGATAGGGCTTGCCGCAGCTCTGAATTGCTAAGGCGTATGTTTTTCTTGAGTTCAGCCTGTCCGGCATCGACCGCAAACTTGCCTTTGTCCTTTATGTGCTTGCCGACCATAACAAGGTGAACGTCTCCAAGTTCGGCTATTCTCTGCATCTGCAAGACGCCGTCGAAAGTTTCACGGTTGGCAACGCTTGAGTATATATTTTTATGCGCTTGCTTCAAGGCCATTTCTGCGGCCTCGCTTGTTCCTTTTACAAGGTCGCGGCGCATCATCACATCTTCCGGTAAGAGTTTGCGAATGTCATGTTTATCATCGAAAAAGTTTTTTACGAACTTGTCTTTGAGGCTTCCTTTTTGAGATTGAACAAGTGACGCTTTGGCTTCTCTCTGTAATTCAATAGCCTTTCTTGCATAGTTAGCCGTCTCTGTGGGGTTGGCGAGTGCGTCAAGAGTGCGTACCGCAGACGCAGTTTCCGGCATTACAGGACGACTAAACAATTGACGCTCAAGGGCGTTGACAGGCTGCCTTACACTTTGCGTTATTCCCGGTACGACTTGACGCGCTGCAATGGGGTTTTGGGCATTTATGGCAGCTTTGGTAAGTGCCCTGTTTGTGAGACTGTCGGCAAGTGCGCCGCCTGCCTTTTGGGCAATCTTGGCCGTTCCTCTTGCCGCCGCTGAACCAAGCCCCAATCCTGCAAGGTCAAATATAAGAGTTCCCTCGTCGGCATGGCCGCCGTAGCCTTGCGCTCTGTCAAGTTTAAGCTGCGGCATATTCGGGGCTATGGGAGTCACGCCGTATTCCGCTAATGCGTTTGCGTCCAAAGCGTACTGTTCGGCGTCCTTATGGTATTGCTGCATTTCTGGAGAGTCAAAATGCGCTGGGATTTTTTGACGCAAGTCGGCTATAGTGTCCGTCGGGTCGCCTGTTCCCTGTGCAGAAAAAAATGAGCTTGGACTTTGACTTGCTAACCAATTTCTTATGTAGTTGTCTACGTCGTTATCGGTAAGCCCAGACAGGCCTTTGTCAAATCTGCTTTGAATGGCTTCTTTTGACAGGTCGGTTGGGGCGTATTCTCTGGGCGCAGAAGGCGACGCTACGGCTTCCTTTGCTAAGTCAAGAGGTGCGCCTGCGGGGGGAGATTGGCCTTTGTTTAAGTGCGCCCTTACGTCATCTAATGTCCACTCTTGGGTAGAGGACGCTTGTCGGGGCGATTGCTTTTGTGCCAAGTGCGCCCTTACGTCATCTAATGTCCACTCTCTCATGGGTTACATCGCATATATAAGTTTAGGCTTGTCTGTTTCTATTCCCTCAAGCACTTCTGTTTTAAATTTGTAAAACCTAAAGCGGCTGGCGTCGCTAAAAATGCCAAGCTGCACATCGTCATCAATCTCTAATGCTTTTTGCAAAAACAATTTTGCCTTTTCACGTTCGCCCATATCAAGATAACAGTCTGCTATAATAGCATATTTAGACGCGCTTTCATACTCTTTAGCGTCTAAAGTCATGGCTTGAATGAGATATTCTATTATTTTCTTATTTGGCCTTTGCCCCCCCAATCCAAACAACAAAAAGGAGTGCCCTGCATTTGAAAACGTCATAGCTTTTTCTTTTTCGCCTTTAGTGTTTTCTATTGTTTTTTTTAGATACTTATCCGCTAAGTCAAATTCTTTTCTGAAAGAATATGTGACATGCAACATTCTGTAAGCCTCTCTGTGTTTGTCATTTATTTTTATGCAGGTCATAAAATCATCGATTGCTCTTGAGTCGTTGCCCTCGATACCATCATGGGCTCGCCCTCTCTCGTAATAAAGGTCAGCGTTTTTGGGTGACTCCTCAATAGCTCTTGTTAAATACCCGATTGCTTCTGTGTATTTTTCACTGTCGATTAGTCTTTGTGCTTCTTTAATTGCTTTGGCGTCTTTGTCGCTTTGACACGCAAAAACGAAAATTAGCAAGAAGCAAGATAAAAGTTTTTTCATAACATCCCCCTTTGTCAGCCCTGAATGTAGCACACATTCAGGGCTTTGTCAATTAATTTTTAACCAAAGATTAATTTTTCTTTGGCCTTATAAGGAAGCCCCCTGCACCGTCTTGTTTTACGTCAAATGTTTCAAAAAAAGTTCTCTTCTCCGCTTCGGGCATCTCGGCGAAATTTTTTGCAGAAAAAGGAGCAAAGCCGTCGTTGGCGTCATCATGGCCAAATATTCCGGCACGCTCAATAGCCGCCCTGTTGTCTATCAAGGAGTCGTGTCCGGCAGTTTTAATACGTTGGTGCACATCTGGCGCGACGGGTTGCCAAGTCGCCCCTTCGGTCGCAAATTGCTTGATGCGATTAGGGTCTGCGTCAATAGCGAGCCGTATGGGTCTACCTATCGGCTTGCCGGTTGCGTTGTCGAAATTCATCCAGTCTTGAACTTTGCCACTGCCCCTTGTGCCTGTTGATGTCGGCGCGGGTGCAAGACTTTTGTCTAAAATGGGTTTTAACAACCCTACAAAATCGTCTCTTTTCCAATAGCTCTGCAACACGTGGGCTTTTAGTAAGATATGGTCGTAATTTTCAATTTTCTCCTCTCTCGACATTGCTTTAAGGTTTCTGACAAACGTGTTATAGTCGTCGCCTATTTTCTTGTTTTTCATGCCCTTGAAAAGAGGGTCGTCGGCAAAGGGTTCAGGATTTACGGAACGATAGCCCTCGTTGAACCTGTCTTTGAACCGTTGCCATGTGCCCGCTCTTTCCGGTTCAGGCTGCTGCGCTTGGGGTATTTCTCCGGTTCTTAGAGCTTCCCTGAAAGCGGGGTTGTTTATATCGTCCGACGTTGCGCCAAATTCTTTTGCGGCAGCCCCCATTCGCCACCTTAATTCTCTGTCTGCTTGGCCTGCCCTGTAGCTGTCGGGCGGTCTCCAATCGCCGGAGTGGCCTCTTACTTCTGGGCTCATTGAGCGCAGTATGCCCAACTGTCTTTCCGTGAGCGCAGGCTGTGCTTGAGGCCTTGCTTGCGGCTGTGGACGCGCCCCTTTCACGCTATCGGCATATGCGGCGTTATAGTCTGCGTGGTAAGGATTGAGCATGTTGTCATTGCCCGTATAGCTGTAAGAGCCGTTGGCTTTGGCGTTTTCCGCAGCGTCCGCCAGCATGCCGACAAGTCCCTTCCCAAGCCCTTTAGCCGTGCCGCCTGCACTGTTAAGCATTGAAACCAGCAGGCTGTCAGACTCGCCGCCGTCTATCTTGTCGATGCCCTTTCCGAATAGCCACCCACCGGTAAGTCTTCTGCGGGCATCGCTGGCAGCTTCTAAGTCGCCATCCTCTAAGGCCATTCTGTACTGCCTATGGTAGCTTTCCCTTCGCTGCGCTTGGTCGTTTAGCGTATCCCTTGACTTCTTAAAAGGGTCTTGCTCAATATACGGATTGTAGCTGTTTATAAATGCCATTGCTTACCCCCTTCCGAACCTTTTTAATAGCATCGGAAGCAGAAAGCCAACGGGGCCTAATCCCGCCGCTGCCGCTCCAAGTCCACCCGCTCCGGCCAATCCTGCGCCTGCTCCAGCTGCGCCTGCGGCATCGGCAACGCCTGAACCGCCCCCCATTAAGTTTTTAAACTTGTCTGCGTATCCGTCTTGTTCAAGCAGCGATGTCAAAAGACCCTTCGGACGTTGCTGTTGTTGGTACGGGTTTTGCTGCATCATTCGACGAGGGTCGCCCCTGTCTACATAAGAACTCATAAAGGCCATTGTTTGCCCCCTAATATTTTTAATAATAAAGACTCCATGCCGTCTTTTTGTTTAAGCAGTTTGAAAAAGTCATCATCCTGCTGCATCATCGCATTTTCGGCAGCCCTGAAAGTCGTGGGCATATCCAAGTCTTGCACTCTGTTTAAGTACTCGTTTAATCTGCCAAAGCCCCCAGAATAAGGGGCTTCGCTTCTTAGCAGATTGTGAGCATTGACGCCGTTAAAAATCTGGTTAAACATTTTAGGTGCCCATAAGCGCGTTACCAAAACCACGCAGTTGGTCTAAGTATCCGGTCGCACGTCCGAGTAAGCCTTGCTTGCCGGGGTCATTGGTTACATGGGTAGTGTACGGGTCGAGGCCTAAGAACTGATTGACTAACCCGAATCCTTGCAATGCCCTATTGTAGGCCGCCTCGTTCAGGTCGTACTCTTTCTGTTTGTCTTGGTACAGAAGGTCGTGAAGCGTCGAATTCATGTTCCTGTCAAAATCCTGTATTGCGTTCTGCTGGGCGTTTTGCCTTGCAGAACTCCAGAAGTTACCGCCCATAGTCTCGTTGATTTGCGGCATGGTTTGTGTCTGGAATTGATGCTGCGCTGGCGCATACATCGAATTTTGAAAATAATTTCTTGTCGTAGCCTCGTCGATTTGCGATGACGGCCTGCCGCTCAATATATTATTAAGCGTTCCTTGACCGCCGTTATTGAAAGCGTCAAGTAAGCCGCCGCCAAAAGAGCCAGCCAGCGCCTTTTGGTCATCGTTCCAATTGTCATATTGCGTCGCTTTTGCTCCGCCGCCGCCGCTGCCAAAAATATAATTCTTTGCTTTTTTAAAAGGGTTCATTTTTTTATCTCCGTTTTATTTTCTTGCTTCAAGCCCTGTGTTGGCATATCCCATTATAACAGACTCTATCTTAAAGGGCTCGCCGTTATTGCTTTTTATTCTGAGCCTTGCTTGCTTGCCTCTGAGTATATAATTATACACGCCTTCCTGATACCTTTCTTCTGTGAAAATATTTGTCACGTCCTGATAAGTTACTCCGAAGTCTACCGACGCCTCGACTGTGACCGCTCCGGCTCTGTGCGATGTCAAGAGCACTTCGAGGAGCTTGACGGCGTGCTTAGGGTCAGACAACGGGAAGTCTCTTGTTGTTACGGTACAATCTACAGGCTGGCCGTTATCATCGTTGTATGTGGATAAAGCGTAAACATTGCCGTCTGAACCGCCAAGAAGGGCGACGGGTGCGCCTTCGATAATAAAGTCAGCCCAGCGGAAATTAGTGCTAAGCTGCTGCGTCCATGTCGTACCCTCTTCAAGTATCTGCTCCCACGTCTTGGAGTCATACGGCTTGTAGAGGCCGGACGAGGCCATAAGCTCGCTGCCAAGCTTCATATCCCATATCGTCCATCCGGCGGACATATAATTAAAACAAAAAAACACTTCCGGCGAGACTTCCCGTAAACAGGCGCAAAGGCAATACAAGTTTCTCTCTCTAAGCAAGAAAGAATGAAAGCGTTCTGCAAATCTCTTGTTGATGTTTCCTGTTATGTATTTCTCTAATCCTGCTCCCAGCGGCTTGGCGGTCATCCCGTCAAAAACATATACATTGTCTTGACCTAAGAATATATGAGCGCCGCCTATGTCCTGCACTGTCTTAATTGACACAGTGCCGCAATAAGAAATTTTGTCTTGGTAAACCCTTAAAGGGTCGGCGGCGTTTCCGCTCGGCTGGACTTCCGTAATGGACGACTTCTTGTAAAAGAACAAGCTCTGCCCTAATTGGACAGCCCCCTCAATTCTTTCCGGCGTATTTGCAAGGGCATAAAAAACGCCTGAAAAAGACTCAGGATTCCCCACATCTGACAACTCGATAGTCTGTGGGTAGACTATAGCCCCGTCTGATATATGAGACAAAAATAAACGTTCTGCCCCTGCTGAACCGTAATAGCCCACCCATTTGGCTATTTTTATTGGCTCTATGTCCCTGAACGCCTTGCCCGTGTCGCCGTCCCATATCTGAACAGGGTCGATGCCGTTCGTGACCACGACGACTTTGTCGAAGTGGGCAGAGTGCATAGGAGTAGTTGTGTAAAAATGTTCGTCCTCTGTCCCCGAAAAGCAGAGCCTCAAAACAAAAGACGTTTCGCCTATATTAACCGAGTCGTCTTTTAAGATTATTTTGTCGGGTAAAATAAAAGATGCTACATCGTGCCATATTGCCGCCTCATTATTCATGTTGTCAGTGCCGAAGGCAACTTGCGCTACGTGGGGATACCATGAACGTTCAAGCGTGCCCGTTATCGTGGCTACCCCTGCGTCAACTGTAGCCGTTCCTTCATTGTAATTTTTGGTTAAGAACTTCCAGACCTTAGTCAACGTATCATAGTAGTAAACGTCACGCACCGTGAAGGCTATAGCTAAACCTTGCCCCAGCCCCTTATGGAGAGGCTCGTACCACATCATATTCATAACTCGACCGTTGAGCTGCTGGCCTATTTGTAAGCGGCCATATCTTTTTTCGACTACGCCCTCGTTAAACATTACATTAAGGCCGTCGGACGCCTTGTCTTCCCTCAGCATTCTTTCAGGCATATCTTTATCTATTCCAACTACAGTGGGAACAGGGAAGTAGTTCATGCCTATTTCGGCATCTTCGCTGACAGGAAAGCGTCTCATGCGTACATTACCCTCATTATGTCTGAGCGGGCTGTTCTTGTCTCTCCGGTTTTTTTGACTAAATCATTGGAGTACCACGTGTCGCCGTTATGGTCTTTGTATCCGGTTGTTGCAATTCCCCACGGGTCATTGACATAAAAGCCGTCATTGTCGTAACCTTTGAGTAAAATTATATGACCCGTCCCCGTAAGCATCGTGCCGAATATTGCAGGCGAAGTGTAGAGAATATCTCTTAGTCGCCTAAAGGGCACTTCTGCCCATACGGCTTTTT
>Ga0099364_10007307_pt1 | contig 15812 bp, 14 predicted proteins | sample TergutTh196P3_FD_73070 | JGI IMG/M metagenome (GOLD analysis project Ga0099364, IMG submission 73070) | Microcerotermes parvus P3 segment gut microbial communities from Pointe-Noire, Republic of the Congo - Th196 P3 | ecosystem: Host-associated > Arthropoda: Insects > Digestive system > Gut ...
TGGGGGCTTTCCTTTCACAACTTCCACGATGCCCACGACCGTCTGCCCAGCGGGGGAGCGGATAAACTTTGGCTCGGGTACAAAATATCCGGCACTAACCAACTTATTCATGGTGCCAAGCATTACAGTTGGCGGTCTCTGTTGCTCCCCTACATGGAACAAACTGCAATGTACACCGAACTCGTCGCAGGGTGCGACTGGGCAGCCTCACTGGATACATATCCGACCGACCCTACCGTCTTCCCAGAAGCAGATGATCCTATCGCCGCGGGGTTGGCACTTCCATGGTCGTGGAGTTATAACACTTCTACGGAGAATGTTCACGGCAAATCGACTCACCCCGGCGGTGAATTCTTTCCCGCACTGGGTTGCCCTTCGGACGGTAACGCCCGAAGAGCGGAAGAATCCGCAAGCCCGAGTAATTATGCAGGTTGTAACGGTGACTCGCTGATCGGGTTTTGGTGGCAAGAACAGGGTGAACGAATGCTCGCACGAGGAGTCATCAAGCCAGGAAAACGCTATGTCGGCACTGCTGAAAGAATTGAACAAGGAGAATCGTCTCTCGCAACCATTACGGATGGAACCAGCAATACGATGATTCTTTCGGAAGTTGTAGTGGGTACGGAAGTTGACGGTGGAGACCGCGACATCAAGCGCGGTGTGGCAGCAAGTGGCGATGTCGTATTCGAACCGTACATAGAGGTATCTTCTACCTGCGATGCTGCACGTGGACCGGGCAATGTAATCCAAGACAACTATGGAGTTTTGAATGCTGTGAAAGCAGGGCGCTGGTTAGATTGTCGAAGCATCTATTCACTCTACAAGGCGGCACTGCCGCCCAACAGACCCTCGTGTGTCCTTGCAGCCCCGGCTGACGTAAATAGTGCCGTTACTTTTGGCAATGCGATCTCTGCGAGTAGTTATCATACCGGCGGAGTCAACGTGTGTATGGCGGACGGTGCCGTAAGATTCGTTTCCGACTCGGTGGACTATGGCACTATCACCGAAGTACTGGGAGCGGCATTCAATGACCCCAGCGGATACTTCGGCGGAGTGGACAACACAGGTAATGTTACGGGGCACGCCCAGGAGGGTCATCGGTGGACGGGAGAGTCCACGTATGGTGTTTGGGGAGCGATAGCGACTCCCGCTCACGGCGAATCGAAGTCGCTGTAGATTTACCAAAGCAGAGCCGCAATCGTAAGGTTGCGGCTCTGGGAGTCTTTCACCTTTTAACACATTCACAAACATTATGCGAAACATACTATTTTTCCTTACGATTTTCATGACCGTTGCCATGATTGGTTGCGACGGCGGCGGACTTGCTACCGTAAAGGTAACGGGCATTGTCACGTTTGATGGCGAACCGGTTTCCGGCGCAATGATAACCTTTACCCCTAAAACAGAGGGACAGGGTCATGCAAGTTTTGGTACCACGGGTACCGATGGACGCTATCAACTGTCGACGCTCCAGGGGGCAGTGGATGCAGGAACGACACCGGGGGACTATCGAGTCTCCATCCGCAAAGTGGAAGTGGATCCCAACGCCCCTCCGCCTGCACCTGGTTATCCGCCTGCGACCAGGAGTCTTATTCCTGTCCGTTATTCACAAATGAAAAACTCAGGACTAACTGCTACGGTCGAAAACAAACGGTTGAACGAAATTAACTTCGAGTTGACTTCGGACTGATGGTTAAGATTTGAGACAGCGTAGTGCTTCATGTCCTAAATGATGCGGATTATGTTTCACACAAAGGCACGAAGAACACAAAGGATTGTGCAGAGTTTTTGCCCCTTTGTGTTCTTTGTGAGCAATATACTGTACCGCGTCATAAACAGGACGTTCTCATGGCGAACCTTGCGTAACCTTTGCGTCCCTTGCGGTTAAGGATTTACCGCAAGGATTTAAGTGTGTCAAATACACGATTTGTTGAGTCGCTGTAATCTGTTATTTATCAACAAGTTACGGCAATAAATCAAAATTTTCGAGCGATTTGTGTTCTTGGTAAAGCGTGTCAGTTACACTTTTTTCAAAAGAAATACTTCCCCATTTTCACGGGAATGCGAGGCAGTATAGCCGCCAAGACAGTAGTCGTACTCCAGTGCCGAAAAGAGGACTCGAACCTCCACCCCGTGTAACCGAGACTAGGACCTGAACCTAGCGCGTCTTCCAGTTCCGCCATTTCGGCATCGACGAGACTATTCTAACCTCTTTTGCGCTTTTTGACAATAGGGGGATTTTCCATGCGTTTTTCCATTGGTTTGAGTAGAGTGCGGCAGAAATGACGGCGATTCTGTTTGCTCTCGGCGACCACCAACACGCTCTTCGTCTGGCACAAAGAAACTCTCCAACGTGCCTTGCTCGAAAAAGAAACAGGAAAACCGATTTCCGATACCGCTACTTGTTTCGCAGGTTTTCGATGTTTCCGGCGGGTCGAACGCCGGGACCTCTCTGATTGCCTTCGCCGAGTTCGGCTCGCACGGCATCGGCGGCGGCTTGCAAACGCTTGACAATTTCCGGGTGATCCGCACTGCAATCCGTTGTTTCGCCGATGTCGTTCTCCAAATCGTACAGTGCCAGCGGAATCTGACGCTGAACATACTGTCCCGGCGTACCATCCCTGCCCGGTACTTGCCCCGCCATCGTTCGGTACTGATGCGGCAACATCAATTTCCATCGGCTATCCCGAATCGCACGAAGACGTTGATCGTAGTAAATCGCAAAGGCTTCATGCGGCGACTTCGCATCAGGTTCACCAAACATCAGCGGTCGAATGTCTTTACCGTCAATTTTCTTTGCCGGGAGCGGAACGCCGATCAAGTGGGCAACCGTTGGTAAAATGTCGATGGTCGATGCCAACTGATCGCACGTACTATTTGCCGGGATGTGACCGGGCATCCAAAACAGCGTCGATACCCGAACACCTCCTTCAAATGATGTTCCTTTGCCTTCACGCAACGGTTCCGCACTGCCAGCATGATTTCCGTAAGAAAGCCACGGACCATTGTCCGATGTGAAAATGACTAACGTGTTTTTGTCCAGATTCAACCGCCGCAGTGTGTTCACGATTTGACCGACCGACCAGTCGATTTCCATTACGACATCGCCGTAGAGTCCTTTGCCGCTCTTGCCTTCGAACTTATCGCTGACGAAAAGCGGCACATGCGGCATCGAATGAGGCACATACAGGAAAAACGGTCTATCCTTGTTCTTTTCGATGAACTTGACTGCCCGCTCGGTGTACCATGTCGTAAGATTTTTCTGTAATTCTCCCGTTATGATTTCGTCAAGCCGAGTCGAGCCTTCGACCATATTCAGCGGCGGAAAAGCGTTCTTGCGGGGATGGTCGGCAGGCAGTGCGACTATGTCCGGGTGGAGGGGCCACATGTCATTGGAATAGGGAATTCCGAAGTATTCGTCGAATCCTTGATCGGTCGGAAAGAGTCCGGGATGGTCGCCGAGGTGCCACTTTCCGAAACATGCCGTTGCATAGTCTTTTTTCTTAACGATTTCGGCGATGGTTTCCTCGTCGGGATGCAAGCCGATGTTTGCTCTCGGTCCCAATGCACCGCTAATACCGACTCGCCGATGATAGCAGCCGGTCATCAGTGCAGAGCGGGAGGCAGAGCAGACTGCCGAGGAAACGACGAAGTTCGTAAATCGTCGTCCTTCTGTTGCCAGTTGGTCGAGATGTGGCGTGGGAACGTCGCCACCGAACGGTCCGATGTCGGCGTAGCCCAAGTCGTCCATAAAAATCAGGACGACGTTCGGAGTCTCCGAGGCACTCAAAAAGACTGTCGGACACAACAGTAACAAACACGCAACAACGCTTCGCATAAATATCGTCATAATTGGGCATTGTAGCCGAACAGAGAGGTAATGTCCAGTCGTTTCGTTTTTTTGCCAGTCTGCTAACAGGATTGGAAATTTCGTCATGCCAGCGTAAGAGGGCGCGTCGCAATTTAGGGGACCTAGGCAAATTGCTCTTGCACGTTTTTCGCCCAATCGGTACTATTTGCCTATGAAACAGACCGTAACCCGAAAACCCTATCTGACCGACCTAACCGACCTCCAATGGAAACTTTTGCGTCCCCTGCTCCAACTTCCCGACGGCGGAGCCCCTAAAGCGACCGACTTGCGTGAAGTCATCAACGGTATTCTCTACCGACTGCGAACCGGTTGTCAATGGAGATTGTTGCCCCACGCCCTACTCTAAAATATAGTCCGCCCGAAGGCACTGTCCGGCGATAGTTTCATTACTTCAAACATACTCACCAGTTCGCGACCATCAATGATGTTCTCCGCCAACCGTAACATTGTAGAGTATCAGGAGTCAAAAACCTCATTTTCAACCTCATTTACAAAAAACAAAACCTCAGTAGCCCATCTGAAAAACTAACCTCATTTACCTCATTTTACACACGTCAAAATGAGGTAAATGAGGTTGAGACTGAGTGCTACTGCATAGAGGTTCCCTTAATTGACTCCCTAAACTTGATTTGCTACAAGACCGGCAAATCGCAGACATTACGTTTTGCCATTGCGCTCCGTCTTCGGCACTTCGGAGGAGAATCCTGATATAATGATCGTATGAGTCTTCCCGATGTTGCGTCCGTCGACCGTTCCGAAGCACAGATACGCGCCCTGCTAGGGGAAATTGCGCAACTCTCCCAACGTGATGTACCGCCGGAAGAATTTCACGCCGAATTCCTCCGCCGAGTCGTCTCCGCCCTCGCCGCCGTAGGAGGAGGACTCTGGATTTTAGACGGAAACGACCTCGCTCTTGCCTATCAAATCAACTTCAAAGAACTCCGACTACAAGACGGCGATACCGAAAAGCATACCCGATTGCTCCATCGACTGCTCCACCGTCCCGATACCGCGACATTGCTCCCGCCCCACTCCGGCACCGAAGGAGAAAACGAGTTGGGCAATCCGACGGAACACCTTTTGATTCTCTGTCCGATACGAACCGAATTGGAAGCCGTCGGACTCGTTGAAATTCTACACCGTCCCGATGCACCCCCTGTCGCCCAAAAAAGTTTCGTCCAATTTCTTACGCAAACGTGCCGGTTGGCAACTGATTATTACAAGAACCGGCAACTCCGGCACTTCGGCGAACGGCAAAACCTTTGGACAGTTTTAGAAGACTTTACCCGCTCGCTCCATCAAAGTCTTGAACCCACTTTGACGGCGTACACTGTTGTCAACGAAGGTCGCCGCCTGATTGGTTGTGATCGGGTCAGCGTCGCATTGCGGAGCGGCAATACCTGTCCCCTCACGGCGGTCAGCGGACAGGATACCATCAATAAACGTTCCACGACGGTTCGATTGCTCGGCAACTTGGCGGCTGCCGTTCTCAAAGCGGGAGAGCCGATTTGGTACACCGGCAGCACGTCCGATTTTCCGCCGCAAATCGAGCAGACTATCGAAAAGTACGTCGACGAATCGCACTCGAAAATGATAGCGGTTGCTCCACTGTTTCACCGAAAAAAGGAACACGATGAGAAGAACGAGGAACGCAAACCCCGCAAGTCCCCTAGTAAACCTTTCGGTGTACTGATTGTCGAGCAAATCGGAGACAGTCAACTGACAGAACAAACACGAAAACGAATCGGCATCGTTGCCGAACATGCGGGTTCGGCTCTCGGAAACGCATTAGAACATCATAGTATTTTCCTGTTGCCGGTTTGGAAACTGCTCGGCAAGTCGAAAAAACTTGTTGCTGGCGAAACGCTGCCCAAAACGTTGACCGTGACCGCTGTGATTTTTGTAATCCTTGCAGCGTTGTTGTTCATGCCGTACAAGTTTCAGATGCACTGTACCGGTACGGTCGAACCGATTCACCGGCATCGGATTTACTCTCCGCTTGATGCGGACATTAAGGCACTCTATGTCGATCACAATTCGCCGGTGCTGGGACCTTCGGGCGGGTATCGGGGAACGACGCTCTTGGAACTCCGAAGTTCCGAATTAGAATCCTTGGGAGAGCAACTGTATGGAGAATATCGAACAATTACGGAGGAACTCGTCTCGCTGGATCGAATGTTGTTGGATCAGAATCGCCGGTTAGATGACTACGAACGCGCACAGTTGGTCGGCGACAAGGCGAAGGCAACCATTCAACTCGAAACGGTGCAGAAAAAACTGGCAATTTTTGAACAGAATCAGAAGCCGGAATTGTACATCACATCGCCGATGGACGGAGTGGTAATCTCCTGGGATGTGCAACGCCGACTTGTAGAAAATCGTCCGATCAGCCGGATGCAATACGTCATGGAAATTGCCGACTTGGAGGGACCGTGGCAGTTAGAACTTTTGATGCCGGAAAAGAAGATGGGATACATTATGGAGCAGCAAAAGCGGCAGCCGGACGTGCCGTTGCGGGTCGAATTTGTCTTGGCGACGAATCCTGCTCAAAAGTATTACGGTACGGTCACGGAGATTCATGATCGTGCGGAGGTTCGGTCGGGTTCGGACAATGCAGGGGCTGCGGTGAATACGGTGTCGATTAAGGTTGCGATTGACGATTTGGAGTCGTTGCGTTCGGAACTCTATCCCGGTGCGGAGTGCAGTGCCAGAATCGACTGCGGCAAACGTCCGCTCGGTTATGTTCTCTTCTACGAAGTGATCGTGTACGTGCAGAAGAACATTCTGTTTCGATGGTTTTAGCGGCGTAGCGGTCAAGATTCTGCGGCAACCTTGCCTTCTTGGACGAATCATCACGACAGGTACACCCCTTGTTAAATGGGGATTTCCTGTTAGAATTCAGCGGAGTTTTTTGGAGGAATTATTGTCATGGCACGAGTCTGTGAAATCTGCGGTAAGGGACGAAGTCTCGGAAATAGCGTTGAAACAAGAGGTAAAGCGAAGTATCTCGGCGGAGTCGGTACGAAAATTACCGGCATAACCCGGCGGGCGTTTTTGCCGAACCTGCAAAACGTTCGGACGACCACCGCAAATGGAACCTCTAAAACAGTCCGCGTTTGTGCCCAGTGTATCCGATCCGGTGCCGTCCGCAAACAGGTACGAAATGCTCCGTTCAAAGTAGCGTCCGATGTCGAAATGGCAGGTTCCAGCAAAGTGTCCGTTTCTAAACCGACGGGTGCCAAAAATGTTACCGCCAAAAAGAACGTGAATAGTCACCAACGCAAGAAAGGGTAGCGATCTCTAAAAGAGCGGTTATTTTTTCTGTTCCCTGACGTTCGCGGCTCGTTAACCTGACGGCTGGTCGCCCCGCCCGAATTCGGATAGAATAAGCGCAAACATAACTCCTACCGAAAACTGCAATGAGACTTTTCCTTACCGTAGCGGTTGCCCTTTCCGCGTTGCCTTTGTTGGTTGCTCAAACATTGCCGGAGCCCTCCCAAAGGATGCTCGAACAAGTCGCCCGACTCAAAGCCGAAAAAATTCCGCTGACCGACTATCACATCCATATTCGAGGAGGCATGACTCCCGAAAAAGCCGTCGACTGGGCAAAGAAAAGCGGTATCCGAAGTGGTGTTCTCGAAAATCATGGCAGAGAATGGACCCTCTCCGACAATGCAAAACTCAAAGCGTTCATCGAAGATGCTCAAAAGTTTCCCGAATTGCTCATCGCCATTCAAGTCAACGACCGCGATTGGTTCAAAACGATTGTCCCCACACTTCGGGCAAAGTTGGATTACGTCCTCGCTGACACAATGATCATGGACGGACAAAAACTTTGGATGGAAAGAGAATACAACATTGCCGACGAAAACGCTTGGCTGGAGCGGTACTTCGCCCATTGCATGACGGTGGTGAATGAGCCGATCACGATTTTGGCAAATCCGACGTATCTGCCGGACAAGATCAAACACCGATACGACGATTTCTGGTCGGAAGAGCGGATGGGTACGTTGATCGATGCCGCCGTGAAGAACGGAGTTGCGTTGGAAATTCAATCCGACACGCAGTTTCCGAACAAGAAGTTTATCCAAATCGCCATGAAAAAGGGGGCGAAGATTACCATTGGACGCAACAATTCGGACGACAGACCGAACGAATTGAAACGTTCCCTTGATTGGCTCGAAGAACTGGACGTGAAGCCGGAGAATATGCTGGACTTGAAAACTGCCCCGGTGCGGAGTACGGCTTCCAGAAATTTGAACCGATTCCCGATTAGGAATCTGCTACGGAACATCCGTAGATAGTGTGTACTGTAAACCAGTCCGTCGACACGTTTGCCTACCTTGGCTACCCAATTTCAAACGTGTCGGCGGACTGTACTGTAAACGGGGTCAAATGAGGACACTGTATCATAAAAATTGGTGTTTTTTCTCACACAAGGATTCACAAAGAACAAAACTGTCCCATTTGTTCCCATTTGCGGTACGTTTTGTGCGGACCCATTCGGGATACGGACTGGCGGACGAGGCACCCCAAAAGAACGTATTGAATTTTTTTGCAATTCGGGTAGAATCCCGACAGAAGGCGCGTCATTATGTCAATTTTAATAACTCCAACAGCGATAAGCGAAGTAAAACGGATCAAGACATCACAAAATCTTGAAGCCGATACATTTTTGCGGATCAGTATCCTCGGCGGCGGATGCAGCGGAATGCAGTACGCCCTCAATTTCGATACCGCATTCGATGTTGCCGTCGATACAAAATATGATTTCGACGGCGTAATGCTCGCTACACAGAAAAAATTCGACCCACACTTTGATGGTACGAAAATTGACTACGTAGATTCACCGACGGGACGCGGATTCGTGATCGAAAATCCGAATTTCCCGAAATTCACCGGTTGCGCCCACTGCGGACGTTGATCCGCCGATTACGTTTTAACCCCCTCGTTTGCTATGTCCGAACCACAATTTCCCGAAGCCGCTTCCCAGCAGACTGTCAAGTTCGACGACTCCAATGTGTCCGCCGCTTATGCCAACTTTTGCTGTGTCCGAGGAACTCCTGAAGAATTAATCATTGACTTCGGTCTCAATCCGCAACCGGTCGGTACTGTTACGACACCCATTGCAGTAACGAACCGAATCGTTACCAGTTATTACACGGCAAAGAGAATGTTGCTTGCCGTCCAAACAGCAATCCAGCGGCATGAACAAATGTTCGGCACCCTCGAACTCGATGTACAAAAACGTGTTAAACAGTAGGGCAGATACCTATGCACTGCACCCCGAAAAAATAAACGGTGCCGAAACGCCAATGGTTTCGGCACCGTTCTTTAACGAAGGAAATTACATTTCCAACCTTTTTTTCATAACCTTACCGTCCCAGGAACGGGAGAAGCGGCAGAGCGGTTCGCTCACATACAGCCGGAACAGCCTTTTCGCAGGCAAGCGGAGTTACCTTTTCACAGGCAAACGGTGTTACTTTTTCGCAGACGAGCGGTGTTACCTTTTCGCAGACGAGCGGCGTTGCCTTTTCACAGGCAAGCGGCGTTACCTTTTCACAAGCCGGCGGGGCAATTCTTTCACAAGCGGCGGGGGCTGCCTTCTCACAAGCAAGCGGGGCGGCTTTCTCACAGACACGCGGAGCAGCCTTTTCGCAAACAGCGGGGACGGCTTTTTCGCAAGCAGCAGGGGCAACCTTCTCGCATGCAGGCGGCACAATCCGTTCGCAAGCGGTGGGCAATACCTTCTCGCAAGCAGCGGGTGCAACCTTCTCACAAGCCTTAACCGCTTTCACACACGGTTCAACAGGTTCGCAAGGATTGCAGGAACGGACCACGCGGGATCCGAACAGGAAACTGAACAAACTCTCGCTTGCGACTGCCTGCGAGCCAGTAAAGGAAACCAACGAAAGGATTAACGCTGGCAACAACATTTTTCGAAACATTTTGGGGAATCTCCTATAATCTAAAAGGGGTTCTAACGTTTTCGATACTGTGCAACGCACACAACACCGGGGAACTTTCCACGGCAACTCACCACGAACACCGTCTCGGCGGTAAGCCGCAATCACTCCGCATCCCGACTATCGACATTTTCACTAATCGAAATGAATAGGAAAGAGTCGATTGCGTCAATTTTCCAAGTCCACGCCGGACATAATGTAACAGGCGGCGCAAAATCATCTTTTGTACTAACCGCTACGTACGGTCGGCGAAACCGGATGTACCGCCTATCACTATTGCCGTAAGGCTTGAATAACCGTTACAATAGCCTACAATAACGGAATGAGGAATTACTTTCGTGCCATCCGTCTATCGTTACGTAACCGTCTTTGGCTGGTCATCGGTTGCCTTTTCTGCGCCTTAATGATCGGCGTTCTCTGGGGCGGCAACATTGCAGTTGTCGTTTATCCCATTACGGAAATCTGTCTCAAAAAAGACAGCACCTTCACTACGTGGATCGATCTAAAAATAGAGGAAAATGCACAAAAAATAGAAGAATCGGAAAAAACGATACAACTGTTACAGTCGGCACAGCCCATAAATTCTTCCCAAATTGCCATCGAACAGCAAACGTTAACCCTGCTGAAATGGCGCGAAACATGGTATCATTGGAGCCGTCCCTACGTCGTGAAATATACACCGGATCGTCCCTTTCAGACCGTCGTTTTCCTGATGGTCTTCGTCCTGATCGGAACCATCATTAAAGTTGCTTTTCTCATTACACACACCATTCTGGCGGAAGCAATTTCGCAAGGAACAGCAAGGGAAATTCGGGAAGAATTTTACCAAAAGGCTCTCGATTACGAAGTCAACTATTATTCCAAAGAAGGCGTTGCCCACATGATGAGCCGAATCACCGCCGATACGGGCGTGCTGACCGGCGGAATAGGGGCAATTTATGGGAAAGTCGTCCGGGAACCGATCAAATTGATCGTCTGCCTTGCCGTCGCCGCCTATATCAGTTGGCAGTTGCTCCTCGTAACGATTTTATTCCTTCCTCCCGCTGTCTGGGCGATTCGTTGGCTTGCCCGATCCATCAAGAGGGTTGTTCGGCGAAGTTTGGAAGAAATTGCCAACCTCTACGCCCGGCTAGCGGAAACGTTTCAGTCGATCCGAATCGTCAAGGCGTTCACCCAGGAGTCTTATGAACAGTCCAAATTCCATAATGTAAACGGCATATGTTATCAACGTGCCATGAAAATCGCCAAATACGGAGCGTTTGTCAACCCGACAGTGGAGGTATTTGGAATCCTGATGATCTGTATTGCCGTCATTGCCGGTGCCTATCTCGTCATGGGAGAGCGGACAGATATTTGGGGAATACCCATGCTCTATGAACCGATGGATATGGGCTGGTTGATTCTCTTTTTTGCGATGATGGTGGGAGCCTCTGATCCGGCGCGGCGATTATCGGACATTTTTACACAGTTTCAAAGCGCCGCAGCCGCTGCCGACAGGGTTTATGAGATGATCGACCGAGTCGTGCCGGTGCGTGATCCAGAAAACCCGCTTCCGATGCCGAAACATCAAAAATCGATCCAGTTTGAACACGTTTCGTTTGAATACGACCCTGATCGACCTGTTTTGAGAGACATTTCGTTGGACATCAAGTTTGGGGAGTGCATTGCGATCCTCGGTGCCAGCGGATGCGGAAAAAGCACATTATTGAGTTTGGTTCCCCGGTTTGCGGATGCAAATACAGGCAGGGTATTGATTGATGGGCTGCCGACGACTTCGGTACTCCTTCGGGACTTGCGGCAGCAGATCGGTTTGGTTACGCAAGACCCTGTCCTGTTTAACGAGACGGTGCTTGAAAATATCCGGTATGGGTGCGCCGAGGCGACGCGTGAAGAAATCGTCGCGGCGGCAAAGCAGGCGTTTGCTCACGATTTCATTGAAAGAGAATTATTGGAGGGCTACGAGACGGTGATTGGACCTTCGGGAGGCAAACTATCGGGCGGTCAGCGTCAGCGGATTGCTCTGGCAAGGGCGATTTTGCGGAATCCGCCGATTTTCTTGTTGGACGAAGCAACGAGTCAGATCGACATTCAAAGCGAGCGGATGATTTACGAGGCGTTGTCCACGTTCAAGCAAGGACGGACGACGATCATCATCACGCACCGTCTTTCGGCGGTGTCGCTTGCCGACCGGATTGTGCTTATGGATGACGGAAAAATTCTTGCCCTCGGAACGCATGAAGAACTCATAAAAACCTCACCGGAGTATATCAGGTTGCATCAGTGAAATGTTATCGATACAACTTTTTGCCCTTGCGGGGCGGATTCAAAATTCCACAATGTGGTGGGTTGTTTTTTTCCAAAAAATACACTTGACTTGTCCCATAACCTCGTCCTTCCGGCGTAAGCCGGAAGGACGAGGTTATGGAACAAGTACATGCTCGACAATGTCGGCGAATATCACCGATACGGTTGCGTCCATGCCGATGCTGTCGGGGGTTCGTTCTCGTTGGGAACCCGCGTTCGGCGATCCGAAGTGATTCGGGCTCGAACATAAAGGTCGTCTGCCCTCATCGTGTACTCTCCCTTCGTTCCTTCAACGCTCTTGAGAATAACGCCGAAATCCTCGAAACGGTAAGTGTATCCAGTCCGCTTCGGATTCGTTCCTGCTTTTTCGTCCAAAACGAAAGAGGTTTCTGTACGGTCGAAATTCTTCTTTGTTCCGACAAAGTCAATTTGATATTTGACTCCCTCTTCGGGTCTAATGTCAACGGCAAGCGTTTTCGCCGATTGGTCGAACCGAACGTCGTTTAATTCCACGCCTGTCGAAATGGTAAAGTCCCCCTTTCGCATGGCACTGAAAATAGCACCGGCAGTAAGTTCTTCGGCTCGCACGTCGATCCACGCTATTCCGGGCGGACAGGTTCGCGTGGTGAACGATGTGTAATCGTGAGCATCGTCCACTCCGACACCATAGACAAATTGTTTCCCTGCGACCGTTCTGAAGGCGTTCACGATGTCCCAATAGTTTTCGATGGTCCAAAACTGCGATTCGTTGAGCGGAACACCGCCTGCCAACGGATAATCAGGGTTCAGGAACTCGTAAAACTCCACCTCATCAATATCTATCAAGGCTTTCGGAGGAATATCGTAATAGAGGTATTGCGGATGGTTCACTATCAGGATCGTCGGACGTTTTTCCGATTCTCCGTGTTCTCTAACCTCCTTGATAGATCGCCGGATCGTCTCTTCGAGAGTCGATTCCATCGCGTACGGCAACGTTTTTGCTACGTTCAGCGCATTCAAGTGGAGTGCTTTGATACTCTCGTCGCCCCAGACATGACGTTCCGTGAGTTCCAAGCCGGGAATGACCAAAAACCGACCGGGCTTGTTGAATTTCTTTTCCATTTCCCAGACGGTTTTTGATCTCATTTGCAGTTTTCCGTCCACTATTCGGATTTCTGTCCAGCCCGCTCCGAATTTAGCATTGAGTTCGTCGGCTTTCTCCTGCGAAACGTCTCGCCAGCGGTTGGGATCAGTTTGGAGAATACGATGGTCTGTAATGGACACGAAGTGAAAGCCGTGAGAACTGTACCATTCGACGGCTTCTTCTAGCGTCACGTTCCCATCGCTCCAGTTGGAGTGAGCATGGATCGCACAACGATACCATTCCGCCGCTCCAAGTGACGGAAGGGAGGCGAACCAAAAAATGAGGATAAATTGTAAAACTATTTTGTTCATGTTATTGCGTTGGCAGTAAAAAAGGTTACAGAGCCCGGCTCGTAAGTGCCGGAACCGAAAATTCCGGTGTTTATCCGCAGCAAAGAACCGTATCGCTTGAAGTTTGTTGAGTGTTGCATAGAGAGTGCAGAGCAACCAGTGGTCAGCGGTTAGGAGACCGGTACAAATTTTTGAGTTGTTCCCGCATTTCCGCAATTAGCTTTTGGTCCGTTAAGGCTTGCGCGGGATCGGTGTCCGAAAGATTGTAGCGGCAAAGGATCAATTTTGCTTTCAGATTACTCTGTCCCTCAACGGTTCCCTCCGCCTTCAAGGTAACGAGATTTTTTTCTTCTTGAACGATTTCTGATTCGATGTTCAGTGTTTGACCCGGCTGGACGAATCGAGCATATTTTACATTTCGTGCCTCTTTCAGTACCACAACACTGTGTGCAAAGTCTTCGCTCACACGGATCAGCCAAGCCGATGCTTGCGTGAGTGCTTCTAACATCAGCACGCCGGGCATAACCGGAAAGTTCGGAAAGTGATCCCGCAAATACTCTTCTGCTAGTGAAAGGGACTTTACGGCAACAATCCGCTTGCCCGGTTCCAATATTTTAATTTTGTCAACCAACGAAAAATACATTACGAAGGGGATAGAAGACAACCAGCAATGCCATAAGTGTACAATAAAACGGCAGTTTTTCAACCCATTGGGAATATACTGACAGGGAGGGCAGTCCGTCGACACGTTTTCCTCATGAGGTAGGTTGCCGACCGCCGAGCGGCAACATGCGGTATAGAATCCGGGGATTGCACTACGCTACATCCCCGGTTCTTTCGTCGGCTATCGCCGACGCAACCGCCCGGCGGACGGTTGCCTACCTTTTCCACTCCAACCCGGAAACATGTCGACGGACCGGAAAAGGATACGACATCTTGATTTCATCCTTGAAAAACAGGTATAATACTTTACGTCTGGATCCCTGATTTCTCAGGACTAACGAAGAATAAGGTAACATTTTTCGGCGAAAATTTTATCTCCGCACAAACGCCTCGATTCGATCAAAGGCTTCCCGCAACACTTCGAGGCTCGCTGCAAAGGAGACTCGAACATAGCCTTCGCAACCGAAAGCGGAACCCATCACTGCCGCCACCTGTTTTTGCGCCATGAGTTCCAAACAAAACTGCTCCGAAGTGTCGATCTGTACCCCGCCCAGTTTGCGCCCCAAAAACTTTCGGACATTAAAAAACGCATAAAACGCTCCATCGATCTTGGGACATGTGATCCCTTCCATCGCCGCGATCCGCTTGGTGACGTAGTCCCGGCGTTCCGAAAAGGCGGACAGCATCGTTGCAACGCAGTCCTGCGGACCGGTCAGTGCCGCCCAAGCGGCGTATTGACTGATACTGCACGGATTCGACGTTTCCTGACTTTGTAATTCCCCCATTTTTTGGGCAACGTGGAGCGGACTCAACGTCCAGCCGATACGCCAACCGGTCATCGCATATGTCTTGCTCACGCCGTTGACGACAATCGTTCGGTCTTGCAACCCTGTCCGTAATGTGGGAAAACTAACGAATTCGTTGCTGCCATAGACCAGTTTGCCGTAAATCTCATCGGCAAGCACGAACAAATTGTGCCGGAGCACAACGTCGGCAACCGCTTCGAGTTCATGGCGGTGGTACATCGCTCCCGTCGGATTGGAGGGACTGCACAACAGCAACATTCGGGTTTTCGGCGTGATCGCTTGCTCTAACTGTTCGGCGAACATTTTGAAATTCTGCGATTCCTCGGTTGGAAGAATGACGGGAACGGCGGAAGACAACTTGACCAACTCGGCGTAAGAAACCCAGTAAGGGGCGGGAATGATGACTTCATCCCCCGGATTGAGTGTCGTGAAAAACGCATTGTGCAGAGCATGTTTTGCTCCATTGGCAATGACGACCTGTGCTGGTTCATAGTGGAGTCCGTAATCGGCTTTATGGGTTTCCGCGACGGCTTTTTTGAGTTCGGGCATTCCACTGGCAACGGTATATTTTGTGTGTCCTGCTTTGATAGCGGCGGTTGCCGCTTCGCCGATGTGTTGTGGTGTGAGGAAATCAGGTTCGCCGAGACTCAAGTCGTACACGGTTTTTCCTTGTGCGGTGAGTTCTTTTGCCTTTGCCGACATAGCAAGAGTGGCGGACGGCTCCAAGCCTTGTACGATTTGTGATAGTACGATGGTCATAGCGGGGGAATTCTAACGTAAGCCGTGAGT
>Ga0099364_10007308_pt1 | contig 15811 bp, 14 predicted proteins | sample TergutTh196P3_FD_73070 | JGI IMG/M metagenome (GOLD analysis project Ga0099364, IMG submission 73070) | Microcerotermes parvus P3 segment gut microbial communities from Pointe-Noire, Republic of the Congo - Th196 P3 | ecosystem: Host-associated > Arthropoda: Insects > Digestive system > Gut ...
CCAAGGGAAGAAAGGAAGAAATGCACAATGCACAATTAAAAATGCAAACTGCGTTATTAACAATTGTGAATTATACATTATGCATTATGAATTATTATCCTTCTCCGCGTCTCTGCGTGCAAAATTTCCAAAAAGCATTGGCAAAAATGGCCTGTGTCCGTTGGACACTTAGGGCTGTTAAATTCGCCGCTAAAAGCGGCGTAAATAAGGAGTTCTCTATGAAGAACATTTACAAATTTTTAGGCATTATCGCACTTGTTGCGGTAATAGGATTTTCTTTTGCTGCCTGCGGGGGCGATGATTCACCCAGCAATGGTCCTGTGGACAATGAGCCAACGGGTGAACCACAGCCTGAACCCATTACCAGCAAACTTACCATTGCAGGCTTTACACCAGACAGTTTTAGCGCACCTCAACCATGGTTAGGTGGTGGTGCAAGGCATTCCAGTTTTGGTGATAACTGGTTGATTTTTTCCACCGATACTCCTGTGATAGCAGGTGGAGATGTTGATACATGGAAAAATGCAAAAATTACCGGCGGTTCAGCGACACTTAACGTGTATCTGGTTACTGAAGTTGGAGGTAAAGCTACAGCCGTTGCTCCATACACGGAGACTATCACTATTAAGGCAGGTGATTTAGAAATTATCGAACGTAATAGTGAAACAGATGATAGCACTGTAAGAGCTTTTGTATCTCCGGAAGACATTCTCTTCACTAACGGCAATGCAAGTATCAATATAAGTACATGGTAGTGGTCCTGATGGTTGCAATGGTATCCCGGATAGTTCGGGGAAACCCCCGAACAGCAAGATAGAGTATTGCTGTCAAAACAGGCTGCCCGGTCGACAGAACATTCCTTCTGATGATTCAGGAAAGGCGGCCTGTTTTAACTTTCCCCATTCCTCTCCGTGTCCGCCGCGTGAAAATCCGTGAAATTCGCGGCTAAAATCCGCGGGCTACTTTTTTACGCCCGCCGGAGGAGAAGCGGCAACTTTAGCGTCTACGGTATTGAGTATGGCCTGGAGCCTGTCTTTTTCAATCAAATCAATAAGCCGGGCTTCTGTATAGCGTTTTGCGCCTTCGCTAAAAACACCTACTGTAATACAAACACCCTTGCCCGCCTTGACTTCCTTTAGATGCGAATGAAAATCCCTGACCACCAGTTCCCCGATCGAGCCCTGAGTACGGATAAAACGGAACATTATCAGATCAGACCATTTTGAAGTATCAACTTCAGTAAGAATATCAGCCCATTCATTTTTATTTACGGATATATTCGTAATCTTGATTTTTGCCTTCTGGAAGTAGCTCATTACAATCTTGCGGCAAAGTGCGACAAAATCGCCGGAAGGCGCCATAAGGAAAATCTGCAGATTCTTGTTTGCGTTTAGTTCCTGGTATTTGTTTAATAATGGGACGACATCCTTGTAATTGGGGTTTTCAAGATTTATTTCTTTTAGATAGCCAATGGCTTTGCCCATATTATTAAGTTTTAGATAAGAAGTAGCCAGCTTGTAGCGCAGTTCCATTTTTACATCCGGCTTTATATTTTCATGACGGAGCCCCAATTCAAAATCATTTGCTGCCTTTTCGTATTGCCTTGCATCAAAGCTGATAGTGCCGGAAGTAAGACAGGCGGTGGCGCCCATTACAGGGTCTCCCCTTAGATGGCTGAAAATGCGCTGCGCCTGATCAGTCTGGTTTGCCTCCAAATAACATTCCGCAAGAGTAAAAAGGGATTCCTTGTCATCCGGCGCCAGATCAATGGCTTTTCGGATTAGAGCCATGGCTTCCTTGTTTTTCTTTAGCCTGAAGTATGAATGTCCCAGAGTTCTTAGGGTAGCGGTGTCATCCGGCTCCTGCGCTTTTGCCGCATTAAGAAGGGCTACTGCTTTTTCGTAATTTTTTTTCTGGAATTCCAGTACCCCAAGATTATAGTTCACTTCAAAATTATTCTGCCTGTATGTTCTTGCTATGTTGAATCCCCTGTAAGCATCATCATTTAATCCCAGTTTTAATGCGGACAAAGCATAACGGAAGGCAATGTTAAATTCATCAGGGCCGTGCAGCTCTAGTTCCGCCAGTTTGCCGTATATTTTATAAGCCTGGTCCCAGGCTTCTTCGCTAAAATATATTTCTCCGGCGCTTTTTAGGGCTTCGGGGTTTCGGGGATCCTGTAAAAGCCTTTTTTCCGCTTCTTTTAGGGTTTTTTCCCGGTTTCCCGAGTTTTTTATTCCTTTGGAGCGGCCCATAAACATCATGGCCAAAAAAGCTATAATAATAATTAATACAACCGCCATAAGAACGGGGATCATAAAGTCCATACTATATAATATATCGGAGAAAAGAAGACGAATCTTCAATATACATTGATATACAATACATCGATGTTTAATATTCCGATGTTTACAACGCGAATCCTTGACAAATCATGGGTCATCGCCTACCATATACATTGGGGGGAGAATCATCTTAAAGCCGTTGCTGACACCGGCGTAATGGAGAGAAAAGTGGCTGCAAATATTGGCATAAAGGTCGCTAATGGGGAATTCTATTCAATTTTTGATGAAGATTCCACGGTAAACAAAAGAATGGTTCTTACCACAGCCCATAATAATCAACGCAGCGTTCAAGTTGATCTGTATAAAAGTAATACCAGTACAATGGCCGATGCCGAATACATGGGATCTCTGGTTATAGATAATATAAAGCCCCGGAAAAAAGGTGAGCCATCCATCGAATTAACAATCAGGTCCAAAAAATACGGGGCAATAACAGTTGAGGCTGTTAATCCTGATATTCCCGGCAAAAATGGATGTCAAACCCTTAATATTTCACTTGCACCCCTGGACAATGCCGAGGATTTTGATATGCCGAATCTTGATCTGGATGATTCCAGCTCCATAAACTATAATCCTTTGGCCGATAATTTTTATGAAAAACCAGGAAAAATAAAGCGCCGCAATCCTTTGGATATTATACTTATCCTGATTCTGATAATTATTCTTTTTGGCCTTGCCGGTCTTTGTTTTTTCTTTATATTCCGGAGAGCCGGTACCGAAGTTACCGAAACAGTAAGTTTCCTAACAACTCTATTAAGGATTCCGCCGGGAAATTAATTGTATTTTTCAATACTGAATAGGTTGATTTTCACTTTTCTGCTTGCATTTGTCTTTAGTTCCTGCGGCATGACCCAGATTCTGGGTCTTTCCAGGGAAGAAGCCGTGCAAAGACTTGAAAAAGGGGACATTGGCTTTATCCTGGAAGCAGAAATACCGGACAGAATCCCCCGGGCGCTTTCGCATTTAAGGCCGCTTGCACGAATAAGCCCAAACGCGGCATTTTTCGCAGGGCTCTTGACCGAAGCCGAAGAAGTGGATAATGCAGCCGCAGATATTCCGGGGAGAAGCAGCCTGCTTTTTGCACTTGCCCTGGAAAATTCCCCGCCCGTGGTGCGGCGGGAATCAGCAAAAAAACTTATGCTTCCTGTTCTGGAAAATGATCAAGTCTTTGCGCGCGAAGTGCTTAAACTTGCCGGAAATCGTACTGCGGACCAAGCCCTTACAAGCCTTGGAAACGCCTGCCTTTTCCGTCTGGGACGCCATGCGGAAATAATCCGCAGCCTGCGTAACACCGCAGAAAAAAATACCTGGGACAATGCCTTTTATATTCTGTCTTTATGGAAAAACACAGACAGCCGGAATACCAGGGCAATGGAAAATATACACAAAGAAGCGCTTGATTTTTTTTTAACCGAAGCTGTGGATTCCGCATGGCATTGGGCATTGAATGAGTTTACAGCAGCGGGGGCGGATTTTTTCAGCCCTGCGGAACTGGCAGCGCTTTCTGTCAGGGCGGAAACCGCGCGCACGGCTTTTGGCCGCGGTGTATTTTTCATGGGCCTTTCGCTGGCTTCTGACGGGACATCTCTCTTTTTACAATACCCTCAATTATTGACAGATGCGGGCAGGTCCATTCAGTTCACCAATGGTTTTATTAACGAAGGAATCGAATTATTAACCCTTTGGGAAGAAGATATTACGGCAGGCAGGCTGGAAACAGACCCAGCCATGCGCTATCTTTTGCCGTACTTTCTTGGAAGAATTTACCGCCAGGCCGGGCAAACAGGCAATTCCACCCGGGCTTTTGAACGGGCTTTAAGATACGCGCCCGAGCCGCTCCAGGCCGATGCCTGTATCTGGTACATTTTAATGAACGCCTTTATGGAAAGCCCGGAATTCGCAGTGCTTCAGCTAAAAGAATATATTCCCCGCATGAATTCAATTCCGTATTTTAGGGATATTCTGGACAGAGCTTCCCAATACCTTGTCAGCCGCAGGAATTGGGGGGCTGTTGAAGAAATATTCGACCTTCTCCGGCCAGGGGAAAACGGCTCTAGCGGCGAGGCTTCCGGCATAAGCGCGGCAGCCCAGTACCCGTGGATTTTGGGCAGGGCTGTTGAAGAAGGATATTATTCGGCCCGGGAAAATAATTACAAAAATTACTATCAGGCAATTTATGACGAAGAAAACGCGTCCCTTTATTACAGGATTCTCAGCGCCTGGAAACTGGGCCTGGACATTATGCCGGGCGAACATGCTCCGGCGGCATCAAACCAGGCGGACCAAAGAAACATTTCGCCGGAAGCGGAATTCCTTCTTGGATTTTTCAATTTCAATGCCGGAAGCCTCGCCATGCCGTATATCCGTGAATACCAGAATTCGCTGGAGGCATACGAGCTTAGGCTTATCGCGTCCGCCCTGGCAGATGCAGGCATAACAAATGAATCCCTTAACCTTGTTTCATCATATTACGGACGGGAAGTCAGCCGGATGACCCGTGAGGATTTTGAATTGTTTTATCCCCGGCCTTTTGAAGATTTGATTACAAAATACACTCAAATTACAAATGTTGCCCCCGGGCTTTTCTATGCCATTATACGTACGGAAAGTTATTTTATGCCGGAAGCGGTTTCCCGGGCCGGCGCAGTTGGCTTAAGCCAGCTTATACCGGCCACGGCCCTGGACATGGCTGCCAGGATCGCACGCCGGACAGGTCCTGATTACAGAAGCGAACAGGGAATTGACCTTAAAGACCCGGAAATCAACGTGCACATAGGCAGCTTCTATATAAATTATCTTTTGGAAACCTTGGACAGCCCAATGCTGGCAATTCTTGCCTATAACGGCGGCATGGGCAGGGTAAGACGCTGGCGTGCTTCCGAGCCACGGCTGCCGGAAGACCTTTTCCTTGAAACCATAGAATTTGAGGAAACACGCGAATACGGCCGCCGGATTCTGCTTGCCGCCGCAGTATACGGTTATCTGTACTATGGTATGAATACAAGCGAAGTAGTTGCCGATATATATAGATGATGAAGATACCTGTAATAAATACTTCCCGGGTTGATTTTTTTTCTTCCGCGACAAAAAACCGCAAAATAATACTGCGCGTTTCCCTTGGAATTGCGCTTGCAGGTGTGATTCTTGGCATATCCATAGCGGCTTCGCTTTTTGAGCTCTCTGTGTTTTTGTCTTTGCCGGGCAGCCTTCTTGTAAAGGCTTACGGGGGCCTTGCCTTCTTAATACCTGTTTATCTTTTTTATTCCGCCTTTGTACTGGCAGATCCGCATTACAGGCCGGACAGGATATTCATTCTGTTTGGTTTTATCATACCTTTTTTTACAGTGGCTTTGGGCTGTTATATATTAAGGGATTTTGATGACCTTGTTATTAATTCCCTGTTCCTTGCCAGGGCAGGTAAATTGGGCACGGGATTTTTGTTTACGCTGATAACGGTAATGGAATTAATGCTTTTGATTTTGCTTAGGTCTGTTTTTTTTGTAAAATCCGGAGCAGAAGAATCTTTTGGCATTGCAAGGCTTTTTCTTCCTGCGCCAAAATACAGGAAACTAAAGGATATTTATACCGAAGCTGCGGCAGCCTATTCTGATGCAGCTTGCGGCGGAGCTGATGCCGGACCGGCGCCGCATGGAAAATCAGATGATGCGCCAGAACTTGTTGAACAACTGGAACAGGAAGAAGAAGAAAATGAAGACAGCCATGAACATGATGTTGAACGAGCCCTTGCAGAAGCGGAAGAGGCGGCGGCAAGGCACGGTTCAGTAAAAGACAGCATTAATTCCCGGATCAAGGCTGCGCTTAAAACCGGCGCCGTGAGTACGCTTGAAGCCGGCCCTGTAAGCACACGCAAACGCCGTCTGCCTTACGGTATACCCATAGAAGGCATCCTTAGCCAATACCCGGACGGTGAATACTGGATCATAGATGACGCAACACGGAACGCGGCGCTTACCCTAAAGGAAACCCTAAAGGAATTTAATATACAGGCGGAAGTTACAGGAATCAGAAAAGGTCCTGTAATTACCATGTTTGAAATACTTCCGGCTCCGGGAGTTAAACTTTCAAGGATTGTTAATCTCCAGGATAATATTGCCCTGCGCCTTGCCGCTTCTTCTGTGCGCATTGTAGCTCCCATTCCCGGAAAACACGCGGTCGGCATAGAAGTTCCCAATGCCAAACGAAACATAGTTTCTTTCAGGGAAATTATCGAAGGCGAACTGCTAAAGGAAGGCAGGAAACCGGAAATCCCCATTGTTCTTGGAAAAGACATTACAGGCGAAGCCCAGACCATTGACCTTGCGGCAATGCCCCATCTGTTGATCGCTGGCGCAACAGGTTCGGGAAAATCCGTATGCATAAATTCCATGATCCTTTCCATCCTCTATCAAAAATCCCCTGCGGAGTGCAGGTTAATATTAATTGATCCCAAAATTGTGGAACTTAAACTGTATAACGACATTCCCCATCTTCTTACTCCTGTAATAACCGAACCCAAAAGGGCGTTCCAGGCCCTGCAGTACTGCATTTGTGAAATGGAACGGCGTTATGCCTGCCTTGATTCCATGAGCGTAAGGGATATACGGAGTTACAACAAACGCATAAGGGAACAAAACATTGCGGCGGAAGTCATGCCGTATATTATTGTTGTCATTGACGAATTTGCAGACCTTATGGCCACCACCGGAAAAGAACTTGAATCCACTGTGGCGCGCCTGGCGGCCATGAGCCGCGCAATCGGTATCCATCTGGTTCTGGCTACACAGCGGCCTTCCATTGATGTAATTACCGGACTCATCAAGGCGAACATTCCAAGCCGCATTGCGTTTATGGTTGCCGGCAGAATGAACAGCCAGATAATTATTGACAGCCCTGGAGCCGAGAAACTCCTGGGCAGGGGAGACATGCTTTATTCCGGGGCTGTCGATCCCTTCCCCATCCGCATGCAGGGCGCTTTTATCTCGGAAGAAGAAGTGGAACGGACCGTTGATTATGTCAAAACTCTTGGTGAACCTGATTATATTGATGACGAAATTTTCTTTGATGAAGAAGAAGACGAGGGCCCCTCGCTTTTTACCGAAGGCGATGACCCCTTATACGACAAGGCTCTGGAAATAGTCTGCCAGCAGGGCAAAGCCAGCGCCAGCTTTATCCAGCGCCGCCTTAAAATCGGCTATAACAGGGCTGCAAGGCTTGTGGAAGAAATGGAACACAACGGAGTCGTGGGCCCTGCCCAGGGGTCAAAGCCGAGGGAACTATTAAAGGTTTACAGCGCCTGATTTTGAATCAAAACGTATAGGTAAATATTGCGGCGACGCGGTAAAAAACCAGCCTTAGATTTCCGTTGTCATTATTTATTGGCAGGTCCTGATACCAGTATTCATCATTATTATCCAGATCGGAACTTCCATGATTGCGCCGCGTCCTCATCTGCGCGATCAAGGCGGCGCTGAAATTCGGCGTTATGCTGAAATTGAACATGGTAGAAAATGTCCATTTTGGAAGATCGCCGCCCCAATAATCTTTGCCGGGATATTCATATAAATTGTACTCTGCTTCCGCCATAAGACCGACAAAATCAAGCACCGGAGAAAGTGGCATTCTGTAACCCAGAACCGCACTTGAATACAATACCCAGCCGTTCATGTTTTCTGCATCATCGTTTTCCAAAACCCAGGAATCCCCTGAGACTGCGCTGGAATAAGCGGAAAACTTTAACTGGTTATAAACCCGGACAATTACATGATTCCAGTCTCCGGGTATTACTGCCGCCATGTCAAATTGCAGGGCCCCGCCTGCCCAGACGCTCCATTGAAAGCCGTCAAAGGGCTCGCCTGTAATTTCCGATTTGCGCGGACTGCCGGCCCAGGCGCCCACAGGCACATTGAAGCCAATGCCGTTTCCCAAAGGCATGTTCCAGCCGGAACCAATCCTGCCTCCAAGGTCAATTTCAAGAAACGCAGCCGGTGTCCAGATAATTTCTCCTATGCCTGCCACTGACACAGGCGATACTTCCGCGCTTATATCAGTCCTGATATTGTTCCCGCTGGTAAGGGGTCCGGAGCCCTGCAAAAAAGGAAAAACAAAACTCTGGGTAAGGCTTAGTTTGGCTTCGGGCCTTGTAGAAATCTGAAGTGAGAGTTCTGTGGACGAAGTAATCCCCTCGTCCGCGGCAAGAATCATGCAGGGGATAAAGATAAAAGCAAATACCAAAAATAAAACCGGTTTTTCAAAAAAAATTTTACGCATAAATTAATTTCCTTTTTTTACAGAACTGCCTCAAAACCCGCGCGTATAGCGTCCGCATTCATGCCGACAAACTTATGCTTGTCAGGCGGGAAGAATTTTTTAAGGATTCCTTCAATGTCATTGAGTTTGAGGGCCCCGGAAAGTTTTGCCATGGCGCCTAACGCAACCATGTTGGCAATGCGCGCGCCGCCTATTTTTTCGGCAATGGCTGTGGCTTCCATCCTGGTTATTTTAATGTCTTTGCGCTTTGGCTCTTCCTTTACCAGCGTTGAATTAATCAGCATAATGCCGGATTCTTTTACTATTCCTTCGCAGAGGGGAAGGGAATCCGTATTCATTACAAGCACCGAGTCCGGGGTGTTTACAAGCGGGCTTGCGATTTCTTCATCAGAAATAATTACCCCGGCCCTGGCAATGCCGCCGCGTTTTTCCGCGCCGTAAAAAGGAAAGAAGGTGACATTCATGCCTTCCTGCATTGCAAAATATACCCAGATTTGTCCAAGGGAGATAATGCCCTGGCCGCCGAATCCGGCAAAAAAACTTTTCTCTGTCATTACTCTGCTCCTTTTGCCGGATTCTTGATTTCGCCCAGAGGGAAAACCTTAATCATGTTTTTTTCAAGCCAGTCCGCGGATTGTTCCGGGTCCATGCCCCAGCCTGTCGGGCACTGGGAAAGGATTTCCACCATGGTAAAACCAATGCCCTTCATTTGAAGTTCAAAGGCCTTGCGTATATATTTTTTTGTCTTGCGGACATTTGCCGTATTATGTACAGCGCCCCTTGCTATATAGACGCTGCCCTCTAGCGTATTGAGGAGTTCCGCAACCCTAACCGGATATCCCATGCCCGCTTTGTCAGGATCGCGTCCCAAAGGCGAAGTCGTGGCTTTCTGGCCTATCAGTGTGGTGGGCGCCATCTGTCCGCCAGTCATGCCGTAGATTGCGTTGTTGACAAAGATCGTGGTGAATTTTTCGCCGCGGTTTGCCGCGTGAATCATTTCGGCAGTGCCTATGGCGGCCATGTCTCCGTCTCCCTGATAGCAGATAACAAGATGATCCGTAAGCACGCGCTTAATACCGGTTGCCGCCGCCGGTGTCCGGCCGTGGGCAGGCTGTACAGTATCCACGTCAAAATATAGATCCGCCCAGATTGAACAGCCCACCGGATTGGTAAGGACTGTTTTTTCGCGCAGGCCCATTTCGTCAATGATCTCTGTAATCAAGCGGTGAATGGTTCCGTGGCCGCATCCCCCGCAATACTTTGTAGGTACTTTATAAAGACTTTTCGGATGACCGTATAATAGTTTTTCGCTCATGCTATTTCCCCAGTATTTTTCTGATTTCTTCAAGGATTTCTTCCTCTTTGGGAATGACTCCTCCGCAATGACCCAATAGATGAACCGGCGCCTTGCCAAGTACGGCCAGCCTGACATCCTCAACCATCTGTCCAAGACTCATCTCCACCGTAAGAATGGGCTTTCCCCTTTCTGCAATTTTTGCAAGTTCATTATTGGGAAAGGGCCAAAGGGTTATGGGTCTGAAAAACCCGGCCTTAATGCCTTGTTTTTCCGCAAGTTTTCTGGCTTCCTGGCAGATGCGCGCGGAAGTACCATAGGCTGTTAGTATAATATCCGCGTCTTCACAGCCAATGGATTCAAAGCGGACTTCGGTCTTTTTAATTGTTTCGTAACGTTCAAACCTTACCTTGTTTTTTCTTTCAAGCTGTTCCGGAACAAGGTCAATCGAAGTAATATGCCTTGAATCGCGGACCTTACCGCCAGAATCCGCGGTCTTTGCCATATTACCCACGCACCAGGATCGTTTGGGAAGCTCGCCAATGGATTTTTCCGGCGGCAGTACGACGCCTTCCAGTAACTGACCCAGCATACCGTCAAGTAGAACAATGACAGGAATGCGGTACTGCTCCGCAAGATCGAAGGCCTGGTAGGTAAAATCCGCACATTCCTGAACACTTTTTGGCGCAAGGACCAGGCAAAAATAATCCCCATGGCCGCCGCCTTTTACGGTCTGGAAATAGTCGCCCTGGGCAGGGGCAATGGAACCAAGGCCGGGACCGCCGCGGGAAACATTTACAATAACGCAGGGCACGTCAGCGCCAGCCGCATAAGAGATGCCTTCCTGTTTAAGGCTTATGCCCGGGCTCGAAGAGCTTGTCATTGCCCTTGCCCCTGCGCAGGAAGCGCCGTAAACCATATTGATTGCCGCTACCTCGCTTTCGGCCTGGATAAAAACCCGGTCTTTGGCCAGCATGTGCAGGGACATGTAAGCGGGAATTTCGTTCTGCGGGGTTATGGGATAACCAAAATAGGCCATGCAGCCCGCCCGTATGGCCCCTTCGGAAATTGCCTCATTTCCTTTCATTAATACTTTTTCCATTTATACTCCTATCTACGTCGCGTTAGCGGCGAATTTAATGGAAGTCTCTGCGCAGCAGAGACAATACTCCTTTCTATGTCGCGTTAGCTTGGAGCTAATCGCCGGACCTTAGTCCACCCACGGACATCAGTCCGCGTATGGACTTTAGTCCACCAGCTCATAAACCTCGATACAAACATCGGGGCAAATTTCGTAACAATTCCCGCATGCAATACATTTGCCGTAAGCTGGATTCCCTTCGCTCACAGTTTTAGACGGATGAGTTCCCATTGTATTAAGTTCTGAGTCTATTTCCAATGCTTTTAAGGGGCAGGAGCGTATACACAGATAACAGCCCTTGCATTGCTCCCGGTTTATTTTAACTTTACCTTTTCTAGCCATGAATACCTCTTTTGCTTGAATATCATTTATGAATATATATAGTTTTATAAAAAAAGTGAAGTACGGCAGTAAAAACCATTGACCGCAGCATAATTCAGGTAATATAATAAAAAGAGAGGTTAATAATGAAATTAATTCAGCTTAAATATTTAGCCATTCCGGTAATTCTTTTACTGGCAGGCTGTATATCCGTACCCGTACCGGACCCAACGCCGGAAAAAAACACGCTTTTGGCAGGTAAAATTTTGGTTGATGTAAACACCACAGGTAGAGCCAGAGGCGTCAATGATTCCTACGATTTTGGCATAAGGGTATTTTTTCAAAATAATGATACCGGGCGGGAAACAGCTATCTCAACCCATACAGACGGATGGCTTATAACCAATGCCCTGCCCGCCGGCAATTATACAATTACACAATTAACGTTCACATCGACAGTAAGCAGAACAAAATGGACATTTACTCTGCACGGCCCTTACCATGTTACCATTGCAGAAGGAATGGTCAATAATATTGGTTCAATAGAGATTGAAGTTGGAAACGAGCGGTATTCATGGCGTTTTATTTCTCATGACTCAGTCAGAAACGAATTTGGGACTTTGTTTCCTGATTCCGAGTGGAATGCCTATGAATGGAGAAATGATAACGCGTTTGTCAGGACAGCGCAGCAGCCGGATAAAAATCCATGAGGCTTTTTCAAAACTTCAGTTTTTGAAAAGACTCACATAACTTGAAATAAAAGGAGTTAAAATATGTATACCAAGGCAAAAGGACCCGGGAGAATATCTGCATTTGTAATACTTTTTACAGTTATATTTTTATTTGCCGGAATTTTTATAAGCTGCGGGTCCGGAGATCCGCCTGAATACGTAACCTTTTATTTCAGCGGCCTGGACGCAAACGACATTTATCTGGTCAAAGTAAATAAATCCACCGATCTTGTGCGGGCAGGCCATACCGGAGCTTCGCGTAACGCATACCCTGATGATCAATATAACTTTTATCTGCCGGAGAGAACATTTATTACAATGAACCATCCGGCTGCAACGCATTTCAATGCCAATCCTCCTCCCTTAAGGGAAGAACCGTCCAGGACATCCCCTTCTGTTTTTTATGCGTCCAGTATCGGCGACAAGAAAGAATTTTGGATAGAAACATCAATGGACAGCGGCAGATTTACAAAAAGAGAGGCAACTCTTTTGGCAGCCGGGACCCACAGCAATATTTGGGTAATGGATAACCTTATTACTCCCTCTCAGGCATCTGCCATGGCCGCAAAATTTGATATAATATATCCTTTGGCCACAAATATTCTGGGTAATGAATATGGCAAAGACCCGAGCCAGGAACTTAATGGAAGAGACGGCGATCCTAAAATACAGATACTGGTTTACAATATCGGCGGATATGTTGCCGGGTTTTTCTGGGGGAAAGATTATTATACGCAGCAAGAACTGGAATTTCACGGCGCCGGAAATTTAAGGACAAACAATGCGGAAATTTTTTATATAGATGCAAGGCATGTTCAAGAACATCCCTTTTTTATTTATTCAACCCTGGCTCACGAATTGCAGCACATGATTCATTTTAATCAGAAAACAATAAAACGTGATCTGAATTCCCCTACCTGGTATAATGAAATGCTTTCCCTCATGACAGAAGATGTAATTGCGCCTTTTATTTTTGATTCGCCATTGCATGAGGATCATCCGCTTCAGGTGCGTATGCCCTGGTTTCTTACCACATATAATTTGGTTGGCATAACAGAATGGAACACAAGCAGCGGTAATCATATCAACGCTTCTTACGAAAAAGCATTCGCCTTTGGAGCTTATCTTATGCGGAATTACGGCGGGGTTGTGCTTCTGCAAAACATACTTGCAAATGAATTTGTGGATGTTCAGTCTTTATCAAATGCTCTTCTGGGAACTACGCATGCACATACCGGAATAACTTTTGATCAGGCGTTTTATAATTTTGCCCAGGCCATGATCAATTCTGACATACCGGTCCCTGATGATAACCGCCTGTCCTTTAACAGAACCAGCACAACTGCAATTAACGGCACAACATATACTTTAAGCAGCATTGATATCTGGAACATGGAGCGCCAGGGCGGACATGGCCCTTTTATTTTTGATGTAGTTCCAACGAATATGGCTCCACATTCAATAATTATTCAGCAAAAAAGCGCATGGAGAAAAATATCCGGGGATTTTTCCATTTCTCTGGATAAACCGCGTAATGAAAATATAGAACTAGTACCGCTTTACAGGTAAAATAAAAGTCATGAAAACTGTTTTTATTGCTTTATTTTTATTTTTTTCGGTATTCAGCATATTCTCTTTTGGGAGAAAGGAAACGAGTCATCCATTGGATGGTAGTTTCAGTTCCGAAAACCAGATCGCAGGAAATACAACCAATATAAGAGGAAGAGTGCAAATATTCGGGAGCGAACCGCATACCTTTGTAGGTATAGTCGATCAAAATGGCTCTGAATATTCGATATATCCCCAGTCTCAGGAACAGGTATTAAGAACTCTGCAGGGATATTTGGTTGATTTTACAGTTATGCTTTTGGATGAAGCCCAAGGTTACGGAAGTTTATTTTTAAGAGGCGGAACCGTAACCGTGATTAGCTGGAAGGTTATCGAGTAAGGCGTTTATCTTTGCCTTATGCTGTAAAATTCCAGATTTCTGTCCAGAAAATCCGTAAAAGCAAGAAATCGTCCGTCCGGTGATATCGCAAGGCCTGTGGGCTGATTGCGGCCCCAGATTCTTTCCCTAAGCGATAAATCATCTGCATCAAGCATATATACGGCGCCAAAATCAGGGCCGGGTATGGTGTAGTCCGCCGGGTTATTCCTGCCGCGGGAAGACGCATAAATATACCGGCCGTCAGGTGAAATGGTGATGGTGTTGATGTTCGGGCCTATGCGCCTGGATACAAGTAGCGCGCCTGTTGCAGCGTTGAGTATGTTTACTGTCCCCCGGAACATATCTGACACATAGAGCCTTCCATCGCGGTAAATGACATGGCGCGCGGCGCCCTGGCCCTCGTAAAAACGAAAGCGCGAAACCACCCTGTTTTGCGTCATGTCAACCACGGCTACCAGAGGCTCGTCGTAGATGGCGGTATACAGGAGACTTGAGTCAGGCGAAAATGCCATGCCCCGCGGGGTCCCTCCAACCGGAATACGGCGCAGGAGTGTTTTTGTATCCGAATCAAAAACGCTCAAATCCATGCTTGTCCAGTTGGATACAACAGTCAGGCGCCCGTCGGGGCTTTGGACTATGACCTTGGGGAAAACGCCGCCTGTTGCCATGGACATTTTGTACTCAAGGGTATCAAGGTCAAATATATGAACCTTGTTTTCTTCCATGTTTGAAATCCAAAGTTCGCGCCGTCTTGCATCGCATAAGGCTTCCACAAAACCAGAGGCGTCGCTGCCTGGCACAATAAGCCGCCTTTCATATACCAGAGCGCCGCCTGTAAGCCGGTACACATCAATTCCATGCTGGCCCAGCAATGGTATAAAAAGCCTTTGCCCTTCCGGAGAAAAATATACGCTCTTTGGCTGAACCCCGGTTGGGAATTCGCCTCTAAGCTCATGTATGCCGTTTTCATTTTCGAGTTTAATGTTTACAAGACCGTCTCTTACAGTAAGCTGGCTGCTTTGATATTCCTGGCTCCGGTAACCGGCAGCGCTGAACCGCAGCATTCCGGCTGCGTTTATCCGGTAATTGCGCAGGCCGTCCGCAGAAGATACCGGTCTTATTAATTCGCCGTCAAGATAAACATTAAGGTTATCCGGAGCGGATTTGAGCGTAAATGATGTTTGAGCCTGCAGTGAAACAACTGCAAGGAATAAAACCCCGGCAAAAAAGCCAGCCGCAAAACGGCACGAATATCGCATAATTTATAATTTCATGTAATCTTTATTGTGTCAATATTTTCGCAAAAACATGTATTTTGCTATTGAAAATGGCTGTTTGGTGGGGGGTTTGGGGGTGTTGCGTTTTTTAAGCGGCAGGCAGTATAGTAATAGACAGAGGAAATCATGGATATTGCAAAAGAAGTATTATTATTTATTGAGAGGTGATTAAATGAATTACGACAATTTAGATTTTGACAGTATTTTACAAGAAGTATATAAGGCAGAAGATGAAGGGAGAACCCGCCCTGCGACTAAACAGGAATCTATGAGAGTCCGCCTTGCAGCTCTTAGCGCAATCGTCCGCAATATGCAGGAAATTGTTGATAAAGACCACGAACTTGTCAGTGCCCATAACGCCCACGCACAAGTATAATCCTTTATATCTCCTGGGGCATGGTCCGGCTTTACTTTTTTACAGCTTTTTTTCCGGCTCTTTCGCAGCCTGTCTTGGAATTGGTCTGGCTATGGTACTTTATGCAAGCCT
>Ga0099364_10007309_pt1 | contig 15810 bp, 11 predicted proteins | sample TergutTh196P3_FD_73070 | JGI IMG/M metagenome (GOLD analysis project Ga0099364, IMG submission 73070) | Microcerotermes parvus P3 segment gut microbial communities from Pointe-Noire, Republic of the Congo - Th196 P3 | ecosystem: Host-associated > Arthropoda: Insects > Digestive system > Gut ...
GATACGGGCCGAGTGGGACAGGTTTGTAGAGGCTTATGAGAGGACGATGCCTCTTTATGAGGAGATGGTGCCGGTGTTTTCGGCTTGGCATCAGTATATGACGAATCAGAACGCATTGCCCTCATCAATACGGGATATTGTGGCCGATGATTATACGCGAGCGGCGCGGCCTTTGGTGGATAGCGGCCATGAGGTTTTGAGGAAGTATGGGGAGCAGTGGGCGGAGCTTTCGACTAAGCGTTGGGAGGCTTGGGTGGCCTTTGATAATGCGAGCATTCGGGACTCGAACTATAGTGCGCTTAGAGATGCGTACAATGCGGCGGACAGGGCGAGGGCGGATTTCATTCGAGCCAATAGGCCAGATATGAATACGACTACGGACACGCTTGGGTCGAATCTCAGGGATAGCGAGTTTAATTTGGGCAGGTTTATTAATGATGCAATGAGTACGGCGTATGGCAGATACCTGGAGAATGAGTTTTTGAGGTAAGGTAATGGGTCAGCTTGATAATATGCAAGGAGAATTGGAAGAAAGGCCTTCGCTAGAGGAACAGCTAGCGAAGGCTCCGGTTCCTTTGGAGCCTTTGGGAACGGCAGGGAATGAGGGGATGGCACAGCCATCCTCGGTGGTGCCTCAGCAGGTGGAGCAGGCGGCAGTACAACAATCGGCGGGGCAATTAGGGCAAGGTCAAGCGATGATGCAACCACAACAACAGCAGGCACAGCCGACAGGGAAGAACACAGTAGAGAAGCCAAAGAAGAAAAAGAAATGGATTGGTAAAATTATATTGATCTTGCTCCTAGGCGGGATCTTGTTTTTGGTTACTAAGATTTGGGTGATTCCGTATTTTGAACAAAGAGCTTTTGAGCGAGACCAGGCACAGCATGAGCGATTTATGATGCCGACGGCTTTCGATTTGATAAAAGAGGACTTCCAGGACGGGAAGATAAGCGCGGATGAATACGTGAGACAATTAACATTTGCGACCTTTAGTGTGGGAGAATTGGATGCGCGGTATGTGAATGATTCGTTGGCGCCAGAACCGACGTTAGATATTATAGAAATAGCTGAAGAATTTGAAGGCCGATTGAGTGACGAGACGATAGAGTTGTTGGCTGATATTTATTTTCCCCAAATATCATTTGAAGACGGAGATGGGGGTACGGCGGGAGTTTTGGACAAAACTTGGCTAACGCAGAACGTCAGCGCCGCTGAAAATACGATTGTAAAAAACCTGAATAAAGTTGTGTTGTCGGAGAGCAGGAAGTTTATAGTTTTCTACACGGATGCGGGAGATGATAGAATCAGCGATTCGGTTGCCCAGAGAACAGCCGATCAGCTAGACAAGAACATGGAGAGCATGAGGACGCAGTTTGGTTTGGAGTTTGGGTGGCGGGGGAATTATATTGGAGAGGGAGATTCGTATAGGCACCAGAGGAGATTGGTGGCGAGAACGCTTGGGGTTAGCGAGTCGGAAGCGGAGAATATAATAGACAACGCGATGCCAATTTATATTATGAATCCGAGAGGCGAGAATGGTTCGGGTATGGCGTATCATACGAGTATATCCGATTTGGGTTGGTTTATGCAGCAATTGAAAAAGGTGTTTTCGAGGAGCCCAGGGCGTGTTCCTATTTACCCGCATATTGTTATACGTCCGCAGTTTATGGACGAAACTATGCTGCTTGATTTCATTGTGGCGCATGAATTGGCGCATAATTATCAGCTTAATTATTGTAGAGATAATGGGATATCGTCAGGGCCAGGATGTCCGTCGGATTTATTTACAAGCGAGACTTGGGCAAATTATGTGGCGGCGGAGATTACGGAGGTGACGTTACCGAGGCGTTTCCTTGGGATATTTGGCGGGGATATGGAGGAGGGTGGATTTTTCTCGAACCGTTGGGCGACTAGTTATACCGTAAGGAGCAAAGAATATTTAGCCGACGCGAGGTTTAGGGGATATGCGAACTTTGCTTGGGCGAAGGCTTACGTAGACAATGTTCCGAATGGGAAAGATTATTTTTTGCAAGCGCTCAGGTTTAGTACACACGACGAAGCATTGAGTTTTATGTACGACAAAGCCGGGAGTAATTGGAGAAACGTTATGTTGGATTTAGCAGAGAAGAACGTGACGAACGAGTGGGGAAACGATGCGTATAATTCGTTTTATTTGCCGCCGCCGAGAGGCGAGTTGTGTACGGATTCATGTATCGTCAATGGGTCGGCGCCGAAAACCGCGATACATTATTATTACCTGAATATTTCGGACTTTAATACGAACTATGAATTTAAAGTGAGCATTTCAGCATTGAGCAGTATGGGGGTGGTGTTGATTGGCGGGAAAGGCGAAAATTATACGACTATCACGAGAGGGTTTGGAGACTTGGAGTTTGATCCACATGATTATAGCGACTATGATGAGTTGATTATAGGGTTGGCGAACACCGGGTTTGACGCAGGAGAAGGGCCTTTCTTCCCGTATTGGATTAGGGTGGAGAATGAAGATTTGACGGAGTTGATCGGAGAGGCGGAGCTTGGCGGTGAGTTTTTGTGGATGGACGGAAATTGTATTACGATTGATGTTCGCGGAACGGCGGATATGGCAAGGCAATTATTTATGATTTCGCAGGGGGTTGATGTGCGGGATGGTAGCGAGTTTGGTGATGCTTTGCAGAATATCGTGGATGGGATCGGGGAGTTGTTTGGCGACGTAGCGGAAGGATTTAGCATAGCTTCGCGAGATGTTCGGCGAGTTAGGGTTTGTGTGTTGCCGATTGCTAGCGACGTATCGAACGATGAATTGCACAGGAGGTTGCCGAGTATGTTGGGGATTAGAGGAATAAGGATGACGCTTTTTGACAGTGCTATGGACGGGGTGCAGATTCAGGTGGTTGGCGGGATAACATTGAATGGCTTTGGGCAATATTACTCGCTAATAACAGAGCCGAGTGGAGAGAGGGTGTTGTTTAGTATGGATGTGGAATATACGGAGCATCTGATGCGGCAGGTTGTAAGAAGAAGATTTTGATGAAATTGCTTGACTTTTCATTTAAGGCGGCCAACGTAGCTTGAAAATTGTGATTTCCAAGCTACTCCTAAAGGGCCTTTGGCGCTAGCGTTTCGGCGGCTTAGCTAAGCTTTTCATGGAGCCTTTTAAGGGGTCTAACGGCGCTTCGCTAAGCTCTCATGGGGTCTTTACTAAAGGGCCTAACGGCGCTTACGTGGAGTGTGATTTCCAAGTTGCTACTAAAGGGCCTAACGGCGCTTACGTGGAGTGTGATTTCCAAGTTGCTACTAAAGGGCCTACGCTTACGCTTCGGCGGCTTCGCTTGACAAATTTGACAAAGTGTGCTATACTGTAGTATAATGGGGGTAATATACCCGTGGGGTTTTGTGGAGAAAAGTCCTGTTAGCGCTTGCAATTTGGAATGATTTGGGTTATTCTTAATATATATGTCAAACTATAAGGTTCCGCAAGACGTTGAGGCGGATGATAAGGTTTTAGGACCGCTGTCATTTCGGCAATTTCTATACCTTGGGATTGTGGCGGCGTGTATCGGAATTTCGATTCCATTAGCGAATATTGCTTTGCCGCTTGGGTTGATACTTTTGCCGGTGATTTTGCTGTTTGGAGCTTTGGCGTTGCCGCTACGAAAAGATCAGCCGATGGAGACGTATTTGGCGGCGTTGATTCAGTTTATTTTGAAGCCGCACAAACGAATTTGGGATCAGGAGATCGAGGAGGCGACGTTGATTATTGATGCGACGAAGCAGGAGGGTGTGGCGAGAACGAAGAATATGAGCGCGATTGAGGCGAAGCAGCGGCTGAGCTATCTTTCGGCACTGGTGGATACGCCGAATATCAATAATTTTCGAGATGATTTTTATGCCGAGGCGATCTATGCGACGGATATTTTGGATCCGAATGCGTCTTATATACGACTCGAGAGCAAGCTTTCAAACGTTGATCGCGAGCAGAAAGAGTTGGCTATTGCGAAAATGAAGAGGTTCCTGAGCAATAATAGGCCGCCGGAAGCAGCTACGCCAGCACCGAGGGTAAGCGGTAGGATAATTAACCCGACGGGTGATGTTTCTAACGCTTCGCTCACTGCGTCGGACTATCATGATAGTGATTTGCCGATTTCGGTTATTGAGCAAAGATTAAATCAAAAGCAGGGGGAATATGGACAACAATAGACAATCTACACCTACGGGTCAACCAGCGGCAGGGCAAGCTAGTCCAGCTCAAAATACGCAAACGATGCCACAACCAGTGCCAGCGGCGCCGACTTTTGCAGTTCCAGCGCCTGCTCCTATGCCCGCTCCTGTTCCGCAACCGGTAGCGCCGCAGATTCCTGTTAGTCCGCAAGTAGCGCCTAGCCAGCCGCAACCCGTTCAGGCGCCAGTGCTAGATCTCCCGACCATGCCGCCAACTATGCCTATTCCTGCACCAGCTCCCGTGGCGGCGCCAGCAATGAATCCTCTTCAGACATCAATGCCGGAGCAACAAGCGCCAGTGCCACAACCTCAACCAGTAGTACCACAACCAACACTAATTTCTCAACCAGCTACGCCACAAAAGGCTGAGCAAGAAGGTAAAGAGGGAAAGGCTTCTTGGGCACCAAGGTCGATTTTTGACCAATTCAAAAATTCGGCCAAGAGTCAGGATACTAAGAAAAATATTGCGACTAATCCGTTTTATAGCGGAAATGCGCCGGCGAAGAATAAGTTGGTGCAAGATTTGGATGCGGAATTGGAGTCAGCGAAGGTGAATGAGGATGCGAAATGGCAAATGCAACAACAGCCAGCACCAGCGCCACAGCCAGTAGTAAATACGACTCAGCAGATCATGCCGACGCCGACCCAAGCGAGGCCAACGAATGAGCAAATTGTTTCAAGCCAACAGGATACTGGGTTTGCGCCAGCGCAGATTGCTGCGCCGAGGAAGACTATAAAGCGGACTAAGGTTAGTACGACGCAGAACTCTCTACAGATTGCAGAGGTTCGCGATAATATGTTGATCATGAAAGATGGAAGCTTTCGCGCGGTGATTGCGTGTAAGGCGATTAACTTTGACTTGATGAATAGCGAGGAAAGGGAGGCGATTGAGTATTCGTATCAGAATTTCCTAAACTCGCTGAACTTTGATGTGCAGATTTTGGTGCGAAGTCAGAAGATTGATATTGCACCGTATCTCGATAAGCTTGTGAATCTGAGGCGGAATGAGGAGAATATGCTTCTTGGGGTGCTTATGGATGACTATATTGCCTTTATCGATGCGCTTAGTCGAGAGGCGAATATTATGAGCAAGTCGTTTTTCGTGGTGGTGAATTATTATCCAATCGATACGAATGTGAATGTGAAAGATCAGGGGAAGAATTTCTTCAAGAGGCTTTTCTCGATCAATAACCAGTCGGTGTTTAAGATTGATCAGCGAACATATAATGAAGGTATGAGCAAGATTAGCGATAGGTGCGACGCGGTGCTTTCGGGGCTTTATCAGACGGGGATTCAGTGCACGAGGCTGAAGACCAAGGAGTTGGCGGCGCTGTTTTATGATTTTTATAACCCGGATATTTCGATTCGTGAGCCGCTAGGTAACTTCGCCGACACGACAACACTTTATACAGGAAAGGGGAAATAAATAGATGGCTAAGAAGTCAAAAGAAGCGCCAACAGTAGAAGAGCAGAATATGCTGGATCAGGGGATGGTTTCCTTGCAGGACTTGATTGCGCCAAGCTCGATGGAAATAAAGAGCAACTACTTTATGATGGGAACCAAATATGGGCGAACGCTTTATGTTTATGGATACCCTAGGTCGCTCTATACCGGATGGATGAGCGCGATTATCAATCTTGATGAAGTTTTGGATATTTCGATGTTTGTTTATCCTGTGGGGAGTGATGTGGTTCTTAAAAATTTGCGGAAGAAGGTGGCGCAACTTGAGGCTTCGTATCAGGTGAATGCAGAGAAGGGTAAGGTGCGTGATCCGGAGATTGAGGCGGCGATTGGCGATGCGGAGGAACTTCGAGATCAGCTTCAGGTTGGAGCGGAGAGGTTTTTCCGATTTGGGCTTTATATTACGTTTTATGGATCGGGGCTAGAAGAGTTGGAGTTTATTCAGCACAAGATCGAGACGATCCTCGGGCAGCAGATGATATTCTCGAAGGTGGCGAGCGCACAGCAGGAGCAGGGAATTAACGCGACGGCGCCGCAGATGCTTGATGCGCTGGAAATCCGACACAACATGAGCACGGGTGCGATTTCGACTTCGTTTCCTTTTACTAGTGCGGACTTGACGCAGGAGAATGGGATTCTTTATGGCGTGAACATGCACAATAATGGCCTCGTGATCTTTGATAGGTTTACTTTGGAGAATGCCAATATGTGTGTGTTTGCGAAGTCGGGTGCCGGTAAGTCGTTCACGGTGAAGCTGGAGGCGCTCAGGAGTATGATGATGGGTACGGATATTATTATCATTGACCCGGAAAATGAGTATGAGAAGCTGAGCGATGCGGTGGATGGGGCGTATATTCGACTTTCGCTTAATTCTTCGGTTCGTATAAATCCGTTTGATTTGCCGCAAGTGTTTGATTCTGAAGATGCGGGTGATGCACTTAGAACGAATATTATTACGTTGCATGGACTATTTCGACTGATGATTGGCGGAACGCAGCTTGGGCCGAACGGCGTGGCGATTCCAGCGCTTTCACCTGTTGAGGAGGCTGATCTTGACCAGGCGCTTATTGACACTTACGCAAGAGCGGGAATTACGAATGATCCATTAACGCACCGATCGACACCTCCGACAATGCTTCATCTCTATGATACATTGGCGCACATGGGTGGAAGTGGACCGAGCTTGGCGCAGAGGCTCAAGAAATATACGCTGGGGACGTTTGCGGGTATTTTCTCACAGCAGAGCAATATTGATATAAATAATCAGATGGTGGTTTTCAATACGCGCGACCTGGAGGATGCGCTTAGGCCGGTGGCTATGTATATTATTTTGAATCATGTTTGGAATATTGTGCGGGCAGAGCAGAAGAAACGAATATTAATTATTGATGAGGCGTGGCAGTTGATGCAACATGAGGACAGCGCAAATTTTATCTATTCTCTAGCAAAAAGAGCGAGAAAATACCATCTTGGGCTTACGACGGTTACGCAGGATGTGGAAGACTTTATGAGTAGCAAGATGGGAAGGGCGATTGTGGCCAACTCGTCGATTCAGTTCTTGCTTAAGCAGTCGCCGAGTGCGGTGGATATTTTGAGTAATGTGTTTAAGCTGACGGACGAAGAGAGAAAGCGACTTTCAAACTTCCCGATTGGGCAGGGGTTATTCTTCGCCGGGCAAAATCATGTGCATATTCAAGTGATCGCTAGTGGTACGGAAGAGATGCTGGTAACTACGACGCCGGGAACAAATCGAAGACAGATGGAGCAGAGGAATTAATAGGTAAGTAGAATACTGTTTAAAAACCCACCTTTCGGGGTGGGTTTTTACTGGGTGGAGTTTTCCACACTATGCTTGAAAATGTGTGGAAAATGTGCTATATTTGGGGTATCATGGCATACGCAGGTGCTTTAAATCCATGGGATTTAAGAGATTGGGAAGAGAGTGAAGCCGCTCGAAGCTGGAATAGCGGAGCGGGGGATACTGCATCTAGCGCCAGGCAAGCAGAGAGCGAGATTCCGCATAGTATTTCCAAAAGGGGGAGTGGCGGAGGATTAAAGAATTTCTTTACTGGTAAAATCACTAAGAAGCGCGCGATAGTTGGCGGAGGGATAGCCGGGCTTCTCGTTACGGCAGTTATAGGCGGAGGAGCGATGATGTCTTTGCAATGGGAACATATGCTCAGGAATTTCGACAGGAATGTGTCGAGTTTTTCAAACCAGTCTTTCGCAAGAAGGACTTTGATGGCTTGGAATAAGAAGTTTTATGATAATGGGGTGCAATCTACGCCCACCAAAATACAAGAACGTATCTTTGGAATTAGCGAGAGAAGGGTGGACTTATATCGCCGCAACGGGTTTGAGTTGATTTGCGGAGGCAGGCCTTGCACTTCGGCGGACGCTATAAATGGTAAGATTCATGGCGCGAGGATATTCGACCAAGTCTCGAGCGCTACATATGATCATGCGAGGCAGATACCGATTGGCGAGGCGAGTAGGAGACTTGGCTCTGTATATCAAGGGAGGATGAGTAGATTTTTTACGACAAAATATAATAATGCGGTGACTAAGTTTTTTGGAACGAGGTTTGGAAGAACTATTCGAACTGGGATAAATAAAATAAATCCAAACAGAAAACTACAGCAATGGGAGATAGATAATATTATTAGAGATTATACAGCAGGACAGACAAATACAAGTTCTATACAAGGTGCGATTGAAAATGCTTTAAGCGATGACAGAAGCGCACAAGCTGAGTTTAATAGTCAGGTAGATCACGCGAGAAATAGAGCAAGAAGTGGGGCGGGCGATGGCGTGGTTGACCAAGGGGCGAGAAGAAATGCAGGAAATATAGCGAAGACATTAACTCAATCTCAGCGTCAAGCGATAGCAAGAGCGTTAAACGTAACAGGTCTTCTTATAACGATAGCTCAACTTGCTACTAATCTAAATTGCGCTGTTTATAACGCTCTTGCCAGCCTTGTTGATGACCAGAATTTTAATAAAACTCCACAAAGAGCATCTCTCGCATTAAGTAATGCGGCAGCTCTTGAGCAGGTAAAAATGGGGAATGGAGAGCCGGAGGTCTTGGAGAGTATTATGGGAGATATAAATGCTCAGTCAAGTTATAGTTATCAATATTGGAACCCTGCTACCAATACGGAAGAAAGCCGAATTGTTACGAAAACCGGCCCAGAGTCAGATGCATGGAAATACTACGTAGAAGGAAAGACCCCGTCGGAACTTTCGCTACCTATGGCAGTGAATTTGAATTGGTACACTGTGCAAAGTATGATGCAAGCGCTTACGCCAAGCTTACCGGGATTTGTTGGCCTTTGGCTAAATCATTCGACGAGCTCGAAAAATATAACTTTTTGCAGGATTATGTCAAATAAATGGTTGAATATAGGAATTACGGTTGTGGGTGTTGGCTTGTCAATTGTGGGGTTCTTCCTTTCAGGAGGTTTTTCAGGACTCGTACAAGCTGGCGCACCAGCGGTGTTAAAAGTTATTGGAGCCTCTTTGCTTATTGCAGGTGCAGTACTTACTCTTAATTTAGCTTTTGAGCATTTCGCCGATGTTATGGTGCAGAGCGCGATCGGGAACGTCTTCGATAGCGGTAAGGCTGGGCCATGGAGAGTAGCGTCGTTCTTCTCAGGGCTGGCGTACAATGAGATGATACAAGGCCAGCAAAGCTCTCTGCTCACTGCATCACCCAACGCGATGCGGGTTGCATACGCGGAGAATCAGGCTTATCTCGCTGATCTGGCAAAGGAGCAGAGGGAGAAATTTAGTCCGTTTGATGCGTCATCAACATATACGTTTATAGGCACATTCCTGTCGAGTATCTTACCCCAGTCGACGGCATTGTCGTCTCCATCGGGATTCTTAGGGGGTATTGGCAGGCTGTTTGGCAGCGCTTTTGGGGCACTGGTTCCAAGCGTGAGCGCGGCGGATGAGTATGTGGCTTTTGAAAGAAGAATCACGAATAGTTGGTGCGCGAATCAAAATATAAATATTATGGAGGGTGACGACAATAGGGCAGAAGATGATTTTGATTTTAGTTTTGAGGAACCAAATATGAACATAGCAGTGGATATATCTTGCACTCCGTTTAGAACGACGAATGCCAATCATAGCTCTCCAGATGTTTTAAGATATTTGATCGATAGGGCAGAGGTTGAAATGGTTAGGTTACCGCAGTTCGACGGCACTACGCGGTTCACGCCGATGATTCATAGACAGAGGTTTGTGGGTGTTGCGACCGTGGTAGGTCACGACTCTTTAGGTAGGCCTATTTATAACTGTCTTGGTAATCCAATGTATTCTGTGAAATACGATGACGACGATGAGGATGAGCCGGAATCCTTCGAGACGCACGAATTTATAAATGATGGGGGAATTAATATTGGGGACGAAAGCTCTGTAGAAACAATGTCTAGGTGTTTTGAGAAACTGACCGGAATATATGAGTTCCAAAAGAATTATGGCGGCAACCGCTCGACGGACGGAAGGGTTACTCGAATTGGGGAGAAAACCCTACCTGAGGCTAATTTGAGAGTTATACCAGAACATGTTTTAGCGAGCCTTGGGAGTGGTATCACTCAGGACGAGAGGAATTTATGCCGAAGAAATAATAGTGATAACGTGGCCACGCCAGTTTTGGTTGAACGAAGGGATAGCGAGGGAAATATTATGTATGATGAGGTTTATGATGAAAATGGGCAGCTGATTAGTAGGCAGATAATTTATGACCTTGTTCCGGCTGCATGTGCGGGCTCAAATAATTTTGCCTCAGGCTTTGAGTATATTATTATTCGCCCAGATATGGGTCGAGGGAGGTCTTACTCGTGGGATAGTTTTAATGATTATCAGATGAAGGGATATATAGGTGTAGATCAAAACACGGAGGGTGTTGGGCATGGAGAGCGGACAAAAGAAACTAAGGGGTTCTACTCTCTGTTCTTTATTGATTATGAGATAGAGGAGAGTTTGAACGGCGGACTGATTTACGGAGAGGTTGTTCGATCACAATGAAAAGAGCTATAGCTTTCATAGTGGTGCTCGGTCTAGTAATTGGATTGACTGCAAATACGGCTATGGCGATGTCGGAAGCACAGTTTAGGAGAACTAACCACTATGACATACGATGGTATCAGGTAGACACAGGGCAAAGCGCTCCAGATGGTAGCTCGGGTGGCGGTATATGCATCCCCACGGGTGGGGATGGGGCGAGTCCGGGTGGAGAGATAACATTACCCGAGGTACTGGAAAGAAAATTAGGGGGTGGAAGAAGTAGGGAGAACTTTTTCTTAATCTACAACTACTTAACCAACATAGCGTCATTCACAGGGAATGGTGGTCGGCCGCTTAATCCATTGCAAGCGGCGGCGATGATGGGGAATTTGATACAGGAGTCGGGATTAAATCCGGAATTGGTTAATTCAAGTAGTGGGGCCTCCGGGTTGGTGCAATGGATGGATGGCCGTTTGGCTACTTTGAACGCAAAACCGGGAGGGTGGAGAGATATAAATAATCAGCTGGAGTTTTTGGTGGAAGAGCTGAATGGTGGCGATTCTATATGGTGGAGTAGGGGGGCTAATTTTTGGAACTTGGACTATATACCTTTTACGGGTAGTATAAATTATGGCGCGGATCCTTTTTGGAATCAGGATTTGCCGCAGAATATAGAAGAGGCTATATATCTAATAGTAAGGCATTATGCGAGGGCCTTGGTTGGTACGCGTAGTGGTGGTGCGTGGACGGCTACGCCTAATGATTGGAACGGCAACAATGATGAAGCTAAGAGAAATCTACAAGGTTGGCCGCTACCTTTGGTGTACGCTGTAGCTACGCTCCAAACTATGTCTGACGTGAACTTGGCTATAGACTGCGAAGATGACTTTTGGGATCCAGATATTGCTGTTGATGGAATGATTTTTCCAATGGGTGGGGCGACAAAAAGTAACCTACTTACGACTCCGAATATTCAAGCCGCGGGTTGGACTGGGTATAGCGCGTTGTCGCAACCGCCGGGCTTTGGGCATCATGATCGCAATGGGGTTTACCAGGGCGGGCAGGCGGCGGTAGACTTAGGGCTTCTAATGTTTAACCAAAAAACCCAGAACGATCAGTTTTGTCGAGATCATGGTATGGATGTGTTATATTGTTACTCTATCGGGGCGCCGGTTGTGGCGATTAGTGATGGTTATATAATTCGTTATAATACTTACTCTAATGGAACGCCGGCCGATTGGGTTAGTAGGTGTGGACAATTGACATTTTCGACAACGTTGAATGGGCAACCTGTGACGTATTGGATTGGGCATATATGGTGGGAGGGCGACACGTATGTGGCAAGCACCGATAATTTGATCAGGGCTGGGCAAAAGATAGGCACTGTCGGGCCGCCGCAATGTGCACAGGGAACACAAGCTCACTTGCACCAAGATATTACACCAAGGCAGGCTTTCAATACTATTATTAGAAGCTTATATGAGGCGTTGCCGGATTAGGGGGTAAAAAATGGACAAGAAAAAAGATGAAGCAATAAAACAGAACACAGTAAACCAGTATGGGCGAAAGAAGTTGGAGCAACTTCAGAAAATATCCATTATATTCATTATGGTGGCGGTTTTGATACTTATAGGGTTTGGTATATATGGGCAATATAGGGAAAATAGCCACCCGAGATGGGAAATGGAAAGGCAGTTGTCGGTGGGGTTCGAGGGGATATGGGTGGTGGATATGTTTGTGCCGAGGAGGATTAGCACGGAGGTTTATAGGCGGGTTGAGGAGTTTGTTTTGACTGAAGAGGAGAGGGCGACTGCTCCGCACGAGAATATTCACGCCGATGGGGTGAGCAATCCAGAGACATATTGGACGGCGCGGATAGTTAATTTCCGCTCTCCTGACAATCTTGACGAGAGTGCGACGGAAATAGAGTATGAGTTTTCGGTATATATGTCTGACGGGCGAGTGTATAGTGTATGGTTTAAGACGGACAGGGAGCGAGCTAGGGTGCTTGGGTTTAGGATTACGCCGGCGTAATTAGTGCGGCGCTTGACTGGCGCTTGACTTTTTAGGTAAAGTGTGCTATCCCGGCTTCGCCGGCATTGCACGGCCTTGCTTCAAAAGTGCAAGAGAAATCAAGCTTTCTCTTGACTTTTTCGCTGCGTTGTGCTATAATAGGGGTAATTATAATGGGGGTGTTGTCTTTTTTGAGAAATTAAAGTGTAAAATCTGACGATAAGCCTTGCGGGGGATGGGTGGCGGTTATGAAGATTTGGTTGTTTTTGAAGTTGCTTAGTAGGGTTTTTTGGCGGGTTTCGTCAAGTTCGGAGAAGACGTCGTCAAGAAGGATGATTGGGGAGGAGCCGAAAACTTCCTCGACTATTTCGGCCTCGATGAACTTCAGGGCAAGAACCAGTGTGCGGACTTCACCGCGCGAGGCGACATTAGTGGCTTTTTCTCCATTGAAATAGAAGACCATGTCGTCGTGCTGGGAGCCGAAAGTTGTGCGGCCAGCAGCTCTGTCGATAGGGTATTTGTTTATGAGTTCGTTTTGCCACCAGCCCTCGGTCTGTTCTAAGACTTCTGTGGTGAACTTAACTTCAATATTGTCATTTCCATTGGCGATTTTTTGGTAGACGGAAGTGATTCTCTCATTGATACTGGCAATGATTTTCTCGCGATGCGCCACAATCTCCAGGCCGTATCGGACAAGGAGCTTATCCCAAGTCAGGAGTTCGTCGCGCACGGGCGGACGCTCCGCCTTGAGTAGTGTGTTGCGCTGGGTGATGGCGCGCCTATAGCGCGAGGAGGCGTAGACATATTTGGGGTAGATTTGGCCGAGAAGATTGTCGAGATATTTGCGACGACTGCCTGGGATGGTTTGGAAAAGAATTAGGTCGTCGCTCTCGAAAATGATGGTAGGAATATTCTTGGTGCGAGATAGAGTTCGTTTTTTATCACTACCGACGATGAAGGTTTTTTGTTTCGTAGCGTGGTCGTAGTAGAAAATACGAGAGGCGTCGCTATGGCTGATTTCTGCGCGACAATACGCTTCGCCATGACGGAGCAGGAACTCCGGCTTTGGGGTTCTGAACGACTTGCCGCGGAGACATAGGTGGATAGCTTCAAGGAGAGAGGTTTTGCCGGAGCCGTTATTGCCTGTAATTAAGATGGTTGAGCGATCATTGAAATCGAGGCTAGTGGAAGTGTGGTTGCGAAAATTCTCTACCTTTAGTGATTGGACGCGTCGATTCACTGGATTAACCCCGAATCGGCATGATTAAGTGGATAAAACTATCGTCATCTATAGCCTGCTTCATGACGAGGGGGCGCGAAGCGTCGTCTAGTCCAAGGATAACCCGATCTCCGGTTAGGCTATTCCCGCCATCGATGATGTAACGAGAATTGAGGGTAATTTCAGCGTCGCCGGAGACTTGCGTCGGTATGGTCGAGATGTTTTCACCGTATTCGTTAGCAACAGAACGGAAGGTTATTTCATTCTTCTTGCTGTCGGTCTTTAGTATAACGATACTATGATTCTCGCGGGCGAAGACTTGGGTGGCGCGAATAGTTTGGAGGAGTTCGTTTTTATCAAGGACTAGAGTTATGGCGTTTTTGGCAGGAATGAGGGCTTTATAGTCGGGATATTTGCCATCTATGATGTATGAAAATAGTGTTGCATCCTTAAACTCAGCCTTGATTCCGTCCTCGTCGATAAAGAGATCAATATTACCAGATTTGTCTCCTACAATACTATTTAGCTCAAGGAGAAAGCCGGCAGGGAGGATAACTTTAACGTCCTCGTCGCAATCGCCAACAAGGAAGTCCGACAGGCGGTAGCCGTCTGTTGTGGCGATATAGAGTTTCTTATCGCGAGACGACATAAAGACGCCATTTATAATAGGGCGGGAGGTGTCGCTACTTCGAGCGAAGAGGGTTTTGTTTGTGAGATCCTTTAGAATACTGGCGTCTATGCTAATTTTTTGAGCATTATTATTGTCCAGGTCCGGCAGGACAGGGAATTGCTTGGTGTCGCTAATTTGGAATACGGTTTGGTTTTGCTTGGTGATGATTTTTAGTTGGTTATTGTTGATAGAAAATTCGATATTGCCACCGGGTAGTATATTGACGATCTCTAGGAATGGCTTGGCGGCAATCAAAATGTCTACAGGGTCGCCAGAGAAGTTTGTAATATCGGCTGTTTTTTGGATTAGGCCTAGGGTTAGATTGGTGGCTTTGAATACTAGACCATCGCTATTTACTTGAAGGTAGATATTTTTGGCGACAGGAAGCTTAGTGCTGGTCGATGCAATATGGGCCAGTGGAACAAGGAAACTTCGTAGAAGGCCCTGCTTGATTTTGAATTTAGTCATGATTTCTCCTCTCGTGATTCTCGTTAATATATATAATAGTCATAGTAGGGACTGTGGGAAATGTGGAAAAGCCCACTAACGGCCAGATGGGGTAGGTTGTGGGGAAGAATGTGCGAGACGAGTGGGACGGACTGTGAGTTACTTTTGAGCTACATAGAGAGAGAGGTTTCGTTGTGGGAAAGCCAAGAGATTTCCATAGGAAATTCAAGCAGTTTGCAATGAAAACCCAGAGGATATTCATTGGGATATACACAGCAGGTGTTGATAAGTTCTGCGAATTAAGCATAAAGCTTCCTTGTGATTAGTTCCAGCTGACCCTTAATGTGGGGGTCGCCTGTCTCGAGGAGTTTTTTAATTTTGCGAACGGCATGCATTACAGTAGTGTGATCCTTCTTAAACTCGGCACCAATTTTGGGATAGCTTAATCCCTCAGAATAAAGTATATACATAATGAGTTGACGGACCTCAGCGATATCCTTGACTCGGCGGGTGCCGCGGACTTCCGAGACTTGCAAGCCGAAGAGGTGGGATATTTTTTCGGTAATTTGCCCAGGGGTGAGTTGGCTGCTAGAACTCTTAGCGCGCACGCCTTTTATGAGGTTTTTGGCGGCCTCGATGGTCGGTTCGGTTTGACAGAGTTCATAGGCGGCGCAGAGGACATTTAGGATGCCTTCGATTTCTCGCACGTTGGTGTGGCAGTTTTTGGCGATATATTCTATAAGTTCGTTGTCGAAGGGTACATT
>Ga0099364_10007310_pt1 | contig 15810 bp, 15 predicted proteins | sample TergutTh196P3_FD_73070 | JGI IMG/M metagenome (GOLD analysis project Ga0099364, IMG submission 73070) | Microcerotermes parvus P3 segment gut microbial communities from Pointe-Noire, Republic of the Congo - Th196 P3 | ecosystem: Host-associated > Arthropoda: Insects > Digestive system > Gut ...
TACGCGCCTGTGCCCACTCCGTTTGACGAGACTTCCGGCGATATTCGCCCGGACATGATGGCCGCTAATGTCGAGAAATGGGCGGAGACTGCTCTGGATGGACTTGTGATTTGCGGGTCGAACGGCGAGATGCCTTTCACCACAACCGCCGAGCGCGCCGCGCTGGTTCGCGCCGCGCGACTCGCGCTGGAATCCGTTAAGTGCTCAAAGTATATATTGGCGGGCGCGTTCGCCCACTCAACACGCGAGACCGTCCTATGCTGTGAGGTGTGCGCGGACGCTGGGTCTGACGCCGTTTTGATGCTGCCGCCTCACTATTTCAAATCCGACGCGGCTGCCTCGGCGCTGCGTTTTTTCGAGGACGTTGCGGACGCCTCGCCCATTCCCATCCTGCTCTATAACATGCCGGCAAATACGGGAGTGTGCCTCGATGTCGCCACGATTAAAAAATTGTCGGAACACCCGAATATCATCGGTGTGAAGGACACGTCAGGCGATATGACGCAAATGTGTTACCTCACAAACGAATGTGGGGACGACTTCTCCGTATTCTGCGGGTCGGGCAATTTTTTGCTTCCGGCGTTGTCGCTGGGCGCGAAGGGCGGAACCCTCGCAGTGTCGAACATCTACCCGGAAACCACGCGAAAACTGATGCGCGCGTATAAAAACCGCAAGATGGAAAAAGCGCGCTCACTTCAATACAGACTGATGCTTGCGAGCGATCTGCTGACAAGACAACTTGGAGTGCCGGGACTGAAAGCGGCGATGGATCATGTGGGTTTGTACGGAGGCCCGTGCAGGTCGCCGCTTGCGGATTTGGACGGCGCCACGCGCGAGAAACTGTTCGCGGCTCTTGACGCTACAGGGCTTGACAAGTACGAGGCGTGGCGGCGTCCGAAAACAAACTGAAACCAATACCCGCGAATTAATCCGGGCTTTGCGTCGCGACCTCGTTCGCCATGCCGAAGGCTTTCGTGAAAATCACCTCGCACGGCTGAAGCGACTCCGCGTTTATGCTGCGCGCAACGCTGTTCAAGCTCATAAAATTGACTCCGTCACCTCGCGCGCGACGTAAAAATTCGTAAAGCGCGCCGCGGATGACGCTGTCGTTTGCGACGACGGCGTTAAGGGGAAGCACATTCAAACTCTCTCCCATTGAGTCCGTAAGCTCCGAAAATCCTTCGCGCGCCTCCGCCTCGGAAGCCCTTTTCAGGATCACCTCGACGGGAGGGAGAGTGGACGGTATCTGAGGAGTAGCGAAGACTTTCCATGACAACTGCGGCAGGAATGGATAAAAACCGAAGGTATCGCTGCAATATCTGAGGTGAACGTCGTCCTGTATCCTGAGGCTGATGTAGTTGACCCGGCATCCCGGCGCGGCGAAACCGTTGGGTCGGCTTCCTGTCCGCCGGGCAAAGTATTCGATCGCCTTTTTCATGTCCGATTCGAGCGTCGTGTCCTGGATCTTCTCAAGCCTGCTCTGCCATTCAAGGGGATTCCATCCGTATACGCCGCAGTCCTGGCGTCTTTTGAAAGCGTCACGCAGTATGCCGGGGGCGCTTGCCACTATCTCGCGTCCCTCGCCCATAATTTTGGACAACGCGCTCCCCGTGCTCTCGGTACCCATACCGAAAAAAAAACTCGCCTCTATGTCGAGTTCGTCACAGATATCGAGCAAGCGCGGCACACCGTCTCTGTAGCCGTTAAGAGTGTCGGCGTATATCTTTAAAGAGAGAATTTTCATGGCGAGGCATATTCAATCCGGCAACCCGTAACATCCAATTCAATAACGCCGCGCGTCAAATTCGCGTGGTCCGCCGGATTGCGTCAATGTCTTGTCACTCTCGGCTTCATATATACTTCTACCTTCGCCGGAGGTATGTTACGTAATATGATACTTGATCTCAGTTTTTTGAAACCCGATGGAATAAAGTGCATTTCACCGGCTATGGCGTAGGTGAACTGAATAAAAAGGCCTCCCGGCGCCAGAACTCTCTCGATTTCGCGCATGATGGAGAGGGATACCTTCCTCGGAAGCGAACGAAACGGCAGACTCGACACTATCGCCCTCACCCTCTCACTTCCGTTCAGACATTCGCTCATGCTCTCCGCCCCCCGGCAGCTCACGTTGACCTGCGGAAAACGCGCCACAAGGCTCTCGGCCATTACGGGCGATTTCTCTATTACTATCAGCCTGTCTGACGGTATGCCTCGCTGAAGCAGAGCCGCCGTCACCGGACCTGTCCCCGCGCCTATCTCAATGAAGACGTCGTTGGCCCTTACGCGCGCGGGAACCGCTCTCGCCATCTCCTTGGCAAGTACGGCGGAACTCGGGCACAACGATCCCATATCCCTGGGATTAAGAGCGAGTTCCTTCAGTACCATGAGCTGCCGTGCCGCTCCCTTTTTTCTGCTGACGACGAAACGACCGATGCTCATTTATTGACGCTTTACGGCGGCGGCCATATTGGACGCCAGCAGCTCGATTTTTTCAAACTCATCGCCCTTGGGCGAAGTCTTGACGGATATCTTCGGCTCGACGAGCGTCCAGTTCCCCCTGCCGCGTTCCACGAAGCCCGACATCTCTCGCAGAGAGGCTTCAGCCCAACTATAGGTGCCGCACAAACCGATGTGGCGTCCCTTCATTTTTTTACTCTCAAGATGGTTTATCAGCCGCGCCATCGGTGGGTACAGCTCCATGTTATACGTGCAGGACATAAGGAGAAGGCCGGCGTTACGCCATATATCGGTAGCCGCGACGGACAGATCGCTTCTCGACATGTCGTAAACGGAAACGCGGCTCACTCCATTGGCCGACAACGCTCGGGCCGCTCTCTCGGCGATGGCCCTTGTGTTGCCGTACATTGATCCGTATGCCACAACCACCCCGTCCTCCGTCTCCTGATTGCTCCATTTTTCATAGAGACCGATTACGCACGCCGGATCGCGCCGCCACACAGGGCCATGCGCGGGGCATATCATACTTATGTCGAGCGATTTCACCCTGGCAATAGCGGACGCCGCCGGATCCGCGAAACGTCCCACTATGTTGACGAAGTAACGCATCATCTCACTTGTGACCAGCTCCAAATCGGCCTCGTCGTCGAATATACCGCCCTCAGTCGCGCCGAATCCCCCGAAGATGTCGCTCGAAAACAATGTTCCGCTGCCTGTGTCGTAAGCCACCATACTTTCGGGCCAGTGCACCATCGGCGTTAAGGCAAACGAGAACTTGCGGGTTCCCAGCTCCAAGGTCTCCCCATCTTTTACGGTTATCACGTCCTCGTCTATGCTGAAAAAATTGCGCAGCATCTCGGCGGTCTTTACGTTGCCGACGATTTTCACTCCGGGATAAAGTCTCCTAATGATGCCAAGCGACCCGGCGTGGTCGGGCTCCATGTGGTTTACAACCACATAGTCGAGGGGGCGATTCGACAGAACCCGCGCGATTCTCTCCAGGAAGTTGTCCATGAACTGTCCCTTTACCGTGTCGACCAGAATATTCGCGTCGCCGGCTAGCAGGTATGAGTTGTAAGCAATCCCATGCGGAAGGCTCCACATCCCCTCGAACAAATCAGTCTCCCTGTCCTGGGCCCCCACCCAGAAAATCGAATCCGAAATTTTAATCGCGTCATTACCCTGCATATTACGCTATCTGCCCCTGCCCGTTCCGGAACGGTCTTTGCCGTACCGGTCCGCGCCGTATGTCGTCATTCCCTCGCTCTTTTTGGCGGTAGTCAACAGGCTTTTCTGAAGATCTTCAAGGAGCTTTTTCCTCATCTTTTCCTCCTGGCTTTCTTCGGGACCGCCGTTGTTACTTGCGTCAAACCTTCCTTCAAGCATCAACAGCTCGACAAGCCGCTCATCCTCTCCTAACGCCTTCGCGAGTTCCATGGTATTCAGCTTCTCTTTAGGATTATCGCGAAGATAAACTCTTGCCTTTTCATAAACTATGTCCAACAACTTTCGACATGACGGGCACACAGTGCCGGAAGACGTTCCGAAAATTTTTCCGCATGTGTAACAAGTTGCCATCTCCATTTTTCGGTTCCTCCTTCTCAGCCGTATTTCACAACAATATTAATATATACGATAATCCGCTCCGCTCCAAGTAGTTTCTACTTGTTTATCACTTATTGTTTCCGCCGCTCGTCCACCTCACTCATGCGCGCGGATAGGCAATTTTACGTGAAATAATACTCGGGCGGACTCCCTTTTTCCGGAGTTCGTATATAATAATTATAATTATGGTATTTTTGAAATAACGGGAGGAGGCTGACAATGCAATGGACATTACGGTCATCGATCACGTGGGGATAGCGGTTAAGAGTATCGATGAAGCCCTGAAATTTTGGGAATCGTCGCTCGGCGTCAAGTGTACCGGCCGCGAAACTGTGGAGGAGCAAAAAGTCACGACTGCTTTCCTGCCGGTCAGAGAGTCGGAGATAGAATTGCTTGAGGCTACGTCGGAAGAAAGCCCCATCGCTAAATTTATCGAAAAAAGAGGCGAAGGTATTCACCATCTCGCCTTCAGAGTGGGCGACCTGGAAGCGTGCCTTGCCGAACTCAAGGCGAAGGGTATAAAACTGATTGACGAGACGCCGCGCAAGGGCGCGGGCGGGGCTATGATCGCCTTCATTCACCCGAAGGCCACCGGCGGCATATTGCTCGAACTGAGCCAGCGTTAAAACCCGAAAAGAAAAAACATCGCAACTTTAAGGAGGACGAGAGGCAATGGCGGATCGTACAATCGATCAACTCTGCGAGGAGCTTCTGGCGCGCCGCGAGAAGGCCGGACAGGGAGGCGGGGAGAAATCCATCGCCAAGCAGCACGAAAAGGGAAAGCTGACTGCAAGGGAAAGAATATCTAAGGTTCTCGATCCCGAAAGTTTTGTGGAAATCGACGAGTTTGTCGAACACCGCTGCACGAACTTCGGAATGGAAAAAACCGTGTTTCCGGGTGACGGAGTAGTTACCGGCTATGGCACGATAGAAGGCCGGGTCGTTTACGTCTACAGCCAGGATTTCACAGTCATCGGCGGCTCGCTCGGCGAGGCCCACGCGGGAAAAATATGTAAGATACAGGAACTCGCCTTGCAGAACGGCGCTCCATGCGTCGGTATCAACGACTCCGGCGGGGCGAGGATACAGGAGGGCGTAGACTCGCTCAAAGGGTACGGCGGCATTTTTTTCCGCAATGTCAAAGCGTCCGGGGTCATTCCGCAGCTTTCCGTAATAGCGGGGCCGTGCGCGGGGGGTGCGGTCTACAGCCCGGCGCTCACGGATTTCGTTTACATGATCGACAAGGTCGGTCTCATGCACATAACGGGACCGCAGGTCATCAAAGCCGTCACGGGCGAGGATGTGACGAGCGAGCAGATAGGCGGGGCTAAGGCCCACAACGAAACCTCGGGAGTAGCTCACTTTTTCGCCGCAAACGAGGACGAATGTTACGCGCAGATCCGCAAGACCCTCTCCTACCTCCCAAGCAACAATCTTGAGGAACCTCCGTTCGTGGACACCGGAGACGACCCCAACCGCTCCGACATATCGCTTCGCGCTACAGTGCCGACTAATCCCAACAAGGCGTACGACGTCCGCGACGTGATAACCCGCGTTGTCGATAACGGCGAATTTTTCGAAGCGCAGCCGATGCACGCGCTGAACATCGTCACCGGATTCGCCCGCGTCGGCGGATATTCCATAGGAATTATCGCAAACCAGGCCAAATTCATGGCCGGATGTCTCGACATAGACGCGTCCTGCAAAGCGGCGCGATTCATCCGCATCTGCGACGCTTTCAACGTGCCTATTGTGACTTTCGAGGACGTGCCCGGCTACCTTCCCGGACTCAATCAGGAGATGGGAGGCATCATCAAGCACGGCGCGAAAATGCTTTACGCGTACAGCGAGGCGACCGCCCCGAAGATCACCATAGTGCTTCGCAAGGCTTATGGCGGCTCATATCTGGGCATGTGCAGCAAGGACCTCGGAGCCGACATGGTGCTGGCGTGGCCGCAGGCAGAGATAGCGGTAATGGGCGCGGAGGGCGCGGCGAGCATAATATTCCGCAGGGAGATCGACGCAGCTGCCAATAAAGACGAGACCCGCGCGGAAAAAATAGAGGAATACCGCGCGGCGTTCGCCAATCCTTACGCGGCCGCCGCGCGCGGTTACGTTGATCGCGTGATCCTTCCCGAGGAGACGAGGGCCGCCTTATACCAGGCGCTCGTGATGAACGCGGGCAAGAGCGACGTTCGCCCGCGCCGCAAGCACGGCGTCATGCCGGGTTAGGGGACATTGATATGGGAACTGTATCAAGCCATTTTGTCGGAGGAGGAGGCGGCCTGCTCATGTCGCTCATTGCCTTCAGCATAGTGTTCCTTGTGATAATCGGCCTGATGCTGCTTATGATGGGCCTTAAATACTTCGTCGGTATAGTGAATCCGGGGACAAGCCCGGCAAGGGAAAAAACTCCGGCCCCGATGAAAGAGTCCGAAGCGGTTTTATTCCAGGCAGCCCCCGTGACCGAGGTTTCAGCGGGCGCGCCATCCGCGGACGATGAACTGGCGGCGGTAATCACGGCGGCGATAACCGCCGCAACAGGAGCCGCGGCGAGAGTGCTCAGCTTAGCCCCGTCTCGAACCGGCGAAATAAGGGCTGAACATGGAATGTCAGCGTGGAAAATGACCGGCATCCTCTCAAGCAACAGAGGGCTGCGCGATTAATAATTTACCCGAGGAGGTTTCTTAAATATGGCACGCAGTTATAGAGTATCTGTAAACGGAAAATCTTACGATGTAGTTGTCGAGGAATTGGGAACGCCCGCGGCTCCGGCATCCGCACCCGCGCCGGCAACCTCGCCGGCCCCGGTTGCCCCTGCTCCGGCCACCGCCGCTCCCGCGCCGGCCCCGGCTCCGGCAAAAGCGCCGGCAGCCGTGCCCGCCGGAGGTATTCAGATCGCCTGCCCGATGCCCGGCAAAATCTGGAAGCTTAACGTCCGTGAGGGCGACTCCGTCGAGGAAGGCCAGCTTGTCCTCGTGTTGGAAGCCATGAAGATGGAGAACGAAATCTTCTCTCCGGCCAAGGGACAAATAACCGCGCTCAACTGCAAAGAGGGCGACTCGGTCAATACCGGCGACGTCCTTGTGATCATCACCTGACGTGAACCGCGAAAAATTCCTTCCTAAATCATAAGGGGGTCCAGGCATGGAAATATATTTAACCGCATTACAGGGCATCTGGGAGAATTCGGGTTTTGTCGGCCTAACCTGGAAGAACCTGGCAATGCTCGCTATTTCTTTTAGTTTGTTGTATTTGGCGATAAAGAAAGGCTTCGAGCCGCTGCTTCTCTTGCCGATAGCCTTTGGATGCCTGCTCGCCAACCTTCCCCTCTCCGGTATTTTAGAAGCGCCGAGCGCCAATAACCTCCACGGAGGATTCCTTTACTGGGTGTCAAGGGGTATCCAATACGAGCTCTATCCGATAATAATATTCATGGGTATAGGGGCACTCACGGATTTCGGACCGCTTTTGGCAAACCCGATCACCTTCCTGCTCGGGGCAGCCGCGCAGCTCGGAGTGTTTATCGCGGTGTTCGGGGCAATGGCGTGGGGATTCACGATCCAGCAAGCGGCGGGGATAGGCATTATAGGCGGGGCCGACGGGCCGACGGCTATTTATCTCGCCAGTAAACTGTCTCCTGAATTATTGGGAGCGGTCGCGGTGGCGGCGTATAGTTACATGTCGCTCGTGCCTCTCATTCAGCCGCCGGTCATTAAATTATTGACCACCAAAGAGGATCGGGCGATCAAGATGGATCAACTTCGTCCCGTGACGAAACTGGAGCGCGTCCTGTTCCCCATAGTGTCGACAGTCATCTGCGGACTCATACTACCGGCGTGCGCTCCCTTGGTCGGGCTGCTGATGTTCGGCAACCTGCTGAGGGAATCGGGTTGCACGGAGCGCCTGAGCCAGGCCGCCCAGAATGAGATTTTGAATATGGCCACCATATTTCTCGGCCTGTCGGTGGGCTCGACGATGGCCGGAGAAACATTCCTCACGACGAATACTGTAAAGATTATCGTACTAGGCGGAGTCGCCTTCGTTTTCAGTACGGCGGGAGGGCTTGCCCTCGGCCAGTTGTTCAAAAAAATGTCCGGCGGCAAAATCAACCCGACTATCGGCGCGGCCGGAGTGTCGGCAGTTCCAATGGCGGCCCGCGTCGTGCAGAAGGTCGTGCAGAAGGAGAACCCAAGCAGCTTCCTGCTGATGCACGCGATGGGACCGAACGTCGCCGGCGTCATAGGAACGGCCGTAGCCGCGGGAGCGATGCTGACGTTGTTAACGAAGTAATCTTATTTTTTGATTCTAAAAAGAGGGATAATCGACGCGGGCGGATTTTTCGAGCCCGCGTTTGTTTTTTCGCGGATTAATTCCCGCGCACGATTTTTTTCACGCCCCGCTTCGCGAACCAGGCTTCCGCCCTGTCGCCGATATATAGCCGGACTGCGAGTAAATGAATATGCTATGCCTGCCGCAGAATATCGGCAAAACTGCCGATCATATACAGCGGGACGGAGTACAGCCCATCTTTTACCCCGTATTTCTTCAGCGATGTACGCACGGCATACGCCGGATGATATTCGTCAATGTAAACCAATAAACTTTTGGACTTTGTATGAATGTTGGCTTTAACCTCTATAGGAACGGCTTCGTTTTCAAATTGCAGCAAAAAGTCGACTTCAGCGGCGCCTTTTTCCCGCGTCCAGTAAAATAACGGGCTAATCTCCAATGCCTGTAACTCCTGACATATAAACTGCTCGGTCAAGGCTCCCTTGAATTCGCCGAACACATTGCCGCCCGGTTCAACTAAACTCTTTATGTCAAGCCCGAACTTCGCGCCCAGCAGGCCCATGTCCAGCATATACAGTTTGAACGCGTCCCGGTCGGTGTTACGCGCAAGCGGCAGCGCCGGATCAGTCGTCATAGATACTTTATACACAAGGCGCGTTTCAAACAGCCAGTTCATCGCATCCTCGAACGCATAAGCGCGTGCGCCCGGTTTCATATCCTTGTATATAAACTTTTTCTTTTCCCTTGCCAGGTGAGTCGGAATCGAGTTCCATATCATTCTAACCTTGGGGATGCTCACCGGGTTGATATGCTTTGAAAAATCGGCGTTGTAGTCGGCAAGGATCGTGTTTTGCAAAGCGCTTATTTCGGCTGCATTTCCACGGCTCACGTAAGAGTCGACCACCTTGGGCATTCCGCCGACATAAAAATATATTTTCAGCAAATTCTCGTAGTCGCCGGCAAGACTGTCAATCAGAGGAAAGTCCCTTTGTTTTACAGCATTTACGAACGCGCCCTTACCCATTGCTTCAAGAAATTCACAGAACGTCATTGGATAAAGCGTCAGGCGGTCAACTTTACCTACGGGAAACCCTCCGTGGGTCGCGACGCCAAGAAAACTCCCGGCAGCTACAATGTGGTACCGCGGCGCATTTTCATAGAAGTATTTCAGGGAATTCAGCGCTCTGTCCGATTCCTGTATTTCGTCGAAAATCATCAAAGTGCCGCCGGGATAAATGTCGGTATCCAGCGCGACACTCAGCGTATTGATAATACGATGCGGATCCAAATCCTGATCGAAGTATCCGGAAAGACCGGGCTTTTCGTCGAAATTAAGATATAGGACATTATGATATTCACGGCGGCCGAACTCTTTAATAAGCCAGGTTTTGCCAACTTGCCGAGCACCATGCAACAACAACGGTTTACGGTCCGGCGAGTCTTTCCATTTGATCAGGGAAGCATAAAGATTTCTATTCATATAGCCAATTATAGTAGAACAACCTACATTATTCAATGGAAAAATGTAGATATATCGACTTTATTATGGGTCTGACGGAACGGCTGTCGCCGCGAGGGCTATGCTGACTTTGCTCACGAAGTAAATTTATTCTCTTAAAAATAATATAATCGACGCGGGCGGATTTCTTGAGCCCGCGTTTGTTTTTTCGCTGATTAATTCCCGCGCACGATTTTTTTCACGCCGCGCTTCGCGAACCAGTCTTCGGCCCTGTCGCCGATGTCGCCTTGCAGAATTATCTTACCGCCCTCCACGTATGAGCCGCATCCCAAACCCTTGCGCATACTCTTCGCGAGTTCAAGAGCGGCGTCCGCGCCAAGCGGCGGTCGGACGTCCACCACCGTCACCGTACGACCGCCGCGGCCCGCCGACTCGCGGTGCAGTATCACCTTCTGTATTGATTCCTTACTATCATCCGGCTTCATCCTGATCACCCTCTTGGCTGACTGTACAAAATTATAGACTATTATGCCTTTTGACGGGGAGGTTTCGCTTCGTTCATTTGATGCGGCTGCCCTGTACAAATTTTTGTCTTTCTTGACATGGCAACTTCATTTGATATAGAATCAAAGGTAGTTTCATCACACATAAACAGGGAGGATACGCAATGAAAAGGTTGGCTGTTTTTATTTTGGCGTTGGCTTTGGCCGTAAGTATCGTAGGGGTTTGTTTCGCGGCATCGGGAAAAGTCGCGATTGTCACGAATACCGTTTCTCAGAATGAGGAAGAGTACCGTTCGGCTCAGGAAATGGTGGCCAAGTATGGCGACAGGATCGTTCACGTCACATGGCCGGATAATTTTATGACGGAACAGGAACAGATGGTCAGCATAGTGGGCAGACTCGCCGCCGATCCCGACATTAAGGCTCTTATCATCAATCAGGCCGTTCCGGGAACAAACGCCGCGGTGGACAAGCTGCTTGAGACAAGAGACGATATTTTTATAGTATACTGCACCCCCCAGGAGAACCCTCCGGACGTCGCGGAACGCGCGCACGTAATACTTCAGGCCAACGAAATCGAGATGGGAAATACGATTCCCATTCAGGCTGAGGCACTGGGCGCAAAGACATTTGTACACTATTCCTTCCCGCGCCACATGTCCATACCGTTTCTTTCAATCAGAAGGGACATGATGAGGGAAAAATGCGCCGAGCTGGGGATCGAGTTTGTCGACGCCACGGCTCCCGACCCGACAGGCGAATCTGGAGTCCCGGGTGCGCAGCAGTTTATACTTGAAGATACTCCTAAGATGGTGGAAAGATATGGCGTGGATACCGCGTTCTTCTCAACAAACTGCGCGATGCAGATACCGTTGATCACAGCCGTGGTAAACACCGGGGCAATTTATCCCCAGCCATGCTGCCCGTCTCCCCTTCACGGATTCCCGTCGGCGTTAGGTCTCCCGGCAGATTTGGCAAGCCCGGATAACTTGCAGTACGTCATCGACGAAACCAGAAAAATTCTCAAGGAAAGAGGCGTTGAAGGCAGGCTTTCGACCTGGCCGGTTCCGGTCGCCATGATGTTCACGGTAGGCAGCACGGAATACGCGCTGAAAGTCATTGACGGCGAAGTCAGCCTCGATAACCTGGATAAAGACCTTTTGGATCAGTGCCTTTCAGACTATGCAAACGTCGGCGTGGTAACGACGCCTTACGTCGATGACTCCGATAAAGAGTATTCGAATCTACTCTTTGCACTTATGGGATTCCTTACTTACTAGTAATTCAGGAATTTAGGAAGGGAATACAAACAAGCATAGAGGCAAATACCGGCGAAACACAAAAAGGGATGCTGACGCATCCCTTTTTTAATATCATTAATCAACGGGGTACATGACAAACGCATGAAATTTCTTTCATGTGTTTGGCTCGTGGGAGGGAAAATTTTGAGCGATACTCTGCTTCGTTTCAGTAATGTGACAAAAAATTATTTTGGGAACACGGTATTGGAGAATATCAGTTTTGACGTCCGCGCGGGCGAGATTCACGCGCTCGTCGGCGAGAACGGCGCCGGAAAATCGACTCTTATGAACGTGCTTTTTGGTATGCCGGTGATAAGCTCAACAGGGGGTTATGATGGAGACGTCTTGATTGATGGGGTAAAAGCAAATATTAAATCTCCCTTTGAGGCGATGCTCGCGGGAATTGGCATGGTCCACCAGGAATTTATGCTTATTCCGGGGTTTTCGATAACTGAGAATATTAAAATCAACAGGGAAACAACTCATCCTAATATATTTTCCAAATTACTGGGCAAGAGACTTGACACTTTGGATATGATAAAAATGAACGCCGACGCCCGAAAAGCGCTTGACACACTTAATATGGGCATCGAAGAATATACTCTGGTCGCGGGTCTCCCCGTCGGTCATAAACAGTTTATCGAAATAGCCCGCGAAATAGATAAGACCGGGCTGAAAATCCTTGTGTTCGACGAACCCACCGCCGTGTTAACCGAATCTGAAGCGAAGAATCTGCTCGGCGCCATGCGCAAGCTCTCCCAAATGGGGATCGGAATAATATTTATCAGCCACAGACTGGATGAGATAATAGATATTGCCGACCGCGTAACAATCCTGCGAGACGGTCAGCTAGTGAAAACCATGGGCGCGCGCGACACAAACGAGGTCGAGATAGCGCGGCTGATGGTGGGCCGCAACGTCGCGATAGGCAGGGCGCACTCGGATAAAAGGCGCGTTTCGGATGAGGTCATGCTTAACGTAAAAAACCTGCGCGTTGGAATGCCGGGGGAAAGGGTTAGAGGCGTCAACCTTGAAGTCCGCAAAGGGGAAATCCTGGGAATAGGCGGACTCGCCGGGCAGGGAAAACTCGGCATAGCAAACGGCATAATGGGGACTTATCCCGCGACCGGAGAAGTCGTGTTCAACGGAAACCCGCTTGAGCTGAACTCCCCCCGGACGGCGATAAGCTCCGGAATTGCTTTTGTGAGCGAAGACAGAAAAGGCGTGGGACTTCTCCTGGACGAGTCGATAGAGCTCAATATTGTGTTTACGGCGATGCAGACAAACGATAATTTCCTCAAAAAATTCGCCGGCCTAAGCACAAAAAATGACCGCGAAATCAAAGAACATACGGAACGCATGATCAGGGACCTCGATATTCGCTGCAAATCTCCCCTGCAAAATACCGGCAGCCTGAGTGGCGGAAATCAGCAGAAAGTATGCGTGGCGAGAGCCCTTACCCAAAGACCGAAATTTCTTTTCGTCTCGGAACCCACGAGAGGAATCGACGTGGGAGCGAAGAAATTGATCCTCGATCTTCTGCTGAAACTTAACGAGGAATACGGCATGACGATTGTAATGACTTCCTCCGAATTGGCGGAGATGCGCAGTATTTGCGATAAAATTGTAATTATCTGCCATGGAGTCGTCGCCGGAGTTCTTCCGCCGGACGCAAGCGACGCCGATTTCGGACTCATGATGTCCGGCAGCCGCGTCCGAACCGGAGCGGACGTTTCGGGAAAAGAGGTGGAAGCAAATGACTGATCCGGCAATCAACTCCAATATTATGGACCGCCTGAAATCCGCCTTTGGCGGCATAGGAATTCCCACGTTCATAATTGCCGCTTTTTGGATTATTACTTTGATAACCGGTCATTTTGTCGGAATTTCTGTTCAGACTCTTTTGAGCGATACGATCAGGCGCGCCGGGATGAACGGCGTGCTGGTCCTTGCGATGGTTCCTGCCATACAATCCGGGACGGGTCCTAATTTTGCCCTGCCCGTCGGCATTGTATGCGGCCTCTTTGCGGTGGTGTGCTCGATAGAGCTGGATTTAATGGGCGCTTCATGGTTATTCGCGTCGATACTGTTTTCCATCCCGTTTGCCGTTATCGCCGGATACGCTTACGGTAAATTGCTTAACGCCGTGAAAGGCTCGGAAATGACCATCGCAACGTATACCGGGTTTTCAATAACCGCTTTGATGTGCCTCGCCTGGCTGATGATTCCGTTCAAAAACCCCAAGATGGGTTGGTTTTTGGGCGAGGGCTTGAGGGAGACGATTCAGCTCGACGCGGTTGGAGGCGCTCAAATACTGAATAATTTCCTGTTGTTCAGGATAGGGAGGGTAATTATTCCGACCGGGCTGCTCTTGGCCTTCGGGTTCTTTTCAATCCTGGTCTGGCTCTTTTTCAGATCGAAGACGGGGATTGCAATATCGGCCGGAGGCATTAATCCCAAGTTTGCGCAGGCAGCCGGACTTAACATCGACCGTAACAGGATATTGGCCAATATTATTTCAACCATGCTTGGCGCGATAGGAATTATTATTTACGCGCAGGGTTACGGATTCGCTCAGTTGTACACAGCTCCCCTGATGATGGCTTTCCCGGCCGTCGCCGCGATTCTCATAGGCGGAGCCACGGCTTCCAGAGCAAACGTTTTTAATGTTGTGGTTGGCGTCTTTCTTTTCCAGGGACTTCTTACGACCGCCCTTCCGGTAGCCAATGAAATTTTTGCGGGGACCGATCTGTCGGAGATAATGAGAATGATCATACAGAACGGGATAATTCTTTATGCCCTTACGCAGGTCAAAAGGGGAGGCTGAGGAAATGCTGCTCGGCGAAGAAAACAAAGTAGATTTCAGCGTAAAGGGAATACTATCGTGGCTTTTCGAAAATATAGTAACAGTGATATTTGTTCTGTTCGTCTTATTTGGATTCGTTGTCTCCAAGGACGTACCGCTGAACTTCTTCTTTTCGGAGTTGAACGACAGGATATTCAGAAATACATTTCTGGTGCTTTCGCTGATAATACCGGTTCTGGCCGGGCTTGGACTCAATTTTGGGATAGTCATAGGGGCAATGTCGGGACAGGCTGCCATAGCAATAACCCGTTACTACGAGTTTGGCGGCATAGGGGGATTTCTGCTCAGTTTTGCCATTTCGTTCTTTATCGCAGCTTTTTGCGGATATTTGACGGGCAAACTTTATAACAAGACGCGAGGACAGGAAATGATAGCGAGCCTCATCGTGGGATTTTTCGCGAACGGAATCTATCAGTTTTTATTCCTGTTCGTGGTGGGGGTTGTTATAAAGGTTCCGGCCACGCATCCGATGATAAAGCCCGACGGCATCGGCATCAGAATGACCGTTGATCTGGTTCCCGTCGAAAGAGGAGGGCTGAAATACGCTCTTGATAATATATACCGAATCCCGTTCGTTCACGCTCTTTTGATTATTTCGCTTGCCATACTTGCAATACTGCTTATTGGATACTATTTAAACAAAAAACGGGGGCAGGGGTATAAAAACCATCCCATATCGCTCGGTTTTAACGCCTTAATGTGCGTTATCGTTGCCGGGATATCAATTTACGCCATAGCAACGAAATCCAATCTCACGAGAATCCGTTCCGTTCCGGTTGTTACCGGTCTTTTGATAATCGGTCTGTGCATATTTACGGAACTGATCATGAAGACCAAACTGGGGCAGGATTTTCGCTCGGTTGGGCAGAATCAGCACATAGCGGAAGTATCGGGCATCAATGTCGACAGGACGAGAATAATTGCCACCATGATCTCGACCGTTCTGGCGGCGTGGGGACAGTTGATATTTTTACAGAACATGGGCACGCTGAATACTTATAACGCGCACACCCAGATAGGAATGTTCTCAGTCGCCGCGTTGCTTGTCGGAGGAGCGTCCACTTCAAAAGCGAATATCAAAAATGCCGTGTTCGGCACGATACTTTTCAACGCGATGTTCATCATGTCGCCCGAAATAGGGCAGTCTTTGTTCGGGCAGGCGGTTTTGGGAGAGTATTTCAGAACTTTCATGGTATACGGAGTAATAGGCGTCGCTCTGGGACTTTACGTTTGGAAAGCCAATAAGAAGGACAAAATAGTATTGGAGTAATTCATTCGAATGTACGAACAAGGGCGGGCAATCCGCCCGTTTTTTTTATCCAAAGA
>Ga0099364_10007311_pt1 | contig 15808 bp, 18 predicted proteins | sample TergutTh196P3_FD_73070 | JGI IMG/M metagenome (GOLD analysis project Ga0099364, IMG submission 73070) | Microcerotermes parvus P3 segment gut microbial communities from Pointe-Noire, Republic of the Congo - Th196 P3 | ecosystem: Host-associated > Arthropoda: Insects > Digestive system > Gut ...
TTCTATAATATTTTTCCGGAAAATTGAAGCGCCCCGCACATCCACACCGTAATAGTAGAGTGGAGAAAATACAATCTTTAGAAGACAAATCCCTGCGTACATACTGGCATACCCCTTTTATCGAAGCTCTACAAATGGAATTGGACGCATATAAGGATGTCCTTGAGTTCCACCCCGAGTTCATGCTTGCCAAAGAACCCCTGAAGATCGACTGCGTTATCATCAAGAAAAACATCGCTTCAATATTCAGGGATTGGAATCTCCTTGAGTACAAGGGCCCTGGCAGCAAAATCTCAATAGTAGATTTTTATAAAGTCTACGGCTACGCCTGCTTGTATGCATCATTTCAGGATATCCCAATAACAGGCCTAACCGTATCCCTTGTAATGAGCAGCTATCCTAGAGAGCTGTTTAAGCATCTGCGAGAAATTCGAGGGTACACAGTTGAAGAAAGCAGCCCTGGGATATATACTATAAGCGGCGACATACTGCCCATACAGGTGATAAACAGCAGCCGCCTTTCGGTAAATAAGAACCTCTGGCTAAAAAGCCTGAGCAATAAGCTCGACAGTGCTGGGTTCCGGCTAGTAGGTATGGAAGCAAACCGGCGAGGGCTAACATCCCGGCTAGGAATGTATTTATACGCAATAATACGGGCAAATCCCCTGGCTTTTAAGGAGGCATTGAAGATGGATGACACATTAACATTAGAACAGGTACTTGAAGAGGCTGGATTGATTGCCAAGTGGGAAAACAAAGGCCGAGAAGAAGTTGCCCGGAATGCTTTGGCGGAAGGCGCCTCTCTGGAATTCGTAAGCAAAATTACCGGTATTGGCATGGAAGCTATAGAAAGGCTTGCACCAAGGCAGTGAAGAAAGAAAAAAAGGCGGACACTGTGTGAGAACGTGTTTGTATATAAATTATATACAAAGTTTTCACGAATTTTTATTGAAATCAGTGGAAATCCGTGAAAATCCGTGTGTAATGTAATAAAAGTTACCTAACGCCTGTACGCGCGCTTATGAAGCCCTGGGGACTTGCGCCTCTCCGAATATTACTTTAATGTCGTCATAGAATGGTAGACGTAGTTGGGCTGGGAAGCCCGGTGATGGATCTTCTGGTAAACCTGTCTCAAGTGCCCAGAGGGGACGGTTTTGTACGGGCCAACGAAATTTTTCATCAAGGGGGCGGTAACTGCGCCAGCGCCATGGCGGCGTCCGCCCGTCTGGGTGTAAAGACAGGCATGCTTGCAAAGGTTGGGGGCGACAGTACGGGTGATTTTGTTATAAAAGATCTCCAGTTCAACGGAGTTGATACTTCCCGCATTTTACGGGGGCCTCCTGATTCGTCCAGTTCATATTGCATTTCAGTTTCCGAAGTGGATCTGGGCACCAGGTTTTTTATCGGCCGGCCGTCAGTGGTAAACTCTTTGGATCCCGCAGAAGTGGATTACGACTATATCGCCGGAGCAAAGGTTTTGCATCTGGAAAATGGCTCCCCCGCATCCATGGCAGCGGCGAAATTTGCCCGGGAAAAGGGAGTTACGGTTTCTATAGACGCAGGAGCTTACACCCAGGACAGAGTTGACATCATACCCTATGTGGACATATATATTGCCTCCGAGATATTCTACAACGGTATGTTTAAGGGCAATGAGGATGATCTAGAGGGGAATTGCCATAGGCTTCACGAAATGGGGGCTTCGGTGGTCTGGATAACCAGGGGAAAACTGGGCTGCAGCGGACTGGTGGACGGAAAATTCTACAATGTGCCTATTTTTGATGTGCCGGTATTAGATACCACCGGGGCCGGGGATGTTTTTCATGGGGCATATATTGTTGCCATGCTTGAAGGGCTGACGCATCCCGAATGCGCCCGTTTTTCCAATGCCGTTTCGGCAATCAAATGCATGTTTGTGGGGGGAAGAACGGGGATCCCTAACCGGGAAACCTTGAGGCGGTTTATGGAAGATGGAACGATATTGACTAGAGAGTTGGAGGAACGTCTGAATTATTACCGTCACAGCTTCTTGGCTTGATAATATATGTAACCAAAGAGGAGAAAGGTATGCCGCTAGTAAATTTAAACGATGTTTTAGGGCCCGCAAGGAAAGGAAATTACGCAGTTGGCGCTTTTGATTTCATGGAGCCCTGGATGGCCTTAGGAATTCTCCAGGCCGCAGAAGAAATGCAGTACCCGGTAATCTTGATGGTTCCCGATTCGCCCAGGGGAAGTGAAAATTTAGATTTGCTTGCCGCATCGGTTCTGACAATGGCAAAAAAATCATCCGTGCCGGTGGTTCTTCATCTGGATCATGGGAAAAGCCCGGAAATGTGCCAGCGTTGCCTTGATTTGGGGTTCAGCTCTATTATGATAGACGCTTCTACACTCCCTTTCGAAGAAAATATAAAGATGGTCAAGGAGGTAGTTGCCCTCTGCAAGCCCCGCTTTATTCCGGTGGAGGCTGAACTAGGCCATGTAGGCAGAGGGTCGGACTATAATCTTGATGAATACAAGTATACGGATCCAGAAGAGGCTGAAGAATTTGTAAAGGCTACCGGAGTGGACGCTCTGGCGGTGGCTGTAGGAAATGCCCACGGCGTATATAAAGGGGACCCGAAAATAAACTATCCGGTTCTCGAGAAACTTCTAAAGGTAGTACCTGTACCCTTGGTACTACATGGCAGTTCCGGAATATCCGATGGTGATTTTATTAAGATGGTCTCCATGGGCCTTACAAAGCTCAATTTTTTCACTGAGCTTTTCATGGAATCCAACAATCGCTTGCGGGCATTGGAAAACGACAAGCTGACTGCCTTTACAGCCCTGGAGGCAATACACACGGGCTTCAAAGATAAGACCATGGAGAAGATGAAACTCTTTGGAATGAAGAAGTGAGGTAAAGAAGCTATTGCATCCTTAACCCGAACACCGCTCCCATAGAGAAGGCCCTGTTGTGGTCCAGAGCGTCGGCTACGGCAATATCGATAAGGAATTTATACCTTCTAAAAACAGGTATGGCTCTGAGATCAAAGCGGATTCCCGTGTTCAGGACTCCCCGGTGCCAGGCGTCGGCGCCAAAAGCTTCTATGCTGTAAGAAAAGTTGGCAAAGTCCGAAACCCAGTGAACATAATTTTCGAAAGCATTAGGAAAAAGCGCCAAATCAAAGCCCATGCCAAAATCGATATTTGAATTTGATCGGTTTTGCCTAAAAGTTTTACCCACCACCATGGTGGTTTCCGCAGGCCAATCAAAAAAAAGCCCTCCATAGGTTGCAGCCAAGTAGATCTGGCCTGCATTATAACCGTAGCTACTGCTCCCCACATTAATGGCCTGGAAATTACCGCCTAAGGCAAGGGCTGTAATGGCCAGGGGGAACTGTATTTTGACTCCTGTTAATAAGTCAACGCCTCTGCGGGAATCAATGTTCCCATCTTCATCACGGTAACCGAAGTACCTGACAGGCTGAATATCAAAGGCGGCGCTTAGTTCAACCCACCTGAAAAGACTTAAGGCTATTTTGGGAATATGGGCGGCATGGCCGTCAATGATAATCGTGTGGTAACCCAGGTCAATGGCGACGTTGCTGGGCTGTCCCCAGCCTATCCTGCCGGTAGGTATGGAAAAGAGCCCGGTAGCGCCGTTCAGGCTCATTCCATTGAGATCTTGGGCCGATAAGCTGCCAATGCCCTGAGCAGCGACAAAAAATACAAGAATGAGAAGCCTTAAAAATTTCATAGATATCCTCCTAGGATACTTCCTTTATCGGTTTATCTTATTAACCAGTTGACAAGGGGGGGTAAATTCCGCATTGTACTCTATAACCTGTTTTAAGGAGGTTGGGAGAGATAGATTGAAAGGGAGCGATGTGGTGGCCGAAGGGATCTCCAAATCCTTTGGTAGTTTTCAGGTTTTGCACGATATAAACCTGACCATTCGGAAAGGGGAGTTTTTCTCCCTTTTAGGGCCTTCGGGATGCGGAAAAACCACCCTCCTCAGAATCATTGCGGGTTTTGAGAGTCCCGATGAGGGTAAAGTTACTTTTGACGGGGTAGACGTGCTTCCCATTCCTCCCAACCGGCGACAGGCAAACACTGTTTTCCAGAGTTATGCCCTTTTCCCTCATTTGACGGTTTATGAAAATGTCGCCTTTCCCCTTAGGCTAAAGAAACTTCAGAGCGGCGATTTAAAAACTAAAGTCCATGACTATCTCAAACTAGTTCAATTAGAGGGGCATGCCCATAAAAAGCCGAATCAGCTTTCCGGGGGACAAAAACAGCGGGTAGCTATTGCCAGGGCTATTATCAACGAGCCCCAGGTTCTCCTTTTGGACGAACCCCTTTCCGCACTGGACGCAAAACTCCGCCAGCACATGCTCATAGAGCTGGACGAAATTCACGACAAAATCGGGATTACTTTTATTTACATTACCCATGACCAGGAGGAAGCTCTTTCCGTATCCGACCGGGTCGCGGTGATGCATCTGGGAGAAATCTTGCAAGTAGGCACCCCTCACGAGATTTATGAAAGCCCTGCAACGGACTTTGTAGCCCGATTCATCGGGGAAACCAACCTCTTTGACGCCACTGTGGTCTCTTCGGAAAAGGTCCCCATGCCTGGAAGTATCAACGAATTTGAATATATGGCGGAGCTTGATATCCCGGAATTGGGCAAGGTCAAGGTTACCACTATTGATGATGTGAAGCCCGGTCAAAAGGTGAGTTTTACCATAAGGCCCGAAAAAATCGTCATTTCCAAGGAAAAGCCCTCAACCCGCCGGGATGACATTATTCTCTTTCAGGGCATGGTTGACGAGCCTATCTATTCGGGGTTCCAGACAAAATTTTACGTTAAAATTAAAGATATCCTTATACGGGTAATCAAGCAGCACGCAAAATACTACGATGAAGGGCCGGACATAATCTGGAAAGATCAGGTCTATCTAAGCTGGAGCGCCCACGACGGCTATATTGTAGAGGTCAAATCATGAGCCGGAATTACGGCCCAAGATATTCTTACCCCATGGGGGTCTGGTTTACAATTTTTTTCCTCGTCCCCATTATTATCATCGTAATTTACAGTTTTCTTGAAAAAGGGCTCCACGGCGGGGTAGTGTGGGAATTCTCCCTGGAAGCCTACCGGAGCCTTACGAATCCCAGCTTTTTGCTTGTCATCAGACGGACTCTCTACGTTTCGGTAATTGCCACGATTATAACAATTCTGATTGCCCTTCCCTGCGGCTATTATATGGCCCGGAGCAAACACCAAACCCTGCTCCTGCTCTTAATAATAATTCCCTTCTGGACCAATTTCCTCATCCGGGTATTTGCCTGGATGCTCATCCTTGGGAACAACGGTTTTGTAAACCAGGTTCTTGTGGGCCTAAATTTATTAAAGGATCATCTTCCTTTGATGTACAACCAAAGGGCGGTTATCTTGGTATCGGTTTATATGTATTTGCCCTACGCTATCCTTCCCATCTTTGCCAACACCGACAAATTTGACTTTTCCCTTTTGGAGGCTGCCAGGGATCTGGGGGCGGGCAAGCTGTCTGCAATAATAAGGGTTCTCCTTCCAAATATTAAAAGCGGTGTTTTTACTGCGGTGCTGTTCACCTTTATACCTATTTTTGGAGCCTACGCAGTGCCGCAGCTAGTGGGGGGCCTTGATTCCTATATGCTGGGGAACATCATTGCGGATCAGATTTTAAAATCCAGAAACTGGCCCCTGGCTTCGTCCATTTCCATTGTGATTACCCTGGTTACCACCTTGGGGATCATTTTAATGATGAGCCTTCAGCGCAGGGAAACTGCGGCTCTTACAGAGACGTTGCCCTTAAGGAAGCAACATGAATCATAATACCGGCGAAGTATCCCGGGGGGAGGAAGCCCGTCACGCGAAAAGGGCTGCCAGCAGATCTTTTTCCTTCTCCCGGATGGTTTTCATAGTAACAATGATTTTCCTTTTTATGCCCCTGCTTGTCCTGCTCTTTTCTTCGGTTAACGACTCCAGCAGCATGAGGTGGTCTGGCTTCTCCCTCAGGTGGTACCAGCGGCTTTTGACGGAACGGGAACTATGGCGCAGCGTACAAAACAGCGTAATCATTGCCATCAGTTCCGCCCTTAGCGCAACGGTGATTGGGACCTTTGGCGCCATTGGGATCAACTGGTACCGTTTCCGCTTTCGCAACTATATACAAACCATTTCCTTCCTCCCCATGATACTGCCGGAAATCATTGTGGGCGTATCCCTTTCCATATTCTTCGCCGGCCTGGGCATTCCCCTGGGTTTGTTTTCGATTTATGTCGCCCATACCACGTTTAACATTCCTTTTGTTTTTCTCATGGTCACGGCCCGGCTCTACGAGTTTGATTTTTCCATTATTGAGGCCGCCCATGATTTGGGGGCCAGCGAAAGGCAGGTTCTCTTCAAAGTAACGATCCCCGTCTGTATGCCCGGCATTGTCTCGGGTTTCCTGACGGCGGTTACCCTTTCCCTTGAAGATTTTGTTATCACTTTTTTTGTGGCCGGGCCTGGCTCATCTACTTTGCCGATTTTTATTTTTTCCGCCATTACCCGCCGGGGGGGGATAACTCCGGTAATCAGCGCCCTTTCGGTAGTAATGATTTTAGGAACCGTGATCCTAAGTTATTTATTAAGGAATTTTTTAAAATACATAGCGGCGAAGTAGAGTTTTAATGCAGGAGGAGAGAGATGAAAAGGGTTTTAGCCTTCCTTGTGTTGGCGGCGGCGCTGATTGCAAGCGCTGCCTCGTGTAGGGGCCAAGATAGGCTCTATATTTACAATTGGAGCTACTATACTCCCGACACGGTTATTCAATTATTTGAGGCGGAACATGGGGTTAGGGTAATCTATGATGAATACGCCAGTAACGAGGAAATGTATGCCAAGGTCCTGGCCACAAACAGGGAAGGCTTACTGGGGCGTTTTTTAGGGATGTTTTCCCGCCGCTACGATATCGTATTCCCCTCAGAAGATTATGCAACTATAATGATCAGCCAGGGCCTCCTTGAGCCCATTGATAAAACCCTGGTTCCCAATCTCAGGAATATCGACCCTCTGGCGCTCAGTAAAGCTTTATACGACCCCAACATGGACTATGCGGTCCCTTATTATTGGGGAGCTGCGGGAATTGCGGTAAACACCGCCAGGGTTCCGGACTTTGAGGAGAGCTGGTCCATTTTTAGCCGTTCTGACCTAAGCGGCAGGATGACCATGCTGGACGATATGAGGGAAGTCATGGGTCTTACCCTGGGTTACCTGGGCTATTCGCCAAACAGCAGGAATGCAAGGGAAATCGAAGCGGCCAGGGATCAAATAAACAATCAATGGAAACCAACTCTTGCCAGGTTTGACGGCATGGCTTATGGCATTGGTTATGCCATGGGCGACTTTTGGGTATCTCACGGTTATGCGGAAGATATATTTTGGGAAATCATCGAAGACGAACAGCTTATGAGGGACACGGTATTCTTTATTCCCCAGGAGAGCGGCACGGCATTTATTGACAGCATGGTTATCCTTAGGGGTTCAAGGAACGTAGAACTGGCCCACAGGTTTATCGACTTTGTACACCGTCCGGATATCTACGCGGAATTCGTGGATGAATTTGGCTTACCTGCAACGGTCAATATCCCGGCCAGGCAGCATAAAACCGGCGATTCCTGGTATGAACTGGAAGATATAGTGAATTTTGAACTCAAATATGATCTGGGCCCTGCCTTGGAATTGTTTAATAACGCCTGGTTCAATTACATTCGGATCGGGAACTGAGGATGGGTTATGTTAAGGAGATGACTTCAGAAGTCTGTTTCTTTCGTTTATCGAGGGCAAGGGGATATGTTTCTGAACGAGCCGCCGGATGTTAAATTAGAGGAACTCATAGGCATTTTTAAGCGGTTAAACAGGCATTTTCAGGCTTATATTTTGGACCAGGTGAGAACTCTTGAAAAAGTACAGAAAAAAGAGCTTAAGAGGGACATGGAATGACCAGGATCCAGAAACATCCGACATGAAGGCAGATTTTAACCGTAACTACACGGATATGAAGAGCTTAACTATTTAAACTCTCCACTTCTTCACGGGTTAGACCGGTATCCTCAATGATCTCATCAATAGGCCTGTTACGTTTTAGAAGATTCCGAGCTATCGCGAGATCCCTCCTCTTCTCAGCAGTCGCTATATTCGATTCCAGATCAGACTGGTACATCCTGCGGCTGCGGTTGATAGCTCGTTCTCGTTCGTCTTTGCTGACACTCATTAATAAGTCCCCAGCCATTTGCAATGCCTCCTTCGATTCAATGACTTTATTGACCGTATTTCGGTACTCCGGAACATTGGCATACCGAAAGAAAATAGCCCATTTCTCCAAATCCGTCATGTCATCGACAGATTTCTTTATTATCTCACTGAGTTTACTCAACTCCACATATATTACATGGATCGCATCAGATAACAAATCATTGCTTGTATCGTGTCGCATGGAAAACGAGTTTACATAACCTTGTAGCTTCGGAAAGACGGTATAGGAACAGAATGTCACTTGATATGTCTGGGCCAAATCGTTATATCGCCTGCCCTTTGAACTCTGTGAGGAATACAAATCACACAGGTAGTATATACTCTTGCCCTTTAGGTTCTCGTGCTCACCGCCCAGTTCTTCTATATAACTGGCTTGCATCTCCAAATCTACTTGTGTACCATCGTCTATTCTACAGTTCACATCCAGTCTTTCAGCCTTTTCTTCGGTATCACCAAGTGGAAGCTCATTACTACGAACCACAACATCAACCACGGGGCGTCTGATGGTTGAGGCTATCAAATCAATCAATACTGGCTTTGCTTCCGGCGAGGTCAGGATAAGCTTGAATATTCGGTCATCGGACGGCGGCAGAATGTCAATGTCCATTGGTAATAGCCCCATGGCTTTGCTCCTTTTGGTAAATCTTTACGCCAATATATCACGGATCTACGATGATTTCCACTATAGCCTTATTGTCCGTAGATAACTTTATATGATGGATTTATAGTATCACCTGTAGTATCATATATAGCATATGCGTTAACTTAGTCATCAGGAGCCACGGATTTCCACTGATTAGCACGGGATTAACACTGATTTTATGAAAAAATCCGTGAAAATCCGATAAATCCGTGCTAATTCGTGGGCTTTTGTAATTAAGTTAACGCATATGTCATATATAGTACTATATATAGTATCACGTGGTCGAAATAAGTAGCTTCGCCTAGGGGAGAAGGGCCTAAAACCGTGTAATATGACCAGTCATGATTTACTGTTTCTGTAAGAACTCAAAAGGGCTTAAAATGAAAGACTCATCGGGAAAATGCTTTTTGTTACCAGTGATTAATATCGCTTCATTTGATTTAGCAGTATCATAGAACTTCCTGTCACTTTCGTCTGTAAATAATACCTTGCTTAAAACTGATTCAGCACAAAACTTCGTTTTGTGTTCGATATTAATTTTAAGGTTAGCTAACTCCTTATTTTGTACAAAAATACTATTTTTCGTTATCTCTTGTAATAGACTAAATACCTTGTCTTTCGGCAATCTCAATTTATCTCTGAATAATACTTCACAATACTCTTCGATTATTTCACCATTTAAGTATGGCGTTACTTTATTCGCAAAAATCATCTCCACGATTTTATACGGATTGCCTTGCTTTGACCATAATGCGGACACCAAAACGTTGGTGTCTAAAACGACTTTCGTCATCTACTTTTGTTTCCTTGATTTTATACTGGCTCTTGCCGCTTGAATTTCCGCCTCAATTTCTTCATCTGATAAAAAGCCGCGTCTTTCGGCCTCTGCTCTCATTTCTCTCAGCAGGGTCAATCCATATGAAGACCTTGACGATTCTATTGGAAACGGTATTTTTTGTTCTTTTAGAGAAGCGCGTATAAACATATTTACCGCAACCGACATGTTTATCCCTACATCAGAGCAAAACTCCTCAAACCTGCGCTTAATGTCCTCTTCTATCCTGATCGTTACTGTTGTGTCCGCCATTTTAAATACCCCGCTTCTCAGTGTTATATTGTATAGTTATTGTAACACAAACTAATATACAGTCAAGAGTTCTCCACCCCGCTCATTTCACTTTTTTCCTAGGTCTTAACATAACTCGTCCGTTTGCCCGCCCCTACTTTGGCAATAAACCCTTCCTTGAGGAGCATGGCCAGGGTGTTTTCCACTGTGGAAACGCTGGTGTCGGGGAAACGGTCGAGTATGTCCTGTTTGCTGAGCCTTCCCAGGGTTTCCGCAAATAAAATACGGATTCGTTCGGGTTTAGAAAGGCGCTTATCGGTCATGAGGCTCACTCGTTCATCAAAATCCCGATAAGCCTTTAATAAAACTTCAAGAAAATATTTCACAAAGGGGAGGGTTTTGTTCCTCCCCTTGAGCCAAAGGGCGGAACATTCTTCCAGAACTTCATAGTAGCTTTCTTTTGTATCTTCGATGATCTTTTCAAGGCTTATGTATTTTCCCACCAGGTATCCCGAACGGTAGAGCAAAAGCAGAGTAAGGAGGCGGCTTAATCTCCCGTTACCATCTGCGAAAGGGTGGATGCAGAGAAAATCCAGGATAAACTGTGGGATGAGGAGCAGGGGATCGATCTTCCCCTTATCAATGGTTTCTGAGAAAGAAGCGGTAAGCATTGTCATGGCATCCGGGGTTTCAAATGCCGAAAGGGGTTTGAAGCGTATGCGTTCAATCCCGTCCGGCCCTAGTTCGGTAATCAAATTATCCGCAGTCTTGAATTTTCCCCTGGAGGCTTGAGGGCTGAACTGGTAGAGATCCCGGTGAAGCTGAAGAATGGTATTAGGTCTGATGGGAATATGGTCGTAGCTTTCATGGATCAAGCGCAGTACTTCCCGGTAACCTGCAATTTCCTCTTCTGAACGGTTCTGGGGTTCGGTTTTCATCTGCACCAGGGCTCTTAATCTGTCCTCAGAGGTATGAATCCCTTCTATACGATTGGAAGCGCCGGTACTTTGGATCCGCGCCACCTCCAAAAGATGGGTAAGGACATCCGCTCTGGCTTCTACATATAGATCCTGTTTCCCCTTATATTCATGCACTGCCGAGAGAAGATCCATAATGTCACTACAAACCAATTGGGGCGGCAGTCTAGAATAATCAAATTTTCGTTTCATGCGATTCTGCCCAATTATCTTCCATTCTGCATAATTTTAACATATAATTGTGCAGAACGCAAGTGGTTTGGGCAGAACGGTATTAGTGCCTTTGCAAAGCTAAATCAATCTGAGTATTGAAATCCTTTTCTTCCAACTCCCCTTTAAGAAAATTCGCAATAAGAAGGCGAATTGCCTGGGGGAAGGATTTCCAGTATTTATCCGGCCAGCTTCCCATTTCTTTCCGTAACGCATGGTCTTCCTCTTCTTCCATACGGCCTAAAGAGAAGGAAATAAATTGATCGATCATGGAGTACAAGGCATCCTGCGGAACTTGACTATTCTGGTGGATCGTTGTGGTTCTCCTTTGCCGGTTTGGGGAGGGAATCCAGGTCCTGGCGAGTTCTTCTATTTGTGTTTCCGTAAGCTCCGGGGCCTCCTGCCGTATGATGCGTATGGCATAGTCCCGGATGTTTTCCTGTAGGCCGTCTATAACGCCCTCCAGATTGAGCTGGGAAGAGAGTTCCTTGGCCATACGCCCGGGATTGGGTAGAGCGGAAACTCCGCCGAACATGGTCAATTCCCGGCGGCGGCGGACTATTGCGGCGGCCAAGGCTTCGATGGATTTTTCATCGCAGCGATTGAGGATATAATCCAGAGTATGGAGAAGCTCCGAGTCGGCCATGTTTTAGCATGCAACATGCGGCAAATACCGTCAACGGGTTCGTATGATATAGTTTTGGTTGCTATTAACGCAAAGTGGATACACCCTTGCTATGCCCTGAGGCTTCTAAAGGCCAATCTTGGCCATCTGGAGCATCGGTGCCGCATTCTGGAATTTGCTCTGCGCCAAAGGGATTCGGAGAAAATTGATCAGATTCTGGCTGCCAACCCCAGGATTCTGGGCCTTTCGGTTTCAATCTGGAATCATAAGGCCACGCGTGATCTTCTAAAAGCCCTGCATGAAAAGTGGACGGATAGGCCCTGGATTATTCTGGGCGGTCCGGAAGTATCCTGGCTGCCCGAGGAAGCGGAGATTTTTAATTACGCCGATTATGTGATCCGGGGTGAGGGCGAAGGGGCTTTCAGGGAGCTTTGCGAAAGGCTTTTGGAGTCCAAAGGGGGAATCCCGGCCCTGGAAAAAGCTGAGTTTTTATCCCCCCCGCAGCCTGATATTTCCCGTATAATTCCGGCCTACCATTTGTACACTCCGGAAGACTTGAAACAGAAGCTTATCTACGTCGAATCAAGCCGGGGCTGCGTATTTGGCTGCGACTTCTGCCTTAGCAGCCGGGATGAAAAGCTAAGGGAATTTCCCCTGGATGAATTTTTAGCGGCCATGGATAAACTCCTGGAAAGGATAGGGAATCAGCAGCAGACCATCAAGTTCCTTGACCGTTCTTTTAACATCAATCCAAAGCGGGCGGTTGAGATCCTTTCTTTTTTCCTTGATAAGATCAAAAGCGAAAACCAAAGGCCCTTATGTGTTCACTTTGAAATGCTGCCGTTTAATTTTCCACCGGAGCTGCGGGATATCATCCGTGCTTTTCCTCCCGGAAGCCTCAGGCTAGAGCTGGGGATCCAAACCCTCAACCCTGCGGTCGCCGGCCTTATTAACCGGGCAGGGGATACGGAAAGGGCCCTGGAAATCTTGTGCTTTCTTAGGGAAGAAACAAATGTTATTGTCCATGCCGACCTAATCGCCGGCCTCCCCGGGGAAGATATGGAATCCTTTGCCAGGGGCTTTGACCACCTCTGGGCGGCTTCATCTTCCAAATCCAGGGAACCTATACAGGCCATGGAAATTCAACTCGGCATCCTCAAGCTCCTCCCCGGCGCGCCCATGATACGGCACAGCCTTACCCACGGCATGGCCTACGCTGCAGAACCGCCCTACGAAGTTTTGGAGACATCTAGTATCCCTGCCGCAGAAATGAACCGCATCAAAAACTTCGCCCGGTTCTGGGAGATCCTGGTCAACCGGAACCATTTCCCCAAGGAAATCCCACATCTTGTCCCCCCAGGGGAACCAGTTTTTTGGCGTTTCATGGGACTGTCAGACCGGCTCCTTAAGCATTTCGGTCGAAACTGGGGAATAGAGAGGGAAGAGATAAGAGAAAAGATAAAAGTGAGCAGTTAGGTAAGAAGATTACTGCGATCTTAGCTAGCGATGATTTGTATAAGACAAGGATTTTTTTCACAAGTGTTTAGCCAGTCTTGCCATGCGTATTTCATCGAGTGTCATATCAGTATGTAAAATGCCGGCAAGTTTGTGTAAGGTAGGTGAATTTTTCACCATTTCGTCCAGCTCCTTTCTTGTAAAGCGGATTTTATCATTACCAGCCGGTTTTTCTTCTTTTTTGACAAAAGGTATAACTCTGAATTCAACCTGCGCCTTTCCTTCCGGTATTTCACGGGGTAATTCAAGGGTAATCCGCCTATTAGCCGGTACTTCAACGGTTTGTGTAATGGTCATGAGGAAAGTGTAACATGAAAAAAGAACAAAGAATAGTGAACAAAGTAAGACAAAAGAAAAAAGAACAGAGAAAAAAGAGAAAAGGTAGCAGTTAGCAGGTAAGAATATTACTTGCCTTTCGAGTGGGCTTGCCGAATTTAGCCTGTAGAGACGGTTACCTGCTACCTATTACTTGTTCCCTATCCTGCATATACAGCGATCATAACGCCTGCGGCTATGGCAGTGCCTATAACGCCCGCAACGTTGGGGCCCATGGCGTGCATCAGCAGGAAGTTCCCCGGATCTTCGTCCAGGCCTACTTTGTTGGAAACCCGGGCTGCCATGGGAACCGCAGAAACACCGGCGGAACCAATTAGGGGGTTGATCTTCTCTTTCAGGAAGACGTTCATGATCTTTGCCATAATAACCCCGGTGGCGGTGGCAAGGGAAAAGGCTATAAGGCCCATTACCACAATGATAAGGGACGAGGGGTTAAGGAATTTTTCCGGAGTCATCTGGCTGCCAACGCCCAAGGAAAGGAGCAGAGACACTATGTTCATCAGGGCGTTTTGGGTGGTATCGGAAAGCCGATCCGCCACCTTACATTCACGCATGAAATTTCCCAGCATAAGGGCTCCCACAAGGGGCGCCGCTGTGGGGATAAGCAGCAGGGAAAGGGCAAAAACCACTATCGGGAAGAACATTTTTTCTTTCTGCGACACATGTCGCAGCTGCTTCATCTTGATAAGCCGTTCCTCTTTTGTGGTAAGGGCCCTCATAATGGGCGGCTGGATAACCGGCACCAAGGCCATATATGAATAGGCAGCTACCGCCACGGTGGCCATTAAGTGAGGGGCCAGCTTAGAGGCAATATAGATAGTGGTAGGGCCGTCAGCGCCGCCTATGATCGATGCGGCGCAGGCTTCCCTCATGGTAAAGGAAACGCCAGGGAGGAAATTGGCAAGGCTGGCAAAAAACAGGGTGCCGAATACGCCGAACTGGGCTGCGGCGCCCAAAAGGGCAGTCTTGGGGTTGGCAATCAGGGGGCCGAAATCTGTCATTGCCCCAACGCCCATGAAAATAAGCAATGGGAAGAACTCGTTCCCAATCCCGCCTTCATATATAATATGAAGAAAACCATGTGGGGCATCGCCCATTCCCGCAAGGGGTATGTTTACAAAAATCGTTCCAAAACCAATGGGGATAAGGAGCAGGGGCTCAAATTTTTTCACCGCCCCCAAGTATACAAGACCGAAGCCCACTATCACCATGAGCAGTTCCTGCCATCCAAAAATGGTAATGGGTTGGCCTAAGGGAGTTACTTCCTGTCTGGGAACTCCTCCTTCTCCAGAACCCTTGATAAATGCATAAATACCGGTGGTTTCGATGATTTTTTCGAAAAAGTTCCCCAAGGAAACACGGGGAAGACCTTCGCTGCCGGGGATAATACCTGATCTTTGTGTAGATGAAGCCTGGGCCTGAGCCCTGGGGCTAAATACGGAACTGGCAAAAGAAAAAATAAAAGTGCCGCATATAATGATTAAGCATATCTTGGTGATAAAAACCGGATCCCTTTTGAACATACTATTCTTTCCCCCAATTTAGTTAATTTGATTTTCTATATTCGTTTATAGCAACCGTAATAGCGGCGCATATCTGGGCGCTATCATCCATCCGGGTCGAATCGGCCGCTTTAGCAGGAGCCAGAGAAGCTGAAACCGCTGTATTCTCGTTAAAACCCTTTACCATCATGAGTTTCCCTACCTGGCTAATGATAAAAACCAGAATAGTCAAAAAACCTAACACAATTCCCATGCCTAAAAGGGTCATTACCGCGCTTTGGCCCAGCATTTCAAGTATGGTCATAATACCTCCACAATTGTGTTCATAATATATAGGTTTACAATCTTTGTCTACTGCATTGCACAGCTTGCTTTTTATCATTATTTTAAATTATGATAAACTAAGGAGAAAATATGGCCTTTAGCTTAAATACCTACCCCGTTGTGTACCGGGCAAAGTATGAAAATTCTGCCTGGAAAGGAGAATACATTGAAAAGCCTCACAAGACGCCGGATGAGGAAGCGAATTTAGGTGAGGCTGAACAAAACGCTCTCTCCAGCTCCCGCAATTTCTATCCTGATATGCCTCTGGTAAACTATACCACCCAGTA
>Ga0099364_10007312_pt1 | contig 15808 bp, 17 predicted proteins | sample TergutTh196P3_FD_73070 | JGI IMG/M metagenome (GOLD analysis project Ga0099364, IMG submission 73070) | Microcerotermes parvus P3 segment gut microbial communities from Pointe-Noire, Republic of the Congo - Th196 P3 | ecosystem: Host-associated > Arthropoda: Insects > Digestive system > Gut ...
AATCAGATTACAAGATATTTGACTGTGGCTCTGGGTCTGATCACAGGGTTCGGATATTATATGACGTGCCGCGCGAACGGGATAGTCCTGGATCAAGGGAACGTGCTTTTCGTGGGCATAGTAATAGTAGCGTGTTATACTGCGGGTTCAAGCCTGATAATGTGGCTGGGCGAGCGGATCAACGAGAACGGTATCGGCAACGGTATAAGCATGATATTATTCGCGAATATTATATCTACTCTGCCTAGCTGGTTCACGCGCATGGTCGTTCAGGTCATAGACTCGGGGACAGCGGCTGAAGCGGTAACGCAGATTATAAGAGCGGTCTTATTCATAGGCGCAGGGGTGGCGACACTCGCGTTTGTCGTGTTCTTCTCGAATGCGGAGCGCAGGCTTCCCGTGCAGTATTCTAAGCGCATGGTCGGGCGCAAAATGTACGGCGGGCAGAACACTTATCTGCCGATGAAAGTTAACATGTCCGGCGTTATGCCGATAATCTTCGCGTCAAGCATGGTATCAGTCCCCGGGACTATCCTGCAATTCGTGAACGCGAACCCGGAGCATAACACGATAGCATGGCATATCATGAGATTATTCGGAACGTCGAGCCCGTTATATATGATCTTGAATTTCGTGCTTATAATCGCGTTCTCGTACTTTTATATATCTATATCGTTTAATCCGCTTGAAGTTTCAAATAATCTGAAGAAGAACGGCGGGTTTATCCCGGGCATCAGACCCGGCAAGCCGACGACGGATTATATAACTAAGATATTAAATAAAATAGTGCTTATCGGCGGCTTATTCTTGGGTATCGTGGCGGTGTTCCCGTTATTGGCTAATGCTGTTATAACGATGATCAACCCTAGCTGGATGCTCGGCGCGATAGCGTTTGCAGGGTCAAGCCTGCTGATTGTCGTGGGTGTCGCGCTTGAGACGACGCGTGAGATCGAGGCGCAGATGACGATGCGGCATTATAAAGGCTTTTTAGAGTAAAAACATGGGGGTAAAAATAGTATGAATATAATTTTTCTCGGCGCGCCGGGAGCGGGCAAAGGCACGCAAGCTGAAAACGCGAGTGCGGAGCTTAATATTCCGGCAGTAAGCACGGGAGTTATCCTGCGCGAGGAAGTGGCTTCGGGGAGCGAACGCGGGCTTAAAGCTAAGAGCTTTATGGAAAGCGGCGGACTTGTCCCGGACGATATAATTATAGATATAATCAAGCAGCGCGTGGCACAGCCGGACTGCGCGGACGGGTTTATACTTGACGGGTTTCCGAGAACGCTGGCGCAGGCTGAATATCTTGAGAAATCCGGCGTGAATATAGATTTAGTGATAGATATACACGTGCCGGACGAGAAGATTATAACGAGAATGGGCGGACGGCGTTCATGTCTGGACTGCGGCGCGTCTTATCACGTAGAGTATAAGCCGAGCAAAGATGCTAAGACTTGTGACAGCTGTTCAGCTGAGCTTGTCATACGCAAAGATGATAAGCCCGAAGTAGTTTTAAGCAGGCTGGAGACGTATCACAAGCAGACTGCGCCGCTTAAAGATTTTTACGAGGGCAGGGGCAAATTAAAAACTGTTATAGGTCAGGAAGAAGTAGCCGATACGACGAGGCTTACGATGGAAGTTTTAAAGGGTTAATAATATTATGATATTAATAAGGTCAGCGCGGGAGATAGATATAATGCGCAAAGCCGGCAAGATCGCGGCCGGCGCGCTCAAGACTGCGGGCGAGATGATAGTTCCGGGGATTAGTACTAAGAAAATCGACACGCATATAAGAAGATATATAGAAAGCCGCGGAGCTGTCCCGTCGTTTTATAAATACAGGGGATTTCCTGCGAACTCGTGTATCAGCTTGAATGACGAGGTGATACACGGAGTGCCGAGCGAATTTAAAATATTAAAAGACGGTGATATAGTTAAAATTGACGTAGGCGCGAGGTTTAACGGCTATCACGGGGACTGCGCGAACAGTTTTTACTGCGGCAATAGATCCGGCATAAAGCCCGAGATAAAAAAATTAATAGAAACGGCGCAGGGCTGTTTTCATGAGGGGATAAAGTTTGCCCGCGCAGGGTTTCGGGTCGGAGATATGGGCGGCGCGATCCAAAAATATGTCGAGGACGCAGGATTTTCGATAGTGCGAGAATATGTCGGGCATTGCATAGGCAAAGAACTGCACGAGAACCCGGATATACCGAATTATATCGAGCCGGGCAAAGGCAAAGGTCAGCGGCTGCTGCCGGGCATGATCATGGCTATCGAGCCCATGGTAAACGCGGGAAGCCCGGACGTTGAGACAAGCGGCGACGAGCAGACTGTTAAAACGAGCGACGGGAGTTTATCAGCGCATTACGAGCATACTATCCTGATATTAAAAGACGGCTGCGAATTGCTCACGCTTATTTGATTTATAAAAAACGGGGATTAAATATATGTCTGAAAATTATAAATATAAAGTCGGGGATATAGTTGAATCTCTGGCGGGGCGGGATGCGAAGCGGCAGTTTGCTGTTATCGGGCTTGATAGCGAGGACGAGAATTATTTGATATTAGCAGATGGGCGTCTGCGGCGGGCTGATAAGCCGAAACGCAAGAAAATCAAGCATGTAAAACTAGTTAAAGAATCAGGGTTCGAGATTAAAGACGGCGAGAAATTAACTAATAATATGCTGAGAAAAAATATAGAAAACGCAGTTGGATCTGATAGTAAGTCCGAGAGCAAGGACGCGAAAATTTACAAAAAAAGTCAAAAAAATTAATATTGTTGAGGTATAATAAATATTTCAAGAGTTTAAAGCAGAGAAGGGGGAGTTGTTCTGCCGAAAGAAGATGTAATGGAGTTTGAAGGCGTGGTTACAGAGGCGCTGCCGAACGCGGTTTTCAGGGTGAAACTGCCGAACGAGCATGTAGTTCTGGCGCATATATCAGGCAAACTCAGGATGAACTATATAAAAATTCTGCCGGGCGACAAAGTGACAGTCGAGGTGTCTGTATATGACTTGACTAAGGGCAGAATAACATGGAGAGCTAAATAGAAATAAAAATGTAGGGGACGCATTTATGCGTTCCGATATTAAAGAAAATGTAGGGAACGCATTTATGCGTTCCGGTGTAAAGAAAGCGAGTGATTTTAAGTATGAAAGTAAGACCGTCGGTCAAACCGATATGCGAGAAGTGCAAAATAATTAAAAGGCACAGCAGAATAATGGTAATCTGCGAGAATCCGAAGCATAAGCAGCGGCAGGGTTCAAAGGGCGGAGGAAATCCGTAATAAAATTTAAAATTGTTAAAATTGATTGAGAGGGAATGTAATATGGCAAAGCCAAACCGTGGCAAAGAATTAAAAAGAAACAGACCGGGTAACTGGCGCGGAACTTGTCCGAAGTGCGACAGGAAGCGCGTCAGAATGATATGGCAAGCCGTAGTAGAGGGCGGCGACCCGGTATATGTATGCAAGAATTGCAGATAAAAAATTAATTTAAAGAATAGCTGAATGATAGTTGAAGAAAGGAGAAAAAGTATGGCACGTATTTCAGGCGTGGATATTCCGAACGAAAAAAGGATAGAAATCGGGTTGACTTATATTTTCGGCATAGGCAGAACGAGTTCGAATAAAATACTGGCTAAAACAGGCGTAGACCCTAGCATCAGGTCAAAAGATTTGACGGAAGACCAAGTGGCTAAAATAAGAGAGATTATAGACAATGAGTATTCTGTCGAGGGCGACTTGAGAAGAAATGTAGCCATGGATATAAAACGGCTCGTAGAGATTGGATGCTACAGGGGCGTGCGTCACAGAAAAGGCTTGCCGGTGAGAGGTCAGCGCACACAGACGAACGCGAGAACGCGCAAAGGTCCGGCTAAGACGATTGCCAACAAGAAAAAGTAATTAATTTGTAGGGGCGCGAAGTAACGCGCCCGTGATGAGAGGTGAAAAAATGCCGAAAAGTACGGTAAAAAGAGCGGCGATAAAAAGACGCCGCGAACGTAAAAATATAGAAAAAGGCGAAGCGCACATCAGGTCGACGTTTAATAATACTATTATAACGATTAGCGATGTTACCGGAAACGTAATCTCGTGGGCGTCAGGCGGCGGCATGGGCTTCAAAGGCTCGCGCAAGAGTACGCCGTTCGCAGCGCAGCAGGCGGCTGAAGCGGCGGCTAAAGCGGCTATGGAACACGGGCTTAAAACCGTTGAAGTCTATGTAAAAGGTCCGGGGCAGGGCAGAGAGTCCGCAATCAGGTCGCTTCAGTCCGCAGGGCTTGAAGTAATCATGATAAAAGACGTAACGCCGATTCCGCATAACGGTTGCAGACCGCCGAAACGCAGACGCGTGTAATTTATGCTGATTTTATATTATTGATGAAAAAATATTTAATAGACCGGCTGATAGCTGAAAATTGGTTTGATAATGAAAAAGAAGCTCTGCCATGGATAATATCGGGCAAAGTTCTGGTGGATAACCAGAAGATTTTAAGCGGCAAAGAGCAAGTTAATATTGACGGGATTATCAGGATAAAAGAGTATTACAAGAAAAAGTATGTAAACAAAGGCGGCTTGAAATTAGAGGGCGCGTTGAGCGATTTCGGGCTGGATATTGCAGGCATGGTCGCGCTTGACTGCGGAGCGTCCGCCGGGGGATTTACGGATTGTCTGTTACAGCGCGGGGCAAAATCAGTTTATGCCGTTGACGCGGGAAACGGGCAGCTTGCGGGAAAATTATTAATCAATGAAAAAGTCGTCAACATGGAGCGGACGAATTTATCGGACAGCCGCTTGTTAAAGCTGGAGCCGAAGCCGGATATAATAACTCTTGATTTGTCTAAATTATCGCTGAAAAAAGCTGTCTTGATATGCAGGGATATTCTAAAATTAAACGGGATTATTGTCGCGCTTGTAAAGCCGGTGTATGAGTCTGCCGGAACAGAAATGAGCTGTGATATTTTAAAAGATATTATAAGCGGTCTGTGCGGATATTTTGCCAGTCATGATTTTAATATCATGGGATTGACGAACAGCTGCGTAAGGGGCAATAACGACGCGATTGAATATTTTGTTTATCTGACCTGCGGAGAAAAAACTTTAAATAATATAAATGATAAGTATGATTATTTTATCGGGGAAATAGTGGAGAAGTCTTTATCACTTGAAAAATTCAAAAAAAATGAGTTTAAAATAAAAAATTAGGAGGCACAGTTAGAACAATGTCGAGATATACAGGACCGTCATGCAGATTATGCCGCAGAGAGGGCGAGAAGCTCTTTTTAAAAGGCGAGAGATGCTATACGGACAGATGCGCGGTGACCAGACGGGCTAAATCGCTGGCTCCGGGTCAGCACGGCGCGAACATGAGAAACAGCAAGGCTAAAGAGTACGGGGCGCAGCTGAGAGAGAAGCAGAAAGCAAAGCGCATATACGGGCTGCATGAAACGCAGTTTAAGAACACGTTCAAGAGGGCTGAAAAGCAGGAAGGAATGGCGGGCGTTAATCTGCTGGTGCTGCTTGAGCGCAGGCTTGACAACGTAATATATAAAATGGGCATGGCGGAAAGCAGGAAAGAAGCGCGCCAGCTTGTCACGCACAGGCATTTTAAAGTGAACGGCAGGAAAGCGAATATCCCGTCCATGACTTTAAAGCAGGGCGACGTGATAAGCCTGAACGAAACGAGCAGGCAGCTTGAAAAAATTAAATTTTTGATAGATAATCTGGACAACAGGCAGACAGTCAGATGGCTTGATATGGACAGAAATAAAATAAGCGCGACAATCACGGCGGTTCCGACGCGTGAAGACGTTGATTTCCCGTTCAAAGAGAGCCTTATCGTCGAGCTTTACTCTAAATAAAATAATAATTTTTAATTATTATTCGTTAATTGTTAATTGATTTAGGAGGGTGTGTTATTAGTATGATAGAAAAGCCCGTTATTAACGCGTCTTTTATGGATGAAGATGGTTGGCACGCGAGATTTGTTGTTGAGCCTTTGGAAAGGGGCTACGGTATGACGCTGGGAAATTCGCTCAGGCGCATATTGCTGTCGTCGCTTCCGGGCGTCGCGGTGACGTCGATTAAAATAGACGGAGTGCTGCATGAAATATCGACTATTCCGAATATAAAAGAGGACGTTACAGAGATTGTGCTTAATATCAAGGGCATAGTTGCCAAACTGCACAGCGACGGACCCAAGACTGTTCTGATAGACGCGCAGGGCGAGGGCGTTGTAACTGCGGGAATGATAAAAACCGACGCGGAGCTTGAGATATTAAATCCGGAGCATCCCATAGCTACTCTTGACGATAAAGCGAGGTTATACATGGAGCTTACGTTTGACCACGGCAGAGGTTATGCGTCCGCGGAAAAAAATAAATCAGACGTTCAGAATCCGATAATCGGTGTTATATACGTGGATTCTATATTTACACCCGTATTAAGAATGAATTATACAGTTGGGCATACCAGAGTGGGAAACATAACCGACTATGACAAGCTGGTCATGGAAGTAAGGACCAACGGGATAGTGTCGGCTAAAGAAGCTGTTTCCCTCGCGGGCAAGATACTCAATGAGCATCTCAATCTGTTTGTTGACCTCTCGGACGAGGGCAAGAAAGCGGAAATCATGGTTGAGCGCGAAGAAAATATAAAAGAAAAAGTTCTTGAGATGACCATTGAAGAGCTTGATATGTCGGTGCGTTCGTTTAACTGCCTGAAAAGAGCCGGCATAGACACTGTGGAAGATTTGACGAACAGGACTGAAGAAGACATGATAAAAGTACGGAATTTAGGGAAGAAATCTCTTGAGGAAGTGATACACAAGCTGCATTCGCTTGGGCTTGCGTTAAAAAGAGAGGACGAGTAAATTAAATTAATAATTGGCTGTTGATTATTAATTATAAAATATTGATTGGTGAAAAAGGAGGTATATGTATGCCCTCGGTGAGAAAATTAGGCAGGAAGTCCGACCACAGAAAAGCGATGATGCGCGGAATGCTGACCCTGCTGTTAGATAAAGGCAGAATCGAAACGACGGTTCAGAAAGCGAAAGAGCTTAAAAGAGTCGCGGATAAAATGATAACTGTCGGAAAGAAAAATACGGACGCGGCTAAACGGACCGCGTTCGCATATATAACTAAAGAAGAAATAGTAAAAAAACTGTTCGACCAGATAGCTCCTTCGTTTGAGGACAGGAACGGCGGATATACGCGAGTGTTAAAATTAGGTCCGAGGAGGGGCGACGGCGCGGAAATGGCTATAATCGAGCTTGTGAATTACGAGCCGTCAAATGCCAAGCCCGACGACAAGAAGAAAAAGCCGCTGGTGAAACGCAAGAATATAAAGCGTGTCAGAAGGCTGATAGCCAAGCAAACGAAGCGCAGACAAAGAGCGCAGAGATAAAAAATTATCCCGGGTTTTATAATCCGGGTTTTTTATGTTGACTTTTTATTATATTTCGTGTATAATAAATATTATGAAACGGGGTGAAATGCTTTGCGGTTTTATAAACGATATAACTTCTCGGCGCGGTTGGGTTAATCTGACGGCAGGTTGCACCGAGATTTAAAAAAATATATATGCTGTCAGTTCATTCGGCTGTGCCTTTTACAATTTAACTAAAATCTAATTAAAATTAAAAGGAGCATGAATGATGATGATATTCAAGCAGATAATAGAAAAACACAGGACGACGATAATATTTTATATAGCTTCAGCGATTATAATAAGCTTTTTAGAAGCGTTGGGCGTAAGAATTTTCCAGGGCGTTATAGATATGTTTACCGCAGGGACGCTTACTCTGCCGCATATTTTGATTTACGGGACGGTTATAACGGCAGTCGCTGTCTTGAACTATACAAGCATTATTCCTGAGGTAAAACTGGATAACGCCGTTTATCTTGATTTTAAATTAATGGCGTTAAAAAAAATGAGCGTTATAAATTATACACATTATCAGAAAATCGGTATCGGTACATTAATTCAACAGATTGAAAACGGTGCGAATGCCGGAAGCTATATATTGCTTCAATTTTATATCCGTTTTATCCGCGAGCTAATACCCGCTATACTCATAAGCCTTATATTTATTGCCATGATAGATATATCACTTATAAAATTTATTCTTATCGGCTATGCGCTGACGCTTGTTGTTACGAGTATAGTTTTAAAAAAATTATATAAAATTAAAAGCGGTATACTGATAAACGAAGAGTTTATGAACCATTATCTTGTACGCGGATTAATGGAGCTTGTGGTTTTCAGGAAAAATAAAAGATATGGGATTGAAATAAAAAAGGCGAATGAATCTGTTGATGAGATAGTTTCCGGCAAAGTGAAAATTACGCTGACTCATGAGTTCTTTTTCACGCTGTTTTACTTGTTTACAATAATTTTAAGAATATCCGTGATAATTTACGGGCTTTTGGCGGGTACGCTGTCAATCGGCGAGATTGTCGCGCTGATGACTTTTCTTGACAGGGCATATCAGCCGATTGCGATTATTAACGTGATGTATGTTAGCTATAAGTTAGAAAAAGTGGCGTTTGACAGATATAAAAAAATATTGCTCGCGCCTGATGACGAAGCGTTAAATCACGGCGAAAAAATTGATATAAAACGCGGCGAAATCAAATTTAAAAACGTAGGCTTTTCTTATGATAACAAAATAATCATGCAAAATCTCTCGTTTGATGTAAAGCCTAACACTTCCGCCGCATTTGTCGGCGAAAGCGGCGCGGGCAAATCCACGATTATAAAACAGCTTACAGGATTAATTAAGCCGTGTGAAGGTAATATCCTGATAGACGGGCATGATTTATCGGGCGTAAATCTGAATCATTTTTATGATTATATATCTTACACATCACAGGATTCGCCCGTATTCAACGGAACATTATACGAGAACATAGTCTTTGACAAGAAAGTTGCCGAAAAAGAGATCCTGAATGTGTTAAAGCTCGTAAATTTATACGAATTTTATCAAGGGTTGGAAAACGGGCTGTTAACTGAGGTAGGCGAAAAAGGTATATTGCTTTCAGGCGGTGAACGCCAGCGGCTTGCTCTTTCGAGAATATTTTTTCAGAATTCAAAAATTATAATCTTGGACGAAGCCACCTCAGCAATAGATAATATAACCGAAGAAATAGTTATGAACAATGTAACGGATTTTTTTAAAGACCGAACTTTAATCATCGTTGCCCACCGCTTAAGCAGCATAAAAAAAGTGGATAATATATTCGCATTGAAAAGCGGCTGTTTAATTGAGCAGGGCAGTTTTGATGATTTATTAAATCAAGACGGGTATTTTAAGGATTTATGGAACAGAGAAGCAGCTATAAATTAAGCTTCTGCGCTATTTTCCTGATATCTCAAATTCCGCAATTGGGTCAAGCGCAGCGGTGGGCTCATCGAGTACGATAAACGGCGCGTCTTTGTACAGCGCGCGCGCAATCGCGATCTTCTGCGCTTCACCGCCGGATATTTCCACGCCGTCCTCTTCAAAATCCTTGTAAAGCGAAGTGTTTAACCCATTCGGCGTATCGGCTAATCTCTCGCCGAAACCCGCCATATTCAGGCATTGCTTCGCGCGGTCGCTGTCAACATCAACAGAAGCCGCGACATTTTGTCCGAGCGGAAACGCGAACAGCTTAAAATCCTGGAACACGACAGAGAAAATACCCATATATTCATCATAATCATAATTTTTGCCTTCGCGCCGTGCAGACTTAAAATTCTCCGCGCTTTCGAACATATCGACCGCCGCGCTGATATTATTCTCGTCCGCCCATTTATTTATCAGCATTTTATTATATTCCGCCTGATTGTGTTCGTCGTCGCAGATCGCTGTTTTTATATCCATAAAAATAATGTACACCTTTAAAAATTTGATTAAAAATATTCTTATTTTATCAATTTTATCATAATTTTAATTATTTGTCAATTTTTATTTAACTTTTTATTTGTAAAATTAATATATGGGATTTTAATCGGGGATTTTAATTGTTATATTATAAAAATGCGGTGTGTTAAAAATGAAATTTATAAAAATATTTTTATGTGTGCTGTTAATTTTAAGTATATTAACTCCGGTTTTTGGAATCGGTTCGGTTTCTGCGGCTTTGAATATATCAAACAAAAAGCCGGATACGCCGGTTTGGACTGTTGCTTGGATTACTGTACCTCAGGTAAAAGTAACTTTCGGCTCTGAAATAAAAACTGTAATTTTCCCGCAGGAACGAATTAATTATTTTAACAGAGCCGCGTCTGTGTTTAAAAATTATATAGAGCAAAACACAAACAATGCGGTGGAAATAAAAATCACGTTTATCAGCATAGATATAATTCCGGAGTTTACCAGTGATTATAACGACAGAATAGGTTTCAGAGCGCGTTTAACGGACGAAATAAAAGAAAAATATAATATAAATGATTATGATACATGGATGGTGGGCTGGCCTTTCCATCAGTTTTGGGAGCTTTCCGAAAATAACATCTGGGTTATGAACGAAACAAACAAAAATTGGAATTGGACAAATAATGAAGGGCATTTGATTTCGGCTAATTTAACATATGATACGCGCGAGATATATCTTGAAGCCGAAAGTTCTGTTGACCGGTACAGATTCACGAGTATTCATGAGTTTTTACATATAACGGAGTTTTGGTTCAGAGACCGCTTGGGTTTTGAGCTTCCGTATAATATTGAATGTATCGGAAACGGCCATTATGCGCTGCATAATCCCGAATATTTCGGGTATGGCTCCGAATATATGGTGATAGGCGAAGTGGATTTTAATTTTTTTGCGGACTGGCTGAGCAACAGTGTGCGCGACCCGAATTCGAGAAGAAAAAAATACCTCGGCATACCCGAAGAAGCATGGCTGCATACTCCCGCAAAAAAAATACCGGTAATTTTGGAGTATAACGATGAATCAAAACAAATCGAAACAACATATAAAAACGGTATCGTCCCTTCGGATAACAGCGAAGCATATATTGATTTAAACAGCGAAATGCTGATACTGCCGGAAACATTCGCACAATCGATGAAAAATCCGGCTTACAGCACAGACGGCGGGAAAAAATGGCAGAAAGGGAAAATAAGCATCAAACAATTCCCAAAACTGCTGGGTAAAAAAATTTCGCTTGTTTTAACAAACGATTATAATTCGAAAACAAAACAACCCGCGCAGGATTCCGTTATCATAACGTTTGAAACCGTTGAAAAACGCCCTAAAACCAATGCCGGAAATTTACGGATAAGTCACAGTTTCGATTCGGGAATGTGGACTTTGGCGAAAAACGGCAAAGGTCAAGCGGTACTTGAAGGTTACCAAATCGCGCTTTCCCAAAACACGCAGGCTCCCCCGCTCAACACGGATATTTGGGAAGCGATGCCGGAAAGCGGTATACCGATTATGCCGCACGGCACAAAAAGAAGATTTTATTTTGTGCGTTCGCTTCCTTTAACCGAAGACGGTTTATACATTCCGGCGTCAAGACCTTTCCGCGTTTCGCCGGAAAATCAACCTCGGAGTAAAAGTTAGCCGCTCCCCCGCTCCGCTCTATTTTAACACATCGCACATAGCATGAACGTTTTCTTCAGGTACATCAAAAAAAAGATAATCGCTTGCGGCAAGGATATGTTTCCGTCCGCATTTTTCCGCCGTCCTCACTATATCAGCCGCAATAACGCGTATTTCTTCAGCGTCGCAGAGTAAAAGCTTATCCAGCCCTATGTTTCCTCTTGTGCATATATCCGGGTTTAATTTTAAAAAAGCGTCTTCGAGGCTTTTTATGTTGCCCACAGGTTCGGGCGAAAGCGTTTCAAATAAATCTATTCCCATTTGATTGTAATACCCTTTGGTGAGCATAGGTTCGATGGGTGAACAGATATGCGAATATATCAAAAGGTTTTCCTTGTGTGCGGCTGATGTTATAATTTTGGAATACGGCACAAGAAAATCCTCATAATATTTCGGCGAGATCATTTCGCTGCCGGGTCCGCCGAGAAAAATAAAATCACTGCCTCCTGCGGCAACGGCTTTTATCAGTTTTTCATCTATTTCTAAAATTTTATCCATAAGCTTAATAAATACATCCCGCTGCTCCAACGCAAAAATTGCGGTATTCATCGTATCGGGAAAACATAAAAGCTCATACGGCTGCATGGCCCATTGAATATCAATGGCTTCGTTATCTCCGGCGAGTTTCCTGCAGTTTTTAACATGCTCTGTCACAGGTGTAAAGTCGGTTACTTTTCGCAGCTCGTCCAAGTAATAATTCAGGATTTTAAGCTCGGTTTCCGCCGTTATTAAATATTTGGTTTGGAAAAATCCTTTTATTTTTTCTTCCACCGTATGAACATCAAGAAAATATTTGCCGATATGGAGCCTGTTTTCATAATATTTTTTGTCCGCTGTTTCTTCGGTTTTAAGGTTTTCCCATTTACATTCGCCGCTCACAAGCGAAACCAAATCAAGCATCCCAAAATTATACAGCGGAACCATATTGAATTTTTTACAGGTATCCTTTAAATCTTCGAATGTTGTTTGTGAAATCCATTCTTTTCCCGCAAGTTTGGTATCAAATCCCGCGCCTGCGCCTATTTGCGGCGATGCAAACATTTTGCCGCCGTTTTTTACGTAATTTTTGTATTTTTCCCTGTTATTTTCCATAATTATATCACCTGCTTTATTTAAATATTTCAAAATCTTTTACATACATCTCTGTTTTTTGAATAAAATAATCGTTTATCTTATCCGGAAACTCTGTATTTACCGCTTTTATTATGTTTTCCGGGTTTAAGTATGTTTCCCGGCTTGTTTTGAGTATGCAGTCTATTTTTATATACTCCCGATACTCAAAATCGGCAGCAATATTAAATTTACAGATATAATCCTGTAAATTTACGGTTATGCCCGGTTTTTTTTCGATGAAAATATCTTTTGCAAAATATTTTTTTAAATCATCAGCATTTAAACCGTCGGTTTTCAGATAGATATAAAATTTGGTGCTTTCAATATCCTTGAAATTTTGCCCCGCTTTTTCGGTTTCATAAACTTCAAGTATGTTTATTCCCGAAGGAAAAGCTATGTTTAATTTATCAAACGCTTCTTTTACGCTTATATCCCCGTGAATTTTTATATCGGCGAACTCGCAGAAACTCTCGACTCCAAGCGGCAGCGCCGAAACAAAAGTTATTTTTGGGTGAGGGTTAAAGCCTTTTGAATGAACCGGTTTTATTCCCGCGCGGGAAATTGAACGCATAAATATTCTGTTTAAATCAAGATGCGAGATATATTTTGAAATACCCGCTTTTTTAAATTTTATCCTTAAAGTCTTAATGTTTTCGGTTTCTTCGGGATTTTCGGTTTTTTGGGTACTTTTTATATTATCCACCATTTGCGGGTTTCCATTACTTATATTACAGTCCAAAACTCCACAGTTTGCACATTCTTCGCGGCAGTTCGCGGTTGCGGCTCCGAGTTTTGATTTTTTGTTTTCCGAAACCAAATATTCACGCGAAACGCCGGAATCAATAAAATCCCAGGGCATAAAATCGGCGTAATCATATTCGCGCCCCGCGTAATCCTCGATATTTATACCGCAGTTTTTAAACGCTTCAAGCCATAAATCGTAATAAAAATGTTCGTCCCAGCCGTCAAAACACGCTCCGAGCCTCGCGGCTTCAAGCAAAACACCCGAAAGTTTTCTGTCCCCGCGCGCAAACACCGCTTCGATTTTTGATATTTTAGCGTCATGATAATTATATTTTATCTTTTTTGAATTGATTTGTTCTTTTAATAAATTCTGTTTGCGGATCAGTTCTTCATAACTGTTTTGAGCTTCAAAACTAAACGGTGTATGGCATTTAGGCACAAACGAAGCGGTGCTGATCGTTATTGTCACTCCCCTGTTGTTCTGCTTGTTTTCGCGTTTACTGTATAACCCGACGGCTGTTTTCGCAAGCTCGGCTATAGCGGTTATATCTTCGTCGGTTTCACCGGGGAGCCCTATCATAAAATATAATTTTATGCTGCTGCGTCCAGAATCAAACGCCGTTTTTATAGTGTCGAGTATTTCCTTTTCGCTCAGGTTTTTGTTTATTACATCGCGCATTCTCTGCGAGCCCGCTTCCGGCGCGAATGTAAGCCCGCTTTGACGCACGCTTGAGGTTTGCTCAAGCAGTTCGCGTGTAAAATTATCTACACGCATAGACGGCAGGGATATATTGATATTCAACTCATCCGTCCAGCTTTTCAGGCAGCCGGTAAGCTCGTATAAACCGGAATAGTCGCTTATTGAAAGCGAACTGAGCGAAATTTCGTTATATCCCGTGTTTTTATAATTTTCAATCGCAAGATCGTTTAAAATCCCGGCTGAGCGCTCCCTTAGCGGTCTGTAAATGAATCCTGCCTGACAGAAACGGCAGCCGCGTATACACCCTCTGAAAACTTCAAGCGTTATTCTGTCATGCACACATTCTATATTCGGTACAAGCGGCCAAACCGGAAAATATGCCGAATCAAGATTTTTAACTATACGTTTTTTTATTTTCAAGGGAACATCCGGAATTTTCGCTGTAAAGCTGTTTATTTTACCGTCGTTTTTATAGTCTGTATCGTATAAAAACGGCACATACACGCCTTCGATTTTTTTTGCGCAGTCAACCAAAAAATCATTTTTTTTCAGGCCGCGTTTTTTGTACCCGCGGTAAAGCTCTATAATTTCAACAAGCGCTTCCTCCCCTTCCCCGACAACAAACAAATCAAAAAAATCCGCGATAGGTTCGGGGTTATACGCGCACGGTCCCCCGCCGATAATCAATGGATAATCTTTACCTTGGCGATCACTTGCAAGCGTTGGAATATTTGAAAGGCTGAGCATATATAAAATATTTGTGTAACACAGCTCATACTGCAATGTAAACCCGATAAAATCAAATTCGCACAGCGAATCTCCGGATTCAAGCGCGTATAAATCAAGATTATGCTTAATAAGTTCTTCCGCAAAATCTTTTGCCGGAGCAAAAACGCGCTCGCACCAAGCGTAATTTAAGTTATTTATTATACCCGACAATATTTTAATGCCAAGGTTTGACATACCGATTTCATACATATCCGGGAAAGCGAACACAAACCGCACCTCTGTTTCGGATTTATTTTTTATCACTTCACCGTATTCACCGCCGGTGTATCTTGCGGGTTTCTGCACGTTTTTTAACAGTTTTTCGTATTCTTTTTTAATCATTTAAGTTCACTTTCAAAAAAATTACTTTAAACCCTTGGCAAAATTATACAATAACGTTAAACACTAATAATTCCGACAAATCAAGGATTTGTATGTTTTAAGTATAGCAGAAATACAAAAATTTGTCAACCCAAATCTTAAAATTTTTATAGCATTCGCTTAAAAAATATGGTATAATAAATTCATAGAAAAATTCGGGAGGGAAACTGTAAATTTATTAAATTAAGCACCACGCAGCATCAGATTTGGCAAATACCCGTCGCGCGGTTTTTACGCCTATTCCTCCCCCATGACCTCTTTCAGCGGAATCCTCTTAATCTTCGCGGAATATACCCGCATAAATACTTCGTACATCACAACGAATGAAACCAACGCAATCAAAAACGCCCGCACGTTAAAGTTGTAATCCGGCAGTTCCATAACCTCGTTATCAAAAAACAAGGACATCATCATTAACATCAGTCCGTGCTGATACGCCGTGCCGAGGGCGAAACCTATATAAGCCGCAGGGCGGTAGCCGTTTAGAATTGCGGCTGAACATTCGCGGTCTGA
>Ga0099364_10007313_pt1 | contig 15806 bp, 12 predicted proteins | sample TergutTh196P3_FD_73070 | JGI IMG/M metagenome (GOLD analysis project Ga0099364, IMG submission 73070) | Microcerotermes parvus P3 segment gut microbial communities from Pointe-Noire, Republic of the Congo - Th196 P3 | ecosystem: Host-associated > Arthropoda: Insects > Digestive system > Gut ...
GGAGTTTTAATTGGAGGCGCTTGAGTCGGGAGACGAGTCGCTGGACAGAAACTATCACAAGGTTTATAACAGTTATTCGTGCCGGAGAAGAATGCCGGAAACACACGGCAGGTCCAAGGCATTAATGCACGCAAAAATAAAGCGTCTGCAAAAATAAAAAAATATCTCAAATTACCGCATATATACTGACCTGAAACTGAATCCGGGAAATATCAATTCCTATTTAAAAACCGGGGACGTTACTAAAGTGAGCCGAGATGTGGCTCGTAGGATGGTATTATACATGGAAGAAGCATGACGTTCTTCCGCATTGCCCGAACAATACGCAAGGCCCCGGCGGTCCGCCGGGGCCCTGCTGCGTCCGTCCGTCAGGTGCGATTATTTGACAAGCAACGCTTTTGCGGATATAATGACAAAAATGGTTAATCTAAATTGCTGAAAATGGTTAACCAAAATCGGGGTTAATGGTTAATTGATTATATCGTGCAAAGGGGCGGCTCATATGGCACTGACTGAACATGGATACAAACCAAGGGTGATAGACGGTAAAATCACAAAATATATGAGCTTATTTGGCGCGCTTTCGATAGAGGGGCCAAAATGGTGCGGAAAAACATGGACGGCCTTGAACCACGTAAAAAGCGTAGTTTATATGCTTGATCCTGAAAATGATTATGCGAATCGGGAAGCCGCACGGTTGAACCCGTCTTCAATCCTTACAGGAGAAAAACCGCTTCTTATCGACGAATGGCAGGAAGTGCCGGGGATTTGGGATGCCGTCCGATTCGCTTCGGACAGGACGAAGGAAAAAGGGCTGTATTTATTGACCGGTTCAACAACCCCAAGAGAAGGCAGTTTTTCTCACAGCGGGGCAGGCAGGATAGGGAAGGTAAGAATGCGCACGATGTCCTTGTACGAAAGCGGGGACTCATCTGGAACAATCAGCCTCTCCGGCCTGTTTGAAGGGGAAAAAATAAATCCTGATATTTCTGGACTTACGCAGGAAAAACTGATTTACCTCGCAAGCCGCGGCGGATGGCCGGAAAACATCGACACGCCCAAAAATGACTGCGGCATACTTCCCGAACAATACATGGCCGCGCTTGTGGAAACTGACATTTCAAGCGCCGACAACACAAAGCGGAATCCTCAGTTGGTATTGCATCTGCTTGCTGCCATTGCGCGGACAAACGTCACCTCCGCAAAGCTCAGCACGATCACTGCCGACATATCTTCACGTTTCGGCGGCATCACAAGACAAACCGTGTCGGATTATCTTTCCGCTTTGTTGCGATTGTACGTTGTAGAAGAAATACCCCAGTGGTTTCCGGAGCTTCGGGACAAACAGCGTTTACGAAAATCGCCGAAGAGAATGCTGACGGATCCGTCGGTTGCGGTGAGCGCGCTGAAAGCGAGGAGCAGCGACCTCGCGAGGGATCCCCGAACACTAGGGATGGTTTTTGAAAATCTTTGCTTTCGGGATTTGCTGGTCTACGCAGAAATGGCCGATGCCAAAATCAGCCATTATCATGACCTGAATGATCTTGAAGTGGATGTTATAGTTGAGCTAGGCACAAAATGGGCAGCCATTGAAATCAAGCTTGGATCCCACAGGGTTGACGAAGGGGCACACGCCCTGAAACGTCTGCACTCGAAACTTGTTTCAAAAGGAGCGCCCCCGCCATCCTTTTTAGCTGTAATCACCGGAGGGGGGCCGCTTTTCACAAGAAATGATGGAATTCACGTCATTCCTATTGACTGCTTGAAACCCTAGCGCCCCCCTTCCGCTTTCTTCGCCACTATCTCGAATAGGTGCCATAGCTTGGTGGGGGTCAGGACGGCGGGGCCTTCCGAGTACTGCTCCCTGAAATACTCTATTTCAAACCCATCGAATAGTTCATCTATGCGGTCTTTTGTCACAAACACCGCATCGGCCATATATGCCCACTCGTCCTTTTTGCCGAACAGATTTCCCGAAAACCTTCCGCCCGGCCGTATCGCGCCAACGAGCCTATTCCAAAATGCGTCAAACGCATCGGGCCTGCAAAATGGTATGCTGAAGCTCGAATACACAAGGTCGGCCGCAGGAATTGTCAGGTCTTCGAAGCATCCTTGCAAAAAAGTGACTTTGCCGTGCTTGTCCTCCGGCAGCTTTGCAAGTATGTTCTCGAAACCGTCCGGCGTGGAGTCCACCGCGCAAACGCTCCAACCGTGTTCGACCAGCTTTATGGTGTCAATGCCGCTTCCGCATCCGAGATCGACCGCATGGCCCGCAAACCCATCGAAGAATTCAAGCGCCTTCATGAGCATTTTCCTCGGCGGGGTATCCAGCGTCCGTCTTTGAAATTCGGGCCAGTTCGTGTTTTCGTCAAAAACTTGTCTTTTCATAATGCAAATACTAACACATATGCTTGGACATTGCACTAAGAAATCAAATAAGTTGAAGCATACGTTTTACTTTTTTGCCAAACGGAGTATAATGAATGCCAACACTAACTGAAAAGGCAGGAACCGGCTTGAATTCGATTTCTTCGCCAAGATCAAATGATCTGACAAAAGGCATCATATGGAAGCAGCTTTTGAAGTTTTCCGCCCCGTTGGTTCTTTCAAGTTTTCTTCAGTCTTTCTATGGCATAGCGGACATGATCATTGCAGGACATTTCATCGGGCCCAACGGATTGTCGGCTGCCAACAATTCATCCTCGATTATGACGTTCGTCACATTCGTCATATTGGGCTTATGTACGGGCGGAGGAGTCCTGATAGGGCAGTACTTCGGAGCCGGGGACAGGGCAAAATGCAAGCATGCCGTCACAACTCTTTTTACGTTCACAATGGTTTTCGGTGCCTTGCTTTCGATATTGCTCATGGCCGCGGCCAAACCTCTTCTCGTTTCCATCAGGGCACCGGTACTTGAGGATGCGACGTCTTATCTGAGGATATGTGCTTCGGGGTCTATTTTTATCGCCGGATACAACGCCGCGAATGCGGCCATGCGTTCGGTTGGGAATTCAAGGGCTCCTTTGATTTGCGTTCTGGTGTCCTGTCTTCTGAACGTCGTGCTTGATATCGTCTTCACGGGCTTTCTTGGCATGGGGGTAGACGGCTTGGCCCTGGCAACGGTTTTTTCCCAGGGGGCGAGCTTTGTCTTGGCTCTGTGCATCGTTCTGAGGGATCGTGAGCTTTATGGGCTGAAACTGACAAAACTGTATATCCGCATCGATGAGCTCAAAACAATGCTGAAGCTCGGCATTCCCGTCAGCATTCAATTAACCGTGGCGCACATTTCGTGGTTTGCGGCGCTATATCTGCTGAACGGTTACGATGTTTTTGTTTCCGCCGGCAACGGCGTGTCCATGAAGATAAGAGATTTTTGCTTGCTTCTCATCTTTTCAATGGCAAACGGCGCTACCGCAATGATAGCCCAAAACATTGGCGCCAAGGAATATGAAAGGGTGCGCAAGGTAATGTTCTGCGCTATGCGAATATCGTTGTGCGTGGCTATTTCGCTCATTGTGGCGGTCGAGGCCCTGGCTCCGCAGCTTGTTTCAATTTTCACCTCTGAGGTCAATACCGCCGCCGCCGCCGTCAGAAACCTACGGATAGAAATATTAAGCCAAGTCATCTACGCAGTCCTTCTGATGTATCACGCTTTGGGGCTTGGAAGCGGGCACACGATGTATGTGCTCTTCAGTTCATTTGTGAACAGCCTGCTTGTAAGGATACCGCTGATTTTTTTGCTCAACCATTATGTGGGGCTTGACGGTATCTACATAGGATGCATGATTGCCCCGCTTTCATCCGTACCCATAGGAATTTGGTACGAACGCTCCAACCGCTGGCGCAAACGCCGCTTGGAATAGGGGGGCCGTTCGGCACTGTCAATCTTATAAAACAGCATCACGCCTCTGCATTTTTATAATTATGACGAGAAAATATTTTGAGTATTTGCCCGTCATTTTTTTGTTTTATATTTTCGACCGCGAGTAATAGCTGCTGCAAAGCGGTGGAAAAATCTAATAACTACAGCCCCACCGACAGCCGCCAAAGATACAGGCTGGCTATGCTTCCGTGGGGCGAGTATCTTTTTTTGTATCGGGGGAACTGCTCCTTGGTGAGCGTCTTATGGCCATAAAGCTTGCACAGGCCGCGCCGGATGGCAAGATCGCCGTAGCTCAGGACATCCATGCGCCCTAGCGCGAAGATCAACAGCATCTCGGCCGTCCATGTGCCTATGCCGGGAAGCGACGACAACAATCTGATGACTTCCTCGTCCGGCATGCCCTCAAGAGCGGAAAGGTCAATGGCACCTGTGTATACGGCTTCGCCGGCTTCTTTGATGTAGCCCGCTTTCCGCATGGACATCCCGCACTTTTGAATATCCGATATGTCGGCATCGTGGATGCTCTCCGGCGTTATCCCGCCGCATAAATCGACGAGCCGATTCTCCACCGTCTCCGCTGCTTTGCCTGAAATCTGCTGCGAAACGATGCTGCAAATCAGCGCTGAAAACACGTCACGATTCACCTCCCGCTCAATAAAACCGCAACGGTCGATCACTGCGGCAAGTTTCTTGTCCTTTTTCTTCAAAGCGTCAAGATCGTCCGCTGTGTATTGGAAGGAATCGGGATGCTTCTCGTCATTCATTTTCATTATGGTAGAACCTTTGAGCGTTGACTGCAACCATCCATGATTCGGGCCGCAATCTCCCGCGCATTCGAAAATCCTTCGCGATTTGCGGCAAGGATTGCAGCGTTGAAAGCAGCAGGCAGTTTTTGCATTAAATCTTCTCCAAAGAACCTTATCTGCTGAGGCCGAACACGGACATCACGGGCAAACATGTCGAAATCGTCTTTGACAACCTTGTTGATGTTCTCATGCATGCCAATTCTCATGCCCAGATTTCTGCTGAGTTTCGACCCAAACCGGCCGTCATATACGGTCGTGCTGATTATGTCATACGCGGGAGCAAGCGAAACCGTTCCGTCGGTATTATATAGCAGCGAAAGGTTTTTTGCGTGTGCATCGCAATTACCTATCAAATAATTGAATATCCCCCATTTTACGAGCGTTGCGATGTCGTCAACCGGGCGCTTGCAATGCTTTACAAGCAAATCGCGAATGCGCTTGAATCCCGGCCCCCCATCATGCTCGTACTTCATGCTTGACTTGATGCCGCATGCTTGGCAACAGTCTTCCTGATGGATCCTGCCTACAGCGTTAAGGCCATTTTCCATTATGTCGCCCATTATGCGGTCATACCTGCGGATTACGATAACAGGCGTCTCAGGGAACAGTATTTCTGCGTCTACGGTGGAGATTCCGCAAGCCGAAGCGGCTCGAAGGCATAGAAATTCGTTCAATGTTATCTGCGGGTAGTGATTTTCCAGTACGCCGGGCTTTATTATGTGAGTCGTAGGCGAACCAAGCGCCGGGATGTACCATCCCTCCGGCAAAGGTTCGCCCTGTTTGTGATAGAGGGCAATCTTTTCCTGGCCTCCTGCAAGTGAAAGCCGCATATCTTCCTGCAAGCGCGGTATCTCCTCGTGCGGGCGTTCCGCAATTTTTCGTATGCCATCATGAATGGGCAAATGCGTTTGCGCTTCACTTCCATATCCATTGTTTGAGTTGGGGTCGATGCCCCCGCCCTCCTCGACAATCGATATGTCGCCCACACAGTCGCGCCCTAAAGCTCTTAGCAGCTTTACCGAGCTTGTTTGCGGTATGCCCAAACGCCGTGCGATTGCATAGCGGGCTTCCCCTTCGGGCAGCAATCCCTCAAAGTATGGTTGAGCCAATATGCCCGGGTAGCGGGACTCAGTTATTGGGAGCGATAGAGAGAGGGGCTGTGCCTTCGGCGTTGCAATGTACTCTCTATCATATGTAAACCCATAGAAAGGCTCATTCGCGGCAATATCTAGCGATCCTGCCTTTGCATTGCCAAAGAAAACGTTAAGCTTCATTGTCAGCGCCCCGTTCGGATATGGATATGTCAAGTCCAAGTATATGGAGGATATCAAGCACCTTGGCAATTTGCATGGTTTGTTTGCCGTTTTCAAGTTCGGAAATAAAGCGTGTGCCGTTGCCGCTTATGTCAGCCAACTCCGCTTGGTTCATCCCAAGCTCGTTGCGTCTCATTTTTGCTATTAAGCCAATATCTGCCATTGTGTATACTTTCGGCATGAGAACTGCACACCCTTTCACTTAGCATACTCAATTAGATTGCACTATCAAAGATTTAGTGTAAACCATGCTTGCATTGAATATATTATCATTACCGAGCGGGAATGTAAAGATGGATTTCCTAAAATATTACCGAGCGGGAATGTAAGTGGCGTTAGTCCCATTGCATTCCCGCTCGGTATTGAACATATGACCCCCGTGATTCATGTTTCCTCCAAAAGTACAAACCGCGCACCCTTGTCTATAATTACGGTGAAAGTGCGCCGGGAGGCGCGAGATAAGCGTGCGTAAAAGGAAAAAACAACTATAAATAAGGAGGAAATACACGCATGAAGAAAACGAAGAAACTATTGGCGCTGATCATGGCCGTCGCGATGATGGCAGGGCTGTTCGTGCTCGGAGGCCCGAGCGCCGGCGCGGCCGTCGTCACCGCCGACTATTCGGACGCCGACGCGATCGCGAACAACGAAGCTGTCGACGTGCTGACGACGCTCAGGGTCATCGAGGGCACGTACGGCGCGTACCGCCCGGGCGACAACGTGACCCGCGCCGAGGCCGCCGCGATTTTGGCCCGCTTGGTCGCCAGCCGTTCAGCCGCCGACTCGCTGCCCGCGGCAGACACCGGGTTCACAGACGTCCCGGCCAGCCATTGGGCGAGCAAGTACGTCGCGTACTGCGTGACGAACGGCTACGTCGCAGGCTACAGCCCGACGCGCTTCGGCCCGGACGACAACGTTACCGCGGCCCAGTTCTCAGCGATGCTGCTCCGCGCCGTAGGCTACGGCAAGCTGGGCGAGTTCACCGGCCCCCTGTGGGAGACCAACGCGATAGTCCTCGGCATGCGCGAGAGGATACTCGAGGGCGACAGGAACTTCTCCGCCCACGCCAGCAGGGACGACACCGCACAATATGCGTTCAAGGCGCTGACGGACGTGCATATGGTCGACTTGAGCACGGACAGGACCAACTATGTGCCCAGGGTTAGAAGGGCACCCCATCCGTACATCGTTGGCGACTTCATCGATGCGCCCGTCGCCATCATGGACAACATTTACCCGCAGCTTGAAGCCCAAAGGCCGACCCCGGCTTACTCTTACAGTGCTTCCGGAGGAGTGGTTAATATTCCCGCCGTGCCAATGCCCGACCTTTACGGGCGCCCAAGCACAAAGTGGATTTATGCCGGCGTCGAGATCGGCCTGTACCCGTTCAATCCAATAGCCGCTTTCTCGGCGAATCTTGGCCCGACCAATGATATCAGGAGGACGGCCGTCCTCAATGCCATTGGCACAGGGTATGCGTTCAGCGCTAGCGGCATAGAGGTCTATTTCAACGGCGACAGCAGAGTGGGCAATGATGTTTCGGACGGTGCGACTCCGCCTAATTATTCTCCTTATGCTGAAGTAACCGTTAAAGAAACAAAAGGCACCGTCACATCTGTCTACGGAAGGTATAAAGACATTTATGAAACTAGCCGCGCCACGGTTGCTGAAAAAATAGGCTTAATGCCTGATAACGGCTTGTTGGTCGAAGTGTTCATTTCATACCCGAACACGTCATATGCCAGGATCGACGTCGTGACCGTCACCCAGACGGACCTTTATGAGGTAATCTCAGTCAGCGCGTCCGCCAGGCAGGTCAACCTCAAGGCCGTGAGCCCGATACCTGTTGACACAATTATGGGCAGCACCGTCCTCATCAGGGACATGGACTACCCGGAACTCTACGATGTGATTAAGGATTGCAAAGTTGAAGACTACGTGCTGCTGACTATGGGATGGGATAACAAATGGATCCCCGGCGACATATACATCCCGGATACCGTCACGGGAGCCATACGCTCCAACTCAATGACCGGGAGCTCTCCAAACAGAGTCCTCGCCGTCACGCTCACCTCGGCGACGACGCCGTACAGGCTGGCGTGGAGAAATGGCGCCATGGAAGACTTGGGCTTTGGCTCCGTTGTTGACGGTGATCAAGGCGTAGCTTACCCGCCTGCGAACGGCACCGACGAGTCGATCCTCTTCCTCGACAAGTACGGCTATGTCGCCGGCCTGAAATCCGCCGCACCTCCGGGCACAGCGTTCGTCTACGTAATCGAGGAAAATCAATATATCGTAGGCTCGGACGGCATAGCGCGCCCGGGATTCAGGGGCGTGCTCGCCAACGGCGAAGAGGTCGTCGTAAGAGGCGATGTGCCAAGTGGCGCCAAACTATATACGTATACGATCAGCGGAGGAGTCTACGTTTTGGATGACCCGATCGTTCCTAGCGGCGCGACGGCCGCCGGGGCGCCCGCTGAAGCGAAGAGCGCAGTTGACCTCACAGACGGAGCAATTGCCGCCAGGGATCTCAGGCTGACTGCGGCATCTCAGAATGCTGATAACGATCCCCCGCCCCACGATCCTCACTACAACAACCAGTATGCAAGCAACGTCAAATTCATCTATCTCAAGGATGTTGACTCTGCGAAGGCATCGTTCAGCGTGCGCGATGGCGTGCAAAAAGCTGATGGCCCATTTGATCCTGGTAGCTACGCAGTTGTTGAAACGCGAGCGGGTGTGGATGTCGTCACGGCTGTGTTCCTGTACGACGAGACTCCGGGCACCACTGACCCGAACGCCATCATCTATATCAGCGGGGCGGCCGATGTCGAAAACATATACGCCGGCACGGAGACTTACCAAGGATATCGCGCATGGTTCGCAGGCGAAACAACCGCCAGAATCATGTACATTACCGAAAACACAGTGCCCGTCGGGTTCTACACATGGGCGGTAAAGGAAACGATTGGAGAGACAACGATATACAACGTATTCAAGCATGCGACAGATACGGGGAATACGGCCGTTACGGTCGTGGCCTCGCCGACGACCATGCAGGTAGCAGGAATTCTGCGATCGGATCAGGCTACTGTGGCTACTGTGCCTACTGTTGATCCGGCCTGGCTGGCCCCCCTTGCTCATCCCGCGCTCCTAACGATTACCTCGGCGGCAGTAGTTGACACGCGCACCGAACCACAGACTAACAACTACGCAAGAGTCTGGGGCGGCTGGGAGGAAATCCAGGCCTTGGTCAGGGAGCAGAAATGGCCCATGACTCTGTCCATAATGTACAATGCCGACACTAGTGTCGCGTCAAGGATCTACATCCAGACCCTAGCCTAGAAGTAGACGATTGGGGAGCAACACCCCAACAGCAAACCAATAACACCCGCGTCTGACGGACGCGGACGCAGCAAGGCCCCGGCGAACCGCCGGGGCTTTGCGACTTTGTAGAACTACAATCATATCTCTGCCCATATTCCATTGCACCCACTTCCCCTCCCGTCTAACCGCCTAACTGCGATACATTAAAAACACGTTGTAAACAATTTGACAAAATTAATGAAATCCAAAAATAACTGTGATACAATCTACCGCGTGGGGAGACCGGGCGTTCCGGATGGATAGCCAAAGGAGTACCCCGCATAAGAAAACAAAACGTCTGATGCATTCCATCGGACGTTAGTTTTTTGCTTTTTTTCGGAAGCAGATTTCGTGAGCAGAGTCCGCAAGCCATGTAATGACAATGGCCTGCGGGCTCGCTGTTTTGCGAAAAGCTGTTGTGTAATCAGCCCATAAAGCCGAAAATGGAACAGGCTTGCTTACCCCACTGCCGTGCGTCATGCTTCGGCGAGGTCGTTGTACCATTTTACCGACGCGATGTACGCGTCGTTTACGGTTTGAGCGTCCAAATGGTTTTCTTCTGTAAAGCGGGCGACTTCGTCCCAGTTTGCGTACTCGTAATGCTCATAGAAGCGCAGCATGTCGGAGTGCATGCCGTTTCTTGTAAGCAGCGACGTGCGTATGTCTTCGGCGACGGGGATCTCCTCCAGCAAATCCTCCTTTGATTTTTCAAGCGCGATGTGCAACAGCGAGAGCATGCCAACCATAAACACATGGTTCGGGTCGCGCTTTATCCTGAAATTAGGGGCCAGCAATTCCCCAAACCGCGCCCTAATGAGCGATATGCGGACAAGTTCAAGGGGCTTGTCTTCCGCAATACCCCTGAGCGCTAGCACGGCTATCCATTTTTTCAGGCTTTCCTCCCCTAAATACGCTATCGCCATCGCAATGGAGGACACGTTCCTGAGCCCCACGGCCGCGGAGTTCAGCAGCCGCAGAAGTTTGTATGTGAGGGCCACGTCAGAGGAGATTGCCGTGCTTATTTCACGGAAGTCCATGTAATCGTTCGTGCTAGTCAGCTTCAGCAAACGGAAATAATTCGCTTTCAGCGGGCCGATTTCTTTCGTCTTTTTCACGACCGCGGGAGGGTGGCTGAAGAAAAATCCCTGAAACATTTGAAAACCGGCGCTTTTAGCCGCATCGAAAGCGGCTTGCGTGTCCACATTGGTCGCGATGAACCGTATTTTTGGATTGTCCGCGATAATTCTTTTCTGCATCATAGTGTTCTTATCTTCGGGGCTGAATTTGCAGTAGTTTATTAAGCTGAAAATCTTCGGGACGGTTTTGCCGCTGTGCATGCCGTTGAGCGCGACTTGATAACCCGCGCTCCTTAAAAGGCTGCAGATTTTAAGATCGTTATCTTTGACCCTTCCCACAAGGCGCATCTGCACGACGAATTTGCCTTTCGGCAATCCCGAAAGGACGGCAGGGTTCAGCAATTGATTGGAGTAGGTGATAAAGTATTGCATGTTGTTTTCTAAATCTTTTAACCCCAATGCGTCCAAAGCCCGGTTAAACTCGCTCAAGCTGACGCTGTCGTCGGATTCTTTGTCGCCGCTTCCGCGATCGACGAGCTCATACCCGAACGTTTTTCCCGATCCAAGAAGTATCGGCTGGATATTGATATATAAATCCTTGAATTTTTGGGCAACATCATAGCGGTCTTCAAAAAAGGCTATCTGGTTGCGGCCGCCCTCCTTTGCTTTATACAGCGCGATGTCGGATTTACGCAAAGCCTCAGACAGGCTTATCCCGTGTATCGGGAAGAACGAAACGCCCATGCTTATCGTGCATTTCAGTTCTATGTTGGGCAGCGTGTAGCTTTGAAGAGTAGCCGAAAGAAGGTCGTTGTATTGCGTTTTCATCTGCTCTTCCGACTTGCCGATATCCTGCCGATCTGAGAATAACAGCACGAATTCGTCGCCGCCCAAGCGGTATAGGCGCCCGGAAAACTCCTTTTCGCTGCTTAGATGCTCGGCCAGCCTTCGTAGGACCAGGTCCCCGGTATTGTGGCCGTACGTATCGTTCACCGCTTTAAAATTATCGAGGTCGAACAACGCGATTGCGCCGGCTGTTTGATTATTCGCGATTTTATCCTCCAACACGACAAAATCTTCCTTGAGCCTTTGCCTGTTCGGTATGCCGGTCAAGTGGTCTATGTATGCCAATGAATACAACTGCTGGCTGGTCTTTTTTTCCTGAGTTATGTCACGCAGGAAAAACATGGCCGCAGGGTTTCCGTCAATCCAATTAATTGTGCAGCATTTGCCCGTATATACACGCCCTTCCCTATCCTCGATCTCAAAGGGTTCAAGTTCAGCTTCCCTGTCCATTTCCCCAAGCGGGCAATATGTGCAAAGGTCCGGAAGGCTTGCCGTGTAACCCGTCTTGCATTTGCGCTCGGTGGATAAGGTGAATCCCATGCGGGTCTCTGCCTTCGCGTTGGCGAAAACCACCTCGCAGTCCTTGCCGCGCAAGACAATGGCTTCCAGGTCAGGCGGGTCTAATATGCTCCCAAGAAAACTCTCAATCTCCGCTTTCCTGACATTTTTCTTTAAAATCATTGTTCGCACCCTTTCTATGATTCCTCTCCGCTGCTAATGCGCCCGAAACGAAAGCGGTCGGCGTGGATGACCCGCTTTTCGCAGTCTACCACAAATTCCGCCGCCTTTCAATCATTTTGCAGATTCCTTGATTGAAAATCACGCAAAGATATCGCCGCTGCCCGATTGTCAATGGGTTTTCACGTTTTGTTGTTATTGTTGACATTGTGCGCTGATTGTGTTAATCTGTTGGCAAAGGAGCTGATTGTCTTGCCAAAGAATACCACCATTAATCTTCGGGTAAATTCCGAAGTCAAAGAACACGCTGGAAGAATCCTTGATGCAATGGGCTTAACATTTAGCGAAGCGTTTAACCTGATGTTGCACCAAATCAGAATTCAACACGCATTGCCATTTGAAATCGTTGCATTCAGCCACAATCCCAAACCGGAAACTCTTGAATTCATTGACAGGATTGAGAATGGCTCAGAACAGCTGGTCGGCCCCTTTTCCTCAAAAGAGGAGTTGTGGAGGTCGTTGGGGATATGAAGTATACGCCGTATTATACAAATCGTATAAAGAAGCAGTTACACCTTCTTGAAAAACGTGGGTACAACTGGCACACATTCCGATTTGCTTGAATGATAAAGCAGAGCAGCATTACTCCATGACCGCCTTGATCTCCCAGTTTGCGATGTTTTCGTTATATTCCAGACTGCCATTGACGATGTTTACGCTATCAATGGTCAGTTCGGATAGTTTAAATTCTTTCAGCGCGGTGAAGGATAAAGCGCAGACCTCGGTTTTAACGCCTTCCACCGCGGTGTAGCCTTCCGCGTCGCCTATCATGGTCGCGCCGATGAGAATGTAGCCGTCAAATTCTTTGTGAAAGATGGTTGAAATTTCTGTGATGCCGGATTTTAAGCCGCCGCTGTAGGCGGCGTATTCCGGGTCAAAACGCACTTTCAGTTCGTAGCCGTATAAATCATTGATTTGGGGCGCGGAGACGGTCACTGTGACGGTTTGACCCGCCTGCGCCGTCGCTGACGCTGCCGCTTGTGCCGCGGCTCTGGCTGCTTCATCTTCTTCCATACCGTCAGGCCATGTGCCTAAAGGTATGTTCTGTCCCGGCATCCCGGTATACCTTTGTGACTCCGGCGTTTGCGAACCCGGTGTCTGGGCGGAGGCGCTCCCCGAAGCAAGCGAGGTTCGGGCGGAGCCGGACAGGTTATTGGATTTTTCTTCGAGTTCCGCTGAAATCAGATAGAGTTCGTCTATTTTTTCCCGGAGCGCGTTGATCTCAGCGAGATTGGAGCGGTTTTGGGAGGCTGTCGCTATGCTTGAGAGTTCGTCGATTCTTTTCTGAAGGGCGGCGAGTTCATTTTGGGAATTGATTATATAATACAGACCCGCGATATTCAGGCACAGCAGGAGCGCGCAGAAAGCGGCGAGGGCGAACCGGGCGGTTCGAGTGGTCTGGGCGGTCTGGGGTGCGGTGAGCATTTTCCCCAAGCCGGGGGCGGGATTATTTGTGGTACTTTTTGGGTCACTTGCGGTATTTTTCGTATCTTTTATGTTTCCCGTGTTTTTCGTGTTTTCTATGTTTTTTGTATCTTTCATGTCTTTCGTGTCTTCCATGTCTGCCATCACAAAACCATTCCTCTCACCCTGAAGATTTTTCCGTTCTAATTATACTTTTTCCGGTCAAATTGAAATTATTTTCCTTCTTACCACTTGCGTTCCTAAAGAAATTAGGGTAGTATATCTTTATCCAATGAAAGGAGGGTCGCTCTATGCCGCTTATTCATTCTAGCACCGATCTCCGAAACAAATACAACGAAATTTCTTCTTTCTGCCATCAAAATAACGAACCTGTGTTCATTACAAAAAACGGACAAGGTGATTTGGTTGTCATGAGCATGGAAACTTTTGAAACTTTAAATGGAAAACTTGAGCTTTATCGTCTTCTTGATGAGGGGCGTGCCGCAGCTAAGACGGGACTCAAGCGTCCATATAAAGATGTTTTTAGCGACATCGAACAGGAAATCGCCGATGGAACGCTATGAAATATACATTTTTTGTTGCATCGGCGCGACTATGGTATACATAACGCGGTACCCGTATCGTCTCCGTGCGTCATGGCATTGTGCGTGCGTGGCAACGCCCGTTAGGTTGGGCGTTGCCACGCTGTCTGTACGTGACTATGCTAAGGATGATCCGTTAGGCGCCTAGATTTGACTGGCGATATAGGTGATGTCGCTGATGTCAATGACACCGTTTTCATTGAAGTCGAAGAACTTAATCAGGTTGTCCCATTCGGCGTTGGTGTTGTCAAAGCCGAACCAGTCAATGATGTTGGACAGGTCGATCAGATCAACATTATCGTCGCCGTTGGTATCGCCGGGAACTGCAGGTGGATTGACCACTGCGCCCTGTCCTTGCGTCGCAACAGAAGCTGAGCCGTTAACTGTAGCGGTAGCTTTCTCGCCGTCAGCGTTAAAGAATACATATTCGACGGATGCGCTGAAGTCGTTGTCCTGTTCGGGCAGATTGGCGTTGGCTGTGAAGGAAACTGTGCCAAGAGTGGTCATGTTGTACTCGTCAAAATTGCCGAGGATGACCGTAAGAAGGCCAGCGTCGGCGTCAGCGCTGATGAGCGTCAGACCGTCAGCGGGGGTAAAGCCTGTGTAGGTAAACAGGTTCGCGTCATACGCGAGAGTGAACACGGCGGCGTTACTTTCTTGAGCCGCGGAGAAGGAGATGTTTACGTTGAAGGAGTCGGCACTTGTGACGAGGGTTTGATCTACGGTTACACTGAGGTCGGCGGAGGAATCGAACAGCTCGATGCCGTCATAGCCTTGCCATGGGCCATAAGTTGCCGCGTCAATGACCATTCTGGTGGTGTTATTGACCAAATTGTCTGGGTTTATGTGGCCGATCCAGTTAGACGAGCCGCCGATGATCTTACCGATATCGTAGCCTCCCGTACCCGGGCGTAAGATGGTCCCGTTGCTGTAGCAGTTTATGATGCTAAGGCCGGGCTGATGGACGCGGCCTACAATGCCGCCCAAGTAATTTGAGTTTTGTGTCGCGGCTATGATATCGCCGACAAAGGTGCTGTTGCTAATGGTCGCGTCAGGCCCCGCAACGATCCCGACGATCCCTCCGATATTATTTCCAGAAGTATTTAACTGACTGCCTGCCAAAGGGGCGGTTAACGTGCCGATTACATGACAGTTGTCGATCTGCCCGTTAGTGTAAAGGATAGCGGTGATGCCGCCCATCCCCCCGGTAGTGCCGCCCGTATTTCCTTGGAAATTCACGTTCTGCAAAGTGACGTTCTTTACCGTGCCGCCCATCCAGCCGAACAATCCTTTGGGAAAAGTAGTCGCACTGTCATTGTGTAGATTGTAGATGATCCAAGGACCGCCGTCAAAAACGCCGGTAAAAATTCTGGTACTGTCCGGAGCAATCGGCGTCCAGTCGATGTCGGTCATGTCGATATTATTCCCCAACTCGTACCAAGCGTCGGCATAGAATTTCCATGGTAGCTGCGTATAGTTCAATGAATAAAGAAGGTCTGACAGCAGTACCAGTTCTTCCGCTGAGGAAATGAGAAACGGCTCTGCCTCTGTACCGGAGCCAACATTGAAGTTGCCATACGGATCATCCGCGAGAGCCACCGCCGAGAAAGCGAAAAGCATCGTCAACGACAATAGCAGGGAAAAGACTATTCTTTGTGATTTTTTCTTCAATACGCTCATAATTTTTATCAGCACTTCCTTTGTTTTCATTAGTTTCCTCGAAGGGATGTCAATACTTTTAACTCCCATTTTTCGCCCATTTATTATGGAGT
>Ga0099364_10007314_pt1 | contig 15804 bp, 17 predicted proteins | sample TergutTh196P3_FD_73070 | JGI IMG/M metagenome (GOLD analysis project Ga0099364, IMG submission 73070) | Microcerotermes parvus P3 segment gut microbial communities from Pointe-Noire, Republic of the Congo - Th196 P3 | ecosystem: Host-associated > Arthropoda: Insects > Digestive system > Gut ...
ATGTCGAAATTCTGGCAACCTCGAACAGAAAAAGAGATATTTTTGAAAAATATTATCTGTATCAGAAAGCCGGCGTGCGCGAATACTGGATAGCCGACCCAAAACTGAAGGCTATTACCGTATATATTATGCAAGAAAACGGCGAATACGACGATGGCGAAGTCTATAAAACAGACGAAAAAATTCCTGTACATATTTTCAACGGATATATGATAGAAGCGAACGATATTTTTGATTATTGATTTTTTGGGGATGTTAGAGGAATAGAAAGAGGGAATATCCTTTGTTTCATGGGATTGTGGATTATTACGATACCGCAAACGTTTTCTTCATATTCCTGAAACATTACTTATACGGCAGTTCTTTCAATCTGCTACTGTTAAGAATCCGTCTAATTTTATAACATTTCAAACGCGGATGTTTTGTATATATAATATACCACGTTGCGCCGTACCTCAACGAATTGTAAGAAATTCCAAACCTGTTATTACCATAAAACGAGTTTTCTTTTACCTGCCATTCTTTTTCTGTACCAACAAATTTACGAATAAACTCAATCATTTTGTCTACAAACTCAACTGCCTTTTCGATGGACTCCAAGTAAGTCGGGATATTATCTTTGTTTATTCCAATCCTAACCGGCGATTTTGTGCATAAATCCCATACCAATTTCCTTAAATGAACCTCAAGTTTACCCGCAAACTCTATCCTTATTTTGTCCATGACCGTATATGATTTATAACGCTTTCCTTAAATTCGTCAATAGGTATCCATTTATCATTATCGTCATCAAAATCCTCACGGTATTGTGCATCGGTGTCAATGCTTTCATAAAATTTTGCTGTTTCGCTTGTCTTCATACGCTTGACGTGTTCTTCGATAAAAAAGTCAACCTCAACGTTGTTACATTCGGCAACCGCATCTTCAACACTCTTTTTCGACACAGGAAAAAGAATCCTTTGCTTTTTTAAAACCCTGTCTTCTAAAACTAATGTGTCCATAACTTTTACATTAAAATTCGCCGCAAAAATAATCCTTTTTTTCAGAACCAAAAAAAAGATTCAAAAAATCTGTGTATACCGTCTAACTCCTCAATTTACTTTTTTTTCCATTTTTTTTAATTTTATTTTGTATATTGAAAATTTATTATTAGTTTTGCAAAAATTTTAATTTATGAAAAAGGGTTTTAAAATATTGTTACATTTTTTCTTGATACCTCTATTATTTGGTGCAGGTACAGCATTGTTTTTATTAAACATCAATCCCGATGTTGAATTTTCTGCAATGATACTATTTGCTTGCATAGTTTATTTAGTTTATTGTTATATTTGGTTACGGATACACAAAATTCCGATACCTCCCATAAAAGATGACCCTGATGAGTGGTTGTACGAAAAAGATGTATTTTAGCAACTCAAAAATATTATTTATCTCTTCCAATAAAAAATTTTTATCAAAAAAAAACGTTAGTTCGTCAAAAAAATCTTTATCTTTGTCAAAAAAATAAATTGTTTTATGTTTTGGCAACTACTTTTATTTTTTGTTATTTAATAAATGTCATCGTTTTATGAAAGTGAAAATAAAAATGAGAAAAATAGTATTTCTTCTGTCTATCGTGTTTGTTCTAATGCCTGTAGAAAGTCAGTCAAGGCGTGATGCAACAACAAGTTTTCCACCTAGTTGGTGGGTAGGTATGGAAAACAACCGTGTTCAAATAATTATTAGAGGAAACTTTATAGGTGTTGGTACTGCTACCATAAATTATCCGGGGGTTATTATTGTTAAACAATTTCCCGGCTACGGCAGAGAAAGCAATTATTTGTTTGTTGAAATTGAAATAAGTAGAACAGCGTCACCAGGTGTTGTTCCAATAATAATTTCACATTCAGGAAGGACAACAACTCATAATTTTCAGTTGCAACAACGGAAAAAAGTAATAAATCCAATATTGTTAAACGGAACAGACGTAATTTATCAAATCGTTCCCGATAGATTTGCCAACGGCGACACCTCAAATGATATAGTTCAAGGTTTTTTTGAGCAGATAGATAGAACAAATCCATCAGCAATTCACGGAGGTGATATTCTGGGAATTACAAAAAACATTAATTATATAGAAAAATTAGGCGTTACAGCCGTTAATTTAACTCCAATTTACGAAACAAATCAATTAATTCAATCATACGATAAGTTTGCACCCACAAATCATTATAACATTGACCCTCGATTAGGAACTTTTGAGGAATTTTCTAATATGGTGTCTGCACTTCAAAATAGGCATATTAAGGTACTTTTAACTATGGTTTTAAACAAAATGGGCTATCAACACCCATTTGTCATTAATAGACCCGTACAAGATTGGATTTATGAAAAACCCGATATAAATCTTTTCATTACTCCTAATAACACATTGTTTGCCGACCCATACGCCAGCAAAGAAGATTTAGATTTGCATTATTCATATTATTGGGCAGACCTGCATATACCTGCATTGAATCACAATATTGAACATGTTAGAAAATTCCTTATACAGAATGTAATTTGGTGGATTGAAACAACACAAATAGACGGTATTGTACTTGAAGACCTCCAACTATGTGGACACCTGTTACTTAAAGAATTATGCACGGCAATAAATAAAGAGTATCCAAAATTTAATTTTATAGGCATTCCAAACACAGATTTAGTTGTTCATAACCATTTTTGGAAAGACGGACTATTAGACGAGCAATGTTTTTCTCACGTTTCTGATTATCCACTATATATGGAAGTGCAAGACGCTTTTGCTGAATATAAAAACACAAATGACGCTCTCAAAGGAGTTTATAAAACACTTGCATCTGATATTATTTATGACGACCCCGTTAATCAGTTAGTAATATTCTGCGATGGTCACGATTTAACACGCTTGTTTACGTTAGCAGAAAAAAATATGTCGGTTTTTAAAATGTATGTTGGCTTTCTTTTGACAACACGTGGAATACCAAGTTTTTTGTATGGAAGTGAAGTAATTATGGAAGGATTATCTGCAGGTGGGTACGGTTTTGTGCGTGGTGATTTTCCCGGAGGGTGGAAAGGTGACACTTTTAATGCTTTTAATCCAACAACAATACCTTCAAAACAGCGTGAAGCATACACTTTTTTTACAAATTTGTTAGATTGGAGGAAAAACAACCCCGAATTGATGCAAAGTGAGATTGTACAGTTCGAGCCTACTGACGATGTTTACGCTTATTTTAGAAGCGCAGGAAATAAAAAATTACTTGTTATCATTAACAATAACCCCAATGTCCCACGTAGGATGGAAACAAACCGATTTGCAAAAACTGTGGGCAAAATTGATAGAGCAAAAGATATTATTACGGGTGAGGTTTATTCCGGTCTGGGCAATTTGATTTTAAACCCCAAAAGTATTTTAATTTTAGAACTAACAAATAATTAGATATTAGAGTGTAGATATTAGATTTCATATTTGTAGCGGGGTAGGTAATACTTTGGGTGCTTTATCGGGCGACTTCCAAAGTCGCCTCCACACTAGGGCAAACACAGGTTTGCCCCTACAATTGCAAATTCGACAAGGCATACTTCGACTTTGCTCTGTAACCATTCTGTGTCGCTACAATTCTCATTTACTTATTCACTCATTTTTCTACCAATATTACATCACTAAAGTAATGCTTCAATTCACCACTAACCACTAACCATTTACTTTTTCTTCTTTTTTTCATTCAATTAACTTGAATTTCCAAAAAATTAATGTAATTTTGCAATTATTTCTGAATAATTTATGACCGACAAAATCCGACATATCAAACAATATTACCAAAAAGTCAAATCTGCAAGTATGGAATTGACTAAAAAAGAGGTATTTAAAGACCTTTTAAACCGTCTTTATGTTGGAAATGTTGATATTCAGCAAATTATAGATAAAATTACGCTTGGTGCAGAAACTAATTTACTTTACAAACTTATTTTGTTATTTTAAAAATTTTCAATATTTTTGCACCGCAATAAATTAATAAAAATTATCAGTTAACAGATGAAACTAAAACTTTTTCACATACCAAAACCTCGCCGATTTAATTATCAGCCTGTCTTTTATGATGAAGTAAAAGAACGGCGCAAAGAGCGCGAACGTAAGATTCGCGAAGAATTAGGGATGCCTCCAATGGAAGGAGACGAAAACAGAACGCCTGAACAAAGAATAAGAGGACAATTTACTTCTACATATTCAAAAGATATTGAATTTTCAAGACGGGCAAAACGAACATCCAACACAAGAATTGTAGTTATTGCTGCAATAATCATAATGTTGATTTACTTTATGTTAGGCTCCCGGCTTGAAAGGCTTTTCAGTTTTTTTTAAATTAATAGCGTAAATGTCAGATATTATCCAATTACTGCCCGATTCGGTTGCAAATCAAATAGCAGCAGGTGAAGTTATTCAGCGTCCTGCCTCGATTATTAAAGAATTAATGGAAAACTCGATAGATGCAGGCGCAACTGAAATATGCGTTGTTGTCAAAGATGCGGGTAGAACGCTTGTGCAGGTTTCTGACAATGGTTGCGGAATGTCGGAAACAGACGCACGAATGGCATTTGAACGTCATGCTACATCGAAAATAAAATCTGCAAGCGACCTCTTTCAAATTCGCACAATGGGCTTCAGGGGTGAAGCATTAGCATCTATTGCGGCTGTTGCGCACATCGAACTACTCACCAAAAAGAATGACACAGATTTAGGTACAAAAATTATTATTGCGGGCTCAAAAGTTGAATCACAAGTACCTATAGCATGTTCGGATGGCAGTTGCTTGTCGGTAAAAAATCTCTTTTTCAATATACCTGCACGAAGACGTTTCCTTAAATCAAATGCAACCGAGCAGCGACACATTATTGTTGAATTTCAGAGAATCGTTCTTGCTAACTCTAAAATAAATTTTAAACTTTTTCACAACGATTTGTCCCTATTTAATTTGCCCGCATCAAATCTTAAGCAGCGAATTATTAATGTTATGGGGAAACAAATACATCCATATCTTATTCCTGTTGAAGTAAATTCAACAATAGTAAAAATAACAGGATTTGTTGGAACACCGCAAGGAACAAAAAAAACATCGGGCGACCAATTCTTTTTTGTGAATGAAAGGTATATGAAACATCCATATCTTCACAAAGCGATAACCGAAGCATACCATAAATTAATACCTGCCGACACATTTCCTCCATATTTTATCTTTTTTGATGTAAATCCTGAACTGATAGACATAAATATTCATCCTACAAAAACAGAAATAAAGTTTGAGGACGAAATAGCAATTTGGAAGATATTAAACGCAGGAATAAGAGAGAGTCTTGGCAAATTTAATGCTGTACCTTCTATTGATTTTGATACAGAAGGTATGATTGATATTCCCATTTATAGAGAAGGACAAAAGGTTTCGCCGCCACGTGTGCATTTTAATCCTGATTTTAATCCTTTTGACGAAAAAAGAGAGAAACACAAGACGGATACTGTTCCAAAAAATTGGGAATCTCTTTATGAGGGCTTTTTATCGTCACGAAACATAGAAAAAGAAAATAATAAAAAAGTATTAGTTTTACCTTCAGCGGGCTTATGCGAAAAAAACTTGGACGAATTACCTTTGAATATAGACCAGTTTTTACAAAACTCTTATTTTCAAATTAAAAATCGCTTTATTCTTATGCCCGTGAAATCGGGATTAATGTTAATCGACCAAAGACGTGCGCACGAACGTATTCTTTTTGAACAATTTATGTCATCAATAATAACCAATAAATCAGCCTCGCAACTACTCTTATTTCCTGAGCCTGTTTTATTAAGTCAAGAAAATACCGTTTTGATGAATGAAATTGAAGAAGATATGAAAACATTCGGTTTCGATATTCAAAAAATCGAAAACAACACTTTTTTGGTTAAAGGTGTCCCTTCCGAATTAAGTAATATCAACATTGTTAGTCTGTTAGACGAAATAATTGAAACATATAAAACTTCTGAAATTAATGCAGAGAACGAAATAAAAGAGAAATTAGCAATGATTTTAGCTAAAAAAGGATGTATGAAAACAGAAATATCATTGTCGCACGAAGATATGGCTGCTCTTGTGAATCAACTTTTTATGTGCAAAAGTCCAAATTTCACTCAGACGGGGAAACCTGTAATTTCGATATTTTCGAACGAAGAGTTAGAAATGAGGTTTAATTAATAAATTTTTTAAAAACATAAATATGAGTCAACTCCGAAAAGCCCTATTATCTTACCACAAGGGTCACAAAGTGATTTCACAAAGGACACAAAGCATTAAATATCAACATATATCAACTGATAGTTCGGTAAAACTCACTATCTAAACTGAAAACTAATAACTGAAAACTATATAATGACTTCGGACAGGAGAAATAAACCTTTGATTTATCAGAATCCTTCTCCCATAAATGGAGTAGGTGAAATGTTTAACGACCTTCCGTCAAAAACTATTCGTCTGTTAAGATTTCCATTAGCGGTAGCAGTTGTGTTTGCACACGAAATATCGCGCCGCGAAACGGGAGGTCAAATTCTACAAATCGATTGGCTCAATTTTTCAGGGATGGAGTTATATAATTGTATCCGTATATTGATTTCTAACGTGATTGTACTTGGTGCACGTCCATGTTTTTTCATTATATCGGGGTTTCTCTTTTTTAAAAATATAACTATATGGAAAAATAGGTTTTATATCGATAAAATTAAAAGACGTTTTACAACACTCATAATCCCTTATCTTTTATGGATTTTGATACCTGTTACATTAAAAGCAATTTATTTTTTCTTTCTATTTGACGGCAGTTTTGAACTTTTTAAAAGCGAATTATTAGAAAATGGTATTTTAAAAATATTTTGGGATTATCACGATTTTGGGACATCGTGCAATAATATTTTTGGAACACCCGTTTACTCATATTTTCCATATAACCCTCCACTTTGGTTTTTAAGAGATTTAATTATGCTGACATTTTTGGCACCATTAGTATATTTTTTTATTAAATATTCAAAAATTGCAGGAATAATTGTTCTGGGAATTTGTTATTATACGCAAGTATGGATTTATATTTCAGGTTTTAGTATTGATGCCTTTTTCTTTTTCAGTTTAGGTGCTTATTTCAGTATAAACAACAAAAATATGATGTTAGAACTGCAAAAAAGTAAATTATTGTGGCTATTTATTGCAATTATTACCATGTTTTTATCGCTATATTTTGCAGGAAGCAATAATTATGATTTTTTTCGTAGGATTTATATCATTGCAGGCAGTATTACTGCCATAAATATTGCGACTGTAATAGTAAAAAGAGATAACAAAATATGGGATACTCCTTTGATTACGTTTCTATCTAAAACAAGTTTTTTTATTTTTGCCGCACACACTGTTGGTTTAATGCGTTTGTCGAACCACATTACAAATATTATTTTAAAATGGGACAATCTATTTTTTCTTATTATTAGATATTTTACAGCACCATTAATTTGTGTAAGTTTATGTATTGCGCTCTACTATATTGCATCAAAAACATTTCCAAAGTTATTGAAAATATTGACGGGGAGTCGTTAAATTGCTGTTGTATAGGCACACTAAATCACAGCGTAAGAAAGTCCATAAAGAGGATAAATCTTTATTGATCTATTTTTCTTTCTAAATAATTCATAATCAGATTTTTAGACTATTTTTTTATAATTTTTGATACCACAAAAATAATATTTTTATAAGAAATAGGGGGGCAATAAATTATTTTTTTTGCATTTTTTATACCCAATGTTAAAGTTTATAAAGTTTGAAAGTTTGTAAAGTAAAAAAGTTTGTAAAGTTAAAAAGTTTGTAAAGTTAAAAAGTTATAAAGAAGTTAGGAAATTTACTAAATACTAAATACTGATAACGCCTCATTCACTTATTCACCCATTCACTGACAACTGATAACTGACAACTGACAACTACTAATTCACTTATTCGCTTTTTTTGTTGAATTGAAAAAAAATACTAACTTTGCGGCAAAAAATAAAAGGATTTTAGTAATTAATAAATAATAAATACCAAAAATGACACTAATAAAATCAATTTCGGGCATCAGAGGTACAATTGGAGGAAAAATAGGTGAAGGGTTAAACCCCATCGACATTGTTCGCTTTACGTCAGGATATGGAACGTGGCTGAAACTAAATAATAAAGAGAAAAAATTAAAGGTAGTTGTTGGTCGAGACGCACGTATTTCAGGTGATATGGTAAAAAATCTTGTAATTGGTTCTCTGCAAGGACTTGGAATAGACATAATAGATATTGGACTTGCAACAACTCCAACAACCGAATTGGCAGTTGAATATTCAAATGCAGATGGCGGGCTTATTCTTACGGCAAGCCATAATCCAAAACAGTGGAACGCCCTGAAAATGCTCAATCACAAAGGCGAATTTCTATCCGACAAAGATGGTAAAGAAGTACTATCAATTGCTGAAAATGAAAATTTTTATTATACAGAAGTCGACAACTTAGGTATTGTTACAGAAAATATTGATTTTGAACAAAAACATATCGAAAATATTTTATCATTAAAACTAGTTGATGTAGAAAATATTCGAAAAGCAAATTTCAAAGTCGCAATAGATTGCGTAAATTCGGTTGGAGGTATTGTAATTCCAAAACTTTTAAAAGCATTGGGAGTTAATGATATTTTTAAACTTTATTGCGACCCAAACGGCTTGTTTCCACATAACCCCGAACCATTGCCCGAAAATCTTGATGAGATTTCAAAACTTATTAAAAAAGAAAAAATCGACGTTGGATTTGTTGTCGACCCAGATGTAGATAGGCTTGCGATTGTCAATGAAGATGGCTCGATGTTTGGCGAAGAATATACGTTAGTTGCTATTTCAGACTACATTTTATCAAAAGAGAATATAATTAGAGGCGGCTCAACTGTTTCTAATTTGAGTTCAACACGTGCTTTGCGAGACGTTACTCAAAAATATGGTGGAAAATATTACGCCGCTGCCGTTGGTGAAGTAAATGTTGTTGAAAAAATGAAAGAAGTGGACGCAATAATTGGAGGCGAAGGAAACGGTGGAGTTATATATCCTAAATCACACTACGGGCGTGACGCATTGGTTGGAATTGCGCTTTTCCTTTCTCTTTTGGCAAAAAAAGGCAAAAAATGTTCAGAACTACGCAAAGAATATCCAACATATTTTATTTCAAAAAACAAAATTGAACTTGAAGCAGGAATCGACATTGATACCATTCTTACAAAAATAAAAGAAAATTACAAATCTGAAAAGATTACTGATATTGACGGTATTAAGATTGATTTTGAGGATAAATGGGTACATCTGCGCAAGTCGAATACAGAACCGATTATACGAATCTATTCCGAAGCAAAAACGCTTGTCGAAGCAGATAAATTAGCACAAGAAATAATTTCTTTTGTGAATTCACTTTAATTTAATTAAATTGAAAATCCACCTGCTTTGCAGGTGATTATGGTGTGCATGGAGTGTGTTTTTTGAATTATGTAAAAATTAGGTTCGTAAATCGCAAGAGTTAAAGATAGTTATTATGTTTCTATTGTTCTATTTTACTTTATAACCATTTTTCGATAAATAATCCACAATTTTTTGCTTAAAATCGCCTTGAATCAATATTTCGGAATCTCTATAACTTCCTCCGCTACCGCATAACGTTTTAAGTTTTTTTTCAAGTTCTTTAATTGAATTGGTATCACCAACAAAACCTGATATAAGCGTTACAGTTTTTCCCTTTCGTTGTTTTCTATCTATAAAAACCTTTAAATTTTGTTTGTCGGGTGGAAGCGTTTCAACAGTAGCATCAAAACTGCTGCCAAAATCAAAATCGGGATTGGTACTAAACACAATACCACCTACAGTTCTTTTATTTTTGTTAGTCATGATGTTTTTTTAAATATATTTGCAAAGATATACTAAACAATCAAGAATTCCAAGTAGTGGAGGTTTTTATTTACAAAATAAAATATTTTAATAAAAACAGAAAACAGAAAAAATATAAAAAAATTGTAACCTTATTTAAAATTCAACGTAAAAGTGCGTATATTTATGAGTTAGGTGCAAGTGTGGGACAGCTCAGTGCGTTTTGCAAGAGTTTAACAGACTGTAATAAAGAAATTTAGAAGCAATGAAAGGCGAGAGCAAAATTAAATCTGACAGCATTCTGTTTTTTGATATGGATGGAACATTAGTTGACACCAACTATGCGAACTTCCTATCTTACAAGAAAGCCGTTGAACTTGTAAAAAAATCAAGTTTCAACATTCTCTACAATCCAGAACAGCGATTCAATCGCAGTTTGCTAAAAAATACTATTCAAAATCTAACAGAAACAGAGTTGGAAATGATTGTTAGCGAGAAAGAAAAATGTTACAATGACTTTCTGCCAGAAACCCAACTTAATAACGAAATTGTCGAAATTCTTGACAAATATTTCAAAACTAATAAAACCGTTTTAGTTACAAATTGTCGCAAAGACAGGGCATTGACGACATTGAATTATCACGGACTTACAGATAAATTTAGCGATTTCTTTTTTAGACAACTCGGAGAAAGCAAGTCAAAAATCAATAAATTCCAAAACGCAATTTTGAAATTGAATATATTACCAAAGTTTGTAATTGCTTTTGAAAACGAAGAAACCGAAGTCGAAGACGCATATATTGCAGGTATTCAAACTATTAATATAATAAATCCGTAAAAAAAATGAACAATTTTACAATTCTATCAGAAATGAGTTGGTTTACAAATCCAACAACACAAGAGCGACAACGTGGATTGTTTATTAAACAATCTATACCAGCGTACTATCACCAAAATTATACAACATTTGGTGCAGAAGGAAACCCTGACTGTATAAATCATTTGAAAAATCAGTTTGGAAGTGCCAATACTGAAACATTGCAAAAGGGAATTAATGAAATGGTTAAAATTTTACAAGAAGATTTACCTAAAATTAAGAGCCTTCACAATAATACTAATTTGACTGTTTGCGTAATTCCAAGAGCAAAAGCAGAAAATACTTATTCCCAAAATCAAAAATTATTTAGACAAGTAGTTTCAGCGGTAGTAGATAAACTTAATGGATTCTTTAACGGGACAACTTACATTATTCGTCATACAAACACAAGAACAACGCATATGAATAGAAGTGGGTATGGTGGAGATGGAGATATGCCGTACCCCGGAATTACAAAAAATACTTGTACAATTTCTGACGACGTAACAAGCAAAGATATTTTGTTAATTGACGATTTATATACAAAAAGCGTTAATATTGACGAAGATGCTATTCAGGCATTGCTTGATAAAGGTGCAAAGTCAGTTGTATTTTATGCAATTGGAAACACAGTATTTAGAAATGCCCAATAAGAGATTTTTTATTAATTTTGCAAAATAAAAATACGATAATGAAATATACAGACAATTCAATAAATATTCTGACGGCAAAATCATATAACCGTATTGGTAGTGCGTGGATTGTAAAGAATTTGAAAGGTAACGAAACAATTGAGAAAATCGTTTCATTGCTAAACAATGCACTAAAAGAAAAAACTGATGTATCAACTTTTGAGTATAAGAAAAAAGAATTAGAAAGACAAATTATTCAGAATTTTGATAATGAGTGTTGCGATGGTATTGTTGCACTCGGCGACAATGATTTTCCAGAATATCGTGGAAATGTAAAAGATAGCGAACAGCCGATTTGTCTTTTTTACAAAGGAAAAATAGAATTATTGGAGAAATCAAATCTGAATGTTACAGTTATCGGGCTGCTTAATCCTGATGAAAAAATTGAACTTTCCGAGCAAATGGTAACTTCTGAATTTATCAAACAGGGTGCTACAATCGTTAGTGGATTGGCTTTTGGTTGCGACAGCATTGCACACAAAACTGCATTAGAAAAAGGAGCTAAAACTGTTGCGATTTTACCAAGTCCACTGAATAATATTTTACCTGCAAAAAATAAAAGTTTAGCATTTGAAATTGTTGAAGACGGAGGACTGCTTGTTACAGAATATTACGAAAATTTTAAAACGACAATGGAATTGAGCAGTCGTTACAAGGAACGCGACAGATTGCAGGCATTATATTGCGATGTGATAGTTTTGGCAGCAAGTTACACACAAAATTCCGCTTCAATTCACAGAGAATTATACGGACAAAAACTTGACAGCGGTGCGCGTTTGGCAATGGGCTATGCAAAAGATTACAATATTAAGAGAGCCGTAATTTACAATGAGCAAAAACACGCTCAAAATCCAATGTATGACCTTAACAGAGAAACTTTGAAAGATAGTTCTGTTGTGAAAATTGATTCAAATAATTTGTCGGAAACAATAAAAAAGTTGTTGCCCAAAAAGTTAAATGTTGAATACGATGCAAATTGCAGACAGGGTGTATTAAATTTTTGAGATTTGAGAATAATAAATTAAAAAATAGAAACAGCAAAACACCAGCAGTTAACGAAGCGGTTTCACGCAATTGCGGCAGTAACTCCGCAGAAAAGGCAGTGCGGAAATGAACGTTTGTACCCCGCATAAAAGGTAGTGAAAGCCGCCGCTGCTCCAAGCCGCTGGGACGTTGTGTGCAAGTGGAGAACAGCAGCATCGAACAATAAAGTGTAAAATTAAAATTAAGAAAATTTAAAATGACAGCAACCGAAGACATAAGAGACATTTTTTCAATCTTACATGACGGAGTGATTTTAGCATGGACAGGTAACAAAGACTTGTTGATTTTGACAGTTGAGTGTGAGTATTTAACAAAACTGATTGACAAATCATTTGATAATTTCTATGTTGAGTTATCTATAATTGACAAAATAGAGTTAGACCCGTGGCCAAATCCGTTTGATATTCCCGCAATTATCAAAACTGAGTTGTATGACATTTTTAAAGCAAAACTTGAAATTCTTTCAGCCAAGATAAAAGACAACGTAGTTGTTGTTGATTGCAATCAACACAACACAGACTTTGATTATTGTGGTGGAAACTTAACAATTAGTTGTCAGTCAATTAAGGTCTCTGACCAAAGTAAAAATGAATTGACAATTGAGCAATTGGACAAAATATGTAACGAATATTGGAAAGGATGTCATATAGAATGAAAGACTTGACAATATGAATTCCCTTATGATGAACATTCAAAATCTGTTAACTTTAAACCTAAATCTTTGCCTTTTTCTAACATATATTGGTATGCTTCGTCGTAGTCGTTGTGTATGATACCATCAAGAATGGCTTCTTTAATTGCCGCTTTTATTACGCCTACTATATGACATGGCTGTAAGTTGAATGTTTCCATAATTATTTCGCCTGTTATTGGAGGTTGGAAATTTCTTACCCTGTCTTTTTCTTCTATTTCTTTTAATTTTCGTCTTACCAATCTGAAATTTTGTAGTATTCTTAACACTTTCTCTTTGTTTTTTGAAGTTATATCGGCTTCGCACAAAGTCATCAGACTATCGATGTCGTCACCTGCTTCAAAAAGTAGCCGTCTAACAGCCGAATCCGTAACTTCATCTTCTACAAGGGCAATAGGTCTTAAATGTAAGGAAACCATTTTTTGCACAAATTTCATTTTTTCGTTAAGAGGCATTCGTAACCTTTTAAATATATTTGGTATCATTTTTGCTCCAACAAAATTATGACCGTGAAATGTCCAACCTAATTCAGAATCAAATTTTTTGGTTGCTGGTTTTGCAATATCGTGGAAAAGAGCCGCCCAGCGAAGCCATAAATCGTTAGTATTTGGTACTATTTTGTCAAGAACTTCTAATGTGTGGAGAAAATTATCTTTATGTCCTTTGCCATCAACAGTATCAACACCTTTCATTGCATTGAGTTCGGGTAAAATATCTTGTAAAAGACCTGCTTTGTCAAGTAGTTTAAAACCAATTGAAGGATTATCGGCAAGAATTATTTTGTTTAGTTCTTCTGTTATTCTTTCTAATGATACAATGGAAAGCCGTTCTCTATTTGAAATTATACTTTCAAATGTAATTGGGTCTATTGTAAAGCCTAATTGTGTTGCAAATCTGACGGCACGTATCATTCTCAGCGGGTCATCCGAAAAAGTTATCATGGGGTCGAGTGGTGTTCGGATAATTCCTTTGTCAAGGTCTTTAATTCCTCCGAAAGGGTCAATAAGTGTACCGTAGTTTTCTTTATTTAGGCTAATTGCAAGTGCATTGATAGTAAAATCGCGCCTATTTTGGTCGTCTTCGAGTGTTCCGCATTCCACAACGGGTTTACGGCTATTGCGACTATATGATTCTTTTCTCGCACCAACAAATTCAATTTCAGTATTGCCATACCTAAACATTGCTGTTCCAAATGCTTTAAACACAGAAACTTTAAAACCACCCATCTTTTTTGCTGTCTGTTCGGCTATTTCAATGCCATTGCCCATTACAACAATGTCGATATCACTGTTTTTTCGTTGTAAAAATATATCTCTCACAAAACCTCCAATTGTGTATGCCTCACAACCTAACTTTTGACAAATGTCTGATACAGTTTTAAATACGGGATGATTTAAATATTCTTCCATCATTAAATTTTTTTGCAAAATTAGTGTTTTTTTAAAAATAAAATAGTCGTAAAATACAAAAATATACTTTTTTTTCTACTTTTGCAAAAATTTTTATACAATGACCACACACCTCGAACAATATATACTAGATCATATCGATGAGCAACCATCTCTGTTAAAGGAACTTGAGCGTTACACGAATCTAAATGTTTTACGTCCAAGGATGTTGTCGGGTCATTTGCAGGGCAGTTTTTTAACGATGCTTTGCAAGATGATTAATCCAAAAACAATTCTTGAAATTGGAACTTTTACAGGATATTCAACTATTTGTATGGCGTGGGGTATAAAACAAGAAGGGCATATTCACACAATAGAAATTAATGACGAACTCGAAAATGTAATAGTTAAATTTATTAAAAAATCAAATTTAACAAATCGCATAACGCTTCATATAGGCAGTGCAATTGATATTATTCCGAAAATTGACAAGTTTTTCGACCTTATTTTTATTGATGGCGACAAACGAGAATACCCAAAATATTTAGAATTATCGCTTCCAAAACTAAAAGTTAATGGTTATATTTTAGCCGACAACACTCTGTGGGACGGAAAAGTTGCCGAAAAAAATATGCCCGACGACCTTTATACAAAAGGAATAATGGATTTTAATGAAATTGTTAAAAACAATGAGAGTTTAGAAAAAGTTATTCTTCCTTTGCGGGATGGATTGACTATTGCGAAAAAAATATATTGATGATAATGAGTAGTTTTCAGTTTTCAGTTTTCAGTGAATTGTCTCGTCCTAAAATAGGTTTACACAAAAACTTGGGCATCTCGTATATTAGATGTGGTAAAAAATATGGTAACTCAGTTCCATCATCAAGTATCAAATAAAACTCGGCATCCTTTTCGGTAGACCAAATGTCATTATACCAATGCCATTCATAATTTTCATTTTCATCTCCTTGCGGTACAATAAATTGCCAAGGGATTGAATATGCCGAACCAAAAAACATATTGTTGTCGTAAACCGAAACAAAACTTCCATTTTCAGTTATTATACTTGGAATAAAAGTTCCGGCAGGTCGATCATAAGGCACGACATCTCTGTTGAAAGGTCCACATTCTTTATCAGAATAACTTAATTCTGATTCAACGATTTTTATTTCAAAATCACGTTTTGATTTTGAAATTCCAGT
>Ga0099364_10007315_pt1 | contig 15803 bp, 9 predicted proteins | sample TergutTh196P3_FD_73070 | JGI IMG/M metagenome (GOLD analysis project Ga0099364, IMG submission 73070) | Microcerotermes parvus P3 segment gut microbial communities from Pointe-Noire, Republic of the Congo - Th196 P3 | ecosystem: Host-associated > Arthropoda: Insects > Digestive system > Gut ...
AGTGAATATTACCGAAGCCGGTTTTGCTGACGACGGCAACTCAGCCGGGACACCTCTTGCAGAAATTACCGATTTTAAAAAAGACTGGTCATATAAGAGGAATGTTACGGAAGATTCTCTTGCTGATATTACTGATATTAATACCTGGGCAAAGGGAAATATCCCCATAGGTTATGCGGGAAGCTCCGGTTCAATAACACAGTTCATAGCCAATAACAACGGAACAGACCTCGATAGTTTATCTTTAACGAATGCGGCAAACCTTGTATTGCAAAAAGAAATAAACCTTACATCAGCGGAATTGGATGATTATAAAGGTTTTTTTATGGATGCACAAATGGACGACGGCGCAGTTGTATTTGTAAACGGAACGGAAGCGGTAAGGTTTAACGCCAACAAACCCAACGCCGATGGTTCAAGCGGAAAATTCCTATTCGGCTATGAAAGCAGGTATGAAATCCCAAACCCTCTTGAACAACCTCAAAAAACAAAGCATGAGAAATTCTTTATTAGCGAGGATTTGTTTAATCCCGGGAGTAATGTAATAACAATAGGCGTATTAAATCATGTCGCCACCAGCGATATTCTTTTTGACGGTATGCTGTTCGGGATCCCGAACGAATTCGAAGATGCGACCCCTGCGGGAACAACCACGAATTATAACGATGAATGGCTTTGGGTCAAGAACTTCCCCGGGACTAATCAATGGTTAGAAAACGATTTTATAGCAGCAGATATAGGAGCTGCATATGAATCAAACAGCTGGCGGATCGGTCCGTCCGGAATCGGTCATGCTAATAATGATACCGTAAATAATGCTAATAACATAAATGCGGGCTTTACCCGTGACGATATTAAAACTGTAGTTCCAATTACGGGAAATACGGCGGGTACGGGATATACTTCCGTATTGAACACAAGGGACGCAGAGCATACTCCTGTACATAATGTATATTTACGCAGAGTTATCAACGTCGATAAGGACAGCATAACGAACGGCAGTACGGGCGACAATACCGGCACATTGAAAATGACGGTAAAGCATATGCGGAGATTTACGGTTTACTTGAACGGCAGTCCTGTTTTAACCGAAACTTCCACTGCTGTTGATAACAATATCCTCCGTGAAAAATCAGTTGATATTAATATTGCAGATCTTAATGACGGTATAAATATAATAAGTGCGGATTCCCATTTCATTAACGCAGGACCTAATGCTTCGCCCACCGGGACATCAAGTACAAGTATTTACTTTAATATGGAATTTCCTATTCTGTATGATAATTCCGTCCCTCCGCCTGATCCGCCCGCTTTAGGTGATCTTGTAAACAATTTCCAACCCGCGGATCTCGGATGGAACAACACGACCGCAGATCTTCCCGTTGGTAACGCTCCTGAATCTACTTCTGTATTGTTATATATAAACAGTAATAACGGAACGGTTACAGGGACATCGGGAAACACAAGAAATCTTGTTTTGCAAAAGGAAATCGAATTTACCGAAACAGAGCTTGCCGGGTTCTCCGGTTTTACAATGGATGCAATCGTTGACGATGGCGCGGCAGTATTCATTAACGGGCAGGAAGCGGTTCGATTCAATGCCGAAACAGCCGCCGCAGGTACAGGCGGAAAACGTGTTTTCGGTTATCAAAATACATATGAGACAGCCGATCCCATCGCCTTGCCCGGAAGGTCAAATTACGAGAAGCATTTTATAAGCAAGGAATTCTTTAAATCAGGCAAGAATAATATAACAATAGCTGTATTAAATCACGCGGAAACAAATGACGATATCCTTTTTGACGGTATGCTTTATACCATAGACAACGGATATAACGACTTAACACCGGCAGGCGAAGATTTTGATTATGGTTCGGAATGGCTTTGGATCAAGAACAATCCGGGCAGCCTTTCATGGAATAAATGGCAATCAAGCGAATTCATAGGCGTCGAAGCCGCAAATCCGGATTTAGAAAATTATGCGTCAAACAGCTGGAGGGTAAACAGAGCCGCATTCGGTTATTGGACTGACGGCGGCGCAATGTCCGAATCTCAGCTGACAACAAAAATCCCTATTGTCATAGTTCCAGGCAGCCCCCCCAGACCGTCCCTTTTAGCTGATGCAGCACATACTAATGTTGATAACATATACTTGCGCAGGGTTTTCCATATTGATAAAACTCAATTAGCATCAGACGGAATAACTACGGTCAGCTTAACGGTAAAGCATAACCGGAATATTTATGTATACTCAAACGGCAGTGAGGTTTTCAAATTCATTGCTCCTGCCGGCGCCTTTGATACGCTAAGAGAGCAAACGCCGATAACAATCCCTGTTGACAGCCTTGATGAAGGAAGGAATGTAATCAGCGTGCGTATGGAAAACACTTCCGCAAACAGCACAAATATGTTTTTCGATGCGAAATTGGTATATGGAATAGAATTCCCGGGGAAATCATTCGTCATGTCGCCCGGAACGGATGAATCAAAAATGGGATTTACATGGTTCACTCCGAACGATGTAACAAATGCAGCCGTGCAAATTGCAGCAGTTGATGAATATCAAGCAAATGAGGGATTTGAAAGCAAAGATATTGTTCAAGGAGCTAATGCGAATCTTGATTCAAGATGGAATACGTCAGGTGACCGTTTTAACGGAACATTCAACTCGAGCTGGAGAAAGAATACGGTAACAGTAACCGGTCTTGAATCGGAAACGGAATATATCTACCGTTACGGCGATGACATAAATGATTTATGGAGTAAAACATATACATTTACTTCAGGAAAAAGTGAAGATTCATTGTCAAATGAAGACGGAAATAAGATTTTATTCTTAGGCGATCCTACAGTAAGGGATAATACAAAGGACTCTTTCCATGATACCTTAAATAAAGCGGCGGAAAAAAATCCCGATGCTAAATTCATATTAACTTCGGGAGATAACGCCGACGACCAAGGGCGGCATTATGAAATGCTTAAGGATTCACGGCATTTTAACAATTTACCTTTTGTTACTACCATAGGTAATCATGATACGGGAGCGCAGGAAGATCACTTCCTTACCCCCAATAAGACTGAATGGGGAAAAACGACAAGATGGAATGACGGCAAGCAATGGGGAGCAAATTATTATTTCTCATATGGTAACACATTGTATATTATGTTGAATTCTATGGCTGACCCGGCGCAGGACGCGCAAATAAATAGCTTTACAGATCAAAATCTTCAAGAACACAAAAACACAATAATTGAAGCACAAAAAGATTATCCGAACGCAAAGTGGACTGTAGTCGTTTCTCATTTCGACCTTTACGGTGCAGGACCTCATGCAGGAGGCGGAACTACACAGGGATTCCCTTATTGGCGGCAAATCCCCGCAATGCGTGATAAACTTATAGCCGTTTATGAAGAATTAGGTGTAGATGTTGTTCTGAACGGGCATGAACATCTTTATTCACGTTCATTTTTAATGAAAGATAAACAGCCGCAGCTCAACCAATATATCACCAATACTAACGGTGAAATCGTTAATCCAAAAGGAATTCTGCATATTACCGCGTCATGCAGTTCAAGTGCAAGATTTTATGATGAATATGATAAATACAGTCCAAGCGAAAGTGTTAATTGGGTAGATAAAATCGTAAATGTACATACGCCCCAATTTATCGAGCTTGAAATAACGGATAACAAGTTTACGATAACTAATTATAGAGCGGATACTTTAGCTGAACTTGATACCATTACCCTTAGGAAAGATGAATGTTATTCAGTAACCTACGCTCCCAACGGAAGCACGGGCGGGACAGCCCCGGACGAAACACCTAAGGTAGCGGGCGACACATTTACGGCAAAAGCGAATGCATTCACAGCACCGCAGGGAACACTGTTTGACAGCTGGAATACGGAATCCGGCGGAGAAGGAACAAGGTATATATCAGGCGAAACAATCACGATGCCGGAGAAGGAACTAACGCTTCATGCACAATGGAAAATCATTGAGCCTATTGAACATACCGTAACCCTGAAGTCAGGCGACGGAGCGGGCAGTGACATAACCGTTAATGAAAAAACAGCAGATGGCGGAACGTATATAATCCCTGCAAAACCTGAAAGTTTCACAGCCCCGGACGAAAAAGAGTTCGACGGCTGGAAGTTGGGCGGAGATGCAAGTGATAAAGTATACAAAGCGGGAGAAAGCATAACCAATGTAACATCGGATATTGTATTGACCGCCGTATGGAAAGCGGTCACCGGCGATATTACTTTCAAGGTCACATTCCACGCGGACGGCGGTCTGCCCGCTCCAAGCGAGCAAATGATCGGCGCTGGGGAAAAGATAACAAGACCGCCCGCAATGGAAAAGACAGGGTTCACATTCGATGATTGGTACAAGGAAAGCACATTCACAACGAAGTGGGACTTTGATGATGATGTCGTAACCGCTGAGACACAGCTTTATGCGAAATGGATCCCCGAACAAGAAATTACTGCTTTCAAGGTCACATTCCACGCGGACGGCGGTTTGCCCGCTCCAAGCGAACAGATGATCGGCGCTGGGGAAAAGATAACAAGACCGCCCGCAATGGAAAAGACAGGGTTCACATTCGATGATTGGTACAAGGAAAGCACATTCGCAACGAAGTGGGACTTTGATGATGATGTTGTAACCGCTGATACACAGCTTTATGCGAAATGGATCCCCGAACAAGAAATTACTGCTTTCAAAGTCACATTCCACGCGGACGGCGGTCTGCCCGCTCCAAGCGAACAAATGATCAACGCTGGGGAAAAGATAACAAGACCGCCCGCAATGGAAAAGACAGGGTTCACATTCGATGATTGGTACAAGGAAAGCACATTCGCAACGAAGTGGGATTTCGATGATGATGTCGTAACCGCTGATACACAGCTTTATGCGAAATGGATCCCCGAACAAGAAATTACTGCTTTCAAGGTCACATTCCACGCGGACGGCGGTCTGCCCGCTCCAAGCGAACAGATGCTCAACGCAGGAGAAAAGATAACAAGACCGCCCGCAATGGTAAAAACAGGGTTCACATTCGATGATTGGTACAAGGAAAGCACATTCACAACAAAGTGGAACTTCGGTGATGATGCCGTAACCGCTGATACACAGCTTTATGCGAAATGGAACGCTGTACCGCAAACCATACGTCATCATGTAAGGTTTATGGATAATATCTCAAACAAACGCATAGGCGGTATCAGGGAAATAAACCATAACACTATAATTTCCGCGGCACAAAGAGCAAAAGCACCTGCAAAAAAAGGATATACTTTTGTCGGGTGGTATACTAAAAGAACAGGCGGAAGCGTGTTTAAATTTACTGCAAGGATCACAGGAAGCACGGATATATATGCCCGTTACATCAAAAATCCTGCAAGACCCTCACGTTTCAGATCAAGCGTAAAAAGGAAAAGGATAACGCTTGCATGGAGAAAAGTATCGGGTGTAAGGTTTGAAATTTATCAAAGAAACGGAAGCAAGGGTAAGTGGAAACGGGTCAGCACAACCAAGGCAGGAGCAAGTTCATGGCGAAAATCTTTGAAGAAAGGAAAATATCAATTCAAAGTAAGGATGGTAAGAGTAGTTAATAAAGTAGCTGTCAGAGGTCCATTCACAACCGCGAAAAGAGCAAACGTAAGATAAATAAAGCTGCCCCACAGGAAAACTCCTAACTAAAGTTTTCTTATGGGGCAGTATTTTTAGGCGATAAAAGGCAGGACATGATTTCATAATAACTTTTGGTGCTGATACCGTAAAACAAGGGAAATGATACATTAGACCTCCTCGAAAACCACTTCGCGACGTTATGATCTGTGTTCATACATCACGTTTTAATTCCCGGGAAGGTCTATTGCTGCTGTTGAACCTCTTGAAGAAAGGTATGAAGAGAGGTTTTAGTTTGAAACAATTATTTTTTAACACTGTCTAAACAGGGTATAGCAAACAAGCCGCCGTGAGACAGCCCAAAAACTAGTAACAGTTACGGATTATCGGTGGTCTGCGAGACTACAAAGCCGTTTTCACTTTACACAAATTCTACCTAAAATTCATCCCACTTTGCTTTTTCGGTCTTGAAGTATAGATTATACTCGAAGTGCACAAAGCAAAGTGTAAAACAAAAATAAAAAGGAGTTTAGGTATGAAAAAAATCGCATCTTTATGTTTAGCAGCAATTATCTTGGTAAGCACATTAGTTCTTACCCCAATTACCGCATCGGCGGCAACCGGCACAATCACTATCTCAGGTTCAACCTCAGTAGAGCCCTAGCTGTTGAGTTGGCAAAGGAATTCAGAAAAAGCAACCCGGGAGTAACTATCAATTTCACCAATGTAACCGGCTCCGGAGCAGGCATCACCGACGTGACAAACGGAACAGTTAATATCGGAATGTCAAGTCGTCCGTTGCGCGAATCTGAAATAAGCAACGGCTTATCAGAGAACATCGTCTGCTATGACGGCGTGGCTGTCGTTGTAAACAAATCCAATCCTTTGAACAATATCACAGCGGCACAAGTGTACAATATCTATGCGAAAAATACAACAAACTGGACCCAAATCAACAATTCCTACAAATCAAGCACTCCGATAGCGGCATATTCACGCGAGTCCGGTTCAGGCACACGCAGCTGTTTTGAGGACGCGTTAAGCGCCGCAGGTCACCCAATAGCGGGAAATTATGGTTCAATGGACGGCGTTATCCCCAACACAGGTGCTGTGCAAACATCAGTAAAAGGAAACACCGGTGCAATAGGTTATATGTCACTTGGTGACATGAACCCGAACGACGTAAAAGCGTTAAGTTTTAACGGAGTAAAAGCGCACGTCAACAATGTAGCGAACGGAACCTACGGAATGAGCCGCCCATTTGTTTTCGCCACTAAAGGCGCACTAAATGCCCAAAACGCTCAAACAAAAGCTTTTATCGAATGGTGCATGGGAAACAAAACGGCTGAAAATATCATCGAAAAAATGGGGTTTGTCGTTAAAGGCAAAATGAGACTTGATGTAACTGCTTTCACATTAAACAAAACCTCTCAAAAATTATCAGTGAATAAAACTTTCACATTATCAGCAAAAAGCGTTACTCCCGCCAACGCTTTCAATAAAAATTTGAGTTTCAAATCATCAAACACATCAGTTGCAACCGTGTCATCAAGCGGTGTTGTCAAAGGCATTAAAGCAGGAAATGCGACCATTACCGCAACAACAACCGATGGAAGCGAAATTTCAAGAACCTGCAAAATAACGGTTGTCGTTCCCGTAAAAAGTGTTAGATTCAACAGCTCTGTTGTGACGTTAGTGAAAGGAAAGGAAACTACGCTGAAATACAAAATAAATCCTTCTAATGCCACAAATAAAAAAGTGAGCTTCAAATCATCAAACAAAAAAGTCGCGACCGTCAGCAAAAAAGGCGTTGTGAAAGCCAAAAAAGCCGGCACAACAAGAATAACGATAACAACAGCCGACGGCAAAAAGAAAGCGACCTGCAACGTTCGGGTAGTCATTCCCGTCAAAAGTGTAAAACTTGACAAAACCACATTGACTTTGAGTTTGCTTGGCGCTCCCCAACAACTGAAAGCGGCTATTAGACCTAAAAACGCTACCAATAAAAACGTGATATGGAGCAGCAGCAACAATAAACTTGTTGTTGTGACCCCAAACGGTTATGTATGCGCCCTTAAAAAAGGCAAGGCAAGAATCGTAGTCACAACAGTAGACGGCAAAAAAACCAGCACTTGTGCAGTTACCATAAGATAAAATTTTTCTGCAAGTGCCGCCACTGGTTAGTGGCGGCACTTGCGCCGTAAGAGGTTAATAAAATGCAATTTAAAAATAAAAAGCAATTACCCGACATGATTTTTAAGTACATCGTTCTTTTCTTCACATTGATAGTCGTATCTTCCGTAATATTAATCGGTGTATTTATGTTTATTTCGAGCGTCCCGAACATTACAGAAGTTGGGATTGGCAGCTTCCTGTTCGGAAAAACTTGGAATACATCAATAGACCCGCCGCAATACGGCATTCTTCCTTTTATCCTATCTTCAATTATCGCAACAATCTCCACGGTGGCAATAGCCGTTCCTATTTCTCTGTTAGTAGCAACCGGAATAGGTCAGCTAATACCCCGAAAAATCTCAATTTTTTTGCGCGGAATAATCAACCTGCTTGCGGGCATCCCATCAATCATATACGGTTTTGTGGGATTAGTAGTCCTCGTGCCGTTTATTCAAAAATTATTTCACCTGCCCGCCGGACTAACTATGCTTTCCGCAATAGTTGTCTTGATAGTAATGACTCTGCCGACAATAATTTCAGTCAGCGAATCGAGTATAAATGCCGTCCCGGGTGATTATATGGAAGCTTCCTTAGCGCTCGGTGTCCGCAAAGAATATACCTTGTTCAAAATAATAATTCCGGCGGCAAAATCGGGAATAATGGCGGCGGTGTTGCTTGGAATGGGGCGAGCGATCGGTGAAACAATGGCGGTTATAATGGTCGCGGGTAACGTAGCGCAGATGCCGGAATTTCTGAAACCCGTACGTTTCCTGACAACTGCAATTGTAACCGAAATGAGTTATGCAAGCGAGCAAACCCGCGGAGTTTTAATTGGAATCGGATTAGTGTTATTCGTATTCATTTTGTTTATCAACGGAATTTTTCGTTACTTTATAAAAAAAGCGGGGAAGATAAATGGATAATAAAATGTATTTCAAAAAACCGAATATAAGTGCAATCGCTATCCGCGCGGTCATATACATCACCACCGCCGCGGTAATCATCTTTGCCATCAGCATGATTGGTTACATAGTCGTGCGAGGCTTGCCGTACATAAGTTGGGATTTTCTTACGTTGGAACCATCCCGCTTGAATGAAATCTACGGCATAGCACCGATGATAATCAATACATTATACATAGTAATTTTGACACTGATAGTTTGTCTCCCGTTTGGGATCGGCTCGGCAATTTATCTCGCAGAATACGCCAAACAAGGCAGAATCATATCCGCGATTCGATTTGTGATCGAAATTTTGGCAGGAATCCCGTCAATAGTATACGGCTTATTTGGTTTGACATTCTTCGTCCGGGCATTACACATCGGCAGTTATTCAGGCTCAATGATCGCAGGTTCACTGACACTGACGTTAATAGTTCTTCCAACAATGATTCGTGCAACTGAGGAAGCGTTGTTTCAGGTTAATTATACATATAGGGAAGCGGCACTTTCCATGGGTGTGTCGAAATTATATATCATAAGAACCGTTCTATTGCCCTGTGCCATGCCCGGCATTGCGGTCGCGATTATTCTCAGCGTAGGCCGCATGGTCAGCGAATCCGCCGCATTGTTATTCACGGCAGGACTCGCAAACGAAATGCCGACAAAAATTTTAGGACATATCTTTGAACCCGGTTCATCAATGACCGTCCAATTATATTTATATTCCACCGAAGGCGGCGCACCGGAATGGGTTCCTTTTGCAATGGCAACAATTTTAATGTTGATTGTATTGGGAATTAACCTGCTTGCCAATATTATCGCAGGAATTTATGCAAAAAAGATTAAATAGGGAGAAAAATATGTCTATTTTCAAAACAGAAAACTTAAATCTTCATTATGGCGATAATCACGCATTGATTGATGTGAATATGCAAATTGATTGCAATGAGATCACCGCGCTCATCGGACCATCGGGATGTGGTAAATCTACATTTTTGCGGGTGCTGAATCGTATGAATGACGTTATCCCAAACTGCAAAATCACAGGACTTGTGTCGTTTAACGGAATGGATATATATGGTCCGAAAGTCGACCCGATGATTATCCGGAAAAAAATCGGGATGGTGTTTCAAAAACCTAACCCGTTTCCCATCAGCATCTACGATAACGTAGCCTATGCGCCGAAATACCACGGCACAAGAAAAAAGGCTGCGTTGGATGAAATTGTAGAAAAAAGTCTTCGTCAAGCGGCATTGTGGGATGAAGTTAAAGAACGTCTTAAAAAATCCGCACTAAGTCTCTCCGGCGGGCAGCAACAACGTTTATGTATCGCTCGTACCATCGCATTAAATCCGGAGGTAATATTATTTGACGAACCAACCAGTGCGCTCGACCCTATATCAACAATGAAGATAGAGGAACTTGCCGTTGAGTTGAAAAAAAATTACAGCATTGTTATCGTTACTCATAATATGCAACAGGCGGCGCGTATTTCTGATTACACCGCGTTTTTCTTGTTAGGTGAGCTGATTGAGTACAACAAAACCAAAAACATCTTTTCAGAACCGAATGATAAGAGAACCGAAGATTACATCACGGGCAGATTCGGTTGATTTTATAACATATAAATTATATAATTATAAAAAATATGGATGAATTTTCATGTAGACACACAATGCAGGCATATACTGCATTAAAAATGGTTTTTGCTCATACAACAAGGGAAACACCGATGTAAAGAGAGTTTCCCTTGTTGTGTTTTGCTTTTTCGAGGGAATGCAAGTGGCAAACCCAGGTCATATCACATCTGGAGATTTTGTTTGCATTTTTATTTGCTCATGCGTTTGTCGTGGCGTTCGAGTTTCCCCGTTCTTCGCGAAATAATTTAACAATTTAAGAGTTTCAAGAGTTTGTCGTGCTTTTTATTTACAATAACTTGACACGAAAATATTTTATGATATAATATCTGTAATGATACTCGAGAAAAATTGAAGGGTGCTGAACTTGCAAAGGAAGATCCGGACAACAGACGGATTTCTCGGGAGCGGATACTGGTTGAGAATATCAACACAAAAATCAAAGCATTTTAAATTATGGCGAACAAGAATCAAAACCGCAAAAAACATCATAATTTATGCGTAAATTTTATATGTATGCGATTTAATAAACTTTAGCTCCCGGATTTAGCTTCCGTGGAGGTTCAATCAAAAACGCGGAGTAAAACGAAATGAAAAAAGTAACGCTTATAATGCCGATATATAACGCCGAGCGTTTTCTCAAAGAAACATTAGACTCGGTTTTAGCTCAAAATTATCCTAACATTGAGTTTATCGGGGTTGATGACCATTCTTCTGATTCTACACCAAAAATATTAAATGATTATAAATCAATTTTCGAACAAAAGGGTTATAGTTTCTTAAATATTCGATGTTCAAAAAACAGAGGATTGTGTGCGGCTATTAACGAGGGACTTAAACATTTTACCGGAAAGTTTTTAGCCTTTCCCGATGCTGATGATTATTTGATGCCGAATTATGTTTCTTCTATGGTGTCCGCATTGGAAAAAGAACCGAAATCCAATTGGGTGCGATGTAATTATATAAAGGTTCTAGAAAGCGAAAATCGCGAATATGAAGTAGAAATGCCGAAACAAAGCATATTTTATAATGATTTTTATGATTTTGTTTCAAAAACAGTTCCGCATAATGCTTGGAATATGCTTGTTCGCAGCGATTATTTTATTAAAAACGTCGGTCATGAAATATATAATTCGCGTCTCACTCAAGAATGGTCGATACTGCTGCCGCTAAGTTTCCATTCTGACTATACAAGGTGCGATGAAGTGCTGTATCGCTATTACACCAGAACAAATACGATGTCGTCGTGGATTGACAAAGATATTGATTATGTGACTAAACATATTGATGCCTTACACGATATAAATTTGAAAATTATATCGTTATTGAAACCAAAACCGGAGCAACATGAAACAATTAAACTTGCTCTCTCAATATATTACACACATTTAAAACAAAACAAATACAAGCAAAAAAAATTAACAGATGATGCAAAAAGAATGTGGGAACAGTTGCTTTCACTGTCGAATAATATTATTCAACAAGATTTTGCCTTATCAATTAACGATTCCGGGTTAATAATGCTTTTTGCTCTTGACTCCGTTTTGCAAATCCGATCTGACGATCCTTGCAAAACATACAACGCTGTTAAAGACTTGTTAAATAAAAATTATATCTGTGTTATAGACGAACAAAGCGAATCTCTTCTGACGGCGGTTCATATGGCTTTCGGAAAGCCGGAAGAGGTGATCAATTTAAAGGATTTAACAAATTCAAAATTCTCTGTTAATAATAAATTGCCCGCATTGTTATTGATCAAAAACTCGAAAATTGCTTTTGACACAATGAAAACATTGCATAATACGCCCTCAAATTTGTTTGTGGATTTCAGAACCGCGAGAAAGGCTATTCGCGGCTGGGCTTATCAAAAAAGGTGGAAATTATGAACTGGATGGAATTTACCGAAGCAATTCGCGGCAAACGTATAATTTGTTACGGCGCAGGGACTAATGCTTTGGCGATGCTTGCCAATAATAAATTTTCCCCTTTCTTGCAGCAGATTGATTTTTTTATAGATATCGACGTTAAAAAACACACAACAACCGTAAATTATGATAAATATAAATTTAATGTGTATTCTCCCACCCGGATAGATGAAATAAAAGAAAAACAAGATTATGTATTACTTATAACATTAACCGACTATATAAGTGTTGGCAAAATTATGACTCAAAAAAATATATTATGGTTTCCTTGGACTATTATCTCAACAGACCTAAAGTTTGATTACCTGTCAACACTCAAGTCACCAAATAAATCAGTTCTGTTTTTATTAGGTACGCCTGATTACGTTAATTTGGGCGACCACGCAATAGCGGTTGCGGAGCGCGCTTATTTAAAAAAACATTTTGGTGATTTTTTTGAACTGGGAATTCATTCTTGCCCCCCTTACGTTTTAGATGAGCTTAAAAAGCATATTAAGCAAAAAGATATTATCTTTATGCAGGGCGGTGGAAATATTGGTTCTCTTTGGAGAGTATGCGATGGACTGTTTCGTAACATACTAACTAAATTTCCGGATAATACCGTCATTCTTTTCCCTCAATCAATATATTACGGCAGCTCAGAAGAGGAGTATGCGTATTTTAAAAAATCCCAGCTAATATTTAATTCGCATAAAAATCTTCTTTTGTGCGTTCGCGACAGACGAAGCTATGATTTTGTGAGATGCAATTTTACAAGCAAATGTATGCTGATTCCAGATATGGTTTTGATGCTTAATACGAACTATTCTTTAAAAAGAACAGGGGTTGGTGTATTATTAAGAAATGACAAGGAAAAATTGTTGCCCGACGAATATAAAGAGGTAATTTATAATGCAATAAATTATGTAGAAGAAAAAGTTATACCATTAACGCATCATCCGAAAAATCTCGATATAAATGAAATTAAAGCGGATAACTATATTACCGGCAATATTTTAAAAGAGTATTCCGCCTGCCGGCTTATCATTACAGACCGTTTACACGGTATGATTTTTGCCGCTATTACAAATACGCCTTGTATAGCGTTTGATAATTCATACCGAAAAGTTTCGGATTTATATGAAACTTGGTTAACGGGATGCCGTCATATTACATTTGTTAAGGAAATAATGGATCAAGCCGAGCTTTCGGCATTGATAAATAAAAAAACGAATGAAACGTTTCCGAAAATCAACAATCAAATTTTTATTGATAAATTTAGTCAATTGACTGAGTATATTTTATCTTCATTGCAAGAGGAGTAAATAAAATGGTGAAAATACAGCGTTTTATAGATTGTCACGTTCCTGTTAATTTGTGCAACTTTAAATGTGATTATTGTACGGTAGGTCAATGGAAGGCCTTCAAAGATAATTATTCCGTGTTTGAACGCCCGGTTGAAAAGATGGCGGCAGCATTGAGCCCGGAGCGTATGGGCGGGATATGCGCTATTAACTTGTGCGGTAACGGCGAAACGTTACTGCATCCCCAGATTTTGGATTTTATTGAATTGCTGCTTAAAGACGGACATTATGTTTCAATAGTTACGAACGGAGTAGTTACAAAAGCGATTGATTTCTTATGCGGGCTTGACGAGGAACAGCGTTCCCGTATATTCATAAAATTTTCATTTCATTATACGGAACTATTAAGGCTGAATCTAATGACAGCATATTTTTCAAATATAAAAAAAGCTCATGAATCCGGAATGTCGCTGACGGTCGAGCTTGTAGCTTCAGACAGCAATGCTCCTCATATTGAGGAAATTAAGGAGCTGTGCATGAAAAATTTAGGTGTTTTATGTCATCTTACCGACCCTCGGGCAAATACAGAACCAAGTATTCCACGCTTAACACAAATGCCGTTAAACGAACATGTTGAATTGTGGAGCCAATTTGATTCTCCGCTTTTCGATTATAGGCAGGCAACGTGGGGTAAAAGTCGTGCTGATAATTTTTGTTACGGCGGTGTCTGGTCATTTTGTCTTAGTCTGTTTACCGGACAATTAAAACAATGCAATCGAAATGCGGATACCGTCCAAGAAATCTTTGATAATATTGAGGAACCCATTCGGTTTTTACCGCGCGGGCATTCTTGTTCATTACCACATTGCTTTAACAGCCATGTATTTGATTGTCTTTGCGGAGCTGTCCCGGAAATTGAATCGCCGTTATATTCAGAACTTCGAAATAGAGTTCTTCCTGACGGCAGTGAGTGGTTAAAACCTGCTTATAAAGAAATTTATTCGCGTAAAATAAGCGATAACAACAAAAAATACTCCCCCGAGCTTCAAACATTTTCAGATGGAATTATGCGTTTAAGGCATGGGAATAAAAAGGTCAGCAGTAAATTTATTGAAATCATCAAAAATTATTTGTCGAATTTTCAATCGAAAAGTGTTTCAGTATATGGCGATAACGGTATTGCCGATTGGCTTTTACAAAATTTTGAGTTTTTGAAGAATTACAAGAAGAATGAAAAGACAGATTTTATAATTGTTACTGATTATTCAAAATTTGCTTCAATTAAGGCAGCCCTTTCTATTGAAACGAATGCTGACGTTATAAGTATTGTTGATTTACCATCGAGCGCAGCAATTGCAGGTGATTAAAATGAACATACATTTATCAATTGATGACGTTATCGAGTCATTTTTAGTCATAGCAGAAAATGAGCCCGATTCGGTTTTTGATGTACCTTTTTTTAACCGTCTGCGCAAATTTCATTATGATTACGGTGCGGTTTTTTCAATATATGCTTTTGCAGCACATTATGGCCGCAATTTTCATATTTCTCAGGTTCACCTGCGATATTGGAAAGAAATTGAAGAATCAAAATTTCTGCGCTTTGGATATCATGGTTCTTATAAAAATATGGATTTTGCGAATTTCGCAACAGAATTCAATCAATTCTGTGATATAATTCCCTCTAATTTAATAACAAACCGGCTTCGCCTGCATAGATATTCAGCGACAAGCGATGTAATATCTTTTCTTGCGAAAAATGGAGTTACTGAGTTATTTTGCAGAGATCATGAAACACAACTATTATTTCCCAATGAACCCTCATATGACTTAAGTATTACCGAAACGCATTCTCTTACCAATTATCCCCTTAAGAAAAACGGAATGATATATCGCAAAACCGATATAAGGCTTGAATTATTTGAAAGTAAATCTCTAATGTTAAAACTGAAAAATTATATTGAATGCTGTGATAAACAAGACACGCTTGTGCTTTTTACGCACGAAAAGTATTTATTAGAAAAAGCTATGCTTTTAGACGAGGCATTGCGATATCTTAAAGAACATAAAAAAGAAAAGGTTTGCTATTCGAACTAATACTAATCCCATTTTAAAAACCGTTGAAAACGAGTGAGTAGTTTTTTAAGAAAAACGAATAACGAACGAAGTTTGAAACGATGATTTTAATGTGGGATTAGTATAACCCC
>Ga0099364_10007316_pt1 | contig 15803 bp, 12 predicted proteins | sample TergutTh196P3_FD_73070 | JGI IMG/M metagenome (GOLD analysis project Ga0099364, IMG submission 73070) | Microcerotermes parvus P3 segment gut microbial communities from Pointe-Noire, Republic of the Congo - Th196 P3 | ecosystem: Host-associated > Arthropoda: Insects > Digestive system > Gut ...
TTGTGCGTTGACCTGTTCCCGACAACAAAAACGCGGTGTTTCAAAATGAAAACATGGAATCATCAATTACGAATTGCTCATCCTCCGCGTGTTGCACGCTTCAACCAACGATGAAACACTGTTTCAAGGGTAAGGCCAGGGTTGCATCCCTTTCAAGGTGCTTTTTTTGTTTTATTCTCATGAACACTACTGTCCCATCATAAATCGAACAGCATCAACTGGTTAGGGCTTTGAGTGTTTTGATCCATGTAATTTTTGTTTTGAAACATCGTAAAAACAGGGGTTTTCTCAAATTGTGTCAAACTGAAAATCTGTAAAATCTGGTGAAGGCTCTGCGTCAGGCCGAGTTCCTTTTTGAGGATCGCGACGAGCAGGTCAACGCTCACGCCGATCCAGATTTGCGATTTCACAGCGTTTTCGCTCATGCCGTAAAACGTTTTGATTCGCAGGTTCTGTTTGATCCATTTGAAAAATCACTCCACACGCCAACGTGACCGATACAAGTCCGCGATCAATTTGGCCGGAAGGCTCATGTTGTTCGTTAAAAACACAAAACGTTTATCCAACTGGGCGTCATAATAACGCACACGCCGGAACGGTTCCGGGTAGGTCGAAAACGAATCCTCATTGGTCAGCACGACCGTTTGATCGCACTGAATTCCTGTCGTTTTATCCACAGGATGCGAATATCGCCGGGTCAATTGAGTGTTCTTTTTCGCCCTTGTGACGAAAAACGCCTTGGCCTGATTGATTTTGTATAACCGCTCGAAATCGAGGTAACCGCGATCCATGACATAAAACGCACCGGCTTGAAAAGCCATGTAGTCCAACACGTTGACATCATGCAATTTCCCGTTCGATATGAGGATAAACTCCGGTATATCCCCTTGAATATTCAACAGTGTATGCAGTTTGATTGCGGCCTTGGTTTTGCGAAACGGTGCCCACGGAAACAGCGACAAACACAAGTCAATGGTCGTTGAATCCAATGCGTAAACCGTCGCGTCAATACCAACCGGCTTGGCATCGTGGCCGTACAAAGACTCGGCTTGTTCGATCAGGATTTGAGCGAAGTCGGCGAAAATCCTCCAATCACGTTGTTTGGTTGCATTGGACAAATTGTTTCGGGAAATTCCACTGCGGATTCCCATGTGGTACATTTTTTCGGGGATGGCGTCCAAACAGGCAACGATGTCACGAAGGCTTTCACGATAGGTCAACTGGGCGAACGCCATGACGCGAAAGTAGTCGGAGCACTTGAAGGTTTGAACGTTGCGATCCCCGCGATAACGGTCAACACAGGTCTGGAAGCGTCGCCACGGAGCGCGGTCCATGATCTGCGTGAATATAAATTTCCCTTGGTACATTGGCCTGCCCTGATTTCAAATTGCCCCAACATTCTGGGATAAAAATTGAAGTCGTTACAGGTCAATATTTTACTCAAATATAATCAAATTAAAAACTTACAACGTTTTTTAAGGAAAACGTTGGGACACTACTGGATTTTGGTTAATTTCTGCATCCTCAAATTGCAATGGGCAAAGGTTAATCTTATGTAATCTGCGGGAGATTGTCAACGATGTCCGTTAGCTCTCCCCCCCGACCAGGTTGATTTAACAAATTTCCTGTTTTGTGACGCGAACCACGCCAACCATCGCGAAATATACAAAAAGCAATCGATTTTTCAAGAAAAATCCCACCCATCTTGTTTTTTGTGGAAAGAACCGTCATAATGTCAGCAACTTTGTCCTGATTCGGGACTTTCACAAAATCAATCCAAATTCAAACAGGAGTGTTTTATGACAGATACGAAATCGAATGCCATGATTTACCCCCGGCTGTGTATTGCCTATTTTTGCCAATTTGCCATCTGGGGAAGCTGGGCCACCACTCTCGGCGGTTATGCCGATAAAGTTTTAGGCTTCAATGCCGGGATTCTGAACATTGCCATCCCGATTGCCGCAGCTTCGGCACTTTTTATCGGACCCATTGTTGACCGCAAGTATGCCGCTCAGAAGATGTTGGCTCTTTTGCACCTCTGCGGGGGCGTTTGCTTGCTGATCTGTGCTTTTCAGAAGAGTTTTAATCTTTTGTTCTTCTTCATGCTTCTTCACGGCTTGTTCTTTATGCCGTCCATTCCACTGATCAACTCCATTGTCTTCCGGCACATCCCCATCGCAAATAACGCTCCGCGTGTTTTCGTGTTCGGTACTGTCGGCTGGATCGTCGTCAATCTGTTTGTGGCCGTTTTCCTGGGCGGGGCAGGTAATGCCAATTTCTTTCTTGTCGGCGGCGTCGTTTCCATCTTCATGGGCGTCTATGCCATGACCTTGCCCGATACACCACCAACTCCGGTCGCGCCCGGAGAAAAGTCGGCTTCCATATTCGATGTTCTTGTCCTTTTCAAGGACAAATCGTTTTCGATTTTTTCCGTTTGCGTTGTCGTTGGCGGGATTGCGGCTTGTGGTTTTTACTTCCCCATGCAAGTACCGTTGTTCACGGAGCGTAATTTTCCAGCCCCGGTTGCTTTGACAACATTGAATCAGTTTTCCGAGCTGTTCTTCATGTTGGCTCTACCGTTTTTTGCCGCCAGATTCGGCCTGAAGAAATGCCTGATTCTCGGTCTTCTTTCCTGGACATTGCGTTATGTTTTCTTTATGAACTCGGCCTTCACATTTGCTTTGCTCGGTCTGTTACTCCACGGCTTCAGCTACAGCTTCCTGTACGTCGCGTCCTATATGTACGCGGAAAAGAAAGCACCGCCCTCGCTGAAAGCCAGTGCCCAGGGTTTGATGGCCTTCCTCATGCTGGGGGTCGGACAGGTACTCGGTTCGCTGATGTACGGCTACACCATCAGTCAATATCCGGCTCCGATTCCGAAAATGGATAACGCCGCAGTCGCCGACAAGGTTGACCTGCCAAAATGGGACGACCCGGACAAGGCCAAATCCGCCTTGCGTTTCCTTGACCTCTCCGGTTCGATCAACGCGTTACTCGGCAAGCCCACACCGACCGTTCATGAACTGGGGCTACTTGATACAAATCATGACAAAACCCTGAATTGGGAGGAATTGCAGGCAATTCCTGAAGATGGAATTCTAAATGGCACCGGTGATGATGCCATCATGTTTGCCAAAGGTGAAATTCTTGGAATCTTTCAAAAGGTAGCTGACCATGAAGCAAAAGAATCGGTGCCACAGGAAAAAATCTCCGTGACAAATGCCCAATGGTTTGGGGTTCAGACCAAACAGTGGGATAAAATTCTACTGTGGCCGATCCTGTTGAGCGGAATTTTCTGTCTCGCGTTTGCTTTGTTAGGCAAAGACCCCGTTCCCGCCGAAACGGTGGGTAAGAAGGAAGAGTAAAGGTTGCCGAGAAATCAGAGCCGCGACGGTTACGGAGCGGTCGAATAGGTTGAGACTCTGCTCCACTTCGACCGCTTGATGACTCTCGCGGCTCTGATCTTAAACATTCTGCATTCTGTACTTTGAAACCGGTCACTGACGTTCCCGGCTGTTGTTTTACTCTGCATTCTGTCCTCGACAGGACTCACTTTCATAGTTGTTTCAATTGACCGACGGCTGGAGTCGCGTGAGGACCGGGTTTTGTGAGATTTGGTCGGATGACGCATGTGTTTGGAGTGCGTTGATGGCCGTTTGTAAAACCCGGTCTTCCTGTTGCGATGCGGACTGACGAAGATTTTCGGTCAGCGTTTCCTCACTGATGCGGTTGACCAGCCACGGTGTGGTACTTGAGACCAGGACGTTTGGTTGGACGCCGATCCCGGAAAACGACATGCCTGTCGGCGAATAATAGGTCTCGATCGTGAGTTTCAGTCCCGCAATGGCAGGACTGTTGTCGGTTTTGCCGCCGGTCAACGGGATCACCGCCTGGACCGTGTCCTTGCCGAAACTTGGCTGGCCGACAATAAGTCCGCGATCGTTGTCGAGGATTGCGCCGGCGAAAATTTCCGAGGCACTCGCACTGTCCTTGTCGATCAGCACGGCCAGCGGAATGTCCCAGGTGGCAGTGTTGGGTTGTGCGGAATACACGTATTCCGAAACCGGTCCGCGGTTCTTGGTTCGGACAATAACCCCTTGCTTCAGGAACAAGTCCGCCGCATCAATGCATTCGGTCAAAACACCACCGGCATTGCCGCGCAGGTCGATAATCAGCGATTTCATTCCCTGGCGATGGAGGTGCATGAGAGCTTCATGGATTTCCTGGACGGTGTTCCGCTGGAAACCGGTCAGTTTCAGGTAACCGATCCCTGAGCCTTGACCGTATTCTTCCAGAACATGCACATTTTCAACGCTGGGCACTTTGAGGTGTTCACGCCGGATGAGCGTTTCATGCGGGGCGTTTGTCTCCGATTGGATGAGCAAACGCACTGTGGTGCCCGCTTCGCCCTGTAACAGATTCGAGGCCGTTTCGAGCGGCAAACCTTCGGTCGATGTGCCATCGACGACGAGGATGCGGTCGGAACTTTTCAGACCGCCTTTTTCAGCCGGGCTTCCGGGGATGACCCGGTTGATATACAACGATTTGCGATCCATTTTGAGTTCGACGCCAAGTCCGACGAAGTTTCCGCTGATCATGCAATTGGTGTCATTGAACTGGTTGAGCGTCATAAATTCCGTGTAGGGATCAAGCGAGTTGGTCATGCCGGCGAGGAACTCCAACACAACGGCAGTGGGACTCAGTCCGAGTTCTTTTTGGCAGTTGTCCGCGATGGCAACGACGCCGGCGCGGAGCGTTCGCGGGTCGCGGATTTCCCAATTTTGTGTTGCTTGTACGATTTTCTGGCTCAAGGAACGAATGCGCGACGTGTCAGAAATCGTAAAATGCCGTTTGCAGAACGCGGGATCAGCCAGGGCGATTTCAAAATCGTGCATCCCGCTTTCAAACAGCTCGTTCCAGTGTGGCGGCTCGACATGCGAATGCTGGATTTTCGAGATCACTTCGTCGAACAGTGCCAGTGCGTCAGCGTAGGACATTTGCCGGAGTAGCATTTCAAAGCTCGAATCGTGATAACGCTTCGTCAAATCATGGTGGAATCGCGCAAACCTGAACCGCTGCATGAGAACAGGCGGTTTGTGGAAAGTCCGGATGGCGTTTTCATACAAAATGAGAGCCTCGTTCCACCGTCCCTCTTTTTCCAGGACGGTGCCTTTCCGGATGATCTCGTCGATTTGTGCCGCATCCGATGTAACAGTCTGCGACGCCGGTTCAAAGTCCTGCGTTGTCAACGGAAAGGGCTGAACCGGGCTGGTGTTTTCAAAAGTTTTCGGCGGTTGGTTCCCATCCATGACCGGCTGAGAATAGGAGCCGATGGGTACGGTGGGTTCGATTTGGGAACCACGATCATCATAACGACGCAACGGCAACGGCGGCAGATGGGTTGTTGCGTCCGTCGTTTCAGACCCCGTCGCCTGAGAAAGCGGGTTGATCGTCATCGGCCCCGACGCCGGCGCACTGTTTCGCGATGCCGGAACAGTTGTGCTTGTCTCCGTATTGATCCTGAAGCTGGAATGACCCTGCTGAATTCGCTGGGTATTGATGCGGACAGATTCTGTTTCATTTTCCGCAGGAGCAACGACCGCCGAAAGCGGTGCGGAAACAGGCAGATTTTGCTGCCGTGAAAATGTGTTGATTTGAGCGGAAACAGGCTGTGTCAGATTGCCAAGCAACAAACAGACACAAGGTATGAGAACGACCGATATGCGGGAAACGTTGGAAAAACAGTTCAAGGGTTTCATGGGACTCACCAGGGGGCAGGGGGGACGATTGGCAATTGGGCAAATTCGTTGCTTCGGCTTGAGTCCTGGATCGAAGAGCGTTTGAGAAGCCGGACAACGTGAAAGAAAGATTCCAGGTTGTTCCGCTGTTCATGCAAACTTTCGGTCTTTGTCAAGTCACCACGAATCCACGATAAAACAATACGAAGGTGTCGTGCTGATCTTGCATCCCTGCCGGCTGTGAGTTTTGTCGTTTTTCGCATTTGCGTCGGTATAATCGGTATCGTTGAAAGCAAGTTGTTCTTCGAAAGCGACAAAACACAACCCTATCTGCTGTTGTATCGAATGAAAACGCCGCATTCTTGCCGACATCCGATAGAACACGGGTTTTGGCGGTTATCTCGAATGTGTGTGATTCCCCTGATACTCGCGTTACTACGAAAGTATCAGGGGAAAACGCAATCCTCATGTCATTGTTTCCAGTGGGACAAGCATGGTCCCGATTCGGAACGAAGGTGGTGTGGCATTCTCTTGGAAGTGTTACGAAAAGAGAGTGAATGTTGGTTACCTGTTTTTTTGTTTTTGCCATGGATTGATCGTACTCCAGCAATCCGGAAGCACATCAATGCGCGTTAAAGTTTACTTGTTTTGCCAATTTTAATTAATCATTTCAAGAATACCCCTGACTCGCAATGGATTTGCCAAAAAGCCAACTCTGGACTCAAGGCGGGGAGAATTGCTGACCGATACAGACTTTAACCCGTGAAACAAAAAACGTGCTGGGGGAGCACGTATCGGGGGAGGTTAGAAAACCGACAGGATATTTTCGGATGTGGTTTCAATCCGAACGGTTCTGCCTCAAACAATTTACTGATTTGCCGTAAAACGCCAAAATGCAATGAAAGACTGAATGAAGGAATTGTGTTTTGTTGATCGTATCAATCAAAACATTTTTCATTTCCAGGTCGGCCTTGTTTCGCGGTTGATTTCGGTGAATGTGGAAAAAAGGAGAGTTTGTCCTATGAAGTCCAAGTTCCTGATTGTTTCGCTTGCACTGTGTCTGGTGTTGGGTACTTACGCTCAAGCCTATGACTGTGGTTGCAACGATGTAAATCCTTGTAATGCGTGCAATGCTTGCTGCCAGCAAAAATGCGACCTGTTTTCAGGTCTGAAGAATTTGTTGAGAAGCAGACCGTGTTCTTTGAGCGCGTGTGGCCCCTGTGACGCCGTTGTCGCATGTGCCCCGTGTGAACCGGTTGCCTGCGTTGCTCCCTGTGATCCTGTTTGTGTTGCTCCGTGCGAGCCGGTTTGTGTCACCCCGTGCGAGCCAATTGCTTGTGGTGATTTCGGATGTGGTGATGTGGGATGTTTTGATAGCTGTGGTCCACGCTACAATCCCAATAATCGTCCGCTTCTGAAAGCCGCAAAGAAAACCCAGGCGAATGTGAAAAAGTTCTTCAACGGTCTGTTTGGCTCGTTGAAAGGTTGCGATTGCGGTCTTTGCCGGGGTTCAGGTTGCAATGCCTGCGATCCTTGTGCAGTGGCCTGCGACCCCTGCGGCCCGGCAGTCAGTTGCTACAACAATGTCATGCCAACGGTTGTCCCGGAATAGTGAAAAGAGAGAACCATAAGGTTCTGACACACACAACCAGCGAAAATAAAAAGGCCCCATGCGATTTCACCGCAAGGGGCTTTTTTGTTGTGCTCGGCAGTGATCCTGATCAAAAAAGCCCCTCCGCAGGGGGAGGGGCTCACAAGGAAATGCGCGACCAGCGCGTATTGGTCGAATGATTCACGCAATCACTCGACGGCAATTTCCAGGGTTTTGGGCGGTGTTTCGCCCCGGTATGGGGTTTGAACTTTCTCCTTATATTTTTTGATCTGGATTTCCAGTTTGTGCATTGCCTGGTCGATACAGCCCCAGAGATCGCCTGACTGGTAACTCGCAACGAAATCGTGTTTGTGTTCTGCGGAAACATTGATGTCAACCAAAGGCTCATCCGCTTTTTTCAGGTCGATCACGACGGAAATCTGTGTGAGACGTTCGAAATAACGTCCCAGTTTTTCCACTTTCGCGATGACTTTGGCTTCTGTCGCCTCACTGATGTTGCCATGACGTGTCGAGACATTAATTTGCACGATTCGGACTCCTTAAAAGTTCAAGTTGTGTAACGGAAATGTGGAAAACAGCGGAAGTAGCAATCTCAAACAAGATACGCTCATTTTTTCCAAAACTGTTTTCATCGGTAAGTGAGAGATTAACAAAAACACCGCCTCAAGGCAATGTCAATTTGTCCGGGAATCACGTGACTTCACGATCTGTTGATTTTGTGACAGTTCTTGACGTTTTCCGGCCTCTCAATGATATTCCAACAATTAATTATACGTCTTGACACCACAATTTGTTCGTTTTTTTGAGATTTGGATACAAAATAAGCACGATTTTTGCAAAAAAATGCTTATTGTGATTAAAATTGATTTTCAAACTCTTTTCATAATTCGACTTGTCCGGAAATCGCTATCTGTTTTTGGATACCACGCTGTGCTACAATAAGTGGAGGTTCAACCCGTTATACTGTCGAACGCCATTTGACTGGCATATAATATTGTGGCCTTTGTGTTAAAATATTTCAACACAAAGATCACAAAGGAATCCACAAAGTTCACAGAGATAAATACAAAGTCCATGGCGTTGTGCGGTATAGATTGGGTTGCGCCGCACCGGAAAAAAAGCCCTTTGTGGTGAACAACAAAACCGATAAGAAGTCATGGCAGTTCGTATCGTCGTCATTGAACCATTGGAAATCGTTCGGTTGGGGGTGCGTGCCTTGTTGGGTTCTTTGGAATACGGGTTGCATCGGATCGAGGTTGTTGCCGAAGGTTCCTCGCCCAAAGACATGGTGCCGCTTGCCGCGAAGTTTGAACCGGACATCGTTTTGACCGAAGTGCAGTTTCCCGACATGACGGGGTTCAACGCCATTGATTCGCTGAAACAGGCGTTTCCCGGTGCGAAAGTGTTCGTCTATACCGCGTCGGACAACCCTGCGTTTCTCGCACGGGCGGCGTTGAGCGGCGTTGACGAATATCTCGAAAAAACCGCCCCAACGGAGGAACTGGTCGCAGCTTTGATTCGTTTATCCGACGGCCAGGCACGTCCGGCCGGGCACAAGCTCGACCGTGTTTCCGGACGGATGAAATCGAAACGGGTTTCCACCGAACACGAAATGCCGCTGACCGGACGCGAATTGCAGGTTCTCCGCCACATCGCCTTCGGAATGAGCAACAAGGAAATCGCAAGGTCTCTCGAACTCAGCGTTGATACAGTCAAGGAACACGTGCAAAACATCCTGCGGAAAATGGGGTTTCGGGACCGTACTCACGCGGCGGTGTGGGCCGTTCGCAAAAAAATCATCTGAGCCAAGAACATAGAGTGACGCAACCAGCCTGCGTCAAAATCGTGTGTTGCGATCAATGTCACGCGGAACGAGTCCCTGGTTGACACGTTCGGCAAGTGCTTCCGGCGTGTTGGCGAACAATGGACTGATTTCGACTCGCACGTTTGGGGCAACCCGAACTCCGGTCAAAGTGAGCCATTCGATGGAAATGTCCGACAGTTGCTTGCGAACGCTTTCCGGCGAGTCGGCTGGCGAGTCGGTCGGCGAACCGTTCGCGTTTTTCAACGGTGCGAAGTGGTACCGGGAATCGACCTCGACGACAATCGCGTTGTCCGCCGCCGGAAGCAGGTCGAAAATGAACCGCTCAAACTTGATTGCGTTCGGTTCCTGCGGCGCAACCGGGTTGCCGTTCGTGTCGATGTACGGCACTTTCTTTTTCGCAATGTGAAACGGCAATGACGATTTGTTTTCGGTCTGCCGCTTCAGGAAATCGAGTTCCATGATATGCACGGCGATGCTGCCCGCCCAAATTGCGAGTGTGCTGTCCGGTTTGCGACGGGTTGCGAACTCGTCGGGCAGGTCACTGTATTCGATGACGTGCAAGCGTCCGTCAATGCTGACGATATTGCCGACGCGGTCTTGCGGCGTCTGCTTCCGCACAACCTGCGAGGTGAGTTCCGACCGGCTGAGAATGTGATAACCGAGAAATTCCTCATTGGCGATGTCCACGAGCGGGTTGTCCACCTGGAAGTAGAACAGCATTTCGATGCCGCGCTCGCGCAACTGATCGAGGCAGCCGCTCAATTGAAACGCGGCAAGCATTCCGCCGTGACCATCAGGCGACATGGCGATTTGATCCGGTGCCGCAAGCAGGACTTTGCCGTCGGCAAGCGACACGGAGGGCATCGTCCCCTGGCAAAAGATGAGCAGGTCCGATTCGGCCAGTCCGAAACGCTTGTGTTTTGCGAAAAAACCGACCGTTTCGTCGTGCGTTGTCGGACTGGTCATCACGCAGAACGGGATTGACCTGTTGCATTGCCTGCCGCGCGCAATGGTTTTCTCAATGTGCATCTGAAACAGCGTCGTGTTGCCAACGGGCCCGATGGGAAACATGCCTTTCGGGTGATCAAATCCGAGTCGTGTCCCCTGACCGCCGGCGACAACAAGCACAGCCACTTTTCCTGCGGCAAGTGCGTCGCGGCCTGCCTGGATCGCGTCGGAACGCGAAATCGCATTTGCGTCACTATCCAGGCGATACGCAGGCGGTTCTTGCGCCCGTTCGACCATCGCCACCACGTCGATCAGGTGGTCGCGGTTGGTGTAGAGCGTTGCCAGTTGCGCGAAATTGATGCCGTCAATCTGGGCGGCGAATTCCTGACGCTGCGAATCGGCCAAAGCGTCCCAGTGCGCAAGCAGGTGCTTCTGGCCAAACGGTGCCAGGCGGGATAAAAGTGAATGTTTTTGGTTCATTGTTCGTTTTCAATGATATTGATTTCACACGGAGGCACAGCGGCACGGAGGTGATTTCATTCTCTCTGTGCCTTCATGCCTCTGTGTGGAACATTGACTCTTCCCTCAATGTCATCCCGAATTTTACAGATCGTCCGGTACGATCCCAAAAGTGTTTTCGCCGCGCGGTCGCCGATAAGGATGTGTTGAAATGGCTGCCCCGAGACTTGGGACAGTTCCACTTGCAAGTGATAGACTAGGCATAAGCCTCTGAAAAATCCGATGTTTTTCAGGTCAACGGATTCGATGCAGGAATAGGGGATAACCGCCATGGTATGGTCGCCCTCAAAATGAAGATGATCGTCGTTGAGATACAAAACGCCGATATCGTCAGCATCTTCCAGCCTGCGTAGCCCCTTGTAACGCGAAGGATAGGTTGTGAATTGGCTAATATATCCTTTGCCTGACGCAATCTTGTAAAATTTGGAAATGATCCGGGGTATTGGACAATTTGGAGCACCCCACCACGGAAATAAATACAGTGCAAGCAATAGCAATACTCCTACTCCAAGATTAATGAGGTACCAGTTTTTCGTAACAAAGAAATAGACGAGCAATACGAAACCAAGCACCAGAACATAATCGATGATAAGTAGCATGAGGCCGATAAAACAACCGCATTTCAGAATTTCCCGCCAGCCAAAGAATTTTTCCGGTCGAAATTCGATGCGTCCGTTGCCGCCGTCGAGAATAACGGCTTTCGGGTAAGAATCATCACCGGGCGGTTCTTCGGAATAGCGATAAGGATTGATATCCGACATGGGGAAATTCCCGTGAGCTGAAATCAGAGCCGCGACGGTCACGGAGCGGTCGCATTGACAATCACTGCTCCATGACTGTCACGGTTTCAATCTTGGCGGTTACGGTGTGACCCCCTGCTACTAAGGAGCTTTGGCAATATAACATTTCCAATCCCGCTGTCCCGTGAGGGACACGACATTGGTTGAATACGCAATATGGTCAGGTTTTATTGCGTTCCTGACGGGACGCTGATGATATAATGGAGAAGAGAACTTTTTCTACCAATATCCTGTCCCTAACGGGACAAGGTCAATACCACACTTTTTGTCAACGTGATTTTGGTACGACTCCCGGCACATCATACGAAGATCAATTCAATGACTGTGTCAGAGGTTTATTCCACGCTTTCGAAAATGTCGTCCGTTTCAACGGCTTCCGTTATCTCTTCATTTGTTTCGGCCTGTGGCGCGGACACGTTTTCTGTCGGAGCGGCAAGTGGATCAGGAGCGTTTTCTTCGAGTCGTTCCCGCCAGGGTTTCTTTTCCAGGTAACTCGCCAGTTCTTTGTCGAGATGTTCCTTTTGGTCATACTCCGTCTGCTCGGCCAGTTCGAGACCTTTTTCGATCCATTTCACCGCATTGTCAAAATCGCCGAGTTCCGCGTAAGCCGAGGCCAGCGTACTGAGAATATGCGGCTTTTTGTAATGAGTCAACTCGCTCGACTTCATCGCATATTCGAGGGCCAGTTTGCCGTCCCGGAGCGAATCGTCAGGCGAGGTGGCAAGCACCCAGGCCAGATTATTGTAAACACCGTCGTCCTCGTCACCGGCTTCGAGCAGTTCATTATAAACGCCGATTGCCTCCTTGTGGCGGCCCAGTCCGAGCAGCATATCGCCGCGAAACCGTTTGATGCCTTGATTGTCCGGCAACTCGGCCAACATTTCATCCAGCAGTTTAAGTGCCGGTTCATTGGACTTGGCCATGGCATAAACTTGGACGGCCATGAGTTTGTACGACAGGCTGTTTCGCTTGGCTGCGGGAAGTTTTTGCAGGCCGGTCAGGGCTTCGGCGAATTTTTCCTGTTTGCACAAAATCGTGATTTTCACCGCGTAGGCGTTTGTTTCCAGTTCGGGCATGTCGCCGGTCAACCGGAGTGTCGAATCAATATCACGCATTGCGGCATCGTAATCCTCCATTTCCGCGAACAGTTTGCCACGTTGCAAAAGAACCATCGGGTTACCCGGCTCACGGCTGCGCAGAGCGTCTAGTACGGCCATCGCGTCGTCGTATTTTTTCTGCTCCTGCAACACTTCGGCCTTTTGAATCTGCGGAACAAAACTTCGCGGCATCAATTCCGCAAGACGGTCGTAAATTTTCAAGGCTTCGTCGAATTTTTCCTCCTGCACACGAATGGCGGCGGCAAATTCGAGTGCCTGCACGTTTTCCGGATCAAAGTCCAGCACTTGTTGCAGGATCGTGATTGCCTCTTCCAGTTGGTTGTCGGCGGCCAACACCCCGCCAAGTAAAATCATCACCGGCACCGAGTCGGGCAACACCTTGTGCGCCTCCCGGAGCAATTCGATCTGCGTTTTCGTGTCTTCCGCCAAATCCGCCTTGACAACCAGTGCCTGGGCATGTATTTCATCGTTTCCGCTACAATATTCGATTGCTTTCTCGGCGTATTTTGCGGCCAGTTCACGGTCTCCATCCGGTAACAAACTTAACCGGGCAATGAAAAGGTAGTTGATCGGCTCTTCCGGGACATATTTGAAAGCCTTTTCAAAGTCTGTGATAGCCAGATTTCGGTACTCTTTCCAGTTGGGCGGGAGCGGACGGTTTTCCAGCACCAAATCGGCGATCTGTACGCCGCGCTGAATTAACGTAGCGGAAAGTAACTGGTGGCAAAAATCCAGATTTTCGGTGGAAAGTCCGTCCTCGATTGCTTTTTCACATAATCGGATGACATTATTGAGGTCACGCATCGTTTCGGCGGACATTTTGATCTCAATCGCCTGATTGAGGGCTTCCAGTCCGGGGTTTTCATTCTCGGGCGTTTTTTCCGGCTCTTGCCCTTCAATCGGCTGATCATCCGCCGTTCGCTCCGTTGCAGGTTCTGAACCGGCCAATTCATCTTGCGTCCAGGATGTTGTAGCAGCAAAAGTTAGCAACATCGCGAGAAACGCTGTGGAAAACACGTAAAAACGTACATATTTTCGGGTTTCGGTCATTTTTCTTTCTCCGTTCATTCTCATATCGCACTGTAAAAGTCAGCCTTTCACTCCATATCATACTAAATTATCAGGTTTTGCCGTGAGAATCAAGAGCAATTTGCGTGTATACCGTACAATGCCATGGACTTTGCATTTTATGTCTGTGAACTTTGTGCACTCCTTGGTGATCTTTGTGTTGAAATATTTTAACACAAACGCCTCGCAATTTGCCTTTCGTGATGCCTGCTCAATGAGTTTGACCACGTTTTCGGCATCGTCGGCGGTCAAATTTGGCCCGACAATTCCTGCCTTCCCATCCAAAATGAGCTTGACTTTCTGCATGTCCTGATCGATAATGATGTCCACCTTCATGGCACTGATTCCTTTTTGTGGGTTGTCATTTGTTGTGGAAACTAACGTTACAATCCCAAAAACGGAATCTTTTTTCAAGATCAATTTTATTCCCACTTGCCATGTTTACGTAAATTCAAAGTGGCACCCTTAAAAAATGATCCAATGTTACTACAGCAAGGAAACCATCGCCATGGTTGCCAAGTCGGGACGACGCCGGGCAATTGGTTGCGGTGGATTATGGTTTGGCTGGTTGCTGTTGCCGATTGTCGGAATGGCGATACAAAACCCGGCAGGCATCGACGAACGTATTCTGCTTATCTCGATCGTTTGGTGTGGAATGGGATACTTTTTTCATCGGTTGCTCTGCAACATTGAAAAGACGACTTTGGAACACGCACGCGACGAAATCACATTGGACGACAATGTCATCCGGTTGGTCACAGAGGATGGAACGCAAATCACGCTTCCCCGCGAAGGTCTGCGAGTTCAAGGCGGATATTACGCAGCTGGAAGTGTGACTTACAACATTTGGAATCCCAACGTTTCAAAAGACAAAATCGTGTTGACAGCCAGCATGGAAAACGCCAGAGAACTTGTCGATGCGATTCGACCGGGAGCATGGGATACCGGGTCAGGATGATAATCATCCCTCAGAGCCGCAATTGGTGCGGAAAGTCACCGGAAACGAAAGTAATATTTGATTCTCACCACTAACGTATCATGATATACTTTGACAACAACGCGACGACGGCCATTGCTCCTGAAGTTCGGGACGCAATGCGGCCGTATTTTGAGGAATTGTACTACAATCCGAGTTCGGCTTACCTGATTGCGACGGAAGTGGCCAAGTCGGTCGAAAAGGCACGGGCAACGATTGCGCGGCACATCGGGGCGGCCGGCGCGAGTGAGGTTTTGTTGACATCCTGTGCGACGGAGAGCAACAACCACGTTTTCGCCGGGGTCACGAAGGCCAACCCGAACCGGCGGCATATCATCACGACCGCTGTGGAACACCCGGCCGTCCTCGAAGTCTGCAAAGATCTCGAACGCTCCGGTTATGACGTGACCTGGCTTGGTGTTGACCGTTCCGGACAGTTGAACCTGCGCGAGTATGTGCAAGCCTTGCGGCCGGACACGCTGCTGGTTTCGATCATGCACGCCAACAACGAGACGGGCGTTGTGTTTCCCGTTGCACGGCTTGCGCGCATTGCCAAAGAGACCGATCCGAACATTTTGTTTCATACCGACGCGACACAATCGATGACCAAACTGCCGATTCATCTTTCCGGCGAGATGCGCGGCGTCGATTTCGTGTCATTTTCCGGTCACAAGCTGCATGCACCCAAGGGTGTCGGTGGGCTGTACATCCGACGGGGAACGCCCTGCCGCACGTTTTTGATCGGCGGCCACCAGGAAAGCGGTCGGCGTGGCGGGACGGAGAACGTACCCTACATCATCGGTATGGCACGAGCGTTTGAACTGGCCGAAGAAACGCACAAGGAAGACGTCGCGCGCATGGCGCAGTTGAGAGACAAACTGCAACAAGGCATTCTCGAAAGCGTTCCTTACGTCGAAATCAACGGCGGCAAGACCGAACGCATGCCGAACACGTTGAACGTTGCCTGTCATTACGTCGAGGGGGAAGGCATCCTGTTCCAACTCAGCGACGCGGGCATTTGCGCATCAAGTGGTTCGGCCTGCACGTCCGGGTCGCTTGAACCGTCGCACGTTCTCACCGCGATGCAGGTGCCTTTTACCGCAATGCACGGCTCGCTCCGATTCAGCCTGAGCCGCTATACAACCGAAGCGGAAATAGACTACGTCCTTGTAAAATTCCCCTCGATCATCACCAACTTG
>Ga0099364_10007317_pt1 | contig 15802 bp, 10 predicted proteins | sample TergutTh196P3_FD_73070 | JGI IMG/M metagenome (GOLD analysis project Ga0099364, IMG submission 73070) | Microcerotermes parvus P3 segment gut microbial communities from Pointe-Noire, Republic of the Congo - Th196 P3 | ecosystem: Host-associated > Arthropoda: Insects > Digestive system > Gut ...
CATTTCGGGGTTTTGCACTTCTTCGCCGTTTACGTATATTTTTGATGTTTCGATATTTATATCAAAGGGCTGGGTGGTGAACTCTATTGGCAAACTACCCTGTGCTATTGTTGCGTTTATTTTCAGGGTTGCGTCTTCTGCTTCGTAATCGCCGGTGAAAACGAGTTTGTTGTCGTCGTGGGTAACAGTTACTTCTGCGGGATTGGCAACGGCGCTAACTATTGCTACTTCTTGTGGCAACATCGCCACTACGGAGCCCATGAAGGCGTTCTGGTCGTTGTAGAGGTATGCGTCGCCTGTGGGTTCGTCTTGGCGAAGAAGAAGGGGGTCTAAACGGAAGAGGTTGGCGGGCGGGGTTTGGGGGACGTTGAGGACGGTGGGGTCGTGGGGGACGAATTGACCGGCGCCGGTGCGGAACTTGTTTTCGTGGTCGCCGGCGTAATATGCTGATACGCCGGTTTGGTTAGCGCTCATGTATACGCCGCCTGCGGGTATGTCAGCATCGCCGGAAATAAATATAGAGGAAGTTCCCCTCATTTGAATAATGTCGGTATCGTTTACGTCTGCTTGCGAAATTTTACCGCCGTTGACTGCAAAGGCAGAAGCGCCGGCGGTGATGATTGCTCCACCACTCAAGTTTATTGTTCCATCATTCATTATAACGGTTGAATTACCCTGTGTATCTACACGTCCGGTTATTTCGGCTCCGTCGTGAATTGTCATCTTCGAGGCGCCAAGTACAGCAATTGCTGTATTATTAGACGTAACAACGCCGTGAATATTGATGATTGTAGCCTGGGCGGACGACATCAATGCCGAATTACTGCTTTCTATTTTTCCGCCTGCATCGACGGTAAGCGAAGCATATAGATAAAACCTGATACCAGCGCCGTCAGCGTGGCTGTTTACCATCTGACCGCCATTATCAATAACTAATTCGCCGCTCCCTTCTATATTCATTAATTGACTTGCGACGTTTCCTAGATATTCAGCCTGCCAAATAACTTTTTTGCCTGTGGGAATGTCTATTAGCAACGTTTCGGAGGCAGTGTTTAAAAATCCGGTAACGGTGACAGGGTCGTTGCCTTCCAATGCCAAATCTATAGCGTCCTTAATGTCGGTAACGTCTGTTAATCCCGCTTTTGTTTCGGTTCCGTAGGTCACAATTATCTCGTTTCGTCTTATATTCAGTTGGTAGTCCTCCATTTCGGGCAACTGCACTGGCAAACGTGTGCCGGCAAGTGTTCCGGCGGCGGTGATGCTAAAAGTGGTTTGAGTATGAATATTGCCGTCGAAAATAATTTTATTTTTTTCTGAATTTGGTATATTATATAATGTATAATCAATGGGGGGGGCGAACACGACTGTTGTTATTTCAAAACCCGGGGCGAAGGCTGCATGAATGGCGCCTGTATGGGGCTGGGTGGAAGAGTATACATACGCCGTTGCGCCGTCTGCGTGAGTGAGCGCTGGGGGAAGGTTTAAATTGTGGAGGGTGGCGGGGGTGAAATTGTTGCTGGAGCCGCCGATGCGAAACTTGTTCTGGTTGTCGCCTGTGAAATATCCGTTTGCGGTTGGTGAAATTCTTATAATTACCCCATGTATAGTTGCATTGCCCGTAACAAATACTGTGCTTGTGCCCTGCATTGCAATAACATCGTCGTTGGAGCCTGCTCTTGAAAATTCGCCTCCGTATATTCCAAGGGCTGAATTTTCGGCCATGGTTATCGCTCGGGTATCTGCTAATGTTTTTATTATTCCGCCGCTAACTATCACTGTAGGCGCGCTTTCCGCTGCTATTGCAGTCGCTGTGCGCCCTGTAACCGTGCCTGCGTTAATTTCAACTTTAGAATTACCAAACGCATATATTCCGATATTTCCTTCTATTTCGCCGTCTTCAACGAATAATTTCGACAGGTTTTGCAAATTTATTGCCGTGCCTGCGGCGTTAGTGTTCAGCAGTTTTGCGCCTTGTTTTACTGTTATTTCAGCGGTTGCGTTAGTTGTTGTACTGATGGGCTCCCATGACGCCGATGCGTTTGTAAGCGTTCCTGCTATTTCAATTTTGTTATCTGAAGTTCGAACAGGCGCCCGGTTTTGTACTTCTATTTTAGCGCCGGCGGACAGTATAAAGTTGCCTGCGCCGGTGAGTTCTAACAGGGGGAATTGGATGACATCGGTGACATCGGTGACATCTGCCTGCCATACTACTTTTTGGTTTTCGTTTATGGTAAGCGAAATTTGCTGGGCTTCGCCGTGGAAATATCCGGTAACGATGGCTTCGCCGTCTTCATCCAATGCGTCTGAAATTGCCTGTTGCAATCCGCCTATCGCCACTCCAGTTCCCGTTCTGTTGGGGTCGTTGACGAATAGCATGTTTGCTGCTCCCAGATGGAGGTCTATTGGTTTGAATTGGAATTGCGCCGGCAATTTGTCGCCTGCCAGGGTTCCTTCGGCTGCCAGTATAAGTCCGGTTTGGCGGTATATGGGCTCGCCTGCTGGGTTTCCGGTGAATGTTATTGATTTTTTGTCGGCTGCCGCTGCGTGATTTGCTTGGGGGGTTTCCACTGTCATTTCGGTTAAAATGAACTGCGGGTGCATAATTTGTTGTTCGGGTTGCGATGGTTCGGTAGCGGGCGCTGCGGTGACTGCGCCATTGAAGGCGTTGGTTTCGCTATAGAGGTATGGCTGCCCGTCGTCGCGTGTTAGGGCGAGGGCGGCTCCGTCGAGGCGGTGGAGGTTGGTGGCGGGGGTAAAGGCGATTAATGTGCCGTCATTTCGGAAAAAATCAATGGTCTGCTCGCCGGTATAGAAGGCTTGGGGGTTGGCTCCAGTTCCCAATCTGCATATTCCGCCCGATATTATCTCTGTTTCGTCGTTTTCGGCAACGAAGATTATTGAGGAGTCGCCAATTGTTATTACTTCGCTTAAGCCGTCGGCGTGTGAAATTTTGCCGCCGTATATGCCAAGGGCTGAAGTGTTTAATATTACTATTGTCGCATCATATCCGGATGCCGTTATTATGCCGCCGTGGATTAACACGGTAGCCTCGGCGTTTGCATATATTGCATTTGTGCTGGATGTGGTTATTGCTCCATCGTTGATAATAACGGTTGATTGATTGCTCGCTGATATTGCAGAGTTTTGTTCCGTTGTTATCGTTCCTCCATTGATAATAACGGTTGAAAAATTTTGCGCAATTATTCCATACATTGTTGATGTTATTACGCCATCCTCTACGGTAAGAGAAACGTAGTTTAGCGTAGTAATCGCAGATATTGCTCCTGTATTGGTTATTGCGCCGCCGTTGCCCAGAATAAAATCGCCGTTGCCGTTCAATAATATTACCTCGTTGCCCCAATTGCCCGAATAATCAGCCTTCCAGATAACAGTTTTTCCTTCGGGAATGGTTAATGATAAAGAGGTATTGCTTGCAAAGAAATTTCCGGTAACGGTTGCCGTTTCTTCGGGGTGGGTATTGTAGCCGTTTTCAATAGCGCTAACTATTCCGGCAACGGTATTATCAGTCACAAGAACATCGTTTACATATATCTGGTTCATCTCTATGTTCAATCCCATTTTTTCTTCAATTTTTACGGGCAGTCTGTATATATGTGGTGCATTTGGATTTTGGGCTAATGCTGCTTCCAGCGAAACAGTTATGTCGTTTGCTGTGGCTGTCTGTATTCTGCTCGATTGAAATGTTATTTTAGGCTCGTTGTCGTCTATTTGGTATTGATGTGGCATGACGCCGCCTCCTGCAACGGTGATTTTTGAAATATTTGCGTTGACGGGTAATGCGTCAAAAGAAGCGGTAACGTAGCCGATGAAGGGGAAGGAGTTGTCCCATACGTAAGGTTGGGGGCTTCCGGGGGGTACGGGGGTTCCGGTTTGTGTAAGTACGTCTATGCGGTGGAGGTTTATGCCGGGGGTGAAGTATTGTGTGTCGGTTGTGCGGAACTTGTTCTGGTTCGCGCCGGTGTAATATGCAACGGTGTTGACGCCATTACTGACTATTTGTCCTGTCATTGTTGCATTGCCCGAAACAAGTACTGTACTGGTCGATTGCATAAAAATAACCTCATCGTCGGCGCCTGCGCCTGTGCTTGAAATTTCGCCTCCGTATATTCCAAGGGCTGAACTTACGGTCATGTTTATCGCTCGGGTATTTGTTAATGTTGTTATTTTGCCGCCTCTAACTATCACTGTAGCCTGGTCTGACGCTGTTATTGCAGGCTGACGCCCTGTGACCGAGCCTGCGTTAATTTCAACAATAGAATTACCATACGCATCTATTCCGGTGTTTCCTTCTATTTCGCCGCCTTCTACGAATAGTTTCGAGTTATTATTCAAAAATATTGCAATGCCTTGGGCGTTTATCAGTTTTGCGCCTTCTATGACTGTTATTTCGGCTTCAGAGGTTGCGCTGATGGTTGAATTTGTTGCTGCCGCGTTTGCGAGCGTTCCGGCTATTACAATTTTGTTATCGGCAGTTCGGATAGCAATACTGTTTTGTGCTTCAATTTTAGCGCCTGCCGGCAGAATAAATTCGCCCGTGCCGGTGAGCCATATCAGGGGACTGACATCGGTGTCAACGGTGACATTAGCCTGCCATACTACTTTTTTTCCTTCGGGTATGGTAAGGTTAATTTGTGTGGCTGCACCGTGGAAAAATCCGGCAACGGTAACTTCATTAACGCCATTGGTATCGAGTAGCCCCTGTATTACGTCTTCTAATCCGTCTATATCCACTCCGCCTTCTGTTCTGTCGGGGTCGTTCACGAAAAACGGGTTTGCTGCACCGAGATTTAGGTCTATTGGTTTGAACAGGAATTTAGCGGGCAATCTGTCGCCTGCCAGGGCGCCTACTGCTGCCACCTTCACACCTTCTTCTATGTATTCGCCGGTGAATGTAACCGATTTTTTGTCAGCCGCCGGCACGTGTAACGCTTCGGTGGTTTCAACGGTCATTTCGGTAAAATTGAACTGCGGGTGCATTGTTTGTTCTGTGGGGTGAGAGGCTGCGGTAGCGGGGGCTGCGGTGACAGCGCCATTGAAGGGGGCGGCGTCGCTAAATTCGTATGGTTGCCCGTCGTCGCGTGTGAGGGCGAGGGTGGCTCCGTCGAGGCGGTGGAGGTTGGTGGCGGGGAAGTCGCGGAAAAGAGAGGCGGTTTGTGCGCCTGTGTAGAAGGCTTGGGCGCCGTTTCCACTTCTGTATATACCGTCTGCGGCTATAACTGTTTTGTCGTTTTCGGCAACGAAGATTGTTGATTGAGCAGCCATTTCTATCACATCGCTTGAGCCGTTGCGTGAAATTTCAATTTCGCCTTCGTATATTCCAAGGGCAGAAGCGCCTTCCATTCTTATTGTTGGAACGGTTCCGGATGCGGATATTGTACCGTCGTGGATTAACACGGTAGCATCGGCGGTTGCCGATATTGCGTGTGTGCCGGTGGATGTTATCTCGCCATCGTTGATAATAACGGTAGAATTGTTTCTTGCTCGTATTCCTTCCCTTGTCGCTGTGATTTCCCCTCCGTTGAAAATAACGGTTGAAGAGTTAAATGCGTCTATTCCAATCCCTGCCGATGTTATTATGCCATCCTCTACGGTAATGGTAACATCGCCTACACTAATTGCAGAACCTATAACTGCACCTGTATAGTTGAACGCTCCGCCGTCTAAAATAAAATCGCCTGCGCCGGTCAAGTTTACTTCGCCTTCGCTCGTATAATCAGCCTCCCAGATAACAGTTTTTCCGGAGGGAATGTTTATAACTAAAAAGTCATCTGCAAAGAATTGTCCAGTAACGGTAGCGGTTTCATTGAATGTAGGGTCGTTGTAGCCGTCTTGAATTGCTTCAACTATTCCGGCAATGGATTGATTATCCGCAAGAACGCCGTTTACATATATTTCTGTTCTTTGCATGTTAATCGCTACGGTGGCTGTCAATTCTACCGGTATTCTGTTTTGTGCTATAGTTCCGGTTGCGTTAATTTTAATGTCGTCGCTTTGCAATCTTGTAGCGGTGAAGGTGACGGTTCTTTCTGCGAGGTCTGTAGTGTATTGATTTGGCTGGGCGTTGGTAATGCTTGTGATATTGAAATCGTCGAGTGGGGGGAAGGTTGCGGTGATTGTGCCGGTGTGGGGGGTTGCGCTGTGTTGGTATGGGTCGTTGGATGGGGGTGTTGTAAGGGCTGGTGCGGATAGATTGAACAGGTTTTGGTTGGGGTTGAAACCTGTTCCGAATTTTTGTGCGTTATCACCTGTGAAGTATGCCGTAGGGTCGGCGTTTGTGAAAATACCGCCCGCTGCTATTGTGCCGCCTGAAACAAATACAACAGAGTTTTCTATCATAGCGACAATATTTGTAGAGCCGTTACCTGTTTCAATGTTTCCGCCCGATATTGCAAGTGCGGCATTATTGCTCATAAAAACAGCGCTGCTGTTTTCTGACTTTATCACGGAGTTGCCGCTGATGAATACTGTAGCATTGCCGTTTGCTGCTATTGCGTTACTATTCCCTGTTACGTTGCCGCCTGAAATATTAACTTGGGCTTTGCCGTTCGCTTGTATTGCCATCGAGCCGCCTTTTATCTCGCCTCCTGCAACCGTCAGGGTGGTTTGGTTTTCGTCCGGTGCAAATTCATCACCCAATTGTATTGCTACGCCGAGCGTATTTTCCACTTTTGCGCCATCATTGATGTTGATAACAACGGGTAGAGCGGAGTTTGAAATGATTGCCCGAAAGCCGTTGGATGCATTTATTACGCTGCCGCTAATATTAAGAGTGTTTTGGGCGTCTTCTTCTATTACAATAGCGCGCCGGTCTTGCGTATGTATATACGCTGCTGCGTCTACGGTAAAAATGCCGCCGCCGCCAATTTCTATCACGGGCAAAACGCTTATTACCGAGTTAGAATATTCAGCCTGCCATAAAACAGTTTTTCCTGCGGGGATGTCTATGCTTATAGGGTTATCGCCTGATACTGGGTTTACCAAATATCCGGTAACTGTAACGAGGTCGTTGCCTGACAAGGCGGTTGTGATAGCGGTTTGGACACGCTGCACTGTCGGGTTTTCCACTTCGTCGCCGTTCACGAATATTCTTGGTATCGCCACGTGAATATCAAATTGTTGAGTTGTGAACTCTACGGGCAATTTTCCGTCGGCGAGTGTACCTTCTACAGTAACAGTTACTTGGGTGTGGTTGTAGTCGCCTTCAAAAATAATGTTATTATTATTAAATGTATAATCTACTGCCGGGTTGCTTGCTGATACGTAGTTGATAGTTAACGCTTGTGGGAATGATGCTATTAAGACGCCTGTGAATGGGGTTTGGGGGTCGTAAGTGTATGTGTCGCCTGTGGGGGCGTCTTTTGTAAGAGTGGGTTGCGCGTCTAATTTGAATAGGTTGGCGGCATTGAAACCGTTTGTGCCTCCGGTTCTGAATTTTTGTGCGTTGTCGCCGGCGTAGTAAGCCGTAGGGCTGTCGCCTCTGTAAATACCGCCGTCAGTGATTGTGCCACCTGCTACAAAAACAGTGGAATTTTCTGTCATATATATTGCATTTGAGCCTTGCCCGGATATTTCGCCGTTGACTATTTTAACGGTTGCGCTTCCTTCTGCCCGAATTGCGTATAATGGTGCAGTTAGTTTGCCGTTGTTTACGGTGAGATGCGAGTTAGTTTGCAACCGTATTGCAGCACCGCTTGTGCCGTTATTTTCCACCACTGCGCCTTGATTGACAGTTATGTTTGCATCTTGCGTTGCCCAGATTGCAAACATGTTGCTTGTTGGCATAATTGAAACGCTGCCTGATATAATGATATTGTTTGCTCCTTCGGCATGTATAGCGCTATTGTCTGCTGCCTGAATTTTTGCGCCTGCGGCTACGGTCAGTGAAATGTTGTTGCTCAAGTTGCTCAAGAGAATTGCACGTTTGGGACCGGAGGCGGTTAATGAAGCGCCTTCGTAGAGAATGAACTCGCCCCCGCCTTGCAGACTTATGAGTGGATTGGCGGTGGTGTTTGTGTTTATATATTGCGCTTTCCAGATAAGTTTTTTGCCTGCGGGTATGGTCAGTTCTATCAGGTTGAAGTTTTCTATTTCCAAATATCCGGTAACTACCACCTCTGCGCCTGCGGGGGCTGCTGTCAGCGCGCTGTTAATTGCCGGCTGGATGTCGCCAAAAAAGCCCGGCTCTGTTAGCGGGGTTGGGTTTCCTTCCACAAAGAGTGCGTTTGGAATTATGTTTATGTCTTCATCAATAATAAATTCGCCTGAATTTGCGTTGTATTGGTATGCTATGCCGTAGGCAGCCCATGTTGCTGCGTTAGGGGGCATTGAAATCAGGTCTGTTGATTTGCCTATGATGTATTGGGGGGTTGCTGCGGATTGGTTCCATGCGATGACGACGCCGTCGCCGGTTGGGGTGAAGTTGCTTACCCCAAAACCGTCAATAACACCAGACCCAATACCTGTACCGTAGGCAAAAACTACGCCGCCGGAAATGGTAAGGTTATTGGTATTTGCTATTCTAATTGCATAGCCTGTTGTTGCGCTGACTGTGCCGCCTTCGACGGTAATTGTAGCGTTGCTGCCGGCGCTGCGGATTGCTGTGCCTGTTGTCGCGCTCACTGTACCGCCTTCGACGGTAATTGTAGCGTTGCCGCCTTCGATTGCATAGCCTGCTGTTGCGCTTACTGTACCGCCTTTTATGGTGATACTGCCGGAACTCAACGCCAAGATGCCATACGATGATGTATTGTCGCTTACGATTGCGCCTTCTTCCATCTCAAAGTTGCCGACGCCATTCAGTACCACAACATTCTGGTTACTGCTGGAATGGTATGCCTTCCATATAACGGTCACGCCGGAAGGAATGTTTAGAGACAACGTATTGTTGGAGTTTGATGTCCCTGTCGCGGTGACTGTATTGTTGTCTACCGTTGCCGTGAGCCCGTGGTTGGTGATGGCGGTTTCCAACGCGGGAACGTTCTGTGCATTTGCTGTTTGCACTGCTGCCGCAATGGTAATTGCTACTGCAAATGCGGCTGTTTTTGCTGCTTTTTTCAGCGGGGAAAAGAATGATGTGGTCATATTGTTTTTGATTTTTGGGGTTTTAAGGTTGTTAAGGATTTTAAGGTTGTTAAGGAGATTGAGGAGGCAGTTGGTTGATAAAGCAATGGGGCATGCCCCATTGTCAGAGGGGAGGCGGTTGAGGACGCAGTTGGTTGATAAAACAATGGGGCATGCCCCATTGTCAGAGGGGAGGCGGTTACCAACTGTGCAACGCTCTGTGCATTTGCTGTTTGCACTGCTGCCGCAACGGTTATTGCTACTGCAAAGGCGGCTGTTTTTGCTGCTTTTTTCAGCGGAGAAAAGAATGATGTATTCATATTATTATTTTTTATTTTTTATTTTTGATTAGGGTGTTTGTATTTAAGGGGTGACCCGTCCTAAAAAAAGTTTACACTTTTTTTTAATCCTTATATAAATTTACACTTTTTTTTTAGTACTATTTTAAGTTTACAAAAGTAGTTATTATTTTTTATCTGAACAATTTTTTTTTATTTTTTTTATAGTGACATGGTAATGTGAATGTATGTGTGTGGAGGTAAACGTGCGCGAAGCGCACGCATGTGAGGGGGTGCGCGCGAAGCGCGTGTACACGTGAGAGGACGCGCGAAGCGCGTATGTACGTAAGGTGAGCGCATGTGGATGCATGGGCGTGCGCGTGAAAACCGCTTTGCAACAAGACTGATGCTCAATTTGCGATTTAGCGCAATATCATTGAACATCAGCGCCTACATGCGAGTCATCACACGTGGTGGGTATATGGAACTGCGTATCAGGCAATTTTCGCAGGGCGCCGCGTTCTTGTGCCAGAAATAGTTCCTGTCGGCAATACTGCTTTTGCTGCATACGTGTTTGGTTGTGTTCTCTGACCATTTTGGCGACTGCCTCGCAAAGCGAACGACGGTCGTAGAATTGAACTTTGCGCAGTCGAGAAAAAATACGGCTACAGAGCAGTTTTACCTGATTTTCTGCCAAATATTGTCCGCGAGGGCTCGCATCAGCAAGGTCGGTGGAAACAACAAGGTCGTAATGATTGGCAAAATCTATAAGATGCTTCTGATGCGTTGTGTTAATATTGCAAGTAGCCAACAGGCGAGGAACGCCGCCCAAATGCGTCATACAGGCAATAAGCGCTTCGATAAGATTGGCAGTGACGTATGCGAAGCAATACCCAGAAAACGCAAGACTGGCAACAAAAACAGAACATCGGACGATTTCGCCGGTATCCTTGTCGATATAACCAAGCCGATTGTCCAAAAAATCGACAAACAACTTTTCGCCTGGACTGTGCGCAAGAACGGTCGAAGACGAAGACATACGCGCTAATAGCAATTGATTCAGATGATGATTAAATTGCGTAAGCGCATAGCCGGCGTAACCTGCGTGGGCGCATTCCTGGCGGTAATCCTGCCACAATTGGTATCTGGTGACGTCCTTTCGCGAAAGTTCAGTGATATAGTGTTCCAGACGCGATTCAAGATAGACGTAACGCTTATCCTTGTACGATGGATTACCCGCATGAAACTGACGTTCAAGCGAAAGGTCATCCATTTCCAACAACATGTCAATTTCCATACCGCTGCCCGTTAACCTGTCAAGATAGGACTTCACGGTAGTCTTGCTGATACCAAGCCGATGGGCTATCTTTTTGTGACCGCTGCCTGATTTGTGCATTCTTAACAAATCTTTGATAAGGCTCATTTTTATTGATTTTCCTGCCATGTTCTAAACGAATTGTGTGTTACTAAATTAGTCGGCAAAAATACAAAAAAAAACAATAGGGGGGTCAGCATGCTCCGAAATTAATGTGCGCTGCCGCTGCCGTCAAAATGTTTTTTTTATGTAACATGCACAAATACAGCATATATCATATACAAACAGGGGGTCAGCATGCTCCGAAACGGACGTGCGCCGCGCCGCTGCCTCGCAAAAAAATGTTTTCCATGTAACATGCGCAAACACAGCACGTATCAGATACAAGCAGGGGGGCAGCATGCTCCGAAACGGACGTGCGCCGCGCCGCTGCCTCGCAAAAAAATGTTTTTCCATGCAACATGCACAAACACAGCACATATCAGATACAGGCAGGGGGGCAGCATGCTCCGAAACGGTCGTGCGCCGCCGCTGCAACCGTTGCAACCGCAGCCGAGCCATCTGAAAGCGTTTAGGCAGAGCGCCTTGTATAATAATTTTTCCAGAGCCTTTTGATACTCTCTTGAGGTATGTCATTATACTGATTATGAATATATTCAGGTGTATGATTGCCAATACTGCTATGAGGACGCTCGTTATTGTAAAGTCCAACTGCAGTCTCCAATCGCATACTCGCTTCTGCAATATTATCACATTGAATATCATATAAATACTCGTCTTTGAGGATACCATTAACTCGCTCGGCCATAGCATTTTCTATCGGATCGCCACTCTGTGTCATACTAATGCTTATACTGTTCTTTTTCAACAGATTAGTGTAAGACGAGGAGCAATACTGCACACCTCTGTCGGAGTGATGAATCAGTTTGGCGGAGTTTGTCTCCTGTGGCAACTCTAAAAGAGCCATTTTCAGTGCTTTCATCGTCTCTTCGGCATGAAGAGTCGAGGACAAATGAAATCCTACTATTTTTCGCGAAAAAGCATCTGTTATCAGGCTGATATAAAAAACATTTTGCCCTGTTTTCCAATACGTTATGTCGCAAACCCACATCTGATTTGGTTGCACGGGAGTAAAATCAATAACCAAATTGGAATACTTCTTCAGCCAGTGATATGACTGCGTTGTTCGCACGTGGCGCTTACGATTGCGAACTAACAGACCGTGAGACGAAAGTAGCGAAAAAAGACCGTCACGACCCATTTTGATGTTATTTTCAAGCATGAAATCGGCAAGCATGACATACAACTTTCTCGTTCCTATCCTGTTATGACGCTTGCGAATTTCTATTATTTCCTCCAATAGAAGTCCGTGCTCAAAGACTTCTACCGACAAACGCCATTCATGTTGATAATAGGCTTGACGGCTGACATTGAACCACTTGCATAAAATGCTGATGCGCGCCCCAGCGTGCAATTCAGTTATCTCTTTTATGACTTGGTATCGACTTTTTTTTTAATGTCGATATTGTACTCTCTTTCAGCGATTTCAATCATAGTCTGCCATGCAAGACTTTTCAACTCACTCTCGCGTAATTGCTTCTCTAATTGAGAATTACGTTTGCGTAACTCTGAAACGTCAATTTCTGATTCCAAACTCGAATCAAATTCTGCATCAGATTCAATTTCAGAGACTTCATGGATTGTAACATCGCTATTTTCGTCTGGTTTCACTACTTCTAAATTTGTAGCAAAATTAACGATTTTTGCGTTATCACATGGAATATACCCATATCTGCGCATCCAATCCAAAATTTTACCGTGCTCTTTGGAGCGGCCAGTGTGCTTCTCCCAAATTGCTTGCTTGGTTGAGTCACTTTGGAGGTAATCCTCTACGATTTTTCGTTTGTCGATTTCTGAAAATTTAAACGACAATCTTTTTACAATTTTTGGTACTACAATTCCTGACATATTTTTACACTTTTTTGATTTTTTAGTGTAAACCTATTTCAGGACGAGACAGGGTTTAAGGAGATTAAGGAGATTGAGGGGTTTCGATTTTTGATTTTTGATTTTTGATTTTTATACCAGTCTTTATAATTTCTTCTATAAATGGGTCTCCATGGTTAAAATAATCGGTTTGGTATGTTTTAGTTTCTATCCTGATATATGGTTTCTTAATCCCTACGTATGGAAATAACTTTTTGTCGTTGAATGTAAAACCTGAAAATTCGTCAGCCACGAGCGCTACATCAATATCCGACCACTCATGTTGCGTTTCTTTAGCAAATGAACCATACAGAATAACTTCACGCAGATTAACTCCGTTTTTTTCTATATCCTGTGCGTAATTACGCACAATTTCTATTACAGCGTTTCGAGTAAGCATCTTCTAACCTCCTTTACTTTTTGCAATTGTTCGTGTGTAAACTCTTTGTCGCACGTTTTGTACACGTCGTTTGTATAATCGGGGTAACGCCCTGACAATTGAAAAGCATTGAAATGCTCCAAAAAACTGGTATTTTCGTCTCCCAAGTTCACGTTTGCTTCGTCTAAAATCCATACCACGTTGTGTACTTTTGGAGGTATATTTTCTTGGTTGTTCTTAACCCAGTGCGCTTTAGCCAGTTTTTCCAATACTAAATGCGCCCAAAATAAACTGTGTAGATAATTTTCAGAATTAAACGCATCCTCTACTCCTTTCCAGTCGTATTGGGCAGCATCTACCCAGTAATCAATGTATTGTTGTTTTGTCATATCAAATTTATATTTTTAGATTAAAAAACGCGGCAAAGGTAATGCTTTTTTTGGGAACTTGCAATTTTTTTTGACGAAGGGGGGGATTTGGGGGGTGAAAATTTTGATTTTTGATTTTTGATTTTTGATTGTGGTGATATTAAGGAGTTTAAGGAGTTTGAGGTAAAGCAATGGGGCATGCCCCATTGTCAGAGCGGAGGATGGAAAATGCCGCAAGGGTATATTTCCGATTGCGGCGAGGGGGCTGTACGCTTTTGAAAAAACGGCTTTTAAGTTAACATAGGGGAGTTTTGCCGTGCGTGTTTGGGCTTCTTTGCCCTTAACGGCTGCCAAAAATAGTGATATTTTTGCTATACTGTTCATACTATAGCATCTATAAATCAAACGGATTTACAACGGTAAGATTAGGAATACGATTGAAGCCCAAATCGCTTGTAAGCAAAGTATAATTATTCACAATCGCTGTTGCAGCAATAATTGCATCTGGCGTTTTTACTCTGGCGTTTCTTCTAATCTGAATGCACTCGTCCACAATAATATCAGAAAGTGGTATTATATTTGAAGCATTTACAAATGTCTTTACATTCGCTTCTTCTTGTGCTATCTCGCTTCGGCATGATAATACTTCAATTTTTGTGATAACTGAAATATTCGGCGTTTGGTTTATCACATTCGCCAAAAATATCATTGCATTTTCAGGGTAAATTTCCGCAGTGAAATTTGTAATTACATTACTGTCAATTAAATATCGTCCCATTCTTCTCGCATTTCTTTTATTTGTTGATTAAAACTTTCGGCGGTATCTTTAGATAACATGCCGCGAAACATATCCGACAACCGCGTGGCAGGTTGCGGCGGATACTGTTTTTCAAACGGCACACTGACAGGGTGAAACACAAAACCGCCCCGCTGAATACATACTCCGCCGTTCAAAGCCAAGTCGAGATTCTTGTCTTCATCTGCTATAAACTCCTTACTGCTAACTAATGTCATATTCTAAAAATTTTAAATTATTTTGACGCCGCAAAAGTAATACTTATTTGGGGAACTTGCAATTTTTTTTGACGAAGTGCGGGATTTTGGGGGTAAAAATTTTTGAATTTCATGTTCGGGTTGATGTTAAGGTTGTTAAGGAGTTTGAGGAGTTTAAGGAGATTGATAAAAGACGACGCAAGGATATTTTTCCGATTGCGGCGGGGGGGTTGTGCGTGGGCACGGGTATGTGATGTTAGGGTTGTTTTCATGCTGGTTTTACTTCTATTGTCTGGTTTTTCATGTTTACGGTGAATTCGGTGTCTTCGAGGAAGTCGAGCCCTAACAAACCATCGTAGTCTGACAGTATGGCGTGTTTGAGGCAGTCGTATACCTGAACTTTCATATTGCGGACTGTGCGCCCAAATGCTGAAATTTCTTTTGTTTGAATTATATCTACTTCAATAAAACCACTGGCAGTTTCCACCATGGTTGTTTCGATAATATTGTCTATTGGATAGTAAGCCATACGCAACGGATTTATGTCAAAGGTTGTTACTGACGCGGCAGTGTCGAACGCCATTTTCAACTTATACTTCTCATCCATCAGAACATCGACCAATATTATTTTGCTTATTGGGTCTCTTTTAAACTTGGATTTCATTGTTTACGCTTTTATATGATGAAAAGATACTTGCAATGACTGGTCTATTGTGGCGTCGTGGGGTAACTCTGTTGAAAAATAACGCGACCTTGTCGTATTCTTTTACAAGAGGTCTACCGAGATAACATACTTCCCTTTTGTCGGGACTATGATATAGCAACACGCCCGATATGATATCCTGGTCATACTCTTCAGGATTTCCCAACAATATCCACTCATCGGGGTAACTCTTCTTGATGTCTTCGATGCTTCGCGGCGCAAGGGCATCGGCAACTACTGTACTTTCTTGTTCTGCTGTTTTCATTTTACTATAAAGGTTTAGATTAAAAAACGCGGCAAAGGTAGTGCCTTTTTGGGGGATTTGCAATTTTTTTTGACGAAGTGGGGGATTTTGGGGGTGAAAATTTTGAGGGTTCATGTTCGGGTTGATGTTAAGGTTTTTAAGGGGTTTAAGGAGATTAAGGAATTTGAGGAGATTGATAAAATACGCCGCAAGGATATATTTCCGATTGCGGCTGGGGGTTGTAATGAAGAGACATAACACTTTTTTTTGCATTTTGTTTCCTTTTTTCAGCCAATTATAAAAAAACTTTGTGAGACGGATGGGCTATTCTAAAAATGTAAAAAAAAAAAGAAAAAAATTTGTTTTGTAAAAAAACATGATTATCTTTGCAGCGTTTTTTTTAACGAACAGTTGTGGTATAATGTCAATGATAACAACGAAATCAGCATATTGGG
>Ga0099364_10007318_pt1 | contig 15798 bp, 11 predicted proteins | sample TergutTh196P3_FD_73070 | JGI IMG/M metagenome (GOLD analysis project Ga0099364, IMG submission 73070) | Microcerotermes parvus P3 segment gut microbial communities from Pointe-Noire, Republic of the Congo - Th196 P3 | ecosystem: Host-associated > Arthropoda: Insects > Digestive system > Gut ...
ACGTCTTGAGTGCGGCAATTTCTACTGGAGTCAGTTGGAAGTTGTCCATAGGGGCGATACTTATCTTGTTTTGAGCAATGAGGAAAAGTATAATGTTATCCAAGAGGTCGGGCAAGAAAAAAATCACGGATTTTTCATCCGGCTTCGGTATAACACTTGATTACCCCCTGAAATTGCATAAAATAGTCCGATATGGAATTGGAACATAGTGCAGGTTCAGGCAGTTATCAGGTCGTTGCCAGGCGGTACCGTCCTAAAGATTTTAATGAACTCGTCGGACAGACGCATATTGCTCACGCTCTGTCCAATGCGATTACGTCAGGGCGCATCGGACACGCATATCTTTTTACCGGAGCACGGGGTGTCGGCAAAACGTCAACGGCACGAATCTACGCCAAAGCATTAAACTGTGAAACCGGCTCCACTCTGACCCCCTGCGGAATATGCGATAGTTGCATCAGTATCAGTACAGGCGATGACATCGACGTGCTCGAAATAGACGCTGCAAGTAATCGCGGGATCGAAGAAATACGGCAACTCCGGCAAAATGCCTCCATCCGTCCAAGCCGTTCCCGATTCAAAATCTATATCCTCGATGAAGTGCACATGCTTACCAAAGAGGCCTTCAACGCCCTGCTCAAAATCCTTGAAGAACCGCCTGGGCATGTTAAGTTTATTTTCTGCACAACGGAGCCGAACAAAATTCCCATAACCATCCTATCGCGATGTCAGCGGTTTGATTTCGCAGGAATTGATGCCCGGCAAATCGCAGACCGCCTTGCCTCAATCGCCCAAAATGAGCATATCACCGCCGAAGAAGGCGTCTTTGCAACACTTGCCCGAAGAGCCGCCGGTTCTATGCGGGATGCCCAGTCCCTGCTGGAGCAATTACTGTCGTTCGCTCCCGAACATATTTCGCTGTCGGATGTTCACGATATGCTCGGAACGGCCAATGATCAACTGCTCTTTCGGCTATTAGACAGTATTACACGCAATACGGACGGCGGTCAAACGGCTATTTTCACGGAATTGGACGCCGCAGCGTCGCAGGGCGTTGATTTTGGAGTTCTTTCTGAACAGATGTTGGGATTGTTCCGCGACTTGCTGGTTGCGGCATCTGGCGGAGATGCGAATCTGCTCTTGACATGTTCGCCGCAACAGTTTGACCATGTCAAAACTCTGGCCAGCGAACTGGGGATACATCGAATCCTTGCAGCGATGCAAATCCTTGATCATACGCACACCCGAATGCAGCGAAGTACGCAAGGGCGAATTTTGATCGAACTTGCCTTGGTTCGAATTGCGAATCTCGATCACTTTCATCAGGTTGCGGAATTGCTAGAACAACTGCGTCTTTCTTCGCAGACGCCCGACGGCCAACGGTCAGAACGACTGACCGTAAAGCCTGCGCAGCGAATGATTGCCCCTCCGCCGCCTTCCGTTTCGGCTTTATCGCCGTCTGTCACTGCATTGCCTTCGGCACCTGCCCGTCCTGTGTCTGTTTTGCCTGTTGTTCTTTCTCTTACCGACGCCAAGGCGCATAGTATTTGGTTCGATGCGATGGAGTCTATTCCTGGCAGTTTGGGTACGGCGGCGATGCAGTGTAAATCGATTCGTTTTGAATCTCCAAATGTTTTCGCAGCCTTTTTTGACAATCAAACAGCGAAGGAAATGTGCGAAAAAGATGCGGTGCGTCTGCAAAACGTTTTATCGCAAACCCTTGGCCAGGCGGTCAAAGTTCATTTGGAAGTCGAACAGCCGCAGCCCCAAAGTACGGACAGCGAACATTATAAGGCAGTCGCCGAGAATCCGCTTACATTGAAAATCCAAACGACATTCGGTATAACGCTCGACGAAGTGAAGCGGTGAATTTCGGGCTTTCCTCTATGGGTAGGCGGGGCCAAAATTCAGGAAGATTGCTCCCGGCTGTTTTGCCGAATTGCTGTTGACGTTGTTGGGAATGTTTTGTACAGTTAACTTCGGCGTTTGGCCTTTATTTAGTACAACATGTTCCGTTGTTTTTCTTTCATTTTTTGTGCGGTGCTGATGTTTTATACCGTCGGCATAGCGTTTGGACAGGTTGGCCGTATGCTCGATGAGGCTCCTTCCAGGCATTATCTCAATGTCACGCTTCCTTCGTTTTATCAAGGGAATTTTAATGACACGCTCAATTATCTCAATCACGATATGCGCAATGCCGTCCGTATTCCATTGCAAGGTCAAGGTACCTTTCTTTGGCTGGATTCGCTTTGCTATTGGACATTGCAGGGCGAATGTCATTTTCAAATGGCCCGATATGATGAGGCTTTGCGGTCGTTCAACACAGCCTTGCAGATTTATTTTGAACAATCCGATTGGCTTCGGTCTGTAACCGTCTCTGTTCAGCCGAGTATGGAGCAGCGTCGTCCTTTCCCCTGGGGTGAGTCCAGCCGACCGGGGAACGTGGGGAATTTTTCTCAATGCCGATTTCAGATGACTCACGAACATCTTCGCATTGTCCCCGCTGGCGGGGACAACATCGGCGTATCAACCCAACGGACGTTGTCCCGTATCCATGCCGACCATATTGTTCAATGTTTTGCGTTGATGATACGTCGCCGTGCGGACATATTAGGCAGTCTATCCAAATACGATCCCGACACCCAGCGGCTTGCGCAAATTCTTGCGGCCAGACCGCATTTACCCAATCACTTTGCGAGTAGTTGGGTTGATGTTCTTTACGGATTAACTCTTTCGTCGCTGGGCGATTATCCGACTGCTACGACACATCTTGCTCGCGGTCTCTTGATGATGGATGCATACGATCACCAGTTAACGGCCGTTGCTTTGAACGAGTTGGGTAATCTTGCCATAAAAACCGGCAACGCCGAAGCCGCCAGGATTCATTATCTGGAAGCATCATATTGTGCATATCAGATTGGTGATCCTATACTGCTTGGCGAAACGTTCCGCAATATGGCGAATGCCCATCGGTTGCTTCAAAAGTCCCAGCCGTTCCCGCCGATTATTGATGCATCGATTTATCTTCGTGCCCAGCGTCAGGTCAGCCCGATGAGTCTTATACCTGTCTTGCACGAAGAGTCGGAATACTACATTACATTGCGTCGATTATCCGAGGCAGCGACGATCAACAACTTGTCCGCAAATGTTATGCGAAGTACGCGGAACAACGTTTTGTTCGATACGGTACACGGCGCACGGTTTCATTATCTTGCAGCAATGATTGTGTTCGGCAACATTTACAGTGATATGCTGGCAGGCCGAAATGTACCTGACCGAGTCATAACGTCTGGCAACACGCATTTAGAAAATGCGCTCCAGTTTCTGCGATGGGGGACGCCGCGTCTTTATCAACTCAACAAGTTGGAAGAATTTTTCCAAAGCGGAATGATAACCGTCAGCGGGCCGATTACGGAGCGCGTTGCCGACGAGTTGTACGATGAACTTCTCCGCGAGTCAACCGAACTCGATTGGACATTGCGTCCGATGGATAGTTTTGCGGTTTTGGTTTCGACGCCGCCCAGTGCGTATGAACGTTGGTTTGCCGTTGCGATGCAACGAGGGAACCGCGAAAAAGCCTTTGACATATCGGAACGGGCACGGCATGCCCGATTCTTTGTGAACTTGCCCCTCGCCGAATCTCGCCTTATGGCTTTTCGCCTGCTCTTCGATAACGATGAAAGCCGTTTGACGCCCGATATGTTGCTACAGCGTCAAACACTTGCGTTGGAATTTCCTGATTTCAATCAACTCTCGGAAAATGTCCAAAGCATCCGTCGGCAACTGCTCAATATCCCAACCATCCCGCAAAATCCCGAACAGTTGACGATGCAAGCCGGCTTGTTTGCCGATCTCGAACGGCACAGTGCTGTCCAGGAATCCGCTCTCCGTATGATGGCATTGTCCCGAACACATGTTCCGTCTCTCTTTCCTCCGACGATGCCGTTGTCGCAAATCCGCAGTGAATTGCCGGAAAATACGGCCATGTTGACGTTTGTCGAATCCGTTGGGCAAGTCTACGGCTTTCTGATCGACCAACGCAGTATGGCGGTTTGGCAAATCCGGCCAGAAAATCCTCGGAGTAAGTCTCTTCATGAGTTGATCGTTGAGTATCTTCGCGATCTAGGCAATGCCGCCGGGGGACAAACCATCGGGACCCGGGAACTCAATAACCCCGACGGACGCTGGCGGGAGTCGGGTATGGTTTTACTCCGGCGATTGCTTGGGAATGAGATGCACCCCGGCAACTTTACCGAACTCGTCATTGTACCGACCGGCCCCTTATGGTATGTTCCGTTCGAGGCGATGTCAGTCCCGGTAGGTGATCAACTCCGTCTGCTCCTTACGGCCGGACAATCTCCAATCACGATCCGTTATGCTCCAACGGCTGCGATGGGTTTGCCCGGCAACAGAACGAATCAACATTCCTGGCGAAGTGCAAACGCAGAAACGTTGGTATTGTGCGGTAAGTTAATGCAGCGTGATTCGATTGATGTTTCATTGGATGCTGTCAACCGGTATACACAGTCGGGCATACGCAATCTTTCCGTGCTCCGAACAGATGAACGCAATGCTTCTTTGCCTGCTTCGCCTTCGGCGTTTGCTTCGCAGTTACAGCAGATCGTCGTGTTGGATGACATTCCGCCTGCCGCCCCTTTGGCTTGGTCGCCGTTTACGGGTCGGTCTCGGGCTCCGCTTGCTAGTTGGTTGACGTTGCCGTCGGGCGGTCCGCGTTTGGTTGTGTTGCCAGCCTTTCAAACTACAGCGGCGAGTTCGTTCCGAGGCACCGGCGTACAGAACGGCGATGATCTGTTCCTATCCGCCATGCTGTTGCAGGCGAACGGGGTAAGGTCGATTTTGCTGACCCGATGGAAGACGGGCGGGCGAGTATCGTACGATTTGGTCGAGCAATTTTTATTGCAAATACCTCAACGCCCAGCCGCTGAGGCTTGGCGGCAAGCAATTTTAGAAGTCGGCACCAATCCGATTAACCTGGACGAAGAACCCCGTGTCCGCAAAGACCCGAATACCGAAGAAATACCGATCGCAAACCATCCATTCTTTTGGGGAGCGTTTATGCTAATCGACCGGGGAGAGTAGGTATAGTGATCAGAGATTGCATTGCCCTTTTCGCCCGACGTGTTTCCTGTTAGAGTCGTTCAATGTCGCTTTCTGACAAGCCGGTGAGTTCCGCAATCAGGGCGACGGCCAGTCCTTTTTGTTTCATATTACCGGCAATTTCAACGGCTTTCGCCTGTTCGCCTTCCTCTCGGCCTTCCTCTCGGCCTCGGCGTTCTGCTGTAGATAATACACTCTGATTGTCCCGATAGGCTTTCAAATGAGACTCATAAGCCAGAGACTCCGTTTTGCTCATACGAGAAATCTCTGCCGTCGCAAACGCACGCTCAAAAACCGGCTACTGAAGTATAACCGGTATCTGCTCAAACTTCTCCAAATTCTTTAGAAAATAACACCATTTGTCGTAGGATAAAGACCGCTTTTTCTATCCTTTTCCCCGAGAAGAGCGAATAATCTTGGGAGGATTTTTCAAGCGATGGACTATTTCGGTCAAAAGGCGATTTTCCAAGGCCAAATCTCGGTCGATGATAAACCAACTTTCCGAACTAACACCGACATCCGAGGTTTCTGCAAACTCGTCCACATTCTCATGAAAACGCAAGCCGGATGCTTTGGATGTTCCGCGTAGAGGCTGCGGGTTGTTTTCCAATTCCTTAAACACTTTGACTTCAATGCTGTACCCGCCGGGGGCTGGCACAACGTGGACTTCGCAACGGCGGCGTATCGTCTGCAATGTACACTCAAAACGCTCCCGCAATCCTACTGAATCAGCATGCCAAGGTTCGGCCAACGACGCTCCAATTTTGGGATGCGTCTCCAAATATCCTTCGGTTAAGACATCGTCGTAAAGACGTATGGGCAAATCACGCAGGATTTCAAAATGATTATCAATCACGTCGGCAACGACCGACCACAAAAATTCGTGATCATAATTTTCGACGAATATAGGATTATAGGACTGGGCAGAGTTAAGCCGCCATGAAATTTCTTTTGTCGGCGAAAAGGGTTCGTACGTCGAGCATCCGCCCAAAAACGGCACGCACAAACATACATATAAGACTAGGAAAAATCGGGCCATACCCTTATAATACTTTGCCCCATAGTTTATCAGGCGAAATTTCACGTTGTGATTCTAATGAAAAACCCTGTCGATAACAACGTCAATCTGCCCCGTTTTTTCCGTATTGCGACGGTTCCGTATTCCAATGCTTTTCCGCTAATCCAGTATCTGCAAGATGTTTTACCCCATGCGGACATTACGCAATTGTTGCCTTCCGAAATGAAACTCCAACTTGCCGCAAAAAACATTGATCTCGCCCTGATGCCGATTGCCGAAATGAACGAATTGCCGAACGCCCAAATTGTCAGTAATTGTTGTATTGCTTGCAACGGCGAAGTGCAAAGTGTGTTGATTTACAGCAAAGTGCCTCTTGCCGACATCAAATCGATCGCTCTCGATTCAGCCTCGAAAACGAGCGTGAAGGCCTGTGAATTCCTGCTTCGGCAATTCTACAATGTTCGACCGAAAAAAAAATTGTTCAATACCCGAAAACATCTGAACGAAATGTCTTCGGATGCGTTTTTGATTATCGGCGATCCCGCCTTGATGTATAATTCTCAAGGCAAATATCCCTTTCGGTATGACCTGGGCCAACTCTGGCAGAAACATACAGGCTTGCCCCTGGTATTTGCCGCCTGGATATCTTGTTCGAGCGAATGGTGTCAGCCGGCAATCATCGATGCACTGGAACATGCCCGAAACAAAGGGTTAACACAACTTGAACACATTGTCGCTATGAAACATTCCCGACTCCCGTTGCCGAAAGAAGAGATGTTGAAGTATTATCAAGACGCTATCATCTATACGATTCGGGAAGAAGAGCAAATCGCATTGGAATACTTCCGAAAACATTGCTGATCGTTACCAGCCTAATGCCATCGAACCCACACAAATTTCGTGCGGTTTTTGCCATACGCAAGTTGACCGGGTATGGGAGAATATCCTCAAAATGATCACGATTGATTTTTCGTCGGAACATACAAAGACGGAGAACCTTCAAGACGCCAGCCGGCATTTTGTAAGCCGGTTCGACCTATAGGATAAAGTCGTTGTCCGGTGATTTGGACAAAAAATGTTTCCGTGACGCCGCTTTCCGACTCAAATGTTACTGCGTAAACCGAACGAACTATATCGGATTCTTGACCGGAATGAACAAACAATGTCTTGTGGTACGTAATCCTCGCCTCTATTCCCAAAGCCATCACAACACGGACCAAAGGATCGTCGACATACCGATGAACCGCCCGATGGGCAAACGAGTCATCATACTGTTCTTGCCACCAAGATTGCGTATCCGAGGCTCTTGAACGATTCACATAGATTGATTGAAATTCTTTTGCTCTTGGGATATCTCCCGCCTGTACAGCGGCGAACCAAAGACGGAAAAATTGATCGGCCTCTTTTCGGATACCGTATTGATAAGCCGACCAAAATACGGCAACCGAAATCAGAGCAATCATCGCACTGCACAAACCGGTATAGGCAAGAGATGTCCCCGTAACAATACCGTCTGAACGGCGTATCGCTATGAGGGCGACGAGACTTAATGAGATGGCAATCACCCCCAAAAAAAAGAACCAAGGAGTAAAATAGACGAGAAACGATGCTATCCCAAAACAGGCGGAAACCAAAGCGAGTACGGATAATCGGGTATACGGCATCCCTCCTTCGGCGGCATCATTCCAAACCGCATTGAATGCCGGATATTCTATCGTTTTGTTTTCGCTCATTGCTGGGAAGTTGTTGGGCGATTCGGTAAGCCAGTTCGCATCCGATACCAAGACGTCCTCGTATCACTCGTCCACGGACTAATCCCCGAAATACAACGTCGGAATGCCGACGGCGACGCCGTGAGTTATCTAGAGTATAATTCTAACAGGAGCAATCTGCAAGCCCGTTTTGCGTGTCTAAATTGAATCAAACACTCGATCCTTTTCTCGATTTGATGCCAGGCGATTTTGTCGTCCATGTTTCTCACGGCATTGCCCGGTTTCGAGGCATACAAACGTTGACGAAAGGGCAGCAGGAAGAAGAGCATCTTCATCTTGAATTTGCCGATACTCAAGCATTGCACGTCCCGATTTCTAAAATAGGTCTCGTCCAAAAATATGTAGCTGGCAGCAAGCACAAGCCCAAACTGGCAAAAATCGGCGGACAACTTTGGTCGAAACATAAAAAAACCGTGCAGGCCGCCGTGTTTGATTTGGCGGAAGAAATGATCGCCCTGCAAGCACGACGGGAATCTCAACCCGGCATTGCCTTTCCGCCAGACTCCGATTGGCAACGGGAATTCGACATCGCTTTTCCTTTCCAGGAAACGGACGATCAACTACGTGCCATCGAAGCGGTCAAACGGGATATGGAACTTGCAAGACCGATGGATCGGTTAATTTGCGGCGACGTCGGGTTTGGAAAAACCGAAGTCGCCATTCGGGCAGCGTTCAAAGCGGTCGATGCAGGCTACCAAGTTGCTGTCCTTGTCCCTACGACAATCCTTGCCGAACAACATGCACGAACCTTTGCCGAACGGATGGAAGACTACCCCGTAAATATAGCGGCTCTTTCCAGATTCCAAACAGCACAGGAACAAAAAAACATCGTTGAAGATATTGCCGCCGGCAAAGTCGATATCGTCATCGGGACGCATCGAATTGTTTCACAAGATATTCGTTTTCACAATCTCGGCCTTGTCATTATTGACGAAGAGCAACGCTTCGGTGTACAGCATAAAGAACGTCTCAAAATGTTTCGGGATTCCGTCGATGTGTTGACGATGACGGCAACGCCTATCCCACGCACATTGCATTTTTCGCTTTTGGGAATACGCGAGATTTCCAACCTCGAAACCCCGCCTGAAGATCGCCTGCCCATCAAAACTCTGCTAACCCGATTCGATGAAAACTTAATCCGGGATGCCGTCTTGCATGAACTTGATCGCGACGGGCAAATCTATTTCGTACATAATCGCGTCTACGATATAGACGAAATAGCGATGCGATTGCAACACATCGTGCCGGAATGTCGAATAGGCATCGGGCACGCCCAGATGCCCGACGCTGAATTGGAATACGTGATGCGGGCCTTTATGGATCACGAATTCGATATGCTCGTCAGTACGACTATTATCGAAAACGGACTCGACATTCCGAATGCCAATACCATTTTTATCAACGACGCAGGAAATTACGGCCTGGCGGACTTGCATCAACTCCGGGGACGCGTCGGCCGTTATACCTATCAAGCATATTGCTATTTGGTGCTTTCGCAAACGCAGTCCGTAAACCCGACGGCGATGCAACGGCTTCGGGCGATTGAAGAATACGCCCATTTAGGCAGCGGGTTTAATATCGCAATGAGAGATTTAGAAATTCGAGGAACGGGCAACATTTTAGGAACCCAACAAAGCGGACACATCGCAACGGTCGGCTATGAAATGTATTGCCAATTCTTGGAAACGGCCGTCCGAACGCTCAAACGCATGCCGCCGAAAACGGTTATAGACGTCGAACTCGACCTGCCGGGAGCGGCTTTGATCCCAATGGAATATGTATTCGACCAGCGTGTCAAAATTGATCTTTACCGACGCCTAACTCGAGTCGCGACGACTGACGAATCAACGGAATTACGCAAGGAAATGCAAAAACGTTTTGGGAAACCTCCCTTGGAAGTTAATCGCCTTTTGATTCATTCACAGATCAAAGTGCTTGCTCATCGTTATCGGATACGCACGATCAAACTCGAATCCGGCCTTGCCAACGACAGCGGGTATGTGGTCGTCGAGTATGTTTCGCAAAAACTGATCGGCGAATTAAGGGAAAAATTGCGACAACAAGGATTAGAACTCCGCACGACGGTTGACCGGAAGGGTTATATTCCCATGCCGAACCGTTTGACTCGGGAATCTGAGCCGGACAAAATCTTGGCGTTTGTGTTACGGGTTTTGGAATAATACAAAACGATTCCCTTGCGATTTATATTGCGATTTATTATCGTTGACTAGCGGGATATTTCAACCATTCCTTTATTGTCCAGACGAGATCGGCCTTTATTGTCCAAACGTGATCGGAGAGTCCCGCCGACATTGCCGGAGTACAGACTCCTTTCCGTGCATCCGAATGCCAACTTACCAAGGCGGGTCTGTCGGCAAATACTGATTGAAATCTTCGACCAGCGAGCGTTGGTATTCTCCGGCAAACGTTCCTGCAAAAAAGCGTTCCAAACCCTCTGCATACAGGCGTTGCCAACTTTTTTCCTCCGCTCCCGGATTGATCGGAAAGAATAAAGCCCCCGTCGTTTCGGCTGCATTTTGATCGCCCGGTGCATCGCCGATCATGAGTCTCTTATTTTCACCATAATTGCCCATCTGCTGGGCTTTCGTAAGGGACTCTTTTTTCGTGCCGACTTCTTGACCGCAAATCGCAGCAACATATTCCAGGATATTTTGTTCTTCCCATTCTCGCACCAACGCATCCTGGGGCGTTGCCGAAACGACTAATATATCCGCCTTGCCTTTCATCTTTTCCAGAGACTCACGCACGAAAGGAAACGGCGGCACGCCCTTATCTACGATAAAATCAACCGACTTGTTGACTGCCAGCGACCAGTCTAACGTTTGCCTTAATACGGGATCGCCGTTGCGTTCAACTTCTTCGATCAGGGCGGGATTGCCCAACTTAGTTTCTCTGGCAACCCAATCAATAAGTGATTGCGGGACTTCAATTTCGATGCCGCGTTGTTTAACTTCGGGCCTTTGGGCAAGACGCTGGAGTGTTTCAATCAAAGCGGGAAACCGGTTGATCCCCCGGCTTTTTGAGTACAGGTTGACGAACTCAAACGCTTCGCGGGCATATTTACTGACACCTTGCAGGTTCCAGTATTTGACGGTATTCGGCACAAAACATTCTTTGTGCTTTAACTCCATCGTATCGAAAGCACACCCATCGGAATCGATACCGATGAGAAATTCATGTTGCGGTGTGTACTCTAAATTCATAGCCGGTATTCTATCGAAAGGGCGAATTCTTGTCAAGATATAGCCTAACATCCCTTGCACGTGCTTTTCATTTCGGTTATCCTTTCCTATGTTCCGTGGGCAGAAAGAAAAACAATGCAGCAGGTTCCCGTATCTCGTACAGAGCGACACCGTATTCGGTCGCTCGTTGCGTCCCTGCCGCTCATTAGCCCCCTTACAGACGGACAGCCAGTCCGTAACCAACTCGAAACCCAAGCCCGATCAATTGTCAACGACGATCATTATATCGCCTGGACAATGGTTCTAATCGGCAGTCATCGCTGGCAACGCCGTGTTTCCGCCGTACCCATTCCTCAACGTCTCTTGCTTCTTCCCCATTGTATGCGGAATGCGTCTCAATGTCCCGCCGGGTATGACAGCGAGGGCTTACACTGCCAAACCTGCGGTGCGTGCGAACTAGCCCGACTGAAAACAACTGCCCAGACCCTTGGATACCGGGTGTTGATCGCCGAAGGATCGCCCGTCGTGATGCAATGGATACTTTCCGGCAAAGTTAACGCCATTTTAGGGGTCGGCTGTCTTCGTTCTCTGGAAAAAGCCTTTGAGAAACTTCAACTGGCCGGAATCCCCGCCCAGGCGGTTCCTCTTCATCATTCGACCTGCAAGGACTCGACGACGGATATCGACTGGGTTCTTGAAATGATTCAAACGCCCTATACGCCAGCCGACCCGATCGATGCACCGCCAACATATATTCATCTACTGCGAGAAGCCGGTCGCCTTTTTGCCGGCAACCTTCCTGCGTTCAATATGACGGAGCGAAGCAACACCGATTCCTCGAACGATTCCCCCGCCCGGCAAACGGAATCTCTTGCCTTCGATTTCGTTTCACGCGGAGGAAAATTTTACCGCCCGTTTATAACATTAGCCGTCTACGATTCCCTGACCGGTTCCAACTGCACCAGCCATGAAGGAGAGAAGTACGCTGCGCAGTTACCCGACTGGGTAAAAAATGCAGCCCGAACTATCGAAATTTTCCACAAAGCATCTCTCGTTCATGATGACATCCAAGACGGCGATCTATACCGATACGGCCAACCCACTCTGCATCAAACGCACGGCATCGCGACCGCAATCAATGTCGGCGATTACCTTCTCGGGTATGGATACCGTCTGATCGCCAACTTGCGGGAAGAGATGAGTCGGCAAGACCTTGCTGGCCCTATCGTTGCCGAAATGCTGTCCGTTCTTTCATCCGCCCATTGCCGACTGTGTGTAGGACAAGGAACGGAACTTGCGTGGAAGGCCAAGGGCGAGATTCCGACGGCGGAAGATGTTTTACGGTTTTACGTCGGCAAGACTTCGCCTGCCTTCGAAGCGGCGTTGAATATCGGCGTTTTAGCAGCCGTTGCGTCGGGAGCGGTTGATCAAACCTTTTATGCCGATGTGCAAAAACAACTGCAAACATTTTCAAAACATCTGGGTGCCGTATTTCAGATTAAAAACGACTTGGAGGATTGGTTTCCCGACTCGACAAACAAAAAAATAGCCGGTACCGACATTGCGTCCATGCGCCCGACCTTGTTACACGCTTGGTTCCCTATAACCTGCCCTTCGGAGCGGTCGGTTTCGGATTGGCACACCGACTTTGAGCGTTTGGGATTATTTGACAAAGCCCGGCATTTGGCGTCCCGGTATTCCCGAAAGGCCCGCGATACAGCATTCGCCGTTGAACATTCGCAGTTACGTGCCCTGCTCTTGCACTTTACTGAGGCCTTGGGGATGGGGTGAGTCTCTTCTCTAGGAGACATGAGTCTCTAGGGACACACGCTCTAACAATTCCCAAAAAAACTTTGACATACCCGTCCACGTCTGTTCGTCCTTTTGATATTGTGTTCTTTTGACAAAAAGCGTATTCTTTGTCATGCGACACATTCATTCTGTCAATCCGCCGGAGCGGTCTGTTTCTATGCCAAAATCGACAACGCAAGCCGTCATCGAAGAAACATTTAGTTTCGATGGGCCGCCCGACGCAATGATTTCCGTCGCCGGAAAGGCCTATCTGTATTTTGGGGGCAACGGTTATTTCGGACTGCAAGCCGATCCCGAAATCCTGGCCGAAACCTGCGAAGCCGTTATGCGGTACGGAGTCGGAACGGCAACCACCCGAACGGCCTTCACCTCGCCGCCCGTCTTTGAAGTTGAACGGCGAGTTGCCGAAATGCTCGGTACAGATCGGGCTCTGTACACAGCGTCGGGGTACGTTGCCATTCAGATTTTGCTTGAATCTCTCGAAAAAACATTTGATCGGGTATTCATCGACGAGTCCGCTCATTATTCGCTTTTTGATGCGATCCGCAAATTGCGGGGAACAAAACGCAAGCCGGTTGTGTTCAAACATATTGACGTAGATGATTTGCATGAAAAACTCGAAGCCAATCTTCAAATTCATGAACGTCCTATTATTTTAACCGACGGCGTTTTTTCGCAGCACGCCGCCATTGCACCGCTCGATCAGTATGCCGAACTGCTTGAAAACTACGAAGATGCTTCGCTATTAGTCGATGATGCACACGGCTTCGGCGTGCTTGGAGAGGCTGGCCGGGGAACGCTCGAACATTTCGGGTTTGATACCGCAACCGTCAACCAGACGGCTACGGATTGCATCGACGAAATCGGTATAGGATTGCCCTGTTTCCATGGAGCGAATACCAAATCGGTCCGAACATATTTAACCTTTTCATTAAGTAAAGCCGTCGGCGGGAGCGGTGGGACGATACCAGGAAGCGAATCGTTTATTCAACGGCTCAAAGATTGGTCTGCCGTGTACTTTGGAGCGAGTGCACCGCCCAGCCCGATTGCTGCGGCGACTGCAAAATCGCTCGCCATGCTAAATGATCCCTCTCTGCGGTTAAAATTACAGGAAAATGTCCAATCGTTGCGGTTGGGTTTACGGCGTATCGGGCTGGAAGTTGCAGATTCTCCGCTCCCGATGGTAATACTGACATTGGGTTCATCGAGTAATATGCGTCGTCTTCAGAAAAAACTTGCGGAGTCGGGTATTTTGATTTCGTACATTCCCCGCAATGCCGGGATTGGTTCGCAGGGAGCCTTGCGGATCGCCGTATTTTCTACGCATACGACGCAGATGATTCAAGAATTGATAGATGCCTTGCGAAGTGCGGTCTAGAGCGTGTACATTTTTGCTCTGGGTTAGAATCCGTCCCCCGTATAGTCAGGGGACAGGCACACCGTTAGGCGTGTTGCCCTGCAATACACATACACCGGGCTATGTCTTAATGCCTAACAATGCCCAAAAACAAGCGAAAATGATCAACGAACTTTTAAGGCAATTCCCGTTTCATTGCAACAAGGCAAAAAATTGATCCGCAGCCTGTCGCCGGATCTCTTTCATGATGGCCCGATTGCGTCTATGATGTTCGTTTGCGAATTAAAATACGATGGTATAAACTTTTACCGTCAATCATTGCGGTCGGATTATCCCCAATAAGAAAATCTCCCCCAGAGTCCTTACTGTTTGTTTTGCCGAGTATCTCAAACTGTTTCGGGTTATACTTGTCGAGAAATGTAACAGGCACACCCATATATCCATCATAATCCATCGGTATTTCTACTGTCTTGGCAACTTCAATCGCATCGTAATTATCGTATTTCGGATAATCGTTCGGGATATAACGTTTAACCAACACCAGTTCCTCATGCCGTTTTTTGTGGTCAAGATTCGTGAGCCAAATAGCAGGAACGTTGCCTAGTTTTATTTCGGCAACATCCTTGACATAGCCTTCGTAATCATCAGGCACGTGAAACCATAAGCCGCCAGAAAATGCTGTACATCCGCACCATATCCTATCCTCTTTAATCAAGCGGAAAATTTCTTTGTATGTAATTGCATTTTTATTGCCAATGATGATGAACTTTTTGTTGTATTCGATCAATTGCGCAACATATTCCCGAAACAAACTAAACGGCGGATTGGTGCAAACAATGTCTGCCTGCTTTAACAATTCGATACACTCATCGCTTCGGAAATCGCCGTCTCCTTTTAGTATTCCCCATTCGTTTTTCTTAATGAATTCGTCTATCGGTACGGTCGTCCGGTCATCCTTCCGACCCTTTCTGTCGTAAATGCAATAGACCGCCGGTTCGTTTTTGTTTTGACTGAACAAGTCGGGATTCAAATGTTTGTAGCAGACGGCAATAAGTTTTTTGAGTTCGAGAGAGCAAAAATTAAGATAGAAGTATCGAAAAAACGCACTGACTCTGGGATCGTCGCAGTTACAGAGGACGACCTTGCCGCTAAAATGAGTTCGGTAATGTTTGAGTTCGTTTTCGATGTCGCTTAATTGCGTGTAGAACTCATCGTTTTTTTCTCTCTTTGCGGAGTGCAGATTGGCGTTTTTCGCGGTGTTTTTTGCAGGCGGCATCGTGTCCGGCTACGCAGTGTCCGGCTACGCAAATTGGGAAAACGGCTAAGGCTCATGATTCTAGCCGACAGCGTAGGGAAACGCAAGAGTCATGTTGCCCTAGAGCGTATTCATTTTTACTTTGGACTCTATAGTTTTCCATAACCAGCGTGTTTGTAGTAGTTTTTGCATTCATCGGGCGCAAACACATCGCAAAGATCGCCCAGTCTTTGCCATAGTTCATCCATTGTACGTATCTTCAA
>Ga0099364_10007319_pt1 | contig 15798 bp, 14 predicted proteins | sample TergutTh196P3_FD_73070 | JGI IMG/M metagenome (GOLD analysis project Ga0099364, IMG submission 73070) | Microcerotermes parvus P3 segment gut microbial communities from Pointe-Noire, Republic of the Congo - Th196 P3 | ecosystem: Host-associated > Arthropoda: Insects > Digestive system > Gut ...
GTGTTTTTCCTTTCATAAACTTTTGGAAACACTTCGGATATAGTTTTGGGTCTTACCAGTTTTTCGGACAAGAACGAATTGACCGTAAATTGGTTGCGTGCTGCGATATTCCGGATACCCTCTCTTATTTGACCGTCAAGCGGAGCAAACGATTCAGGATAAAATAATTGCAAATCCAAAACATTTTCTTTGGAAAGAACCACCAATTCAAAATATCCGGTTTCACGAATATCGAATTTTATCAAAAGTTTAACTGCTTTCGAGCCTTTGCCCGATTCCGGCTCCCGGCTGTCTTTATGGTCCGGATCCGCCCATATTTCGGAAAAGAACTGACGGCCGGCGATTTCGGCGGGTATCATCGCATGAAGAAGAGGCATATACACGCTTTCGTTGATAAGCATGGATTGTAATATGTTTTCAAAAGCCGCCTGACTTTGATATCCGGCTTCGCCCTTGACCCCGCCTGAAATAATTTCCAGCAATTTAAGCATCGCTGTATTATTTATATCATACATCTTGCTATTAGTAAAGAGGTTTTCGAATTTTTGCAGTTCGTTCATAAACAGACGATCGTTCGCCGCTATAGTTTCATACATTTCGAAAACTCTGGCGAATTCAGAAAGCATATCTTTGATTTCCGCAGAATTCCCAATTGAATCGGAATATTTTGACAAAAGTGAAACTATTTCAGATTTTACAAGGTTGATATTCGCATCCCTTGCACCTGGATCATTCATTATCAAACGGTTCATCAACGGCTCGAGCTGCTCCCGGAGTTTACCCGACATACTCCCCGCGATGTTTTCAAGGGTTTCTTTGAGCGCATTCAGAACATGATTTTCGTGTGTTTGTCCGGAATTTTCGACATTATTATTATTAATAATAAAATTGTTGTATATTTCGCTTGACTTATCAGGGTCAAATGTAGTATTATGTGTAATGAAGAAATTTTTCAGCAAATCCTCCATTTCGGCAAAGTTAATATTTGGAAACTTTGATGCTATAGCTTCAAAGCTCATGGAATTATAAAAGTTGTTCATAAAGTTTTCAATGGAACCGTTTTCGTAGCGTGCGAGATTCTGTGTAAACAGCGTAATGAGCCCGCGGATTGAACCGTAATCCCGTGACTTGCTTATATATTCAGCGAGCAGGGACATAGCCTGGTTTTTGAGGATATCAATATTTGCGGCGTTTTCCCCGTCGGCATGGTTCAGGTCAAGATTGGCGATCATGCTCATAATTTGGTCACGATGACTTTCGGGCATATGTTGGGTAATGTTCTGGAGGTTTGCGATAAGTTCACTCAGTATATGAGAGCCGGAAGTCATACTGTCGTAGGATCTTATCAAACCCAGCATAGCGCGGCTTATTTCGGACGATAAACCGTTTTCTGAAATTATTTGGCGCGCTATATCGAAAAACGGACCTGAAAATTTGATATTGCCGTCCATCTGGGTTTTAAAAAATTGATATAGCTCGGCATCCGTCATTTTCAGCATATCCATGTATTGTGTGAGTTCTTCGACAAAATTCTCGTCAAGACCTGATGTTACCGAAAAGCCCGTTTTGGTCAGGAAAATTTCCCGATATAATTGGGTTGGATCGGGTAAAGATCGCATCAATTGCAAGAATCTGTCATAGTTGGATTCGAAACGGTAGGAAAATTGGTTTTCTTGACGGTCCGGATAGACACCTTGGGCGTTGACCTGCGTAACACGGGTATGATCCGGAATATTTTGCACAGCGGTCTGGGGTTGCTGCCCCGCTGCTTGCGGGCGTGTCCGGGCGGCGTGTTCCGGCGGTGTTGTAGGAGTAGTTACTTTTAATACATCGGGCATAATGTCAGCAACCAAACATAAACGTTAAAAATCGGATATTCAAGCATAGGGCGCTCACAAACGAAAATGTCCGGATTGCAATAATTCACCTCATCTTTCTAAAATATAAAACTGTATTTTAGGTTAAACACAGATTATTATAATGCTATACATAAAATTTTGTAATAATATATTCGGCTGAGCACAAGCAATAAAACCGTATTCAAATGCTCCGGATGCCGTAAATATTAAAAAGTGGAATACAAAGAAAAACCGGGAATTGTAAAGAAAGGGATGATTGTATAATGGATAACGGAATGGAGAATATGCTGGAGCTGTATCTCTTTGAATCAAGCAGTTTGCTTGAAAAACTTGATGAGATCTTGCTCGGAGCCGAAAAAGATGAAACGTTCTCGCAGGACGCCATCGACGAAATATTCCGAATTATGCACACGATCAAAGGATCTTCGGCAATGATGCAGTTTGATTCTTTGATGACGATTGCGCATCACATAGAGGATTTGTTCTATGTGATAAGAGAGCAGGGGATTGAGGATAAGCACCATCAGGAGCTTTTTGATCTCATGTTCAAGTCCTGCGACTTTTTGAAACTGCAGGTGGATAAAATTCAAAACAACGAACCCCTCACAGATAATATCGACAATTTCGTTGAAGAAATTAATGGTTTTCTGAAAATTATTAATGTTTCCGGAGATACACCGGATGACAGCAGCAAGACAGAGGTGGCTGAGCCGGGCAAATCCGGGGACGGATATTCTTTGGACGTATTCTTTGATGAGGGCAGCGGAATGGAAAATCTGCGCGCGTTCATGCTGGTCAACGCTATCCGTGAAGTGTGTGCCGACTTTACATACTTCCCGGAGGATGTTGAAACCAATGGTGAAACAGCGGAAGCTATTATAGAAAACGGTTTTCGTTTGACTTTCAACAGCGAAAAGGATTTAAACGATGCGATCCATGTCGTTAATAATTTCCTCAGCGTGCGTTCTTATGAAACGGTAGAGCGTAAAGAAGAACACAAAGACGAAGTAAAGCAGGGGGAAGAGGAAAAGAAATCCGAAACCGTTGCGGAGCCGAAAGTTAAGGCGGTTAAGGACACCAAGGCGAAAGAAAAAGTTGCGGCAGGGGGAAGCTCGGCGATGGTAAGTGCGAAACAAAGCTTAATAAATGTTAACCTTACGAAGCTGGATAAATTAATGGCGGTAGTAGGCGAAATTGTTATAACCGAGTCTATGGTTGCATCGTCGCCGGATCTGGCGGGATTGAAGCTGGACAATTTCACAAAATCTGCGCGTCAACTCAGAAAGCTGACGGACGAGTTACAGGATATAGTAATGTCGATAAGAATGGTTCCCGTTGCCAGTGTTTTTCAAAAAATGCACCGGTTTGTCCGTGATTTGGGACAGAGCCTGAACAAACAGGTTAAGCTGACGATCGTCGGCGAAGACACCGAGGTCGATAAAACTATCGTGGACAGCATAGGCGATCCGATAATGCACATGGTACGCAACGCTATGGACCACGGAATAGAAGACCCGAAAGAACGCGAATCCGTGGGTAAAGAACCGATGGGTGAAATAATACTCGAAGCGGATCATACCGGCAGCGAGGTTGTCATTTCTATAAAGGATGACGGTAGGGGAGTAGACGTAAAGAAAGTTATGGCGAAAGCTATAGAAAACGGTTTGCTGACCAAGCCTGAAAACGAATACTCGCACAAGGAGATCCTGCAATTTCTTATGATGCCGGGATTCTCCACTAAGTCCGAGGTTACAGAGTTTTCGGGACGCGGCGTGGGTATGGACGTTGTGACAAAGAATATCGAAAAGGTCGGCGGCACGGTGACCGTAACGAGCAAAGAGGGTGAAGGGACCTGCACGATCATGAAAATACCCTTGACACTCGCTATAGTCGATGGTATGGAATTTTCGGTAGGTAATTCTATATTCACGATGCCCATCACAAATATCCGGCAGTCGTTCAAAGTTAGTGAAGACGAAATTATATATGACCCGGATCGCGGTGAAATGATCAAACGAATGGATAATTTTTATCCGGTATTGCGTTTGCATGAATTATATTATATTCCGGATGCGATAACCGAAATGGAAAACGGGATCGTCATGTGGCTTGAGAGCGGCGACAAATCCTATTGCCTGTTTGTAGACGAGCTTCTGGGTGAGCATCAGGTAGTTGTAAAACCGCTTCCGGCGTATTTTAACAACTTTAATATAAAGCGTGCCGGAATTGCGGGTTGTACTATAATGGGCGACGGAAACATAAGCATAATTCTGGATGCGCTGAATTTATATGATTCATCGAAAATGCTTTGATAATCTGCCGCATAAAGTGAAACACCGGACTTGCTTAAAGGTTTAATATTCAATTTCCCGCAAATTTGGTATACGGACCGTAGGTTGCGGGCAAAGTGGATTATTATAAGCATATAAATTAATTGGAGGGTTTTAGAATGTCTGAAGGATTGACCAGCGTTGCCGATAAAAAAATACAAACTGCCGCCGATGCGGAACTGACTCAGGAGTATCTTGCGTTTATTTCGGACGGTTTGAGTTATGTTGTAAGTGTTGCGAATATAGTTGAAATTATTATGAACTATAATATTACGCATTTACCCAAGGTTCCGGATTATATCAAAGGGATTATCAATTTGCGCGGTCAGGTAATTCCCATCATTGATGTACGGTTGCGGATGAACCGTCCGGGTGCGGAAATCGAAAACAGTGAAATGTGCGTGATCGTTATTAATGTAGACGAAGTGCAGGTCGGGCTTTTGGTGGAAAAAGTTTCGCATATCGTAAACTTATCGCCTAAAAATATCACACCGCCCCCCTCGAACAAACAGCAGGAGCTGGTAAGCGGGATAGTGAATACGCCTGAAAAAATTTACCTGTTATTAGATTGCCACAAACTTATGCAATAAAACAAACAAATTCAAGGCAGGAAACCCTTGGACAGATGCCCATTGCAAGCGATCGGTATATCGTATATCCGTATACCCGTATACCCTGTATACTGTATACCGTATGGTCGTATAACGTCGTATAACGAGGTGTCCGTTTATAGCGGTAAAAGCTGACGAAAAGCGGTTTTGTTTCGAAAGAAGGTGTGGAAGAGTGTATAATATATCTCAAAAGGATTTTACAAGGCTTGTAGATTTCATGCAGAAGACCTACGGAATAGATCTCTCTAAAAAGAAGCAATTGATCGAAGGGCGGCTCTATAACACGGTAGTTCAAAAGGGGTTCTCAAACTTTACGGAATATATTGATTTTGTGATAAGCAACAAAGATGCCGAAATCGAAACTATAGTAAATAAGCTGACCACGAATCATACATATTTTATGCGGGAGAGCGCACATTTCGATATATTTAGAGATAAGGTGCTCCCCACACTTGAAATGCGTAAAAAGAACAGCAAGAGTTTGGCAATATGGAGCGCAGGATGTTCCTCAGGGGAAGAACCGTATACTCTTTCCATGATACTCAAGGATTATTTCGCAGGTAAACCCGAATGGGACACGAGGGTATTAGCAACGGACATATCCCACAATGCGATGGCAAAAGCAAAGAAAGCAACGTACAACGCCGAGGGGATCGAAGATATTTCCAATTTATGGAGAACGAAATATTTCAACAAAGAAAAAGGCGGCGAAAAATATACGCTGAAGCAGGAAATACGCGATAACGTTATTTTCCGTGAATTCAATTTGATGGATCCGATCCGGTTCAGGATGAAATTTGATGTAATTTTTTGCCGGAATGTTATGATATATTTTGACCTTCCGACTAAAAACGCATTGATAAGAAGATTTTATGATGCCACAGCTCCCGGCGGATATCTGTTTATAGGGCATTCGGAAAACATTGATAAGAATGTAAATCTGTATAATTATCTGGCAGGCGCGGCGTTTGTAAAATCGTAACGAAGGTTTTTTGGGGAGCAGTGTTGGTTCTGCGGAGAAAATTCGTGCAGAAAGAGCTTTAACGGAAACCGACAAATATAATACTTACAGAGAGGATGAGGAGTCATAAGCAATATAGGTAACCCTATGAAAAAGATTCGGACACTTATTGTGGAAGACTCTATATTTTTCAGAAAATTATTGATTACAAAGCTGACCGAATTCCCAAGAATAGAAGTTGTTGGGTGTGCGGTAAATGCTTTTGAAGCCAAGAATAAAGTAGAAGAACTAAATCCGGACGTTATGACACTGGATGTAGAAATGCCCGGCATGAACGGGATAGAATTCTTGAAAAAGTTATTACCTGCCAGAAAATTACCCGTGGTTTTGGTGAGTTCGCTGAATCTTAATGTTTTCGAGGCATTGTCGGCGGGAGCCGTAGACTTTTTGAGAAAACCGGATATGAGCGGTCAGGGCGGAATCGAAGGTTTCTTCAAGGAGCTTTCACGAAAAATAGTAGCGGCATCTATCGCTAATATGAAAGCGGCATCCGTGCCGCGTGCGCCGGTATTGATGGCAAATCCGCCTCTTACCGAATCGCCTAAACTGGATTCTGTAATAATCGCATTGGGAGCGTCAACCGGCGGAACCGAAGCAACCTTGGAAGTATTAAAAAGGCTGCCGGCCAATACCCCCGGAATTGTTATTGTACAGCATATGCCGCCCGGATTTACTAAGATGTATGCCGACAGAGTAAACGGGTTGTGCAAAATGCACGTTAAAGAAGCGCAGCATGGGGATAATGTGACAAGAGGAAAAGTATTGATAGCACCCGGTGATATGCAAATGAAGTTGATTAAAATGGGAACGCAGTATAAAGTAAATTGTTTTACGGGTGAAAAAGTGAGCGGTCATTGCCCCTCGGTGGATGTGTTGTTTGATTCAGCGGCGGCTGCAGGAAGCAGTGCTATAGGTATAATAATGACCGGAATGGGAAGCGACGGCGCAAAGGGTCTTTTGAAGATGCGTCAGCGCGGTTCGTTTACAATAGGTCAGGATGAAGCGACCAGTATAGTGTACGGAATGCCTAAAATAGCGAAGGAACTCGGCGCGGTAATGGTGCAGGCGTCCAATACTACTATCGCAGATGTGCTTCAGCGGCAATTAAATCAAATCGCAAGATCATAAAAAATTTATCCCGGGAGTGTGGTTACCTCTGTTAATGTCAAATGAGATCGCAATAAAAGAAAATAATGCTGCGGTAAACACCGGAATACTTGACGGTGAATCCCGTGAGAGTTCCGCTATATTTGCGCTTGACATTGGCACGCGCTCTGTTGTGGGAATGATTTGTATGCCGAACAATGCGGGAAGCGGTAACACTGCCGGTAAACCCGGCGAGGGCAAACTATCCCAAAATATTTCCGGGACGGGTGCGGTTTTCGGAGTGCGCGGCATGGAAGTTCTGGATTACGAACAGGAATATCATCCGGCTCAATCAATGCGCGACGGACAGATCGAAGACATCGAAATGGTATCGGGTGTAGTAAACAAAGTGAAAGCGGCATTGGAAAAAAGGTCGGGGCTGTCATTTAATAAGGTTGCGGTTGCGGCGGCGGGAAGAGCGTTGCGTACAGCAAGAATTTCGTATGAGCAGGAGCTGGATGGCAACGAAATAATCACACAATCGCAAATTCATTCTCTGGAATATTCAGCCGTTGCCAAGGCGCAGGAAACCTTTAATATCGAAAACAGTGAAGCTGTGGAAGACGAATTCTTTTGCGTAGGATACAGTGTCGTCCGAAACACGCTTGACGGGTATGTTTTCGCAAATTTGGCGGGACATAAAGGAACCCATGTAAAGCTGGATGTTATCGCAGCTTTTCTGCCGCATAATGTGGCGAGAAGTTTATATACCGTGACTTCAATGAACGGTTTGGATGTTGATAATCTGACCTTGGAACCTATTGCGGCGATAAACGTAATAGTTCCCAAAGATATAAGGCTTTTGAATATTGCTATTGTAGACATTGGAGCAGGTACGTCGGATGTGGCTATTTCCAAAAACGGAAGCATCATAGCATACGGAATGGTGACGGTTGCCGGAGATGAAATAACCGAAGCATTGATGAGAGCATATTTGACGGATTTCAGTACAGCGGAAAGTATAAAGATCGCTCATTCGTCCGGACAAAAAGAAATAGAGTTCTTGGATATTCTGGGAACGAAACGAACTTTGTCGCAGGAAGAAGTGAGTGCCGCTATTGAGGAAACAGCGGATAATCTTTGCCGTACAATTACGGATGAAATTTTAAATTTAAATGAAACGGCTCCTATGGCAGTGTTTTTGGTCGGCGGCGGAAGCCAAACCGAGGGAATTTGCGAAAAAGTCGCAACAAATTTGAATATTCCGCCGGACAGAGTTTCGATAGGCGGAAGACAGCCGTTCAGAAATATAAAACTCTGTTGTGAATCTTTGCTCAATCCGGAATATGTTACGCCGATCGGGATCGGGTTGGTTTCATCCTTTTACAGGGGCTGCAACTTTTTTTCGGTTACGGTGAACGACCGCAAGGTAATGCTGCTTAATCAGGGTTCGATAAAAGCCATGGATGCGTTGTTGCTTGCGGGAATAAAACCGTCAAAACTGATTGGACTTTCTTCGCCGGGTATAACATATACAGTAAACGGGAAACGTATAACTAAACGGGGTAATCCGCCCAGGAACGGAATATTCACGGTTAACGGCGAACACTCAACGGTGGATGCGATGGTCAGGCAGGGTGATGTCATAATTGCGCTGCCGGCGGAAAACGGGGAGCCGCACAAAATAACGCTTTCGGAAATTGCATCCGAACACAAGCCTTTAAGGGTGATTTTAGGAACCGAGGATATAAGTGTCCCGTTAGAACTTTTTGTTAACGGAAAACCGGCGGAAGAAACATATGTTGTAAAAGAAGGAGACGAGGTAATCGTTAAATGTCCGAAAACGATACGTCAGCTTTTGATATATCTGAAAAGGGAAATGTATTCGGATGCGATATATACCGTCAATAAAGTCGAAACCGGGTTAGACGGGGCGATTGAAACCGGAGATGTTATCGGCGTGAAAAAAACCGAAACGGCAGCGGAAACAGCAGAGACAGCAGGAAATGACCCGGACAGCCTGAATAAAGCCGGGGAAACGCAAAGCCGGATAGTTAATGTGTTGCTCAACGGCGAAAACCGGGAAGTAAAAGTCAAAAACGGCGATGCGTTGAATTTTTGGGAATTGCTTAATTATGTTAGTATAGACACGGAAAAAGCGCAGGGAACCTTGATTTTGCGCTTGAACCAAAAAGAAGCATCGTATACCGACACGGTGAAGGACGGCGACAGAGCGGAAATCCGATGGGAATAGACCTAAAAGGAATAAATTTGAAATATTTTTTTATAGACCCTTAATATTTGCAGAAAACTGACGATATAAAGGGTGAAAAGGCAAACAGGCAAACAAGCAAAACAGCAAAAACAAACATTATTGTTTTATTATATACGAAGAAGGGGTGTATGGGAATGAAAATTATACCGAACAAACTGACCGAAATTCAAGCTAAAAAGTTAGAACAGGAAAACAAAAAGACCGAAAAAAAGCAATCGGGTAGGTCAGGCGAGAGCATGGATAGGATTACTATCAGTGCTGAAGGTATTCATTCTGCCGAAGGTGTTCATTCCGAAGATGCGGTGCCCGACGCCAGGTTTTTGGAAAAATTGATGAATCAATTGATGAAAGACATTGAGAAGAAAACAGAACAAAGCAAACTGGATGAATTGAAGCTTCAGGTTGCGGCGGGCGAATATGATATTAACCCTACCGACATTGTAAACCGGATGATGGGGGATTTTGACTAGATCAAGACCTTGAATACCGGAGCCGGTGCAGTGTTCTCCCGTCGTGTCGTGTTGTTCTTATTTGAAACGGCGGGCTTAGTTGAGCGGTAATATATTCAGGAATCAGGAAAGGTATATTGGATGAGCAAATTTAACGAATATTGCGAACTTTTAGAAACATTGATAAGTTTTTTTGATGAACTCACAGAGATCACACGGCGAAAACTTGAAACTATCATAATCAACGATGTCGATCAAATGGAAGAATGTATGAAAGAAGAACAGGCGGCATCAATGAAATTGCGAAGTTTGGATACAAAACGTGAAAATCTGGCGAAAGAGCTGGGTTTTGCGGGACTTTCTATCAAAGAAATTGTACGAAAAACAGAAGGTACAGCTTTACGGGAAGAAAGTGTAAGGATAAAAGATATTTTTGAAAGATTGACCAAACGTGTCGTTGAGTTTAAGGATGTTGCAAAAGAAACGGCGGAAAGCTTAAAAATCAGATTGGAACTGGTAGAAAAAACTATGGCACCGTTTGAAAAAAAGAAAACGGAAAACGATGGTTACAGTCCAAAGGGAGAAAAAGACAAAACAGAAAATCAAACAAAGAAATTGAAGTTGAAAGAAGTTTAAGCGAACGGGGGAAATTTTATGGTTAGATCAACATTTGCGGGATTCACGACTGCGTTGTCCGGGCTTTCGGTCAGTCAGAGAGGGCTGGACGTAACCGGTCAGAATATGACTAACGTTAATACTGCGGGCTATACCCGTCAGAGAATAGATCAAGTGAGCTTTTCGGCGTATGGACAAACCAACAGGTTTAACTACAGATACGCCACAAGAATAGGACACGGCGCAAGAATCAATCAAGTTTCGCAAGCGCGTGATCCGTTTTTGGATGTTCGTTTCCGCCGCGAAATGGCGGCTTCCAGCGAAGTTAACGCACGCAGCATGGTAATGGATAATCTTTCTGATATTTTTGACGAAACGTTAAAAGACGGAATGCTCTATTTGTTCGAGGGGTTCATCGGACAACTTCAGGAGCTTTCCAAACACCCCAACGATGCGGATTTTGAGGGAATTGTGCGCGGTGCTGCGGAAAATATAACCAAAATGATGTACTCGTATCATTTGCAGGTAGCCTCGATCAGAGAACAAAATGAATATCAACTTAATAATGTCGATATTCCGCGGGTCAACGACATCCTTACATCGCTTGCCGGTCTTAATGAAAACATAAGGGAAGAGCTGTTATGCGGGAATCAACCGTTAGAACTTTTAGACAAGCGGAATTTGCTTTTGGATGAACTTTCGGAATATATGAAAATAGATGTGCAGTATTCGCACACAGAAATCGGGAAAGGTATCCATGTAGAGGATATAGAAATATTTTTGATTACCGATACAATTCCGCAGGTTAGAACAAATATACTTAAAAACGGCGATGCGGCAAAGTTTGAAGGCGGGATCGTAGCGGGTCAGAGTTATGTTTATATGAACCGGGAAGGCGATGTTGCCCGGGATGTAACCCATCTGATAACCAGCGGCGGAATAAAAGGAACGCTGGATATGCTCAACAAGTCAGGAGCTTTCGATTCTCCGCCCACCGATATAAGAGGGATCGGATTTTACGAACAATCACTGGATGCGCTGGCGCAGATGTTCGCACAAATGTTAAATGACGCGAACAGCCGTCCGAATCCGGGATTTGATCCGGAACAGCCTGAACATCCGGTCGATAATCCGAAATTTTTGTATGACCACCCATTGTTTGAAGCAGGCGACGGCAGCGGCAGGATAACGGCATCGAACATAGCTCTTGCGCAAGACTGGGTGAGAGGGGATTACAGTATAACCTTTTCTAAAGATTTTCCGATAACCACCGGTGATGATACCTCAGGTGCCCGTGATAACATTCTTGCGATGATTTCGTTATTTAACGAAAAAGTACAATTTTATAATGATTACGGCCAACCGTTGTTTAACGGGACAATAATTGAATATATCAAGTATAACAAGGATATTTTAGCACTTGATTTGAATTCCGAACAAAGCGTGGCGGATAGCCATGAATTGATACTCCACGGTATTTGGGATATGCGGGATTCAATATCATCGGTCAACATGGATGAAGAGGGCGTTAATCTGTTGAGGTATAGAAACGCTTATAACGGTGCAGCAAGGTTAATGACTACGCTGGACGAAGCTGTGGATACGATCGTTAACAGAATGGGAATAGTAGGACGATAGATTATAATTTAGACAGAACGCTAAATCATAAGGTTTTATAAGCATTATAAGTATATAACAATACGGCTTTTATGCGTAAAGAAAAAACGAGATATAGGGGGAACTGTTATGCGTATTACACAAGGGGCGATGATGCGTAACTATAACCGGAGATTGAATCATACATTGAATAGTATGAATATAGCAAATCAGAAGGTCATAACCGGAAGGAGATTCTTGTCTGCTGCTGAAAATCCTGCCGGCTCCGCTAAAGTCAGCACACTTATGAAAAACTATATGAGAAACGAATCCTATATTGAAAACGTAAAAGATGTTATGGGTATGTTTGATGTCGTTGATACCGCTATGGCAAGTCTGACGCAATATGTCCGAGGCGAAAATGGTGGATATTACGATATTATGATTGCGTTGAACGATCCGTCAAGCTCGATGGACGAACGCGAAATATTTGCAGAGCGGCTGCGCTCTATCCAACAAAGCATGATTCTCGATTGTAATGCAATGTATGGTGACCAGTTCCTATTCGGCGGCACAAACACCAAGCCGCCGCCGCCTTTCGCTATTGATGAAAGCGGTGTAGTCACATATCGCGGAATTGATGTGAATACCACCGATCCGGAAGAATTGGCAAAGCTGGAAATTTTGGCAAACGAAACAATGTATGTTGATTTCGGTTTTGGTTTATCTATTGACAAGAGTTCAGGGGTTCCGAATGATATAATAAGCAACAGCGCATTTAATCTTGCAATGCCCGGAATATCGTTTTTAGGATTCGGTCAGGATGAAAAAGGGATGCCGAAAAATATCATAGTTCTGTTGGGTGAGCTGGCTGATGCGCTGGATGCGCCAACGATGGACAGAAGCGAAGTAAACGTCAAATGGGATCAGCTTAACAAGCAATGGAAATCTCTTTTGGTAAGCTACACCGGACTCGGCTCTAAAGCCGCATTCCTTGATTCCACTTTACAAAGGCTGGAAACAAATCAGGAAAATCTCGAAATCAGGTTGCAGGAAACAGCGTTTGAAAACCCGGCAAAATTAATTTTAGATTTCCATATGCTCGAATATGCTTATAATTCAGCGCTTAAGATGGGTAACAGTGTCTTGTCACCGTCGTTTATAGATTTTATGAGATAAGATTTCGCTTAAGGAAGGTTATGGGAAATTTTCAACTAATAATTTTAATATAAAGGGAGGCTTTTTAAAATGAAACCGTTACTGGAAATACGCAGTGTTCCTATTTCGATCGAATACAAGGTCAATAACGCTAAAGTGGAACGTGTTAACGCAAAAGTCGATTTGGAAATGACAAGGGATAAACGCGGGCTGACAATGAAAAGCAGACCTATAAAGCTGAATGTCGACTCTTTTGAAGCGCGGAATTCGGTAGTTCCGACTACCGCAAGAATGAATGCCAAGCAACCGGAAGAGGGTCGGATGGCGGCTTATGAAGCGACTGCCCGTTATGCCAACGAACAGGAAATGCTGCTGGATGTCAATATCCAGGATCCGGTCGGCGCAATCATCGAAAAACGATTGGCGCGCTCAACGCAATCAAACATCAAGTTTATACCCGATCGTCCGGTAGAAATTGACTGGGCACCCAGCGAATTGTCGATAAAGTATGAAATGGATAAGTTGAATTTCGACTGGAAAAAGGACAGCGGCGATTATGTGTTCATTCCGGCAAACATAGAAGTTGAAATCAAGGAATATCCGAAGCTTGTAATTGAATATGTCGGCGAACCTATATATGTACCGCTTTCGGCTAACCCTAATTATGACTCTTCGGGTGATGCTATGATGAACGAAATGGTGTAAGGTGAATGACCTTACATTGAAAGGTGAAAAATTAAAATGGTAATGGCAACTAAATATTTTGGCGAAATAACGGTGAAAAATGAAGAATTGATCCGTTTTCCGCAGGGGTTGTTTGGATTTGAAGATAACAAAGAGTTTGTTATTGTGCAGTTTGAGCCTGATAATGACAGTATTTTTTGTTTACAGTCTATTGAAAAAGAAACCCTTGCTTTCGTATTGATAAACCCTTTCTATTTAGAGAATGAATATAATCCGGATTTGAACGGCATGGATCTCAGGGATATAGAAGCCGACTCAAAAACAAGCTTGGCTTACTATGTAATATGTGTCGTCAACGAGGTATTCGAACAAAGCACGGTAAACATGAAGTGTCCGATAGTGGTCAATTGTGATACACGAAAAGCGAAACAGGTAATTTTGGAAAACGACGAATATTCCATGCGCCAGGTTATCGCTTCCTTTAACGAAAAGGAGGCTGCGCAAAAATGTTAGTTATAACAAGAAGAATCGGAGAAACGTTTTATATCGGCGATGATGTGGAAGTAACGATTTCAGACGTAGTGAGCGAAAAAGTAAAAGTAGCGATCAATGCGCCAAAACACATCACGATTCTGCGTAAAGAATTGGTAGATGCCCAAAAGCTGAATAGAGAATCTCTGGAATCCGGTTCCGTTATTAAACCCGGAGCCACGGCTATTGCATCATTTAAAGCGGGTATGAAGAAGCTGACCGCAGCGGCGGGAGAAGAATCGGCAAAAAAGGATAAAGATCAAAACACACAAAAGGAATTTACTGTGCAAGAGAAGGAGCCGCAAGAGCTGCAAGAATTGCAAGAGGAGTAAGAAGTTTTATCGTTATGTTTGGAATTATTTGAAACTGTCAGACATAACCGCCGCCTTGCGATTTGGCGGCGGTTATGTCTTATTTTAAGAAACTGTGGAGAAAAAATGATTAGGAAAGCCTTGTTTTTAGTTTTCGGCAGTGTGACCCTAATGCTGGCTTTAATAGGGATCGTTGTACCCGGATTGCCTACAACTCCGTTACTGTTGGTAACTTTATTTGCTTACTCAAGAAGCACGAAAAAATTGGAAACATGGTTTAAGAAAAGTATCCTTTATGAAAAATTCCTAAAAACATATGAAGAAAAAAGAGCGATGACGGTAAAACAAAAAGTCCGGATACAGATTTTATCAAGCTTAATTATGATATTTGTTATTTTCATTGCGGAAAATTTGATAATAAAGGTAGTAATCGGTTTGTGCCTGATTATCAAAAACTATGTTTTTACATTCAAAATCAAAACGTTAGGTAAAAACAAAGAGTGAGGTAAAGTATGCCGAATAAATCTGCGAAATCCGGAGATACAGACCATGTGATCCGTCCGCGTCTATGTGCGTTGCTGTCTCGTGCCGTAAAAAGTCCGCTGGTGTTGGTACTGGCCGGAGCGGGCTACGGGAAATCCATCGCAGTTTCCGATTTTGCCAAAGAATGTTCTTTGCCTGTTGTCAGTTTGAATTTTACCGAAGACGATAATGACTGCGGTAAATTCCGGGAAAAGTTTCCGTACAGCATCGACGACCTTTTACGGAAAAAGAAGCATCTTGTGATCCTGGATAATGCGCACTGCGTTAAAAACCCTGAAATTATTGAGTTTTTCGAACAGATTATACACGATAACTCAGGTAAGATAACCTTAATAATGGTATGCCGCGAAGTTCCCCTGATCAATGTCACGGATATGATGATGCGGGGGTTTGTTTATAATATCAACGAAGATGATTTAAGGTTTAACAAAAATGAGCTTGTACGTTTTTTCAGCACACAGTGATTGATGCTGGATGCTAAAACCTCGTGTGAAATACTTCAGGATTCCAAAGGCTGGGCGTTTCTGGTGAATTTGACGGCGCAGTCGCTGAAAAAATCGCCGGGGTATTCGGGTTATGTCCGGGATGCGGTAAAACAAAATCTCTCCAAACTGATGGATATGGAAATATGGAAAGTTATTTCAAAACGGCTGAAATGTTTTTTGACACGGATTTCGCTGATAAATCATTTTTCACTTGATCTTGTTCATATTCTGGCGGAAAATGACG